>Ga0182011_10003115_pt1 | contig 13708 bp, 12 predicted proteins | sample 711E1DmetaG_FD_120481 | JGI IMG/M metagenome (GOLD analysis project Ga0182011, IMG submission 120481) | Permafrost microbial communities from Stordalen Mire, Sweden - 711E1D metaG | ecosystem: Environmental > Terrestrial > Soil > Wetlands > Permafrost | place: Sweden: Stordalen | collected... | reverse complement strand
TGTCTTAGCTCCATAATTCTGTCACCCCTTAACGGCAACGTGAAAATGTCACCCTATGAGACAGGAGACATTCACGTTGAGTCAGAAGGAACTGCAGCGAGTGAGCGTAATTACTGCTTGCGTCAAAGGAGACATGGCGTGTGCCAGCGCCACCGGACTCCTGTGCCTGAGCGAGCGCCAGATTAAGCGCTTGAAAAGGCGTCTGCGCGAAGACGGGGAGGCGGCGCTGGCTCACGCCAACCGCGGCCGGCCCAGTCCCCGCCGCCTGCCCGAGCGCACTCGCCAGGCGGTCTTGCGCCTGTACCGCACCAAGTATGCCGGCTTCAACGACCATCACCTGTGCGAAAAGCTCAACGAGGTCGAAGGCCTCGCGCTTAGCCGCGAAACCCTGCGCCGCCTCCTGCGCCAGGAAGGCCACGGCTCCCCGCGCAAACGCCGTGCTCCCGCTCATCGCCAGCGCCGCCTGCGCGTGGCTCGCGAAGGCGAACTCGTGCAACTCGACGGCAGCCCGCACGACTGGCTCGCAGGCCGCGTCGAACGCCTCTGGGGCGTGCTCCAGGATCGCTGGTGCAGCGAACTCCGCCTCGCCGGCGTGAACACATCCTGCGGGGCCGGGGTTTCCAGCAGAAAGCCGTGGGTAAAATTCAAACGCTCGTTTGAAAAAAAACCAATTTCGGGATTCTATGCCTGAGGAGCATATTTGTGCAATAGGACCCGGAAGGCGGCGGTGGGTCAGTTTCCAGTTAAAGCGTTACACATCCGAGTGGACACACTTCAGCAGGAATGGGGCTACTCCAAATACAGGTAGGCGAATTCAGGGACGGAACATTAAGGTTTGCCCTCTATCACGGCCCCGCGTCTGTTCTCCAAGAGACCGAGGGCGATCGTCATTACAACAAAGAAGAGAAGCAGGTTCAGAACGAAGTGCATTCCGTCGGGCGCGGGGTGTCCAATGGAAGATGGAAATATCTTGTACGTTCTTTGAAGAAACTTCTGATTGTTCAGAGCGCGCTGATCCGCACCGAATATCCATGGTATCCACCAACTCTGAATCTCAAGCACAGCCCAGATGCCATAACCAATCAGTCCTACCCACATCAGCCAAACCCAACGCTTCCAAATGGCCAGGGCGAAGAGCAGAACCGGGAGTAGCATTGCTAGCACAAAACCCAACTCAGCCGATGCCTGCCCTTCGCGAAGAAGTGTAATCAGTCGCTTCCCAGGTTGATCGTTCCAAGAACCGAGCGGAAACCAGAGAATCGCCTGAACATACACTGCTAGAATGATCTGAATCACTAAGGATACTTTGAGCCATTTCATTGAGCCGAATACTAGCACCCCCCGTTGAGGCAGATCAAACTGTTTTCACCTGAATGTGCAGTCACGCAATCGGAAACTGACCCGCCACTCCGAATGCCGCGAGCTGTAGGAGCGGAGAGCCGCAGACTTTTCACAAAAGACCAAGATAGGGTGAATGCAATTGTTGGAACTACGCGTAAAGAACGTTACAGACGCTCGAAAATGCCGGCGGCGCCCATGCCGCCGCCGATGCACATGGTCACCATGCCGTAGCGCGCATTGCGGCGTTGCAATTCGCGGACGAGGGATGCGGTGAGTTTCGCGCCAGTGCACCCCAGCGGATGACCCAGGGCGATCGCGCCGCCGTTGGGATTGACGCGCGCCGCATCGAGATTGGCTTGTTGAATGACGGCCAGCGACTGCGCCGCAAACGCCTCGTTCAATTCAATCACCGCAACATCGTTAAGAGACAGTCCCGCCATCTGCAAAGCCTTGGGAATGGCGTAAACAGGGCCAATGCCGAACTCCTCCGGCGGGCAACCGGCCGTGGCGAAAGCCACAAAGCGCGCTTGCGGTTTCAAGCCAAGCTGCGCGGCCTTGCCCGCGGACATGACCACAACGGCGGCGGCTCCATCACTCATAGGCGAGCTATTGCCGGCCGTCACCGTGCCCTTCACATGAAAAGCGGGCTTCAATCCGCTCAGGACTTCCATCGAAGTATCAGGCCGGGGCAATTCATCCTTATCGAAAACAAAAGAATTTGTAGCCGGCTTCGGCGAAGTCTTGGACTTTGCGCCGTTGCCGTTGGGCAGGGAAGTGATTCTCACCTCGACGGGTACTGTCTCATCCTTGAATTTGTTCGCTGCCAGCGCGGCAACGGCTTTTTTGTGCGAGTCCACCGCGAACTGGTCCGCTTGTTCGCGGGAGATGCCGAATTTGCGCGCGATATGTTCCGTGCCGAGGCCCATGTTGATGTAAGCGTCCGGATAATGATCCACGAGCCAGGGATTCGGCGAAATTTTGTTGCCACCCATGGGCACAAGAGACATCGATTCGGTGCCGCCGGCGACGATCACCTGGGCCGCGCCGCTGCGGATGCGCTCCGCGGCAAGGGCAATGGCTTGCAGACCGCTAGCACAAAAGCGATTCACGGTCATGGCCGAAGTTTCAACCGGCAGTCCCGCCCGCAACGCCGCGATGCGTGCCACGTTCATGCCTTGTTCGCCTTCGGGCATGGCACAGCCGAGAATGACGTCGTCAATTTCCCTGGGATCAAGCCCCGGCACGCGCGCGAGCGCTTCCTTGATGACGAAAGCGGCGAGGTCGTCGGGGCGGGTGGTGCGCAGCGATCCCTTATAGCCGCGGCCCACGGGCGTGCGCACGGAAGATACGATGACGGCTTCGGGCATGGCAGACCTCTTTCGGCGAATTCTTCCCGATTGTCAGCCGCCTTCCACAAAAAAGCAAATCGCCAAGAAAAAAGGGGCGCCGGTTGCAGCGCCCCTTTGGATTGGCTTGTGCGACGCGCTCTAGAACTGCAGGCGCAGACCAAACTGCAGCACGCGCGGCCCTCCGCCGCCGAGGCCGGGATTGCCCTGAGCCACGTCCGGAGTTTGCGTGATGAGACCCGCCGCGCCGGCATTCTTGTTGACTGTGCCGTCCGCATTAATGCCGGGAGTAATGACGTTCGTCGGCAAGGCGAAGTTGGGATGATTGAAAATATTGAAAATTTCCGCACGAAACTGGAGTGCCAGGGCTTCGGTCAGCTTTGTGTTTTTGGTGACAGAAAAGTCCGCGTTCCAGAAGCCGGGGCCGTAGATCTGATTGCGCCCCAGATCACCAAAGTCACCGGCGGGTTGTTGGAAGGCGGCAGGATTCAGGTAGCCCGTCGCTGGCGTCCAATTCGGCAGAATCGGATTCACGCCGGGAACGAGGTCCGGGCGCTGGTGATAATTGATTCCACCATTGGACGTGATGATGCCGATGGGCCGCCCGGACTGGACCGTGACGATGGCGTTCAACTGCCAACCGTCGGCAAGAAGCTTGGGGAGATGGGTGGAGACGGGGAGTTGGTAATTGAGTACGGAGGTCCAGCGATGGCGAGTGTCAAACGTTGACGGCCCTTTTTCCGCAGGGAGGTCGTCTGAATTTTGCGGAAAGGCGGCGGTGGCTCCGTTGAAGTCGATGCCATCGGAAGCGCCATCGAGAGATTTGGACCAGGTATAGGTGGAAAAACCTGAGAAGTGATGCCAGTTGTTCAGGCGCAGCGTGGTCTGCAAAGCGTTGTAGGTGGAGTTGGCGGTGGTGGCGAGAACCGCGATCTGGTAATAGTCTTCGTTGGTGCCATCCTGATTGGCGTCATACAGGCGCGTCAGCCGTGTGCCCTTGGTCCCCACATATCCTATTTCGAAGGCCACCGATTCGTTGAACTGGCGCTGAATATTCAAGTTCCAGCTTTGCACATACGGCGTGCGGAAATTGCGTTCGGTGACAAAAATGCTCTGCGTGTAGGCCGTTGGCATGTAGATGGGGCCGGTAGCCGAGCCGTTCCAGACGTTGCCATTAAAATCCAGGCCGTTGACGGGGACGGAGATGGAACTGTTGGTGGCGCTGCTGGGATTGGTAGCCACGCCCGCAGAATTCGTGTAGTTGGCGATGAGAATATCCTGGGGGATGTAGTCGTAATACATTCCATAAGCCGCGCGAACGGTGGTGTTGCGCCGCGGGCTCCATACGAGACCGACACGCGGGCCAAAGTTGTTGAGATCACGGTGGTAGAGAAGAGGAAGGGTTGGAGTTCCCACCTGCACCAGATTGCCGCTGGCATCGAAATTGGAAAGGAGATTGTGTTGTTCGCCCAGGGGACCGAAGTATTCCCAGCGCAAGCCCAGATTGATGGTGAAATTTGAGCGCACACGGATCTCATCCTGAGTGAAGAAACTGATGTTGTTGTTGAACGTGAAACGCGAGGTGTTGCCCGTGAGGGCGGCGCCATAAATGTTGCCGATGAAATAGTTGGCGAGCACGTTGACAACGGGGTTGGCGGCGAGGGCCACGTAATTGCCAGTTCCGTCGTCAATGGTTTGGTTGATCTCAAGGATGCCGCGCTCCAGATTGTCGTTGAAGCTCTGGACGTCATAGCGGTGATATTCGCCGCCGAACTTGAAGGTTTGGTGGCCGTTTACCAGGGTGAAGTTGTCGAGGGTCTGGAAGGTTTCACTGACGCGGCCGCGGGGAACGCTGTATCCGCTTGTGCCGAGATTCTCGATGACACCGTCAAAGTCGATTTCCGGCAAACCCAGCTTGCCGTTGCCGAAATCGAATCCATTGCCAAGGGTTGTCGGATCGAGTTGGTCGACGGAACCGAAGCTGGTGCGAAAGCGCGAGTAACCGAAGCGGAGTTCATTCAGCCGGGTCGGAGAGAAAGTAGTAAGCAGGCTGGCCGAAACGACCTGAACGCGTGTGGGAGATGTTTGCTCGAAGCTGCTGAGACGCGAGCCGCTTCCATAGCCGCCGAGCGAGCCGAGTGGATAAACCTGGTCGCTTTGGCCGAACGCGTAACGCCCCGTAAGCGTGTTATTCGACCCGAGCTTCTGGTCGAGCTTCACGATGAAGTTGTCTCCGTTGTTCGTGTCACGGTCAGTGCCAAACACGGAATTGGAACTCGTCGGGTTCGCGGGGAAATAGCTGAGAATCTTGAGGAGCGCGGGATTGATGCTGCTAATCGGACTGTACGTTTGCTCGAGTGCAACCTGTTCGGCCGTCTGGATGTCGTTGTCGACGGTGCCCGTGCGCGGCACTATAAAATTGTAGTCGGAGCCGACGACCTCGCGCTGCCCTTCATAGGCGAGAAAGAAGAATGTCTTGTCTCTGACGATGGGGCCGCCGAGAGAGCCTCCGAAATTATTATTATTGAAATGGGATTGTAGATCGGGCGAAGGGTTGAAATAGTTGCGCGCGTCGAAATAGGAATTGCGATTGTATTCAAACAGCGAGCCGTGAAAAGCGTTGCCACCGGAGCGGGTAACGATGTTGACGGCAGACCCGGAATTCCGGCCGTATTCGGCGCCAAATTGCGATTGCAGGTTGAACTCCTGAATGGCGTCAAGGGGCAGAAGCGTGGCTGGCGCCCCGGAGATGCCGACTTGGTTTAACGCGGAATTGTTGAAAAAGGGATCGTTGTTGTCGGTGCCGTCGAGCATGTAATTGTTGGAGCGGTCGCGATTGCCGTTGATGTTGAACTGGCCGAACCCCTTCTCACTGCCGGCAACCCCCGAACCTTCCACGGTCACGCCAGGGGTGAGCGCCACCAGCTTTCCGAAATCGCGACCGTTGAGGGGAAGCTCCTGGACCAATTTGCGATCGACCACCTGCGAGAGGGTAGTGGTGGTGGTCTCCACGATGGGCGCCGCTTCGGTTACCACCACGCGCTCGATCGTCTCGGTGGGCTTGGCGAGTTGCAGGTTGACGATAGTCTCCTCGCCCGCGCTGACGGTCACGCCTCCCTGCCGGTATTCCTGCAGACCCGGGGCGACGGCGGAAACTTCATACTGGCCGGCGGGAAGTTCGAGGAAAAAATATTCGCCCTCGGCATCCCCGGTCACTTCGCGAGTTTCGCTGGTGGCCAGGTTGCGGGCGACCACCTTTGCACCGGCGACACGCAGGCCGTGCGCATCCGTAATTTCTCCGCGAATTCCTCCGCGGAAGGACTGCGCCGCCAGATTCGCGCGCGAACCGGAGAGCGCCACGACAACGAACAGTGCCATTGCGATTCGTAATCCAAATGAGAGTACACCCTGAAGTTTCATGATCTGTGTCCTTTGATTCTGGGATCCATCGCTGCTGGTATCCGTGTAACGCGTAAAAACCGCTGCAGTTGAAGCCCAAGGGGAACCTATATACTGCGGGCCGGCACCGCCAGCCCGATCAGGAGTTGCTGCGGCGACATCGCCGCGACTCCGTACATCGCCGTCTGCACATTCCGAAAATCTGGCGCCCGGTTTGCATCACTTGCCCTTGATCGGCGTCCCTTTCTTGGGAATGAACAACGGCACGGGCGGCGTGATCTTGTACGCCACCGAAAAATTGCGCTCATTCACAGCCAGCCCAACGCGCCCGCGGGAATCCACGTAGAGGAGTAGCTCACCCACGGGTACGTCCATGAAGGTTTTGACGTAAGGGAGCGTAACGGGCTTCTTGTTCAACTGGACGGCGATTTTATCGCCGAGGTTGTAGCCGAGTTTCTTGAACTCGTCGCCTGAAATATCGCTGATGAGCGATCCGAAGGGGTCATCCAGGCCGATGATGTCTCCTTCAATGCCTTTGTCGGTAGTGGTCGCAACTTTCGGGGTGAGGCGCACAAGCTGCTGCACCTCTGGACCGACCAGCGTGAAGTCCCAACCCGCGGCAAGATGCGCGCCGACGGGAGAGAAAATGTCGCGGCCATGAAAGGTCGAGGAAACGGTCTGGCCGATCATCCACCCGGTGTTGGTGATTTCGCGCGCGGAGTCCAAGCCGTCGCGTTCAATCACCGGGGAGACCAAGCCATTGTCCGGCAGGACGAAATATTGACCCTTCTTGGTTTTGACGACCACGGCCTTGCGGGAAGTCCCTACGCCCGGATCAACTACCGCGACAAAAACAGTGCCGGCCGGATAGTAGGGCGAAACGCCGGCTAGGAACCGAGAGCCCTCCTCGATCGAAAATGGTGTGACCTGGTGAGTGATGTCCAGGATGCGCGCGTCCGGAGCGATGCCAAGCATGACGGCCTTGCAGATGGCCACGGCATCGTTGGCCGTGCCGAAGTCGGTCATGAAGACGATGGCTGGGCGAGCGTTGGCCGCCGTCGTTCCCGCAGCCTTCTCAGAGGACTCCTGCCGGGCACACCCCCCCATAACCAGAGCCAAGATGAGGATTCCCCCAGAAACACCCAGCCAGCGCAGCCTTTTCACAAGTCCCCCCGGATGATTTGTTTTTTTGGGCGCGTTGCGAACCATCGCAGCGCAACTCGCACGGTCGATTGGAGAGCGGAATTGCAGATCCACCGAAATCGTGGGGCCATTTGCACGCAACCCCTGATTCCCCCGGAACCCACTCCAAAAGAACGTTACCAGTATAGAAGAAGGAGGGCGAATTAGGCGAGCGACTCGAAGATGCAGAAGGATTCCGACTGCGAGGGGAACGACATCTTGCTTTCTACGGGCTTGCGCGTCACCTGGGGTAAGGGCAAACTATAGCCGGTTTCTCCACCCATCGTTCTGCTCCCTCTCGGAGCCAAGGAGGTTGTGCCTATGGTATTTCTCTCGTGGATCATCGTGGGTCTCATCGCAGGTTGGCTGGCAGGGCAGGTCATGAAAGGCGGAGGTTACGGCATGCTCGTCGACATTATCCTTGGCATTCTCGGGGGAATTGTCGGCGGGTGGTTATTCGGGCTGCTGGGGATCTGGCCGGGTCGCGGATGGATCGGCTCGATCATCGTGGCTTTCGTCGGCGCGGTGATCCTTGTCTGGATCACGCGCTTGCTGAAAAAAGCGTAAGCACTATTCGAGAAAAACAAATCGCGCTGCCGTGACTGGGGGAAGCTGCTGCAGCGCGATTGTTTGTTCGGGGGGAAAACCGTATCAGGGCTTCACGATCCAGAATCCCCGGAGATGCGCGGCGCCATTCAGAAGCTCTTCGGGGTCGCTGCTTCGGAGGTGAAGCCGCTGGTGGCTAAGGTCAATCAGTCGCGGGCGGTGATTCGGATTGTGGAAACCGACGGGGACCTCCTGCGGACCGTGGAAGCCACGCCAGGAGCGGTGGGGCTGGTGGACGTATATGCCATCAACAGCGCGGTGAAGGTGCTGCGGATCGACGGTAAACTACCCTTTGACGTCGGGTATGCTTTCAAGGGCAATTAGACTCACTCTGTCCAATTATTCCTCAGACATAAGGCTGTTCTTAGTGACAGGTTCACCTTCGCAAATGCGCCCGGCGAGCGTCGCGCAAAACCTGTACGGAAGGACAGGTTTTCCACAGGGTAGTACCGCGAACAAAAGGCGCAAAGTTCCCCTTTTGGCACTAATCCAACAAGTCTTATATTTGCAATAATATAGACAATGTTCCATTTATGCCATGGTCGTACTAGAAGCCAGTTTGCCCGTTATTTTGTGACCTTCGTACTATGGATTTCCTCCCTCTTCCCCTGTCTAATGGGACAGGTACGATGCTTCGTCCCAAAGGTCCGGTGAGAGGCATCTAATCGGAAGAGCAAGAAATCCAGCCGTCGCCACGAGCTGGCCGTATAGGGAGAATCCAAAATCCGTGAACGCCAAAGATAGCTTTCGCAAGTGGATCTGGTGGTTTCTAGCGGGTATCGCTGCGCTTCAGTTTTACTTTGTCCGCGAGCTGCTGGCGGCCTTCGCCTTGTTTGCCTTGGGCTTTGTTGTCATTGGCCTGTGCTTGGCGACCTTCTACCTCCTGCAAAAGAGTTGGGAAGCGGGAGTTGGCCGCGTGGCGGCCAGCCAGAATACGTGGATCCTGGCGGCGCGGCGCGGCGTGGCGACAGTGGAAGAGTGGGGCCGGCGGCCGATCCGGCGTCCGGATTCGGAACCTGCCCGCTGATTTTGTTTGATTCTTTTGCGTTAGCCAGAGCACAGAGGCCGGAATCACAGTCGGCGTAGGGTGAGTCCCCTCTGAGAATGGAAAGTTCAGGCCAGCCGTCCTGAGAGAGCGGCTGGCCTTTTCTCTGCCTCCCGATTTTGCTACCCTTCACAGCTTACGGGAGGAAATCATGATTCACATCCGCAAGCTGCTGGTCTGTCTGGCCCTTCTTACTTTCTCCGTTCTAGCCTTCGCGCAGGAAAAACCCGCCACCGTTCCCAGGAAGATCGCTATCCGCGCAGGCCGCTTGATTGACGGGAAAAGCGACACGGTTGTTACCAACGCGCTGATCCTGATCGAAGGCGACAAAATTGTGAGCGTGATGCCCGGAGGAACCGCCCCCGCGGGCGCCGAGGTGATTGATCTTTCGCGGGCTACCGTGCTCCCAGGTTTTGTTGATGCGCACACGCATGTGCTGCTCCAGGGAGACGTCACCGCGGAGGATTACGACAAGCAACTCCTCAAGCAGTCCATTCCTTATCGCGCGATTCTTGCGGCCCGCAATGCGCAAATCGCCCTTTCCCACGGCTTCACGGTGTTGCGCGACGTGGAAACGGAAGGCGCGATGTACGCCGACGTGGACGTGAAGAACGCCATCGCCAACGGCGAAATTCCCGGCCCGCGCATGCAAGTTTCCACGCGCGCGATGGCGCCCACGGGAATGTACCCGCTGCTGGGCTATTCCTGGGAACTCAAAGTGCCCACCGGCGTGCAGTATGTCGACGGCGTCGAAGAAGCCCGCAAAGCCGTTCGCGAGCAGGTCATGTACGGCGCGGACTGGATCAAGTATTACTCCGACCATGGATACTTTTACGGCTCCGATGGAATCCTGCACAGCCACGTGAATTTTACGGACGAAGAGGCCAAAGCGATCGTCGAGGAGACGCACCGTTTGGGACACAAAGTGGCCGCGCACGCGATTGGCAGCGACGGCATCGCGGCCGCGCTGAAGGCGGGCGTGGACAGCATAGAACATGGCGATGGCCTGACGGAACCGCTGATGGACGAAATGGTGCGCAAGGGAACGTATTGGGTGCCTACCATCGCCGTGGGAGCGTACGTGGCTCCGGGACGCGCGGGGAACTGGCCGAAAATGGTGGAATCGGAGAAGAATGCCTTTCAATTGGCGTTGAAAAAGGGCGTGAAGATCGTCTTTGGCACGGACGTCGGCGGATTCGATTGGCGCGATTTGAATGAGGCGAAGGAGTTCGAATACTACGTCAACTACGGCATGACGCCGATGCAGGCCATTCGCACTGCTACAACCAGTGCGGCGGAACTGCTCGGCTGGTCCGACAAAATGGGCACCATCGAAGCCGGCAAGTGGGCGGATATTGTCGCGGTCTCTGGCGATCCCCTCAAGGACATTACGGAGTTGGAGCACGTGAAATTCGTGATGAAGGGCGGCGCAGTGTTCAAGAACGACCTGCGTTGAGTGCTACAAGAAAAATGCGGCGGCGCTATTGACGGCAATCCCTTGTCCGCCTGGCTGACCTGAGTCTTTACCGACGCCTCCATAGCCGGAGGAGCTTTTTACAAGCAATGTCAAAGTCCTTCCGGAAATCGATAAACTCGAAATCAGCGAGTGTCCACGAAAGCAGTTCGTGCTCGCAGTCACGAAACAGCACCGGGATGATTCTTCGCCTATAACGCTTCTGTCGAAGCGCGTAGAGCAACTCTCGTTTGACCCACACAGATTTCACAGCGTTTGGAGTGAGTATCAGCAGAAACCAGTCGCAGCGATTCAGTGCACGGCCGATTTCGTCATGCCACTCCATCGCGCCGGGGATGTGAGTCTCGCTGAACCAATAACGGATTTTGTTTTGCTTGAAAACCTCCAGAAGTCGCTTGACGAAATTTCGATCCCGGCTGGCGTGCGACACGAAAACTTCGAGGTCATGCTTGGAAGGCGGGCGCACTTAGGCTATGCCACCTGTTTCAATCTCTCCGCAATCATTGTTCCAATTCGGCCCGCGTCTTTCTTTGCTTCGTATATTTCAAATTTCTTCAAAATCCTTCGGCCCGCGGGTATCTTTGCTTCGTATATTTCAAACTCTTTCAAGATCCAGGGAATTTGCTTGGTTGGACGCACCAGGACGGGGAATACCCTGTCCCGAAAATTCTCATTACCCAGAGCGTACTCCAGCTCGCTATTGAGCAGCTCCGATTTTACGGATTCGGGCGAGAGCAAAACTACTAGTGCGTGCGAGTCTTCCAAAGCCTTCCCAATCGTCAGCCAAGGATTCTCGCCGGGCAGCAACTCGTCGGCAGACATCCAAACGCGTAACCCCCGGCTGGTAATTTCCTTCGCCAGTTGAAGTGCAAACTCTCGATCAGCCAGACTGTAGCTAAAAAATACCTGCATATATCATCCTTAATCCACTATTGTAACACCCCTGCCGGTAACCGGACCTCTATTCAGCGAGTACCGCCCGTGGCCGCTTTAGAAAAAGACGGCGCCGCCATCCACGTTGAGCGACTGGCCGACGATGGCGCTGGACATGTCCGAGCAAAGGAATAGCGCGGCTTGAGCAATTTCCATCGCGGTCTGGCCGCGGCCCTGCAGCAGCGAACTCAAGAAGCCCTTGAGTTGCTCTTCCGGGCTGACACCAAGTTTCTTCGCCAACGTATTCCCCAATTCCTTGGACATCACGGTTTCCGTCACCGGACCGGGGCAGATGGCATTCACGCGCACGCCCTGACGCGAGGCTTCGGCGGCCATCACGCGCGTCAAGCCGAGGATACCCGCTTTTGCGGCCGCGTATGCCGATCCCCAGCCATAAGCGGCTTTTGCCGAAATGCTGGAAATATGCAGGATGACGCCCGATTTGCGAGCGTACATTTCCGGTAGAACGAGTTTGCTCAGCAAGAACGCGGCGCGCAGGTGCACAGCAATCACTTTGTCGAACTCCTCCAAAGGATAATCTTCCACGGGAACCACGGGACCGTAGTGGCCAGCGTTGTTCACAAGAATGTCCACGCGGCCGAACTTCGCGCGCCCCGCGGCCACGAGTTCCTCCGCATCGGCGGCCCGCGTCAGATCGGCGATGACAAAAGCCGCTTTGCCTCCCGCGGCAGTGATTTCTTTCGCCGTGGCAGCGAGTTCGGCCTCCGTGCGCGCGGTCAAAAAAACCGAAGCGCCCTCTCTTGCAAAGAGTTGCGCGATCGCGCGCCCGATGCCGCGGCCTGATCCTGTGATTAAAGCCACTTTGTTTTCGAGAAGCATGGCGTTGTGTGTCCTATCCTCTGAAGCTCAGCCAATCCTACATGCTAACCGCACTTTTTCACGAGCCACAAGTCTGATGTTATTCAAACATCGCAGCACCCTGTCATCTTGAGGGACGCGCCGGGCGTTTACCCCGACCTGGTCGGGGCGCCCCGAAAGATCTCAACTGACGCCCCGAAGTCCTCCATTTGGGTATTGCACAAAATTTTGGTGCGAGGCCGAGGTACGCTAAAATTACAGGGTTATGATCGCTGTCGAAAACATCACCATGCGCTTCGGCTCGCGCATCCTCTTCGAGGACGTGACCACAACCTTTATGGCCGGACGCCGCTACGCCATTTCTGGCCCGAACGGGGCCGGCAAGTCCACGTTCATGAAGATCCTGACGGGCGAACAGGACCCCACGATGGGCACGATCACGCGGCCTAAGAAAATGGGGGTCCTGCGCCAGGACCAGTTTGCGTTCGACAAGTTCCGCGTGCTCGACACCGTAATCATGGGCAACGCCACGCTCTGGAAGGCGCTCGAAGAACGTGAAGTGCTCTACGCCAAGCCCCACGACGACTTGACCCATGACGATGGCATGCGCCTGGGCGAACTCGAGGGCATCGTTGGCGAAGAGGGCGGCTACTCCGCGGAAGCGGATGCGGGCGTGCTGCTCGACGGGCTGGGAATCGAGGCGGAGCTCCACGAGCGCAAGATGAGCGAACTGCAGGGCGGTCAGAAGGTCCGCGTCCTATTGGCGCAAGCGCTGTTCGGCAATCCTTCGGCGCTGCTTCTGGACGAGCCCACCAACAACCTGGACCTCGATTCCGTGCACTGGCTGAAAGAGTATCTCTCCGAGTATCACGGCGTCCTGATCGTCATCTCGCACGACCGCCATTTCCTGAACAGCGTTTGCACGCACACCGCGGACATCGACTACCAGACCATCATCATGTATCCGAGCGGCTACGACGACATGGTGCTCGCGAAGACGCACATCCGCCAGCGCATGGAATCGTACAACGCCGTGCGCGAGAAGAAGATCGCACAACTCAACGAATTCATCGCGCGCTTTTCCGCCGGCACGCGATCGGCGCAAGCGACTTCCCGGAAAAAAGAGGTCGAGCGCCTGCAGACCTCCGAGCTGGCGAGGTCCAACATCCAGCGCCCCTATATCCGCTTCGACACGGTGCGCCCCTCGGGGCGGCTGCCGCTGGAAGTGAAGAAGCTCACCAAGTCCTACGACGGACTGAAAGTCATCCAGCATTTTTCAGCGAGCATAACGCGGGGCGAAAAGATAGCGTTGACAGGCCGCAACGGCGCCGGCAAGACCACCATGCTGAAATCGCTGATCCACAACGCGGGCGAGTTTATCGGCCAAGCGGAGCGGCAGTTCCCGATCGATTCCGGGAATGTCGTCTGGGGCCATGAAGTCACGATTGGCTATTTCCCGCAGGATTTCAGCTACACCATTGACAAAAGCAAGGGCATGACGGCGATGGAGTGGCTCTGGCAATTCAACCCGCAAGCGCCGCAGGAAGAGATCCGGGGACCGCT
>Ga0182011_10003113_pt1 | contig 13712 bp, 15 predicted proteins | sample 711E1DmetaG_FD_120481 | JGI IMG/M metagenome (GOLD analysis project Ga0182011, IMG submission 120481) | Permafrost microbial communities from Stordalen Mire, Sweden - 711E1D metaG | ecosystem: Environmental > Terrestrial > Soil > Wetlands > Permafrost | place: Sweden: Stordalen | collected... | reverse complement strand
GTCGGTCGAGGCAACAACCGCCATCACCCTGCCCATGGACTCCGTCACCATCTATCCGGACGGCCTGACGGCAGTGAAACAAATGGGAAGCCTGGATGTGACGACTGGCCTGCACAAATTCGTGGTCAATGTTCCCGAAGGAGCCGACGCCCGTTCATTGCTCCTGACAGTGAGCAATGCGACTGTTGATGGGGTGGTCTACGAAGCGAATCCGGTTTACACTCTGAACATCTCGTCACCAGGATCGCAGAGCTTCAATCTTAGCTATCTCATGGACAATGCTGCCACCTGGGAGCCCAGGTATGACCTGCATCTGGGCAACGACTCGGTCTTGGTGAAGGCCAATGCTCATATCACCAACAACGGCAAAGAGGACTTAAAGGGCGTACGGCTCAAGCTGGTAGCGGGCCTGACTCCGGTACTGCAGCCCTATCTTGCCAAGGGAGCATCTCAGTCGCTGCAGAGATCTCCTGCTGTGGCAGCAGCCCCTGCCATGGAGGCCATGGATTTGGCGGCAGCACCAAGCTCCTCCTCAGGCGAGTTGGAGACCCTTTACATCTTCGAGCTGGAGGGGCGAAAAGACCTACTGATGAACAAGGAGATCGGCCTGCCTCTCTTCCAGGAGGAGGCTCCTCTGGTGAGAGTCTACACCTGGGATGCATACAATCAGCAGACGGGCCCGTCAGACGAGGAGATCCGGGTCAACAATACCCTTAACAGCCCCTGGCCGACGGGAAATGCTTTGCTCTACAGAGATGATGAGTATGTCTCTACCATAGAGATGCCCTACACGCCTGCCGGCACCAATGCCTCCATTGTAGTGGGACCCTCTGCTGATCTGAAGGTGGAAAGAAAGCTCTCCGACTACAACAAAACCGAGAGCATCAAGGTGATAGGCCCGGTGGGTGGAAATCACACCGTAAAGGAGACAAATGAGACCTGGACCTACAGTCTGAAGATCAAGAGCAACGTGGACCGAGCAGCAGCTTTAGAAGTAACGGACACAGTTCCAGAGGAGGCTGTGATAATCGCAGTCTCGCCAAAGCCTGCCGAGAGCACGGCCACCAGCCTGAAGTGGAAGCTGCAGCTTTTGCCACGGCAGGAGACGACCATCAATTACGCCTACCAGGTGATCACGACGGAGAGCCTGGACCGTGCATATTGACTAGAAAATCTTTCCTTTTTTTGCGTCAGTTCTTTCACGAATCGCCTAAATGGGATGATGAATAATCCTTATTAGTCTTGGATGGTCCATGGCTTGTGATCAAGGAGGCAGGAAGAAAATGCAACTTACAGGGATAATAAAAAAGTCGGGAGATTATTATGTGGCTTTATGCCTTGAGATCAATGTATCCAGCCAGGGAGAGAGCATAGAAGAGGCAAGGAAAATGCTGCAGGAAGCCTGTGACGAGTATATCTCCTATATGAAAGATGTTGGGCGGGAGGATGAAATAAAATCCGTTCCTGTGGATATCCTACGCGAATTTCTTTTGGTTGATGTAGAGTGCGTGAGGCCGTCTTCAGCTTGGGTCTATTCAGAGAGCATAACCTTTGTGGTTTGTGCCAGTGTCTAAGAAGTACGTTGAGCCTTGCAGTCGTAGTCAATTGCTTCTTCTTCGCATGTAAATCGAAGTCCATGATGTCAGAGTATCTCAATCGTTTTCCATCAATAATGGCGTGAGCTGCTCGGATATGCACTCAATCTGCTGCCCTATAAAAATATCTGAGGGTAATGGGCAAAGCTTTATAAATTGTTCCCCGCGGCCGCGGGGTCAGGGGGGCCGCCACGGCCATAAGTCTGGCCCCGTCACCCCAGCGCGTCTCACCGCGCGGAACCCGGAATAGAGGATCGCCTAATGCAGTCAAGGATAGCATCAGCGCATTCTTCCGGGGTGCCGCGAGTCGGCCCTACGGGCCTCCCGCGCCACTGTTGAGACGTCGCTCAAGGCCGCGACCGGCCAAGCGACGACGGTTAAGCTGTAGACCATCTGTATGTCCCATTTCTTGGATGGAGCCCCTTTTTTGCATGTAAATCGAAATTCGTGATGTCGATACCTTTCGATTTTCATTTGCCACGTATGAGCCGGTCCTGATGCTCATGGGAGTTTCAGATCAATCTCAAATATGTTGAACTTCGATCGTGCGAAAAAAGTTTAGGATATAATGGGCAACAGCGCTTAATCCACCTGAACTCTCTTGGCATTTACTATTACCAATTTAGGAAGGCGCACCTCAAGAATGCCGTCCTTGAAACTGGCTCTCACCTGCTCCGGCTTGACCTCGACAGGCAGCTTGATCTCTCGCTTCAGGCCCATGGTATTGATCTCCCTTCGGAGATATCTTCCTTCACGGGGATTGGCCTTGGCTTCGACGTAGAGGCTATCCTCAGTCACCCGTAGATCGATCTTCTCTTTGCTGGCACCTGGCAGTGCCACCAGGGCTACCAGTTCATCATCGGTCTCTAAGAGGTCTATGGCGGCAATTTCGAGGCTCTTGGTCTCGCCGAATTCGCTCGTCACATCTCCCAGGATCTTCTTTGCTGCCTGGCTGGCTTGGCTCGACATCCTGGCAGCCTCAACGGCAGCCCTGCCGATGACACGTTCCAGATCACTGGTACCTGAAGAATCGGATTTCATGGCTCTAAATAAGGCGCTGTTCTCATAAAGCCTTTTGCATTCCCTGGAAGCGTCCGAAGCCTGGCCTGACCTCCAGATCGCCGTCATAGACCACAACGCCCCTGACCATCGTCATTTCGGGAAAAATGGCCTCTTTTCCTTCGTATGGTGTCCAGTCCGCACGGCTGTGCAGCCGGTCGGCATTTATCCTGGAGATCGCCTTGGGATCCACTATCACCAGGTCGGCATCCTTTCCTATCTCTATGGAGCCCTTGGAGGAGAGACCGAATATCCGGGCCGGCCCTGCCGCCAGGGCATCCACCAGCCTCTCCAGGCGAATCAGATTTCTCTTTACGGCAAAGAGCATCAGCGGCAGCATGGTCTCGACGCCGGGAACGCCCGCCGGTGCCTCCCAGATGTCCTTCCCCTTCTCTTCGGGCAGGTGGGGCGCATGATCCGAGGCCAGGATATCGATGGAACCATTCCGCAGCCCATTCCAGAGGGCATCGTTATCCTTCTGGCCGCGCAGAGGCGGGTTCATCTTCAAGTAAGTGCCCTGTTCTCGGTAATCCTTGACATTGAAGAAGAGATGATGTGGCGCGACCTCACAGCTCACCCTTTTGCCGGTATGCTTCCCATCCTCTTTCGCCTGCATTACTCGCTCCAGCCCTGCTGATGTGCTGAGATGGCAGATGTGCAAATGTTTCGACCAGGCCAGAACCTTCTCTATCGCCGCCACCTCTGCCGCAGCCGGGCGCGCCTGCGAGTACAGCTCGGGTTCGCTCCTGCCCAAAAGAGGCTCGGTCCTCTCTTTTACCATCAATCCGTCTTCGGCATGAATCGTGACCAGCATCTCCACGCGCTCCGCCTCCGCCAGGATACGCTGCAATTCCTGGTCGCTGTGCTCATAACTGAAGATCTCCCCCAATGCCTGAGCTCCGGCCTTCTTTAGATCCTCAATTCTTCCCGGCCCCCCGTTGATGCAATAGTCCACCACCGAGCGGGATCTTGCCAGATCCAGCTTCAGCTCAAAGGATCGAGCATCCAGTGTACGCGGATCGGTGTTGGGCTGGTCCACCACAGTGGTGATGCCTCCTGCCGCCGCCGCCGTGGAGCCGCTCGTCCAGTCTTCCTTATAATTCTGCCCAGGATCGCGAAAATGCACATGAGCATCGATGCAGCCCGGCAGCACCAGCATTCCGTGAGCGTTGATCCTCTCCGGGGCCCGGTGCGGTCCGCCCATAGCCGCCACCCGCCCGTCTTTGATCCAGATGTCGATCGTCTGCGGGCCTTTTGCCGTGTAAACCAGGCCGTTTATTACTGCCAGATCAAAGTTTATATCCAAACCTCCTCAACAGGTGGCGCCTCTCATCGACCTGGCCGGCATTCTCAACGCCCTTGGGAATATTGCCATCAATGACGCCCATGATTCCTCTCCCCAGATCCGTCTCGGCTACTACTACTTCCAAAGGATTGGATGTGGCGCAGAAGATGCCACAGACCTCCTGGATGCCTTTGATGGCGTTTAGAACGTTAATGGGAAACGCGCCTTTCATCAGCACCACGAAGGTATGGCCGCAGGAGAGGGTGAGCGAGTTGTTCTTGGCGGCTTCAATGAGCTCCGTATCGTTTCCCTCGGCACGAACCAGACAGTCGCCGCTGGCCTCGGAGAATGCGATGCCGAATTTTGCCCCAGACGCCGTTCCAGCCATGACTTCATAGAGATCTTCAGCCGTCTTTATGAAGTGGCTTTGCCCTAAGATCAGATTCGATCCAGCGGGGATTTCCATCTTTATAACCTTTAGTTCCATCTCTAGCCCTTCGAAGATGACTATAACGAGTTACAGAACTTATACTTTAGGCCCGAGATCGGGTCGCATTTATTAAAAAGACATAAAAAAGGGCGAGTGGCGCAAACTTTGCGCTTCCTACCATGCACTTCACTTGTTCCGCAATCCTTTCTTGGGCCCCATGGATTGATTTATCAACTGCTTATTCTTCCTCATGATAATGACCGCCGTGAAATAGAAGACCACCATGAATAATATAGAAGAATAAATAGACATGCTTATGGATTCCATCAGGCTTAAGTGCAGCAAAAAGTAAGAATAGGGCACGTATACAACAAGAACGATCAGACCCGCGATCACTGCCTGCTGTATCGGCCTGAACTGCCGGAAGCGAATTAGAAGATCTGTATAATTTAAATTTTCAAGGTTCACCAAGGATCCTTCACCTCATCATTCTTGAGAATGCCTTTTCTATTCATATAAAGCCTTGTCCACCATAAATTGGAGAGGGGAACTAAGACCAGCAGGTTGACCAAACCTGTAACCAACGACAATAGCGGGTATATGGTGGTGTTCCCCGATGACATGGAACTGCCTATTATCTGCAGAGCTATGGACAGAGCAGCCACCACCAGCCAGAGAATCAGGACATCAAACTTGTTGTATCGGAAGAAACCTATTCCTGCCCGAATGGCCTGTACCGGGCTGAGCCCCTCCAACACCAGTGCATAGGGTGCTTCGGCCAGCGCCAGGGATAGTACGACGGCATAGAGGATGAATATAAGGAATCCTGTTATGAGCATGCCTATAGCCACAGGCTCCGCCTGCACGGGCCGAGGTAGCCTCAATATACCGGGCAGAAGGAAGACAAGACCGAAAAGCGTCATCAACCCAATCAATAGTGTGGAAAGGAACATATTTAAGAAGTGTTTCTTTCCAGAGGACCACATGACACCTGTGTCTGCTCTGCCCGTCTCCAGAGCCTGCCTGGCCATGCCGATGGCTCCCGCCATGAAGAATGCTTCGACCAGTGACAATATGACGAACATCCCCAAGAAGAGAAATACAACCAACAGAATTCTCTGCCACCCTAAGCTGCCAAGCGACATACCCATTTGAGTGATAAGATCCTGCACCGCCTGAACATCCTGCGAATTCTGAATTGATGTTGAATTCACATTTATCATGGGCATAACGGCAAGGAAGACAACAACGAGGAAGGAAACGATGACCAGCATCGAGACAAAGAAGTTGAGCAGGAAGGGAATACAGAGGTTGATGTTATGTCTCCAGATGCCAAATCCCTTGCCGATCATTTCACCTATCTCTTCCATCTTATCCCTCCAGACCTTTCCAGATCAGATCGCCGACGTGATGCAGCGACTTTACTGCCTTTCCTTCGCCCTTCATCTCCAATCCAGTCACCAGAGCCCGGCCTATCGCCAGAGGCTTCTTGTATCTCTCTTCCACAATTACGACCAGGTCTCCCGCGACGATTTCTGGATCGGCATAGACTATGCCCGGCTTCATTATATCAGCCCCATTCACGACAAAACGCACAGCTCCAGCATCTACAATAACCCGCCTCTTAATAGGCGTGAGCTCAATGGCCCCCAGCACGGTGAAGAAGGGAACTCCCTCCACAATCATCATCAAAGGCTGGCCATCTACGAAGATCAGATCAACACCCTCGTCGCTGACAGCCATCTCTAGCGAAGCCTTGCGGAGGGATGATGGGTCTTCAAGGAAGGGCTCAATACTTGCGATTACCTTCCTGGCATCGCTCCCTTTGAGGTGGTGCCTGGATTTTATCTTCATGGTCTTAGGATATCCCGATAGGTTTAAATATGCAACGCGCAAGTTTGGAATTCGTAGCCTTTTGCGGTTATCATCGCTGGAGAGAGGTTTAATGGGTCAGAGACCGCTTGATATTCTGAATGAATCACTGAATGGACCCGTCATAGTCAAGCTCAAAGACGGAAGGGTTTTCAGGGGAGAGCTGCAGGGTTATGATATCCACATGAACCTAGTGCTCGACAAAACCGAGGAAGTAGCAGAAGGGGCGGTCGCACGCAAAATTGGAACGGTAATCGTGCGAGGAGATAATGTTGTATATATTTCACCTTGAGGTGTTTTAGATGACCAAGGGTACTCCTTCAATGGGCAGGCGCCACAAGAGTTCTCATATCAGATGCAGACGTTGTGGCAGTATCTCGTTCAATTTCAAGAGAAAAGTATGCGTTAAGTGTGGCTTTGGCAATTCTACAAAGCTCAGAAGTCACAAGTGGATGAGAAAGGCGGATTACTAGAGGAAAAAAGTTGCACGATGCCTGCGGCGTTGTCGGGATTTCCTTCAATGAGACGGGCAACAACGTAGCGAAGTCCGTTTACTATGCCCTCTACGCCCTGCAACATCGGGGACAAGAGGCGGCGGGCATCTCGGTGCATGATGGCAAAGCCATTCGCACTCACAGGGGCATGGGCCTTGTATCTGAAGTCTTCGACGATGCCCAGATTGCCCTGCTCCGTGGTCAGGTGGGCATCGGCCATGTGAGGTATCCGACCTCAGGCAGATCGTGTATCGAAAATAGCCAGCCCTTGTTGGTTAAGTACAAGGACGGAGCTATTGCCATAGCACATAATGGAAATCTGGTTAACTCCTGTCAGCTTCGAGAGCAACTGGAGCAGGCGGGGGACATATTCTATTCTACATCGGATACGGAAGTAATTGCACACCTTTTTGTCAAAGAGCTCCTGCGCTATGACCTTCAAGAAGCAGTTCGTGCTTTGATGCGCAAGCTCGTGGGCTCCTATTCTCTCGTCTTCCTGTGGGGAGATACAGTCCTGGCCGTGCGCGACCCATTGGGCATCAAGCCTCTTTGCATCGGCGAAATCGACTCCGGCTTTATGGTCGCCTCAGAGAGCGTGGCTATAGATACCCTGAATGGCAACCTCATCCGAGATGTAATGCCTGGCGAGCTTGTGGTTATAAGGCACGGCGAGATGACGTCCCATCAACTGGTGCGTCTTCCTCATCCAGCCCACTGCATATTTGAGTACATTTACTTCGCCCGGCCTGACAGCATTCTGGATGGACGGCTGATCTATGATGTAAGGGTGAACATCGGCTCCAACCTGGCAGTAGAGCATCCTGCCTGTGCGGACACCGTCACGCCCATTCCTGATTCGGGCATAACTCTAGCGGTGGGATACCACCAGCGTTCCGGTATAAGCTACCGGGAGTGTCTGATGAAGAATCGCTACATAGGCAGAACATTCATCATGCCAGACCAGAACATGCGAGAGACGGCAGTTCGTCTGAAGATGAACACCATCCGGCCTAACATCGAGGGCCATAAATTGGTCATGGTGGATGACTCGATTGTGCGCGGCACCACCAGCCGGAGGATCGTGAACATGGTCCGAAAAGCAGGTGCAAAGGAGGTACATGTCCGCATAGGCAGTCCCCCCATCCTCGCGCCCTGCTATCTTGGCATCGACATGGCCAGCCGCGAGGAGCTGATTGCTGCCTACAAGACGGTTGCCGGAGTGGAAGCGGTAATTAATGCCGACTCACTTGGATATGTGAGCCACAAGGGCCTGGTTGATGCCGTGGGCATACCGAAGGAGAACCTCTGCATGGGATGTCTTACAGGATTATATCCGGTGGAGATTCCAGGCGAGAAGTGCATGGCCGCCCAGACCAGGCTCTCGGAATATCTCGACTCGGACCTGGCTTAAGGGCTTCATAAAAACGCTTTTTGAATCATTTCCAGGCAAAATCTCCCGGAGTTCAACAAAAAAAAAGAGAATAGAGCAGTTTCGCTACGCGGTTTTCTTGACTGGGGGCTTCAATAGAGTGAAGGCCACTACGAGTCCCACTACAGCCAAGGCAGCTACAACCAGGAAGAACGGTTTATAGGCATCCAGGACGGTAGCACCGGCTTCGACCTTGGTGGTGGCTGCGATCTCAGCCGCGATAATGCCTCCGACTACAGCTCCAACACCATAGGCTGTAAAGACCAGGCCGTAGTTCCTGGCATTGTCTTTCATTCCAAAGAAGCTTGCGGTAGCGGTTGGCGCTATGGCCAGCCAGGCACCAAGGCAGCCCCAGAGCAATGCGAAGCTGACAATGAATGCTGTTATGGAAGAATAACTCATATACATCAGCAAGCATGCCGCTATTATGAGCACATAAGTAAGCATTGCCGCATTTTTGGGGGTCAGCTTATCCGTCAGAGTGCCGAAGATCGGTCTTCCCAGGCCGTTGCATATGGCAAAGGGAAGGATCAGCTGGAATGTCAACGCAGTAGAAGCCGCCGCACTCATGCCTGCGTTTGTCATTACTTCTTTGCCCACCGGTCCGACTATTCCTATGGCCGTCAGCCCGGCTAGAGCTCCGATAGTGTAGCATAGCCAGAGTCCTTTGAAGGTCCCTGTCTTGGTCATATCGCTTCGCATGAAGTCAACCTTTTGGGCGGCTCCTGCTGCAGGGGTTGGCGGAGTCCAGCCAGCCGGTTTCCAGCCAGCCGGCGGGAACTTCAGGAACATAGATGCCACTACGGTAATGATGATGAAAGCGATACCATAGACCTGCAAGATGTTCATTATTTGAAGGCCAGCCGATTTCATGAATAGAGTGGCGTATGAGATCACGGCAGAAGAGAAGCCAAAGCCCAGTACGGTAAGTCCCACGGCAAGGCCCCGCTTATCAGGGAACCATTGCGCAGATACCGCGATTGGGACACCATAAGCAATGCCCACACCCAATCCGCCGATAATGCCATACAATGGAATGAGCATTGAAGGCGAAGTAGCATACGAGGCCGCGAGCCACCCGAGGCCGCAGAGCGCTCCACCAATCATGCTCACTTTCTTGGGCCCTATCTTCTGGATGTAAGGTCCAGCCAGCGGCATTGTTAAGGCAAACAATGCCAGGAATGTGATAAACGGCCAGGTCATATCAAATGCACTTGGGCCTTTTGTGGCCGGGTCTGCTATGGCCATTAAGGTCTTGAAGTAACTTGATATGTCACCCCTCACGGCACCGTAAGCATAGATGGCACCCAGACAAAGCTGAATTATTATGCCTATTACTACCATCATCCACCGCCCACCGGGCGGTTCCTGAGATGTTACATTTCCAGCCATAAGTTTAACACCTTTTGATGATAACGATTTATTCCCATTCAATACATTCTATCAATAAAATATAACTACAAGCATGAAAGTTTCCCCGAGCCTATTTTATAGGATCCCTCATTATCCCCTCCCGTACCCTTGAAGGATTATTCAATGGCTTGCTCTTAATTCCTCATCTCATATATTTAAATTTGGCGGCAATTATCGCGATTATAGATTATAATATTACACTTATCGCAAAAGTTAGGGGGATTATTTTTCCATACCATAAGTCACTACCTATCCAGTCAGAAAGCAGCCCCCCACAAGACGCCATCATCTATAGATATCGATAGTATAGAATAGGTCCTTTTGAGAAGCATCATTAATGGCAATCTCTTTTAAGGTGAATGGCGAATACCTGAGAAGGTGGTGCTAAAATGCTTAAGGCCAATCCCAAGACCTCGTGGAATAGCACAGAATCCATACCAATGGTCCCAGCTTCATCTTACGTGGATGACAGGGCCTCGCTTATAGGCGACGTGCGCATCGGCGAGCAAGTTTATGTTGCTCCATGCGTATCCCTGCGAGCAGACGAGGCGCATCCTATTATCATCGGCGATGAGTGCAACATCCAGGATGGCGTCATCTTTCACGGCCTGATGGGCAGCTCCATTGAGCTTGGAAAAAAGATCTCCATCGCCCACGGCGCGGTAATTCACGGACCCATGAAGATAGGAGACGAGAGTTTTGTGGGCTTCAACTCGGTAGTTCATGCCTCAACCCTCGGCAAGAAGTGCTTTGTCGGCCATGCGGCTGCCGTCATCGGTGTCCTGCTTGCAGACGGCAAGTTCGTGCCCCATGGCGCTCTGATAGATACGCAAGAGAAGGCAGACGGCCTCGGACCCGTGCCTGAGAGCCTCAAGCACTTCAATGAGGAAGTGGTCCAGGTCAATAAGGAGTTTGCCAGGAGCTATGGAGTCCAAAGAAGATCCTGCGCGGGCGACTGATTCATCCCTACAAACCAAATCCTATTTTTTTATCCAGCCCATTCTTAAGAAGCTCATTTTCAGGCTCTTTCGGACAAGAAATATATACATCCGGGCTGATATGCCCCAAACTAGCAAAAGGAGATTGTCAATGGCCAAGATCAAAGCAGGCGTCTTAGGTGCCACCGGTGCCGTAGGACAGCGTTTCATTGAAGGATTAAAGGATCATCCTTGGTTTGAGCTCACCAGCCTGGCTGCATCGGAGAGGAGCGCGGGCAAGAAGTATAGCGTGGCTGCCAAATGGCGCCTCGAGAGCGAGCTTCCAGAGGACATCGGAGAGATGACTGTGGTCAATGTCGATCCAAGAGAAGTCGACGCCGATATAGTCTTCTCGGCCCTTCCGGCTGCAGACGCCATGACCGTCGAGCCTGCCTTCGCGGCAGCCGGCTGTGCTGTCGCCAGCAATACCAGCTCTTACCGTATGGTAGACGACGTGCCTCTCCTAATACCCGAGTGCAACTACGAGCACCTGGATCTGATAAAAGTGCAGCGAGAGAAGCGTGGCTGGGACGGATATCTCACCACCAACCCCAACTGCACAACCGTAATGTTCACTTTGCCCCTGAAGCCGCTCATGAAGTTTGGAATTCAGAGCGTGCACGTGGCATCTATGCAGGCCGTTAGCGGAGCCGGCTATGAAGGTGTACCCTCCATGGCGATCCTTGGCAACGTCATTCCCTATATAGGGGGCGAAGAAGAGAAGGTGGAGACCGAGCCCCAGAAGATCCTTGGCCGATTCGACGGCGAGAAAATCGTGAACGCAGATTTTTCCGTAAGCGCGAGCTGCCACAGGGTGCCGGTAATGGACGGCCATACCGAGGCCGTATGGGTGACCATGAAAGACAACCCCACACCAGAAGAGGTCAGGAAGGCCATGATGGACTTCAACCCGAATCTAGGAGATCTGCCCACTTCACCCAAGAAGGCAATCATCGTCAAGGATGAGCCTGATCGACCCCAACCAAGGTTAGATCGCGGCCGGGGCAATGGCATGTCCGTATCTGTAGGGAGGATCCGGTCCGGAATCAGGTTCATCTGCATGGGCCATAATACCGTGCGGGGCGCTGCAGGTGCGAGCATTCTCAATGCCGAGCTGTTGGTGAAGAAAGGCTTGCTGTAATGCTGATTGTAGCCTGGGAGACGACTGCCGCCTGCAACCTGTCATGCCGCTACTGCCGGGCCTGTGCGACGCCTTCGCCGGAGCCGGACGAGCTGAGCCTCGATGAAGCGCTGGCCTTCCTGGACAGCATTGCGCCCTTGCAGCCCATGCTCATCCTCAGCGGGGGTGAGCCCTTGCTGCGGCCTGATATTTTCCAGATCATCCGGCATGCCGTATCTTTGCATCTCCGCGTCTCTTTGGCCAGCAATGGAACCCTGATTTCCTCCCAGATTGCGAATGAAATAGCGGCCTCGGGGGTCGCCCGGGTCAGCATCAGCTTGGACGGTGCCTCCGCCGGAATGCACGATCAGAGCCGCGGTCCCGGAACCTTCCGTGCGGCCCTAAACGGCATGGAAAATCTGCGCGGCAAGGTCGATTTCCAGATCAATTTCACCGTCACCAAGAACAATTATTCCGAGGTTTCGAATATCTTCGACCTTGCCGAAAGGGTTGGCGCAAGAGCCCTTCATTCCTTCTTCCTCGTGCCCACCGGCCGCGGCCAGGAGGAGGATCAGATCTCGCCGGAGAGGCAAGAGGAATTGCTCTTGCAGATCTACAGGGAGCGAGGACAGCGAGGAATCGAGGTGCAGGTCACCTGCGCACCACAATACGCCCGCCTGGCCAAGCCTGAAAAGGGCAGAGGCAGAGGTGGCTGTCTGGCGGGCAAGAATTTTGTCTTCGTCTCCAGGAAGGGCGATGTCTATCCATGCGGCTATTTTCCATTACTCGTCGGGAACGTCAGGGACCGGAATTTTATCGATATCTGGGAGAATTCTCCAGAGCTTCAGGCGCTTCGGGAGGGGAAACTCGAAGGAAAGTGCGGCCGATGTAGTTTCGCCAGGATCTGCGGAGGTTGCCGGGCGCGGGCCTATGCCAGGACGGGCAATTACCTGGAATCGGACCCTTCTTGCTGCCTGGAGGTGTAGGCCATGGACGAGATCGATCTCAAGCTGCTGGCACTCGTTCAAGACGGTTTTCCCTTAACTCCCAGACCCTTCCGGGATCTTGGCGAGGCCCTGGGCCTGGACGAAAAGGAGGTCATAGAGCGACTTATGGGATTGCAGAAAGGTGGTCTGGTGAGAAGGATTGGGCCAATTATCGATCTGCGCAAATTGGGGCGGAGCGGAATCCTGGCAGCGCTAAGGGTTTCCATGGAAGAGGCGGATGATGTGGCCAAGGTGGTTAACCAGTATCAGGAAGTATCGCATAACTATCTGCGCCCCAATGCGAGCGGCTACAATCTGTGGTTTACAGTTTCGGCAAGCGACGAGCGGATCCAGGAAATATTGCAGGAGATCAAGACGCTAACGGGACGAGCGATGCTGGTTATGCCCACGGGCAGAATATTCAAAATTGGCGTCAAATTCGATATAATTTGATATACTAGGAAAGCTCTTCCTAACCCGGGCTCTTGCCCGAATAGTTTACGAGGGAGAGGATCATGGCTAAACCCATTTTGATGGACTTTTATGCGGACTGGTGCGGACCGTGCAAGATGCAGGGCCCCATCTTTGACGATCTGGAAAATGAATTCAAGGATAGGGCAGAGTTCAAGAAGATCAATGTCGACAAAGAAGGCGATCTGGCCGTAGAGAAAAGTATTTTCGTCGTGCCCACAATCATTCTGGAGAAGGATGGCGTGGAAGTCAAGAAATGGATGGGTGTCACTACCAAAGAAGAGCTGACCCAGGCCCTCAATGAAGCTCTGAAGTGAGGGCATTGGGATGGGTTTGGATTTTGATCTAGAGGCTGTGAGAAGGATAAATGGCCGTGGAGGCTGTGCCCCCCATCTATGCATCCGCTTCGACTCGCATCTCTTTTCCATAGACACCAGCCGCGCCCCCAAGGCCAGCGTTCAGCCTGATGCCTATCTCATCACCCATGCCCACAGCGATCATTACGGCAAATCTGCCATGCTCTCGGCTAACGCTGTGGCCTCCATTGAGACCGCCCGCGCTCTGGAGATTCGCTACGAGCG
>Ga0182011_10003112_pt1 | contig 13713 bp, 10 predicted proteins | sample 711E1DmetaG_FD_120481 | JGI IMG/M metagenome (GOLD analysis project Ga0182011, IMG submission 120481) | Permafrost microbial communities from Stordalen Mire, Sweden - 711E1D metaG | ecosystem: Environmental > Terrestrial > Soil > Wetlands > Permafrost | place: Sweden: Stordalen | collected... | reverse complement strand
TATTGAGCTTGCACTAAACAATGGATATGCATTCGGGCTTACTTCCAGGGCAGTTCCGACGCATCGATGCAACTCCAGAGAAGCCATGGCGAGTGCTGCAGGTCCGTAAGCGTGTGCGCGACGCCGGTTTCCAGTTCGTCGATGTTTGTAGGCGTAGAGTTGGCAAGCCTTTGCTTGGTTTGGGTCCAAACGTGCTCGTCCGGATTGAGCTCCGGAGCATAGGTGGGAAAGTGGTGCAGATGGAGTCGTCGGCAGCGATGCAGATACCGACGCACGGCTTCGTTCCGATGGATCTTGGCGCTGTCCCACAAGAGGACGACCTCGCCTCGAAGGTGGCGCAGCAGCAGACGGAGAAACTCGACGACCCGCTCTCCGTTGATGTTGTCCCGGTGGCAGCGGAAATACATGCCGATCCACTGACGGGCCGAGGAGATCGTGATCGCGGAGATGACCGAGACCCGATCGTGCCGATAGCTATGGCGAAGGATCGGGGTCTGTCCGACTGGCGCCCAGGTCTTTCGGACGTTCGGGGTGAGCATGAAGCCGCTTTCGTCGAGGAAGACCAAATGAGCCCGGAGCTGATCGGCGTTTTTTTATATCGGGCCAATCGGCCCGTTTCCATCTGGCAATCGCCTCCTCGTTGCGCTCCATCGCCCGGTGCTCCGGTTTTTGCCAGGTCCATTCCAATCGTTGAAGCAGCAACCGCCGGGCACCAGTCAGTCCGTAATGCACGCCGAACCGCTTCTCGATCAGATCCGACACTCGGCGCAACGTCCAGAGGTCCGTGGCATATCCCGCCTCCTGGGCGCCGGCGACCAGGAAGCTCGTTAGCGTTGCTGTTTGGGCCGGCGTCAGCCGAGCCGGCCGCCCCGGAATCGGTTTGGTGCGCAAGCCGAGCTTTCCGTTCCGCTGATAGGCTTGGTGCCACCGTACTACTGAGCTCACCGACGACTTCACAGCCCAGGCCACCTTCTGATAGGTCTCGCCCGAGCACAGCAACGCGATCGCTTTCCGGCGGCGCTTTTCCAGCCGCTGTGGACTGCCCGGAGGTCTCATGCCCCCAAACATAGCAGAATTGGAAATGGTTATCCATTCTTTAGTGAAAGATCAATAGTGGAGACTTTGCGAGAGCTGAGCCAATCGACACGGATTCCCTATGACTAATGCAGTACCGTTAGGGTATTTAGATTATGCCGTGTTTATCGTATATATTCTCGCATTATGCTGGGTGGGCTGGTGGGCGGGCCGGCAGCGGGGAGACAACAATACCGGATTCTTTCTCGCAGACAGGAGCCTTCCTTGGTATGTAATCGGTTCTTCCTATATTGCGGCCAACATCTCGACGGAGCATTTCATCGGGCTAATCGGTTCGTCCGTGATCTATGGTATTTGTATGGCGACAGGGGAGTGGAGCTCGGTGATTGCCTTTTCGTTTTTGATCTGGCTTTTCATCCCGTTCTTGCTCTCGGCGAAAGTCTTTACGGCGCCGGAATTCCTTGAAAGACGCTTTACCTCTGCGATGAGGCTGTTTTTTGCAGTTGTGACCGTGATTGTGAACGTCGTCGGGTTTCTGGCGCCAATGATTTATGGCGGGGGACTAGCTTTGGAGGCAGCCTTCGGCATCAATGCCGCGCTTGGAGTCGACCCGGCGGCCGTTGCGGCTGGGACATCCGTGAATTGGGGGTTGTATCTGGCTATCACGGCCATCGGTCTTGCCGCGGGCGCTTGGGCAATCTGGGGCGGCTTGAAATCGGTCGCCTGGATGGATTGTCTGACGGTGATCGTCATGGTAATCGGCGGTCTGTCAGTGACCTATTTCGGTCTGAGGCATCTGGGCGGAAAGTCCGGCTCGTTGATCGAGGGTTTTAGGGTGATGATCAGGGATAACCAGGCGACATCCGGCGTCTACCGGCAGGCGGTAGAACGATTGCGTCCGGAAATTGTGCCGGGAGCGCTGACCTACAACCGTCTTTCGGTACTCCAACCGCTGTGCCATCAGGTGACTCCGTGGATCCATTGGGCCCTGAGCTTTTTTTATATCGGCTTGTGGTACACGGTAATCAACCAGTTTATGGTCCAACGAATCTTCGCCGCCCGCAGCAAATACGATGCGAGGCTTGGGATTGTCCTGGCGAGCTATCTGAAATTGCTCATCCCGTTCATTGTCGTTGTCCCCGGATTGATCTATTTCGCCATGCATCCACAGATTCTCCTGACCGGGGCATCGGTGAATGACGTACGGCCGGAGGCGGACAAGACCTACGTCAATCTGATCCATGAGCTGCTGCCGATAGGCATGAAGGGTTTGATGTTGGCGGCACTTTTCGGGGCGCTGAAGTCGGCCGTTGCTGCGGTGCTGAACGCCACCTCGATGATTTGCACTCTCGACCTTTATAAACGTTACCTGAAACCGGATTTCGAGGGACACAAGAGCGTTGTCATGGGACGCTGGGTGACAGTGGTCTTACTAGTAGTTTCGATTTTGTTCGGATTCTACATCAGCTCATTGAAAGCGAGCCTATTTGTGTATATCCAGACACTTTTCAACTTCTTTGCGCCTCCGTTCTCGGCGGTGTTCTTGCTCGGCACGCTCTGGCGGCGCGTCAGCGGCAATGCGGCCACGGCTACAGTTCTAGTAGGATTTGCCTTTGGGATCGCGGAGAAAGTAGCAGTCGATTTCGGATATACGCCGTGGTTGGCTCCTTTTGCCGTGCAGAGCGCCCTTAATTGGGCCTTCTGCATGGTATTATGTGCCGGCTTGAGTCTTGTGCTGGCGCCACCGCGGCCGGAGCAGGTAACCGACGAGCTGACATTCAATTGGCGACATCTTAATGTCGGCGGCGACCTCGGGACGCGTTGGTGGAACAGCGTGACCGTCTGGTGGGCGGGCAGCGTTGGGGTGCTGTGTTTTCTTATTTATGTTTTCGGTATTAAGTATTAGCGGCGGCAAGCCAAAGGCAAATGCCCAGATCCCATTCAGAAATAGGTCGGGAGGCTATTGTACGGAAACGGCTTAAGAATATGCCGGTATTGTCTGGGATCTTGAGCGCAGAGATCGTGCCGTTGGGGAGGATATCTTTGGTTGGACAAAAGGCGATGCGTTCGTTTAAGAGCCGGTGGTGGACGGATTTTTTTAGTGGACTGGTTAGCAGGTATAGTTGTCGCACAATGGCCGGCTACCTAATTGTCGGGTTGATAGGCGCGTTTTTTGGGCGATCCGACATTATCGCTGCGGGATCGACCTCTGGTGTAGCCGGGGGGGGGCGGAGAAGCGAAATGGCAATACCAAAGGAATGGGCCAGAATCGGATTGGTGTTACCCCGGCAGGGCGGTGCGGCCGGCGTTAGTGGCGATCCGTGCATCGTCTGGGATGAGGACATCAACGCTTGGCGCATGGTTCTCTTCTTCGATCCGCCTGGCAATGCGCAAGCGGTTTGCTCAAAGATGGATGCGAACGGACGTGGGGAGTGGAAACTTGAAGGTCCGCTGCCCGTCGCAAACCCCGCGGTCGTGGGAGGATTTCACAAGCCGTTTATCGTCATGGACCCTTATGCGACGAACAAAGCGGCCCTGATACAAGGGCGATATTGCCTGCTCGTCGTCACGAAGTCGGCCCACAAATTGATCTATCGGGCGTGGGCTGAAAAGCTGGCCGGCCCGTGGACGTTTGATCCGATCCCCATTATCACCCCAGGGGGGAAGTATGATTTCGATGGGAAACACGTCGATGCCGTGACAGGTTACTACTTTGCTGACCGGCAGGTGTTTCTCTATTTCTATATGGGGTATCCGCAAAGACCCCAGCCAAGGAAGATTAGTCCCTCCGGATCAGCGCAAGCAGTCGCGGTGCAAAATCTCGGTGAAAAGGTGGCCACGAAAGTGGGAATAATTCTTGAGCCGAGCCAGCAACCGGGACACTGGGCATCAGGTTGGGTTGGAGGATTGCAGCTCTTGCGGGGGAGGGAGCACCGTTGGATTGCGGTTTTGAATGCTTCGCCAACGGCCCCCGACCCGGGGAATAAGGAAGTATGGAACGAGGAGCCGCCACCGAGTCTGGGCGGGTTCGCGTGGTGCGATGAAGAGTGGCCAGTGAGCGGCTGGCATTTCTATCCTTCTCCCATCGAATGGGTCAGAGACATACCGAAGTCGGCGGTCGACGCCGGTGAGGGCTACAACCTCTGGCGTCAATTCATTCATATCCTCTCCGACGGCCGGCCGGTACTCTTTTATAACAGCGGGTATTACGGGCGCGAACAACTGTATGCGAAGATCGGGATCAGTGCGACTGCCTCCGCGGTGGACGATGGCAGGTCTGAAAGCGGCCTGCAGGGCACGGCGCCAATTGCGGGGCTGGACTCCAGGACCGCGGTTCTTACGACCGAGGTCCAGTCGGCCCCGCGCATCAACGGACCGTCGGTCTTTGGGGTCAGGCCCGGTCATCCGTTTTTTTATCCGATCCCCGCGACTGGGGAACGTCCGATGAAATTCGCAGCCGCAGGGCTTCCCCCCGGGCTTTCGGTTGATGCGGCTACGGGCATAATCCGGGGCGTGCTTGGGATCGCGGGCGATTACCCCGTTACCCTGCAGGCGCGAAACGAACAAGGATCGGGGACAAGACGATTCGTGATCAAATGTGGTGCGCAGATCTGCCTGACCCCTCCCATGGGGTGGAATAGTTGGAATTGCTGGGGGGACAGCGTGGATCAAGGCAAGGTAATCCGCGCGGCTCGAGCGATGATCAGCGCTGAAGTTGTCGGCCATGGCGTGTTCCTGCTACGCCTTTCCCGTTGAGGTTCGTATAGACAATGGCGCAGACCCCTGCGACAATCTTGGCGGGATGGGAAAAACAAGAAATGTTTGAGAGGAGGTCGTGATGACTTACGGGGTTTGCCACAGGCATCTGGGGTTACTGATCGCGGTGGTCGCGACCGCGAGGCTGTTTGCGGGCAGAACGGAAATCGAGGGTGCGCAATTTGCGCTCGAATTTACAGACGGCAGGTTGGTGCGCCAAGCGGAGCTGCTCGGACTCGGCGAGCAATCGGATGAAGCTCGCCAGCTCATATTGCGGGATGGATCGATCACAGTGAAGATTCGGCACAAGCAGGCGGATTCCGCTGGATATCGGCGCACATTTTTCGAGATCACCAATAGCGGCAGGTCGGAGCTACCACTATCGAAGTTTGTCGTGGTGGATATTCCGACGCCGGAAGGTGCGCGCGTAATGGGCGATTGCAGCGGCTCGCCGGTTGTCGTGGGTGACTCATTTCTCGGCGTGGAACATCCATTGGCGGAAAACCAAATCGTGAACGGCCGTTTGCGTTGCGCATTGCCAATGATGCAGGCGCTGCGTGCGGGTGAGACAGTGGAGGTGTCATTTGTGTTCGGCACCGCGCCCGAGCCGTCGCAAGTCCGGCGCACGTTTCTTGCGTACGTTGAGGGAGAGCGGCCTCGCCCCTCTGCGCCGTTTCTTCACCACAATACCTGGTACAATCTCGGGTATTCGAATCCTTTTTCCGAAGGCGACGAACTCACGCTCATCGCGAGGCTCGGACAGGAGCTCGTGGAAGAGCGCAAAGTGAAGCTTGACGGTTTTGTGCTCGACGATGGTTGGGACGATACACGCACGCTCTGGCGTTTTAATTCAGGTTGGCCGGAAGGGTTGAGGAATATGACCGCTGCGGCTGCCCGGTTCGGCGCGGCGCCTGGTCTTTGGCTCTCGCCCTGGGGTGGATATAACCGGGCCAAGGAGGAGAGACTGGCTGCGGCTGTTCCACAGGGCTTTGAGGTTCGCGACGGCAGTTTCTCGCTAGCCGGCCCACGCTACTACGCGCGGTTTCGCGAACTCTGCGCCAGTGTTGTGCGCAATGATGGGGTCGCTTTTTTCAAATTCGACGGCATCGGTGCTCCAGCAGGGGGAAGCATCGATCCTGCGGCCGGTCGCGACTTCGACGCGATGCTGCGACTCGTGCGCGAACTTCGTCAGCTTCGGTCCAGGCTCTACATCAGTCAGACCACGGGCACCTGGCCTTCGCCTTGGTGGCTACTGCATGTCGACAATATCTGGCGTGGTGGTCACGATCATGACTTTTCCGGTGTGGGCTCCGACCGGCAGCAGTGGATCACTTACCGAGACGCGCAGACGTTTAGTAATATCGTGTGCCGTGGTCCGCTGTTCCCCTTGAATTCCCTCATGATTCACGGCATAATCTTTGCGAAGCGCGCGACGAGACTCGACACCGATCCCGACAATGCTTTCGAGAACGAGGTTCGTTCATTCTTCGGATCGGGCACGCAAGTTCAGGAACTGTACCTGTCCCCTGAGTTGCTCAACGCAAGAAACTGGGATGACCTCGCCAGCGCCGCAAGATGGGCGCGCGCCAATGCGAACATTCTCCACGATACTCATTGGATAGGCGGAGATCCGGCCAAACGCGAACCTTATGGCTGGGCTGCGTGGTCGCCAGTCAAAGGCATCATTACTCTGCGGAACCCTTCGGACCACTCGACTGCATTCACGTTCGAGGCCGGCGCAGCATTTGAACTTCCCACCGGGGCGGCAAAACGGTTTCGCGTGGCGAGTGCCTATCCCGACTCGCCCGCGCCTTTTGCCGAACTTTGCGCCGGCGTGCCAATCTCGATCACAATGCAACCGTTCGAGGTCCTCGTACTGGAAGCCACGCCGACCGGACCATAGAATCCTCGGGTGTTCGTCCTCCGGTTCCCCCGGTGTTCTTGTTTGCGACGGATGACGTTTACCGAGGGCTGGGAGGTGCGCAGTCTCGAATTCGGCCCGACATAGCTAAGCGCCGGACGTGGCCAAGGCACCCCGAATCGCGCCGTGGGTGACAAATCTATGGTAGGCTCTCGGTGAATGCCCCATGGCTTTTTTGAAGGCCCGGCTGAAAGCGAAGATCGACACGAACCCGCAGGCCTTGGCAATCCGCTCTACGCTGCTTCGATCGGTACTGACCAACATCGAAGCCGCCACCGACAGGCGCGATTCTCTCATATAGGCGCCCAAACTCACGCCACACTCTCGCCGGAACACAGCCCTAAGATGACTGATTGAATAACCTGTATGTTTAGAGACATCGCTAAGCATCAATGGTTGATGGAGATTTGAGCGCACATATGCGTTGATCGATTGGAGAATTGTTCCTCGCGGATCGTTTTGACAGCTGTCCGATCGAATTACGCAATCCGCATCGCGGGAAACAAGCAATCGTTGGATCAATTGCGACACATTCACGATCAGCGAGAAGTTCCGGTCGGGGCCGGGCGGCTTCTGCAAGAATTCTTCCATTGTATGGTGCAAATGCTTCGCCTCTTGGGTACTCAAAGCCCGCGGCGAATCTCGCAGCGGCAGTAACGCCTGCGGGCGGCTGAATTCGCAGGTGATGAAGAGCCAGTTTATCCCGCCTCCCTTGACGTCGAGGTAGTGGTGAAACTGGTGGGGAAAGATCAAAAAGACCTGTCCTGGCGAGAGGGAGTAGGCCGTGCCGTCGACATGAATGCCGCCCGCCTTGACCAGCGGAATCACGAGCTCGAAGCGGTGATGATAATTGTGCGTAACCCCACGCGGCTTGAGCATTTCGGCCGACGTTCGTTTGAAGACCACGATGTTCCCGGCAAACAATGCATCTTCTAGTTTTGCACCGGAGAAGTAATCGATCGGATTGACCAGTTCACGAAGCACATTGCTGACCCGTCGGAGAATTTCGCTCTGTTTTCGGGTCGCCAAAGCGGAAGCGGACGAAGCGGAAGGCATAAGTGTTCTCTTGGTCGCGGCCTCGGGAAAATCAAGTCTTCGTCGGGTTTATCTCCGTAGGGATGTGCTCGCGCGGTTGGGCTTCGGCGGTGGATTCCACGGGCAGAGGTGATCAGGTTGGCGGGATGGGCGACGAGCGGAAGAACGCAACCGTCGCCTCAAGACCGGCGTCAAGGCTGGTCGCTGGCTGGAAACCGGTGGCGAGCAGTTTGCTGATGTCGGCGCGCGAGTGGCGTACGTCGCCCGGGCGGCCGGATGCGTAGCGGATGACCGAAGCGGATCCGGTAACCGCAATGATGCGGCGGGCCAACTCGAGAATCGCGATCTGGCGACCGCAGCCGACATTGAACACACCTGACAAGCCGGGCGTCGTGGCGGCGAAGACGTTGGCGGCGGCGACGTCCTTGACGAAGACGAAGTCGCGCGTTTGCAGGCCGTCGCCAAAGATGGTAAGCGGGCGGCCGGCGAGGGCCTCGCGAATGAAAACCGGCACCGCGGCGGCGTAGGCGCTGGCGGGATCTTGGCGCGGACCAAAAACGTTGAAGTAACGGAGGACCACAGTCTCGAGCCGGCCCGCAGTCGCGAACATCCGGCAGTAATACTCGCCGTCGAGCTTGGTGATGGCGTAGGGGCTGACGGGGGCAGGCGGCAGATCTTCGGTTTTCGGCGACTGGAGATTGTCACCATAAACGGCGGCGGAACTGCTGAAACACAGCCGGCGCACGCCGGCGGCAGCCGCCTCTTCGAGGACATTGAGCAGACCAATCACGTTGGCCTCCACGCACGCATGCGGGCGATGGACGGACTCTGGCACGCTAACCATCGCCGCGAGATGAAACACATAGTCAACTCCCTGCATGGCGCGGGAAACGGCGGCGCGATCCAGGATCGAAGCCTCGATCAACTTCATCCGCAGACCGCGCAGATTGCGCCGGTGGCCCGAAGACAAATTGTCAAGAATGCACACCGCCGCGCGTTCTTGGAGTTGCTCCGCAAGGTGGCTTCCGATGAAGCCGGCACCACCGGTGATTAGGACTCGCATGCGACTTTGATGATGCGCTCTGCGGCACACTGCATCGCGGATTCGTGTTGCTCGATGCTCCGGACCAGGGCGAATTGATTGCGGCAGCGGTCGAGATTGTGGTCGGGACTCCTGGTCTTGAAGTATACGTCGCCCTCAAGATAATCAGTCAGGAATCGGAGGCCGATTTCGAGGGTGATGAGCTTGCCGGAAAACGCGAGATGCGCACGTTCGGCCGGGGTTAAGAAACTGCCGGCAGAAGCGAGGTAGCCGGAAACGAGGCCCTCGTAAATGGGCATCCGCATGGCAACTTTCGAGAGATCGCGTTCATCCTCGAGGGCGGAATTGGTGGCCGATCGCACCATATCCCCAAAATCGTAAAGGGCGAGACCGGGCATCACCGTGTCTAGATCGACCACGCACACGGCTTCATTCGTCGATTCATCCAACAGCACATTGTTGAATTTCGTGTCATTGTGGGTGATGCGCTCCGGGATCTCGCCGCGCTCCTGAAGATCCAGCAATACGTCGACCATCGCCTCCCGTGATAGCACGAAGTCGAGTTCGGCCCATGCTTTTGCCACGCGGTCCCGTGGGTTCGCCGCCATCGTACGCTTCAGGGTTTCGAGCCGCCTGCGCGTGTCGTGAAAACCAGGGATCGTCTCATTTAGGCGCGGCCCCGGCAAATCGACCAAGGCTCGCTGAAACTCGCCGAAGGCCCGCGCCGCCTCAAACGCTTGGCGCGGATTCTCAACCAAATCAAAGGGGTGCGCTTTCTCGATAAGAAGGTAACATCGCCAGCAGTTACCCTCGGCGTCGCGATGAAACACGCCCCCTGCCCGGGTCGGTACGAGCGTCAGCACGCGGCGAATGGAATCCCGTCGGCCGGTTGCGCGAGCATGGGCGGCATGCTCCGTGACGCGTTGAATGTTCTCCATTAGCCCCGGCACATCCCGGAAAACCCGAGAATTGATTCGCTGGAGAATATAGCGCACGGGAGTTCCGGCTTGGTCGAAGCGAACCGCATAGGTATCGTTGATATGACCGCTGCCATAGGGGGCGCCGTCGACAAAACTGCCATAAAGATGGAACGATCCGGCTATTGCGCGTAGATCGACTCGCAAGGGGCATAATGCACTACTCATGTCGGGCCCCCCAAAGCTGTTTCGGATATCGGCTGCCTAGGCCAGCCGCAAGAACGAGCAGGGTAGGTTTCTTGGTGAGCACGACTAGATGACGCAAGCGGCAATCGAAGGTGTCAAATAGATAGCTAGTTTTGCCATTTCTGGCTTGAACGTCCAAGGACGATAGGAATTGTCTCGTAGCCCGTGGCAATTGAATCTCGTGCTTCACTTTCCACGTTTAGCTTGTTCATCGCGCCATGCCTGACATCGATTCCGGTCGGCAATGTTTTTGGGCTCGTGTCTTTTGGTCGAGGGCGGCAATCCTGCAACGGTATGCCCATGAAGGTCGTCCTCATTGAGGATCAGGCGATGTTCCGGGACTTTCTGAAGAAGATCTGCCGGGAGCATTTGCATCTCAAAGTGGTGGGTGAGGCAGGAGACGCGGCCACGGGCTTGGCCCTGTGCCGCAAGCACAAGCCCGACCTCGTGCTGCTCGATCTGAATCTGCCCGATCGGGACGGCCTTTCCATCTCGGATGAACTCCTGGCGATGGATCCGGCGATGCGGGTGCTCGCGCTGTCTTCCGAGTGTGACGACTACACGCTCTATCGGGTGCTCAATTCGGGGGTCCATGGCTACGTCGACAAGAACCGCCAATCCATGGAGATGCTCAAGCTGGCCATTAGCGAGGTGCTCAAAGGCCGCGTGTTTTTTGCGGAGGTGGTACAGCAGGTGCGGCAAAAGCTGCGTGTGCAGCCCAAGTCTTTCCCGAAGCTGTTGACCGGGCGAGAGCAGGAACTACTGCCGTTGCTTGGAGGCGGGCTGAGCAATGAGGAGGTGGCGCGGGAGTTAAGCATCAGCCGGTATACCGTGCAGCTCCACCGGCGGAACATCATGCAAAAACTGAACCTGCACCGGACCCCCGACCTCATCCGTTATGCGGTCAACCGGGGCTTTGCGAAACTCAACTCGTTTCGCGACCGCACCGCAGGTCCTCCTTGAGGCTGGCTACTTCCGTTTCGAACGCGCTTAACACCGAACGCGGTGTCTCGATGTCGCCGTTTCGCGCCGCTTCCTGGATGGTGGTGATCACCGCGGCCGCCTGAGTGGCGGAGATCAGCGCGACCTGGGAGAGAATGCGGTGCGCCTGCCGGCGGGTGTTCTCGCTGCTGCCCGCGCGCACGGCCTCGGCGAGCAAAGCAACATCCTTGTCCAACGCGGCGATGAAATCCTCGACGAGCTGCTGCATCTTTTTCGGCTTTTGATCCGACATGAAGCGGAAGATCGACAGGTCGAGGGTCTTGGGTGGAGTCTCCTCCGGCGCTCGCACCTGGATGGAGGATCCGGCCCGGAGCGGACCGCTGAGATTCTCGATCGTCGCCCTGATCTTCTCCGGGCTGAGCGGCTTGGCGGCGAAGCCGTCCATCCCCGCCGCCAGACAATCGTGTCGTTTCTCCGGAGTGGAATAAGCCGTAGTGGCAATGACCAGCGTGTGCCGCTCCGGCGGCTCCCATTGCCGGAAGCGGCGGGTGACCTCGACGCCGTTCAGACCGGGCAGGTCCCAGTCCATGAAAACGATGTCGTAGAGATTGGCCTGAAGTTTCGCGAGCGCGTCGTTGCCGTCGGTGGCGTGGTCAGTCTTGTAGCCGAGCCGGGTGAGGATGCTGTCAATCACGAGCAAATTGTATTCCTGATCCTCGACAATCAGCGCCCGGGTGGTGGCCACGGCTGGCGGGAGCGGTGTGACCGCCGCGGCGCCGTTGATCTGTGCCGCCGACAACGGCAGGGTGATCCTGAACCAGAAGGTCGCTCCGTGGCCGGGCGTGCTGGTCAGACCGGCGGCGCCTCCCATCTTCTCGGCATAGGCGCGGCAGACGGCCAGGCCGAGACCCGTTCCTTGGATCTTCTCCTGTTGGGCGCGGCGGCCGCGGTTGAATTTTTCAAACAGCCTGGCCTGTTCGTCCTGCGGAATGCCCGGACCCTGGTCGCGCACTTCGATCGCCAGTTCGACGACGTTGCCGGCTCCAAGGGCGCCCGCTACGACCACGTCGATCGCGCCGTGGCCGGCGTATTTCAGCGCGTTGGCCACGTAATTGATGACGATCTGCTTGATCTTGGCTTCGTCGCCAACGACGAGTTCCGGCGTGCCGGGATGCACGTGAATGGCGATCGGCATTTGCTGTTCTTGCGCCTGCCAGGCGAAGATCGAAGCGACGTCAGCGAGCATGCTCTGCACGTTGAATGGCTGGGCATCAATCGTGATGCGTCCCGCCTCGATCTTGGAGAAGTCGAGCACATCCTCGACCAACGTGGAGAGATACTCCGCGCACTTGCGCAACGACACCGCCATGCCGCGCTGCCGGGCGTCCAGCTGGGACTCCTGCAGCAGACCGGCCAGGCCGATGACGCCGTTGAGCGGGTTGCGGATCTCATGGCTCATGTTGGCGATGAATTCCGTCTTGGCAGAGTTGGCCCGGGCGAGTTCCTCAGTCCGGCGGCGGATGAGCGTTTCCAGCTGGCGGCTGCGCACTTTGATCTGGCCGACCCGGGCCTGGTAGCCGCCATAGATCAATCCACCGGCGGCTAGCGCGAACAAGGCGTAAGCCCACGTCGTGCGATACCACGGCGGAAGGATGACGAAGGGGTACGTCGCCGGGTCGGTCCACTGGCCGTCGCCGCCTGCCGCCCGCACCATGAACGAGTAAGCCCCTTCACTCAAATTGGTGAATTCGCGGAAATCTTTGGCGGTGGCCGGGGTCCAGACGGGTTCGAACCCGGCCAGCCGGGTCTGGTAACGCACGTTTCGGGCCTCACGGTACATGGTCGCGGCAAATTCGAACTCGATCCGATTGCGGGAAAAGGGCAGGCGCAGTGGTTCGGCCGGAGCGAGCGCCACCGCCGCATCCGAGCCCGACGCGGGTGTCCGAACGGAGCGCAGCAGGACATTGAACGGCGCGGATTGCGCCTGGAGCGCGGCCAGGTTGACGCGCAGCAAAGCCTCGGAGCCCCCAATCCAGAGCACGGGCCGGGCGGGTGCCTCCTCCTGGTAATAGAGCACAGTGGGAGTGCCGGCGCGTTCGATGCCGCTCATGGGCAGTGGCCGCCAACGCGGAAGCCGATGTTCGTCGAGCGTCAGCGTGCCCACGACGGGTCGTTCCGTGCCATCGGCGAGCGGCGCTTCGGCCGTCAGCCACAAGTCGCCGTTGGCATCCGGGTTGGACACGATGAAGTCCTTTTTCAGCCCGTCCAGCGCGGCGACCGGCTGAAAGGTGTCGTCGACCGGATGATGAGCGAGGATTCCCGTTCCGGTGAAAAGCAGAATCTGTCCGTGCAGCGCGCCGAGGCGGATTTGCCTGGCCTCCGCGGGGAGTTGCCGGCCCAGATCGAAATGCGTGATCGTGGACGGAGCCCCGTCGTTGGCGAAGGCAATGCGCAGTACGCCCTTGGTGGAGGTGCCCACCCACACGTTTCCCAGAGAGTCTTCCGCCAGGGAAAGGGGCAGCTCGGGCGTGGGGACCTGCTGGTCGAACGCCCGCCACTGGCCGTCTTGCGCAACGAGCCAACCGATGCCTTTCGGGGCCGCGTAGTAGGTTCGGCTGGGGAACCGGTTTGACTGGAGCAGTTTTCCCGCGTCCAAGTGGCTGCGAAAGATCTCCTGCAAGGTTCCGTCGTCATGCAGGAGCCGCACGCCCAGGAATCCGGAGCTGAGCAGGCCCAGCGGATGGGCCAGCAACGCCTGATCGCTCAGGCGCAAGCCCGGCTGCGGAAGCGCTTCAAACCGGGCGGAGGCAGACGCATCC
>Ga0182011_10003111_pt1 | contig 13715 bp, 12 predicted proteins | sample 711E1DmetaG_FD_120481 | JGI IMG/M metagenome (GOLD analysis project Ga0182011, IMG submission 120481) | Permafrost microbial communities from Stordalen Mire, Sweden - 711E1D metaG | ecosystem: Environmental > Terrestrial > Soil > Wetlands > Permafrost | place: Sweden: Stordalen | collected... | reverse complement strand
GAGCGATGAAACGTCAAGGCAAGTTTGACCTGTGCGGTAATGGATGCATCGTCGATATACTCGTCCACCTTTTCAACGGTTGTTTTCTCAGTGGCTTTCTCGGTTTTACTCAGGGTCATATCATTTTTAACGCTTTTGACGCCTTCAACATCGTTGGCATATTCAGTTGTCAATTCTCTTTGCGCTTCGGTTGACGCCTGTCCATGCAGGGTAACAATCCCGTCTTTTACATCAACATCGGTTTTAAGGCCGCTCACATTCCGATGGAACATAAGCATAAATTTTACTTTCATGCCAATCCAGGTATCCGAGATTTCATCGGGATGTCCGCCTTTAGCTTCCAGTTTGTTGTCTACGCGTTTGACGCCGGGAAGCCCTGCGACCGTCTCCTCAGCCAGTGATCGGTGAGACCATTTGGATACCTCTCCGGTCAAGGTAACCACGCTGTCTTTCGTTACATGGATTTTAATGTCATCACTTTTTAAATAGGTCTTAAATACATAGGACTTTTTTGCGGATGATTCGATTCGATCGCTCATTTGAGTTGCCAACAGCGCCCCACTGGTCCCCAGAACAACAACCGAAGCCATAATCATACTTATAAAATTGTGCCTTTTCATGATGTAATCCCCTTACTTAAAATTGTTTCCAATTCCTGGAAAATCCCGGAATTGCCGCTCTTAAACACTCTCTTGACCGTAAGGTTTGTTTTAAGGTTATTTATCAATGCATCGCGGACCGGCTATTATGCTTTCCTGCCGCTAATGAGCCTTACCACAATGACCACTAATGCAATTACCAGAAGAATGTGAATGAAGCCGCCCAGAGTATAGGAAGTTACCAGGCCCACAAGCCACAATATGATCAGGATGACAGCAATAGTAATAAGCATAACATCGTCCTTTCGTTTAATTATTTGTTAAGTAACAACTCGTCTCCGAAAAAAAACAATAACCGTGTTATTATTAAAAGCAATTCATGTGCCATTCTTTTTACAAACATTAGGACCACAATCGGTTCGTAATCCGCGAATTCGCCTTTCAAGCGGATATTAAACCTCCCTCCTGGCGATTTTAGAAGGAGGCGCCTTGCCGGAAAACATGGTGGTATATGCGCGAGTAAACTCCGCCCCGTAAAAAACTATCATGGAAGAATAAGAAACCCACAGCATGATTAAAATGACCGAACCTGCCGCGCCGTATCCTACACCGGGGTTTGCTTTTCCGAAATATAATCCCAAAGCGAATTTGCCGATATCAAACAGAAATGCGGTAACCAACGAGCCGATCCATACATGCCGCCATTTTATTTGCGCATCGGGAAAAAATTTAAACATACAGGCAAATACGGCGGCAAGAATAATCAAGGACACGATGAAATTGACCGACTGCAGCATGAAAACGAATGAATCGGAAAAATGGCCCGCAAGCCAATTGCCGAAAGCCGACAGCAATGCAGAAAATACAAGCGACACGACAAGTATAAACGCAATGGAAACAATCAGACCGAACGAAAATAATCGCACTCTGATTATATTCCAGACGCCCGATTTGGATTTGTCCGCCTTTACTTCCCAAATAGCATTTAATGATTTCTGGAATTCCGTGAACACTCCCGTTGCGCCGACAATAATGGTAACCAATCCGATGATTGTTGCCAAAACGGAATTCTTCGCTTCGCTTGCTTTTAGAATCATGTCATGAATTTGTTGGGCGGTATTCACCCCGAGCGTGGCCGTGATTTGCGCCGTCACATGGTTGTTAACCGAATCGTGTCCAAAAAAATATCCGGCAATCGTCAAAATTACCACGAGCAATCCCGGTAATGAAAAAATCGAATAATATGCAATCGCCGCGCTTTCGCGAAACGGGTCTTTCGATATCCACGCTTTATACGCGGTTTTTATGATGGTGGCAATAGTATTAAAGCGTATTTTCATTTCTTTTTATCGTCTTCCTTCTTTTTCCCGGGCGAAAATATTTTTTGCAAAAAATTCCTTTTGTCTTCAGGTTTGACTGTTTTGACCGAATTGATGTTTATCTCGTAGTCAATTCTTGGAACGAGCGCCTGTATAAATGCATTACGCAACACTTCCCATATGGCCTCAAGGACATTTGTTTGCGGATTTTTAAAAGTGCCTTCCATAGGGACCTTGGTTGCAATCTGGTTTTCTTTTTGATTTTTAAAAACGAAGCCGGCTCCACCCACGATGGATTCCCACAATAAATGGAATAAACCGTCGTTTTTGTCCTTTGGGCCCAAAACCTTCAAATCTTTAATGACCGGCTTTATATACCCTTTAAATTTGCCGTCCTTCGCGGCCATTTCGGTATACAAACTAAATTGCCCTCTGTCAACATCAAATTTACCATACGCTTTTAAAAAATCATTTAACAGAACAAGGTTGGTATTTTTAATTTCAGTCTTCAAGTCGAATGTCGGATTTTCGGCCAAGGCATTCAATTTCATGTTGAGGTCTAAAGTCCCCTCATACACCGAAGCATGTGCGGTGACCGTAGAAGGCAATTCAACTTTGTTATTGATGGCGTTTGAAAGGTTGAGAGCAAGAATATGGGTTTTCTTTAACGATACGTCAACATTGGGTTTTGACGTGAGGTCGACATAGTGTATGGAACCGTCATCCACTTCAAAGCGGTTTACCTTTAATGGCATGAAGCTTTTCAACAGTTTTCTAAAATCGGTGGTGTCCCTTCTTATAGCGCCCAACTCAACTTTATCTTTCGTAAAAATCAAAACCGGCGAATTAAAAAGCAGCTTGCCGACAATGGAACCATGGAAAAGCGCCTTCCACTCAACCGATAAATCAATGTCCCGCGATTTAAAGAATTGGGTTTGTTTTTTTGAAATCGGATCGATTTTGTTCAAATAAATATTTTTAACGATATACGCGCCCCGGTAAATGGACAAATCAACATCTTCGACATGTCCATAATATCCCTTCATGGTCGCTAGTGTCCTATTGGCGTAATGCAATACCACATAAGGTAGAACCAACCGAATGGCAATTAACAGGACAGCAATTCCGATAAGGACTATATATTTCCTTTTCATTGTATCTATTCATTTCCTATCGGCAATGCAACCGATTTATGTTTTCTTGCTTCCCTTACTTTTCCAATTGGGTTAAGAAATTTTTGTGACAAGGTAAATAGATCAATTCTTCCACCTAATCCGATAGAGGGAGATTTTGAAAGATAATCATAACCGGCAAAAAGTGAAAATGCGCCGATTCCAACAAAGCCTCCTGTAAAAATGCTTGCAAGCTTATTTAAGCTGAAATCATTCTGCAATCCGATATCGCCAATCAATCCAAAAAAGAAAGAAGGATCAATAGTTATTTTGTCATTCTCATTAAATATGAAATCTCCGAAAAACCATGTATAGCCGAATCCAACACTGACTGAAGGCGTAACCTGGTATTTTCCATTTATATTCTCAATTTTACTAAATGAAATAGGAATTGTTGGAGAACCTAATAAGATTGCTTTGTAAACCGTGTTATAAAATACCGTATCCGGCCATTTTTTAAGACTATCGGGAATGCTCTGAATAATTGATGTATCAGGAAATTTATAACCTCTTTTATTCAAAAATGTAACGGTCGGACTTTTTCCATCACTACCATATACTGTTGAAATAATTCCTGAATAAATTATTACTAATAATACTCCCGCGACAGAAACTGTTTCAAAAACTGCTAAAGCATTCCTTAGACAAATTTCCTTATGGGCAATCTCCTTTGAAGGCATTACCTCCTCCAACGAGAGTAACCCCAGCCGCCACCACCTAATAAAATCACGATCAAAATTACGATAAGTAAGGTTGTCATTTGGCCCTCCTTTGAAAAATTTAAACTTGTCCTTTATTACTATGCGCTGAATATAAAAGCAAAACCTATGTCATTGCCGTTTGTCCCGTTTTTGATCCCGTTTCTGTAATACGTATAATTTCCTGAGCAATATCCTCGGGAGAAAGTATGAAATCTATGCACCCGCTTGCGATTGCGCTCTGGGGCATTTCCGGCTGCCTGGCGGTGTCGGGTTTTTGAGCGATGGTGATGCCGCCAACTTCTTTTATGCCGCACAGCGCTGCCGCCCCATCACCATCATAACCGGATACAATGACGGCAATAAGTTTGCCGTCCCAGTGCTTCGTAAGGGAACGTAGAAAAACAGTAATCACGTCGGGCCATCCCCGTGGCTTCGATATCGGTTTTAATTGAAACTCTCCATCAAGAACATGCAAATCTCGCTGTTCCGGGATGATAAACACATGGTTGGGCCTGATGACTAATCTTTCCGTGATCAGTTCAACCGGCATCTTTGTGTAGCCGGGGAGAATCTCGTGAAGTAAAGTGGCTACGGTCCTCAGGTGATTAACGATGACAATAGCCGCCCCCATGTCGGCCGGTAGATTCTTTAAAAACCGGGTATAAGCGTCCAGGCCTCCGGCCGAACCACCCACACAAACCACGGGAAAGTTTCTTTTTACGTTCATAGATTTCATTAACGATCACTCCGTTTTTGATAGCACCTATCCGCCCGTCGGGAATCAGATACCGAATAAAATTCCAAAAGTAACCATGAAGAAATCCGAATGAAGCCCACTGAGTTCGGGCACTTGCTGGAAATTATAATTCAGGAACACATAGCGCACGTCGGCGGTGAGTTTTGCCGGACCCATCGGAATTTCCGCTCCGGCGCCGAAATGCCAACCGAACTCCTGCTTCGTCTGGTCTTTTATCAGCGGGTACTTGTTCTGATCATAGTCAAACGTGGTGTAATACCATCCCGCGCCTAAGGCGCCATATAAAAACGGCAACGGATAAAACAACCCCGTGGCCATAACCGGCCAGCTTATGACCTTTACGGCCCCATGGCCGAATTCCTCCTGACGGTAATTAATGGCGGCTTCACCGCCAATTGTCGAAAGAAATTTCAACCGCAGCGCCGCGCCCACCAACCATTTGCCGTCATCGGCGTTGCGCGCCTGCTGAAAGCCCACTTGCGGACCCACATACAGCTTGGTGCTACCGCTGTTATCCGAATCCGATGCATTCGTCGTTGCACCCAACATACTCAAGCCAAACATGACTGCAATTAACATCATGCGTTGGATTGCTTTCATGAACATCGATTTATTCATACACAGCCTCCTCTTATAAAAGTTTGTAACTGCTCCGGACTTTCTTTCATTTTTTAAATTTGTATGTTATAAACAGCGATAAACATGCCAAAGATTTTTTCTCTTTAATCTCAATGGGCTAAATTCCTCGAAGCTTGCTTTGACTTTTGCCTCACCCCTGCGAAGCTTGCTTCATGGTAGTTCATTATGTGCTCAGCTCTTAAGGAACGCCAATAGGTCTTTATTGATTTGGTCCTTATCAGTAATGCACATGCCATGCGGCCGGCCCGGATAGATCTTCAGTGTGGACCCTTTGACGATCTTAGACGATAGCATGGCTGACGCGCCTATCGGCACGATCTGGTCGTCGTCGCCGTGCATGATAAGCGTCGGGACGTTGAACTTCTTGAGATCTTCGGTGAAATCCGTCTCGGAAAATGCCTTGATGCAATCAATGACCGCATTTAATCCGGCCCGCATCCCTTGCAGCCAGAACGAATCCAGCAGACCCTGCGAAACCTTGGAGTTCGACCTGTTGGCGCCATAAAAGGGCGTGCTGAGTTCCTTGAAAAATTGTGAGCGGTCGGCGATCACGCCCGCGCGGATTTTGTCGAACGCCTCAATCGGCGTTCCGCCAGGGTTTGCGGCCGTTTTCAGCATCAGCGGAGTCACCGAGCCGATCAGGACGGCCTTGGCGACATTTTTAGTCCCGTGGCGCCCGATATAACGCGCGACTTCGCCGCCGCCCGTAGAGTGTCCGATATGTACCACGCTCTTTAGGTTGAGCGTTTCTACAAGGGCCGAGAGGTCCTCGGCATAGGTGTCCATATCGTTGCCTTTCCAGGGTTGCCCCGACCGCCCATGGCCGCGACGATCATGGGCAATGCAGCGATAACCATGAGCGGACAGGAACACCATTTGGTCTTCCCAGGCATCCGAATCCAGCGGCCACCCGTGACTGAAAACCAACGGTTGTCCGCTTCCCCAGTCCTTGTAATAGATCCTGGCGCCGTCTCGTGCTCTGATTGTGTCCATGATTTTTCTCCTTTTTTTAAAGTTTATGGGGTTCACCAGCTATAGCTTTGCGAAGGCGGCCGACATCGATTCGGCTGACCGCGGCCGTATGGTTGCTCCAATTGCCGCGTACAAAATTGAGAACATCCGCTATCTGAGCATCTGTCAATCGCCATCCGAAACCGGGCATCGCGAACGCCGACGGCGCGGTTTGCGTCGATGGCATGGAAGAGCCTGCAAGTACGATGTGAATCAGCGAGACCGGGTGTTGAGCGTTGACATTTTCGTTTCTCGCCAAATTCGGGAAGGTCCGGCGTGCGCCCGTTCCGTCCGATCCATGGCACGCATTGCAATTGTCCAGATAGACGCACGACCCACGCATTCCGGTATCCCCCGCGCGCAGCGCACGCGTCGCCGCGGAGGCAGCATTCGCTTGCATGGCCGAATCCGCATTGCGTTGCCTTTTGTTGTTAGGCGGCGGCAACGATTTCAGATATTCGGCAATGGCCATAAGGTCTATGTCGGTCAAATATTGGGTGCTTTTAGCCACCACTCCCGCCATGACGCCCGCAGCCGCGACGCGCCCGGTACGGCCGCTCTTGAGGTATTCAACTACTTCGTCTTTCGACCAGGCAAGTAGCCCTGTTTCAGCCTCCCCATTCAGGGGAGAGGTATACCAATTGTCAATTATGGCGCCCGCAAGAAATTGTTCGGGGTCTTGCTCGCTTGTGGCTTTTACCTGTCCGGCAATACCGCGTGGCGTGTGACAATCGCCGCAATGGCAAAGACCCTGAACAAGATATGCTCCCTGGTTCCATGACACACTTTTATTTGCGTTGGCGGCATATTCGCCTTTTTTTAAATAAAGGGCATTCCATATTGCCATGAAAGACCGCACTCCGAGCGGCCATTTTAATTGCGCGGGACGATTGGGACTATGCACCGGCTGTATTCCCATCATGAAGTAGGCATAGAGCGCCGACAAGTCTTCTTGCGATACCTTTACATAAGACGTATAGGGCATGGCGGGATAAAGATTGTGTCCGTCCTTTGCCACGCCTTGGCGCATGACCTTCACAAAATCTTTCATGTTGTAGCGACCTATCCCGGTTTCAAGGTCCGGTGTGATATTGGTCGAATAAACTTTTCCAACCGATATTGTAAACGGGGCCCCTCCAGCAAACGGCTCTCCCTTTTGAGCGGTATGGCAGCCGATGCAATCTCCGGCATGCGCACAATAAGCGCCTCGCCGAACAAGTTCCTGCGTATCGGGAGAAATTTGTGCACTGAGGCGGACCGTTATCAGCCCTGTAATCACAACGATAACTACAAAATGGAGTTTTATTTTTTTTTGCATGTTCATGGTAAGCATTTCGCTCACGCCCGCACCAGCGGCCCGGGCGATTTTAAATAGGCGGTGCGAATGGCGTTTGCCGACCAATACGCCAGCGCGCCCGCCAGCCCCATCGGGTTATAACCGATATTCTGCGGGAAAACGCTCGAGCCCATGACGAACACATTGTGCGCGTCCCAAGTTTGCAAAAAGCGGTTGACAACACTGCTTTGGGGGTCGTCACCCATGATCGCGCCGCCTACATTGTGCGTGGTCTGGTATAGTCGCGTGTCGTAATGATCGCCGAATTGTTTCATTTTAACTTCAATGGATTTTCCTCCCATTGCCTCGGCGATTTTCTTTGCCTTGCCGGTCACGAATTGGGTCATTTTGATGTCGTTTTCCTTCCAATCGAAGGTCATGCGCAAAAGCGGCCGACCGAATACGTCGCGATACGTAGGATCGAGGTCGAGATAATTGTCACGGTGCGACATGACCGTACCGTGCGTCTGAATGTTTATGGAGTATAAATAATGGTCTTTAATTGCCTGTTTCCATTTTGAACCCCACTGCGGCGCGCCTTTGGGAAGCAGCATCTGCTGAATGGGCCGTCCGCCGGTCTGTATCACTCCGATATAACCGCCGCCGATGAAACCAAGGGGCGCGTGGTCGAAATGATCGCCGTTGAAATCGTCGATGACCTGGCCGCCCGCGCCGGAGCCGATGAAGGGGTTCATGGGCTTGTCTTTATCGAAGAACACCATGACGCCACCGGTCATCTGATACGCATAGTTTCGCCCGACAACCCCCAAGCCCGTCGCGGGATCGTAGGGCTTGCCGATTCCCGACAGAAGCAGCAGGCGGGTGTTATTGAGTTGATAGGCGCACAGAACGATAAGGTCCGCCGGCTGGAATATCGTAGCGCCATGAGCGTCGATATAGGTGACGCCGATGGCGCGCTTCCCGGTGGAGTCGAGGTTGACGCGCACTACCTGCGAGTTGGTCCGCAATTCAAAATTCGGCTTCTTGAGCAACACCGGCAGAATGGTTGTTTGCGGGGAGGCCTTTGCATATTTGTAACAGCCGAAGCGTTCGCAATAGCCGCAAAAGTTGCACGGAGCAAGTTGGGCGCCATAAGGGTTTGTGTATGGGCCGGAGGCGTTCGACGCGGGTTCGGAAAAGGGATGATAGCCAAGGCCCTTCGCCGCCTTGGCAAAAAGAGAGGCGCCATAGGCGTCCGCGAGCGGGGGCAATGGAAATTCGCGGGAGCGTTTCCCCTCAAACGGATTGCCGCCGTCCACCAGTGAGCCGTTTAAGTTACCGGCTTTACCCGAGGTTCCGCAGACGCGCTCGAACCGGTCGAAGTAGGGTTCAAGCTCGTCATAACTAACGCCGAAATCCTGGATCGTCATTCCATCCGGAATGAAGCTCTTGCCGTAGCGGTCGATAACGTGGCTTTTGAGGCGCAGTTCCTCGGGCCCGGCGCGCCAATGCTGACCGTTCCAGTGCACGCCCCCGCCGCCGACGCCGGTACCGGGCAAAAACGATCCCAGTTGCCGGTACGGCAGGGCGCGGCCTGTCGGTGAATGGCGGATTGTCAGCGTCTCGCGGGAAAGGTCCTGGAAAAGTTTGCCGCGTATACCATACGTCAATTCATCGGCCATGCGCGGATAGGCGAAGTCCGGATCGGTTTCGCGGTTTTCTCCCCGCTCAAGGGCCACGACGCTAAGACCGGCTTCCGTCAGTTCCATACCCATGATGGCGCCGGTCCACCCGAAGCCGACAAGCACCGCGTCAACCGGAGGTTTCTTGATATCGGCCATGGAATTCATTCCTTTCCGCCCGCAATGTCCGCCGGACCGAACGGGTAGCGCGCGCCATACTTGTCCACCCAATCCATAAAATCCGCCCGTGCGCCGGGAAAACCGATCATCTTCCAGCTTTCCATGTTCCTGTTACCGCCATGAATGGGATCGGACAGATAACCTTCCTTGGCGTTCTGCAACAGAAAGCCGAAGAAAGACTTGCCCGAAACTTTTTCGAAGTCAAGCGCCCCGCTTTCCAGATCGGCCAGCACCGAGTCCTGTGTTGCGATGGGTAGTTCGGAAAAAGACTTGCTACCGAATATGCGCCGGCAATAGGAATCCGTTGAGGCGATGCCTGCGCGGTAGACCTCGCGCGGCACCAGCGGCGATTGGTACCCGAGCTCGGGCGCCGCGGTTGCAAACGGTCCCTGCATATACCAGTTCGCGCCATGCCCGAACGCCCCGTCCATTTCCCGGTCGATGAATTCGGGAACGCCGAGTTCCACGGCGCCGGGACCGTTTTCGTCGGCTGGAATCAGGCGAGCGCACGCGGCCAAAAGGAATGCCCATTCTTCTCGTGTAAAGTACTTGGGCGAATATGCTTTCTCCGTGGAAATCCGTAACGCCGAAAAGGGCGCGCAGGCAGCCATCGAAACCGGGACCACGGCGATCATTGTGCGCAGAAATTCGCGGCGGCTTGAGGGGCCGACGAAAAGTTTAATACTCATCGAGATGGTTCCATTCGGCGTTTTCTAGAATGTCCATGGATTTACGACCCTTTTTTAAACGCGATATGTCCCGGCGCTTTATGCTTCGGTCTTTTGGTGTGCGCAGGCTTGGAGCCGCCGGCGGCGCTTAAAGCATGATGTTCCTGCTTCGCAGACGCCGATTTTTTAACGGACGAAAAAACGAGCGCTTCACGAGGAACATTACCTTTATCGGCTTTGGGAACGCTTGTGGGCGGTTTTTCAATAGCGACCGGCATAGCTGTTTCTATTTTATCGATTTTAGGAAGCTTAATATCGAAATTGATAATGTCCACGATCCGGCGGACGATTTCTTTTCCGTAATCGGTCCACAGTCCTTCGCCCCAGTACCGATAGCAGCTTGTTTGGGAGGTAAGCAGGTGAAAGAGCGCGTTTTTATACCCGGGGTCGGATGTTGACACGCCCGGTTTAATGACCTTTTCATAGAACAATGCGCTGGCCCTTTCCATGGGGCCTAGAAAACTGTCGTATCCGCGCACCCAGGAAATATTGTTCGTCCAACTTCCGCCTTCCATGGAGAACCGGTTGTCTTCTTTTTTCAATTCCGCAATTGTTTTTGTCATTTTCTCCGGCCCGTCACCCGGTTTTATGCGGTCCCAAATTCGTTTTTGAAAAAGAGGCTGAAGCTCTGGAAGGTCTTTTTCACCGATTCCCATGTCGAAAAGTCGCTCAAGGTATTCGGAGACATTAATCGCGGGAGTCATCGAACCCGAACACTCGCGCATGACTTCAAAGAACTTTGAAGGGAACTCATTCATCATCACCCCGCCATTTTCCCCGTCGGCTATTTGCGTTACCAGGGGAGGGACCCATTTTCCCTTGAGTTCAAAGCGCGAAAGGCCCTTAGCTTCATAATACGGCTGCATTTGAGCGACAAGTTTGGTATCGCTTCCCTGAGTTTTTATGATTGCAATGATGCTGACGCTTTCTCCGGCGCTGTTGCGGCAGACCAGACGATGCGGCATATACTTGTTTTGGGGCCCGGTCCCGGTGGCCGGTTGTTCCACGGAATGCTCCTGGACAAGCACCCACTGGAAACCGCAATCCCTAAGCGTCTTGACAAAATCATATGCTACGTCCGGATGATTGGGCAGGGCCATTTCCGAGGGTGAAAAACCCCGCACGCGGGACAGCGCATCGAGGCCGAAGATCGACGCAAAATACTGTTGCCACGCCTTAACATGCAACCGGAAATCCTGCACCGGCGTGGACGGAGCGACGGCGTGTCCCCACGGACATCCCAGCCATTCTACCGCATGTCTAAACGATGAATTCACGGTGATATTTTTCAGGCTGCCAATAACGTCGCTTGCGCCCATTTGCAGCAGTCCGTATAAAAGCGTTCCGGAGTATTCAAGCATGACCCTGGGTTCTTTTCCTTCGCTGATGAGCTGCGGAATAAATTCGCCCATACGCTTGTAACACCACCTGAAAGCATCGGCGTTGTAATTGTCGCCGATTCCTTGATTTTCGGTCATGTACCTGAGGTTACTGATGATGGCGGCGGTTCGCAAATCGCCGCCTCCGGCGGGTATAAGCGGCTGGTGCATATGAAGCGCGATGCTGAAAGCGCTGTTTATTTTACCGAAATCGATGTGGCTTTCACCTCGATACACTGAGGCAGCGGCATTTTCACTGACAACCTTATTTATTAATTCTTCCGAACCGCTGAGGTTTGGGAGGGAATCGATATTTTCGGGAATGGACGGATACATATTTTTACCCCTGAGGCTAAAGTGGATTTAAATCATGAAGAATGCAAATTATGTGCCAGTGAAGAACCCCGCAGCAAGCTGCGAGGCATCTTCCATCCCTATGGAAGGGGAATCGTATAGTCGTTTGCTAACCCCGAAGCTTCGGGGAATGCGCAAACTTTGGGATTCAAATACCAAGCGACCGTATTTTTTGCTCAACTTCATCGGCGCTTTCCAAATCAAAGAGCGTCGGCAAAATGGCCCGCAAAGCGGCCACGTTAAGTTTTGAAAGCGCTTCGCGCACTTGATGAACGGTGTCGGGTTGAATTGAAAGGTTCGTGGCGCCTAATGCCGCGAGCAGGCAACACCCCACCGGATCAGAGGCCATCTCGCCGCAAACCGTAAGCTCCTTACCCTGATTTTCGCAGGAGGCGACCACTTCTTTAAGCATTTTTAAAAAGGCCGGGTGGGTGAATCTGTTGTACTTTTGCAAGTCCGCTTGGTCCCTATTGACGGCAAATAAATACTGGATAAGATCATTCGTTCCCAAACATACGAAATCGACTTTCGGCAAAAAACACGACAGCGACAAGGCGACGGAAGGGACTTCGACCATGATTCCGATGCGCGTAGCATCGCCGCCTATTTTCATTTCAATAAATACTTCTTCAAGAATTTCACGGGCCCTCACAAGGTCCTCCACTGTCGTGATAAACGGCAACAGCAGCCGTATGCGAAACGCGCCGCGCGCGGTAAGAATGGCGCGGGCCTGTTTTTTCATGAGGTCGGGGCGCGACAGCAACAAACGGATTCCGCGGCACCCTAATTGCGGATCGCTCTCCTGCGTTATTTGCAGATATACAGGGAGTTTGTCGCCGCCCATGTCAAGAAGGCGCACCGTCACGTCATCGACGCCTTCCACTCCGAAAATCCCGGCGTAGTAAGCCGCCTCCTGCTCGTCGGATGGCAAGACCGTGTTTGCAAGATACCGCATTTCGCTTCGAAAAAGGCCAATCTCCGTGATCCCATTGCTATACGCAAGCACCACGTCCGCAAGGTTGGAGGCGTTACACAGAAGGTGCATCGCAAAACCATCGGCGGACCGAATTGCCGATTTATCGCCCGAAAGCGAAATGGACTTTGCTTCGGCTTTATACCGGTTTTCTTCGTCGTAACATTCCTTGATCGTTGCTTCGGAAGGATTGAGAAAAACAGTACCTTTGTACGCGTCTATCATCACGTCGGTCGATTCGTCGAGCAGCGATCCGATGCCGGGAAAGTCTATGATGACCGGCACCCCAAGCGTTCGCGCGAGTATTGACGAATGTGAATATTGCGTACTCTCCTCGATGAGGATCCCGACCACGTTGCCTATCGGCACGACGGCCACTTCCACCGGGGCCAGGCGGTTCGCGACAAGTATCGATCCCGCAGGTATTTTCAGGAGCGATGAAATGCGGTTTTCATCGGAAGGTAGCATGTTGTAAAGAATACGGTAATAGAGGTCCTGCATGGTAATCAGGTTTTTTATCGTCAATTCATCGGTGCTTCCGGAGGCTTTGTTCCGCAACAGCGTTATTTCCTCGGCAAGAACGGATTCGCCATGCAAAGCGGTGCTTTCCAGGGTTTTCTTCAAAGTGGAAACCAATCCCCGGTCATCCAAGAGGCGAAGCATCGATTCGAATATCGTGAACGACGGGTCTTCCACGTCATAGCTGCCGCTACCCATTATACGGGAGATTTGGTTTTTGCTTCTGCTTATTGCTAAGTCAAGCTTTGCCGATTCGCTTGAAACAATATCGACGATGCGCTTGTCATTTCGAAGTTGCTGAAGGTCCACTCTTTTCAGCAAGTAGGCTTTTCCCCTGGCAATTCCCTTAGCAAGAGGTTTGCCGTGGAATTCCAACTCGCTGTTTCTGAGGGTGTTTGGCCGTGAATTTATAATCGTTTCCGGCCT
>Ga0182011_10003110_pt1 | contig 13719 bp, 9 predicted proteins | sample 711E1DmetaG_FD_120481 | JGI IMG/M metagenome (GOLD analysis project Ga0182011, IMG submission 120481) | Permafrost microbial communities from Stordalen Mire, Sweden - 711E1D metaG | ecosystem: Environmental > Terrestrial > Soil > Wetlands > Permafrost | place: Sweden: Stordalen | collected... | reverse complement strand
TCGAACCCCTCCCGGCGCATCTGCTCCACGAGGACGGCCAGCTGGAGCTCGCCGCGGCCGCGCACCTCGAACGTGTCGGCCGATTCCGTCGGAAAGAACTGGATCGCGACGTTCCCCAGGATCTCCTTTTCTAGACGCGCGCGGAGCTGGCGGCTGGTCAGGAACCTGCCATCCCGGCCGGAGAGCGGCGAGGTGTTGACCCCGAATGTCATCCGCAGCGTCGGCTCGTCCACCTCCAGCCGCGGCAGTGGACGCGGGTCGGACGGGTCGGTCAGGGTGTCCCCGATCGTCACCTCGGGCAGCCCGGCGACCGAGACGATGTCGCCCGGGCCGGCCTCCTCGATGTCCGCGCGCTCGATCCCATGGGCGGTCTGCAGTGCCGTCACGGTGCCCGACAGGGTGACGGTCCGTCCGGGCTCGACGACGCCGTTCGGGTCGTCCGGCTCCTCGCGGACGACCACGATCCGCTGGCCGACCCGGATCGTGCCGTTCATGAGCCGGCCCACCGCCATCCGTCCCACGTACTCGTTCGCCGAGAGGTTGGTCACAAGCAGCTGGAGCGGGTGGCCGGGCACGTACGTGGGAGGCGGCGTGACGGCCACGAGAAGCTCCAGCAACGGCCGGAGGCTCGTCCCCCGCACGGCGAGCGCACGAGTTGCGGTGCCGGCCCTCGCGTTCGTGTAGACGACCGGGAACTCGATCTGGCCGGCATCCGCGCCGAGGTCCATGAACAGCTCGTAGATGTCGTCGAGCACCTCGGCCGGGCGCGCGTCGCTGCGATCGATCTTGTTGATCGCGACCACGACGGGAAGGCGCCGCGCCATCGCCTTCTGGAGCACGTACCGCGTCTGCGGGAGGGGTCCCTCCGCCGCGTCGACGAGGAGCAGCACGGAGTCCACCAGGTTGAGCGAGCGCTCCACCTCGCCCCCGAAGTCGGCGTGGCCGGGCGTGTCCACGATGTTGACGTGGATGCCGTCGAAGTCGACGTTGGTCTGCTTGGCCAGGATCGTGATGCCCTTCTCGCGCTCGAGGTCCATCGAGTCCATAACGCGCTCGGCGACGATCTGGTTCGCCCGGAACGACCCCGTCTGACGGAGCAGCGCGTCGACGAGCGTGGTCTTGCCGTGGTCGACGTGGGCGACGATCGCCACGTTGCGCAGGTCGGCGCGGACGGCGGTCTCCCGGCCCTCCGCCGGTTGCGCCGCTGCCGGCGGGTCAGCCGCGGCGGGCGTGCGGGATCGGAGGCTCGTGTCGGTCATGGGCGTCTCGATTGTCGCACAGGTAGGTGCGACGGCTTCGGGGGCGGCAGGCGCGCGCCTGCTAGGATCGCTTCGATGACGGTCGCCGCCTGCATCCTTGTCGCCTCCGCCGACGTCGCCACACTCACGGTGGACGGCACGCCCAACGTCCGCCGCCTGGTGGATCTCGCCTGGGCCGGCGGAGCCTTGCCCGTCATCGTCCTCGCGCCCGATCCCGACGGCACGATCGCTGCGGCCCTTGCCGGCGCGCCCGTCGTCCTGGGGGCCCCGGCGGCGGCCGGGCAGGGACCGGCCGGACAGATGGCACGCGCGATCGACCTGGCCTGCACCGAGGTGGAGGCGACGGAGGCCGCGCTCCTGTGGCCCGCGCAGATGGGCTGGCTCGACGCGGAGACCGTCACGTCCCTGATCGAGGCCCACGGCTCGGACCGCGACGCGGTCCTCCGGCCGGCCTTCCGGGGAGTCGCGGGCTGGCCGGTCCTCGTCCCGGTCGGGCGGCTCGCGGCCCTGCGCACGCTCGCCGCCACCCTCGCGTCGGACGAGATCTCCGAGGCGCTGGCCGCGACGCCGCCCTCCCGGGTCCTCGAGCTGGGCGACCCCGGGATCGTGTTCGACCTCGCGACCGCCCGGGCCGACCTGCCGCCGTTCGAGGGCCCTCCCGAGCCCGCGGCCGATCGACGCCACGACTGGGGCGCGCTCGTGGCGTCCGGTCCCGACGAGGCACCGGAGCCGCCCACGCCCCGCGACTGAGCTACGCCTTCGGCTCCTGGTGGCCGCCGAAGCCCAGGCGCATCGCCGAGAGGACGCGGTCGGCGAAGTCGGCTTCGCCGCGCGACATGAAGCGCTCGTACAGCGCCGTGGTCAGGACCGGCGCCGGAGCGCCGACGTCGATGGCGGCGATGCTGGTCCAGCGTCCCTCGCCCGAGTCCGAGACCCGGCCGGCGAACCCCGCGAGCTCCGCGTCGCGCTGGAACGCCTCGGCTGCCAGGTCGAGGAGCCATGAAGCGACCACGCTTCCGCGGCGCCACACCTCGGTCACGGCCCGGATGTCGATGTCGTACTGGTAGAGCTCGGGCTCGCGGAGCGGGGTGATCTCTGCGCTCACCTCGCGCGCCTGCCGGCCGGCGTTCGCGTGGGCGAGGATGTTGAGGCCCTCCGCGTAGGCCGCCATCACGCCGTACTCGATGCCGTTGTGGACCATCTTCACGAAGTGCCCCGCTCCGCTCGGTCCGCAGTGCAGGTAGCCGTTCTCGGCGGAATCCGGGGAACCCGTCCGGCCCGGCGTCCGGGGCGCGGCGCCGACGCCGGGCGCCAGCGCCCGGAAGATCGGGTCGAGGCGCCCCACGGCCTCGGCCGGGCCGCCGATCATCAGGCAGTACCCCCGCTCCAGGCCGGCCACGCCGCCGCTCGTCCCGCAGTCGAGGTGGTCGATCCCGGCCTGCGCGAGGGATCGGGATCGGCGCAGGTCGTCCACGTAGTAGGAGTTGCCGCCGTCGACGACCACGTCGCCACGGGAGAGCAGGGGCACGAGCTCGTCGAGGGTGGCGTCCACGGCTCCGGCCGGCACCATCAGCCACAGCACGCGGGGCACGGAGAGCTGGCCGACGAGGTCCTGCAGCGACCTCGCCCCGGACGTGATCGCCTTGTCGGCGAGCAGGCCGTCCACCGTCTCGGCATGGCGCGCATAACCCACGACCGTGTGGCCCGCGCGCAGCCAGCGGCGGGACATGTAGCCGCCCATCCTCCCCAGGCCGACCAACCCGATCTGCATCCTCGTCCCCTTCATCGCCGCCGGAGCGACGGCGCACTCGATCGTCCCGCGGCCGCCACCAGCAGCGGCGCGGCCGGGATCCCGTGAAGCGTACGCGTTCGGCGGCGGGCTCAGCCGAGGCCAAGAGCGCGTCGGGCGCGCCCGACGTCGTCGACCGCGAAGGCCGTCTCCACGATGCCCTCGCGCCGGCCCAGGAACAGGACCCCGTGGATGTCGACGCCCGCCGCGGCAAGCTTCTCCGTCGTCTCGGCGAACCCACCCGGTCGATCCTCGATCTCGACGACGAGCGCCTCCCCCTCGACGAACGGGTAGCCGAACGACCGCAGGACGGAGCGCGTGGCGCCGTCGTCGTCGGTCGTCAGGACCGCGTAGGCGTGCTCGCCGGAACCGCCCCCCGCGATCTCGCCGATGTCGATCCCGCGCTCGGCCAGCGCGCGGGCGAACGTGGCGAGGGCGCCCGGACGGTTCTGGAGCTGGACGACGAACTGCGTGCCCATGGCTGCCCTCCTGCGGCGGATGCACCGGCTCCATTGTCCCGCGCCGGACAAGCGCCGGCCATCACGACCGGCCGGGCACCCCGACGAAGCGGAGGCCGAGCTCCGCGTACTGTCCGGGATCCGGGATCGACGGGGCATCGAGCATGAGGTCCGCCCCGGAGGACGTCTTGGGGAACGCCATAACCTCGCGGATCGTGAGCTGGTCGGCGAGAAGCGCGGCCCAGCGATCGATCCCGATCGCGATCCCTCCGTGCGGCGGGGCCCCGTACTCGAACGCCTCGAGCATGCCCCCGAACTTCTCGCGCATCGAGGCGAGCGAGTGGCCCTGGAGGGCGAACGAGCGCTCGAGGAGCGCCCGCTGGTGGATGCGGACCGACCCGCCGCCCAGCTCCCACCCGTTGAGCACGAGGTCGTACTGCATCGCCCGGGCCCGGCCCGCGGGATCATCCGGCGACGGCCGCTCCGGGTCGCCGGACGCGGTCACGAGCAGCGGCTCGTCCTCCGGCACGACGCCCGAGAAGGGATTGTGGGTGGCATGCCAGCCGTTGCGCTCGGCATCCCACTCGTACATCGGGAAGCGGTCGACCCAGCAGTAGGCCAGGACCGCGGGGTCGGCCAGCCCGATCCGCAGCCCGATCTCGGCCCGCAGCCGGCCCAGGACATCGGTCACGACGGGAGCGCGGTCGGCCACCACGAGGACGAGGTCGCCCTCGACGGCGCCGCAGCGGTCGGCGAGCGCCGCCGCGCGCTCGTCGCCGAGGTGCTTCACGCTCGGGCCGTGGACCCTGGCGGCGCTCACGGCGAGCGTCACGAGCCCGCCTGCACCGAAGCGCCGGGCCGCCGCGGTCAGCTCGTCCTGCCGGGCGCGGCTCGCGTCCGCCATGCCCGGGACCGCGATCCCCTTCACGCGTCCGCCGCTCGCGAGCGTCTCGTCGAAGACGCGGAACCCCGAGCGCGGCGAGCCGTCGGCATCGACGAGCGCCGGGCCGAGATCCGCGAGCTCCATCGCGAAGCGCAGGTCAGGCTTGTCGGAGCCGAAGCGTTCGAGCGCCTCCGCGTACGTGAATCGCGGGAACGGGACCTTCTGGAGCGGTCGCTCGGGCGTCACGGCCCGCGACACGTCGATCGCCATCGCCTCGACGAACCCGGTCACGGTCTCCTCGGTGACGAAGCTCATCTCGAGGTCGAGCTGGGTGAACTCGGGCTGGCGATCCCCGCGCAGGTCCTCGTCCCGGAAGCACCGCGCGATCTGGAAGTAGCGATCCATCCCGGCGACCATGAGCAGCTGCTTGAGCTGCTGCGGACTCTGCGGGAGCGCGTACACGGTGCCGGGCTGGAGGCGCGACGGCACGATGAAGTCCCGGGCTCCCTCCGGCGTGCTCTTGATGAGGATCGGGGTCTCGATCTCCACGAAGCCGTGAGCGTGGTGAGCGAGGCGGATCTCCTCCACCAGCCGGCTGCGCAGCAAGAGCCGGCGCAGCATCGGCTCCCGCCGGATGTCGAGGTACCGGTACTGGAGACGCACGGACTCGTCAACCGGCGCATCCGGCTCGTTGATGTAGAACGGCGGCGTCTTCGCCTCTGAGAGAACGGTCAGCTCGCGCACACGCAGCTCGATCTCTCCCGTCGGCAGCCTGGCGTTCTCCATGCCCGCCCGGCGCCGCGCCACGGAGCCTGACACCGTGATCACGAACTCGTTGCGACAGCGCGCCGCCGCCGCATGGGCCTCGGGGAACTCGTTCGCGTCCACGACGACCTGGGTGATCCCGTGCCGGTCCCGGAGGTCCAGGAAGATGAGCTGCCCGTGGTCACGCCGGCGGTGCACCCAGCCTGCGAGACGGGCCTCCGCGCCTGCGTCGCCCCCGCGGAGCGCGCCGCACGTGTGGGTCCGGTAGGGTGTGGCAAGGTTCGTCATGCAGCCAATCCTAGCGGCGACGCCGTGTGCGCGCGACGCTTCAGGCGGGCGCGGCCCGGTCCTCGATCTCCCAGGCGTGGTCGAGCGCATGCCAGGCGATCCGGCGGGCGGCATACCGAAGCGTCCAGCGCCCCCCGGGGATCGACCCGCCGTCGCTCGGGGCGCCAATCACCTTCTCCATCGCCGCGCGCGCCGCCCCGACCCCGGCTGCATCGCCGCGGTCGGGTCCGGCAGGCCGGATGCCCATCTGGCGCGCGTAGGCGGTGTCGGCGGCGACGACGTGGGCAATGATCGCATCGCGGTCGCGTCCCCCGCCCCGGGGCCCCTTCCGGAGCTCGGCGGGCGCGCGTTCTGCGGCCCGGTCGAGCGCCGCCCAGGACGCTCGCACCAGCGCAGCGAGGCGCTCCCCGCCCTGGGCATCCGTGGGTCCTGCATCCGCGAGGAAGATGACGGCCGGGACGCCGAAAGCGGTCGACGCCGAGCCGGCCGCCCGCTCCACGACGTCGAGATCGGTGGGCGCGATCGCCGGGAGGGCGATCCCCGCGGAACGCGCGACGCTCGCGTAGCGGCCGGCGCAGGCAGCCAGGGCGGCGAGCGCACCGGCCTCGTCCCGTCCCGCGCGGCTCCAGCCGGGCCACTCGAGCGCGCTCGCAAACACCCTCTTCGGGGTCGACTCCAGCCCGACCGCGATAGTGCCTGCCACGGCGACGATCAGCCGCGCACCTTGCGGTGGAGGAGCGTCGCCAGGTCGGCGAGCGCGACGGCCTTCTGCGAACCCCCGTCCAGGTCGCGCAGCTGGACATCGCCGGCCGCGAGCTCGTCGCCGAGGATCACCGCGAACTGCGCCCCGTCGCGCACCGCGGCTTCGAGCTGGCGGCCGAGCTTGCGGACCGACAGGTCGGCTCGAACCGGCAGGCCCGCGTCGCGAAGCCCGGTCGCCACCCGCAACCGGCCCGCAGTGTCGGCGGGGTCGGCGCCGACGATCACGGCGACGGGCGGCGCCTCCACGGGCGCACCGGCACCGGCTGCGGCGAGCGCAAGGACGACCCGGTCCAGGCCGAGGGCGAAGCCGATCCCCGGCGTCGGTTTGCCGCCGAGGAGCTCCAACAGGCCGTCATAGCGGCCGCCTCCGCCCAGCGCCTGCTGCTGTCCTTCCGCGCCGCGGCGGTAGAACTCGAACGCCGTCCGCGCGTAGTAGTCGAGGCCCCGGACGAGGCCGGGCTCGAGGCGATACGCGACGCCCATCGCGTCGAGATGCGCGCGCACGCCGGCGAAGTGCGCCGCGCACGCCGGGCAGAGGTGATCCGTGATCTGCGGAGCCCGCTCGTTGACCTCAGCCATGGCGGGGTCGTTGGAGTCGAGCAGGCGCAGGGGGTTCGTCTCCAGGCGTCGCCGCTCCTGCTCGGGCAACAGGTCGATGCTCGACCGGTAGTAGGCGACGAGCTCGCCCAGGTATGCCGGCCGGCAGGCAGGATCGCCGATCGAGTTGAGCAGAAGCTCGACGTCGCCCAGGCCGGCATCCCGGTAGAAGCGGGCTCCCAGCTCGACGAGCTCGGCGTCGACCGCGGGACCCGGGTCCCCGATCGCCTCGACATCCCACTGCCAGAACTCGCGATAGCGTCCCGCCTGGGGCCGGTCGTAGCGGAACATCGGCCCGGTGAGGCTGAGCCGCACCGGCTGCGGCCAGGTCTGCATCCCGTGCTCCACGTATGCCCGGCAGACGCCCGCGGTTGCCTCCGGGCGGAGCGCCCACGTCTCGCGCTCCTCGCCCCGGCTCGGCGCGACCCGGAATAGCTCCTTCTCGACGACGTCCGTGACGGCGCCGATGCCGCGCTCGAAGACGGCTGCCTGCTCGAAGAGCGGCGTCTCGATCTCGCGGTACCCGTAGCGCGCGGCGAGGTCGCGGGCGATCCGCTCGAGGCGGGCCAAGGCGGCCCGCTCGTCGGGAAGCAGGTCGCGGGTGCCCCGGGGGGCGCGGAGGGACGGCGGCATGGCGGCAAGTCTAGCGGGCGGGAGGCCGGGTCCGCGGCCGCGCCGTCGACCCGCGCGGAGTTGGGCCGGGACGCCGGAGCCCTACCCGAGGTCGCGCTGGACGGAGAGGACGTCCTTCACGCGTTCGATGCGGCTCATCACGCGGGCCAGCTGCGAGACCGAGGCAACTTCGAGCGTGGCCATGACCGTCGCGGTGTGGTCCGGGCTCACTCCGACGTTGGCGGCCAGGATGTTCACCTTGCTCTCGGCCACGGCCCCGGCAATGTCGTTAAGGAGTCCGGTCCGATCGTGCGCCTCGACGCGGATGGCGATCGGGTAGGTCTGTGCCGGGGCCGTCTCCCACTCCACCTCGATCAGTCGGGCGGCCTCGCGCTCGTTGACCACCGTCGGGCAGCGGCCCAGGTGGACGGTGATCCCGCGCCCGCGCGTGATGAAGCCGACGATCGGGTCGCCCGGGATCGGGTGGCAGCACTTCGCGAACCGGACCAGCAGGTCGCCGACGCCCTTGACGCGCACGCCGCCCGCCCGGGCCGGGGTCGGCGCCACGGACGGCAGCGTGAGCTGCGCGTCGTCGACCACGCCCAGCCGCATCACCACCTGCTGGGGTGAGATGGCCCCGTAACCGATGGCGGCATAGAAGTCGTCCATCGTCTCCTGCCCGTAGGGCCGCGCGATCTCGAGCAGCCGGTCGTGACCGACGGTCGCGATCGTGGTCCGCGCGAGGCGCTTCAGCTCCCGCTCGAGCGACTCACGCCCGTGGCTGATGTTCTCGTCGCGGTCCTTCTTCTTGAACCATTGCCGGATCTTCTCGCGGGCGTGGGAGGTCCGGACGATCGAGAGCCAGTCGCGCGAGGGCCCGTGCTCCGCCTTGGTCGTGACGATCTCGACAATGTCGCCGTTCTTCAGCCGGTAGTCCAGCGGCACGAGGCGGTTGTTGACCTTCGCGCCGATCGTGCGGTGGCCGACGTCGGTGTGGATGCGGTAGGCGAAGTCGAGCGGCGTCGCGCCGGCGGGCAGGTCCTTGATGTCGCCCTTCGGGGTGAAGACGAACACCTGGTCCTGGAAGATGTCGAGCTTGATGCCCTCGACGAACTCGGTCGCGTCGCTCACCTCGCGCTGCCAGTCGAGCAGTTGGCGGAGCCAGGCCAGCTTGGCGTCGTAGTCGCGCTCGGCCTTCGAGCCCTCCTTGTAGCGCCAGTGGGCCGCGATTCCCACCTCGCTTACGGAGTGCATCGCGTGCGTCCGGATCTGGATCTCGAGCGGCTTGCCGTCGAGCGCGATCACCGCCGTGTGGAGGCTCTGGTAGCCGTTCGGCTTGGGGACCGCGATGTAGTCGTCGAACTGGCCGGGGATCGGCTTCCAGAGGCTGTGGACCACGCCGAGTGCGGCGTAGCAGTCGCGCACCTCGTCGACCAGCAGGCGGATCGCGTAGACGTCGTAGATCTCGCCGAAGGCGGCCGACTTGCGCTGCATCTTCTTCCAGATGGAGAAGAGGTGCTTCGGGCGGCCGTTGAGGTCGCCCTCGATCCCGTGTCGTTCGAGCTCCGGCTGGAGGAGCGCGATCGCCCGCTCGATGTAGCTCTCGCGGTGCGCCCGGCGCGTGTCGAGGTTCGCGGCCAGCTCGCGGTAGCGTTCCGGGTCGAGGTACTTGAACGAGAGGTCCTCGAGCTCCCACTTGATCTGCCAGATGCCGAGCCGCTCGGCGAGGGGCGCGTAGATCTCCATCGTCTGGCGCGCGATCCGGAGCTGCTTCTCGACCGGCAGCCCGGAGAGCGTCCGCATGTTGTGGAGACGATCGGCCAGCTTGATGAGGACGACCCGGATGTCCTCGGCCATCGCGAGCAGCATCTTGCGGATGTTCTCGGCCTGCTGCTCCTCGTGGGAGTGGGTCGAGAACTTGGAGAGCTTGGTGACGCCGTCGACGAGGTGGGCGACCTCCGCGCCGAAGTGCTCCTCGATGTCGGTGAGCGACCGGTCCGTGTCCTCGGGCACGTCGTGGAGAAGCGCGCCCTGGATCGAGGCAAGGTCAAGACCCATCTCCGCCAGGGTCTGGGCGGCGGCGATCGGGTGGGTGATGTACGCCTCGCCGGTTGCGCGGCGCTGTTCCCCGTGGGCCGCGACCGCGAAGTCGAAGGCGCGCTCGATCGGGGCGAGGTCGGCCTGGGGATGGTGCTCCGCCACCTCGGCGAGCAGGGCCGCGCGGAGCGCCGGGAGGGAGGCTTCGCTCGACGCGCGGCGCGGCTGCCGCGGCGGTCGCGCCTCGCCCGTCGACGCACGCCGCGCCCGAGGGGCCTGAGGAGCTGTTGCGGCGGGGACCTGCTCGACGGACATCGGTCGAGCAAGGATAGCAGGGCCGTTTGGCGGCCCTGCCGGTCAGCCGTACCCGGCGGCCGCCAGGCACTCCTCCGCGACGCGCCGCTCGTCCCATGGGACGTCACCGCCCGCGTAGAGGATGCTCCGCTCGTGCCCCTTGCCGGCGAGAAGCACGACGTCGCCGGGGCGCGCCCGCGCGATCGCGGCGGCGATCGCCGCGCGCCGGTCGGGGATCAGCAGGAGGTCGTCTCCGCGCTGCAGGCCGGCCGACTCCGCTCCCGCCGCGATCTGCTCCAGGATCACCGCCGGGTCCTCGCCGCGGGGGTCCTCGTCGGTCGCGATCACGAGCCCGCAGCGCTCGCCCGCTACCCGTCCCTGGAGAGCCCGCTTGGCCACGTCCCGCTCCCCCGCCGAGCCGAAGACCGCGATGCGCCGTCCGCCCGGCCCCAGCAGTTCGGCGAGGTCGTCCAGCACGACGGCGAGCGACGCCGGCGTGTGCGCGTAGTCGACGATGAGGGTGAATGGCTGGCCCCGCTCGACGCGTTCCATGCGGCCGCGCACCCCGCCGAACGAGGCGAGCCCGTCGAGGACGGCATCACGGTCGAGCTCGAGCAGCTCGCCAAGGGCGACCACGGCAAGCCCGTTGGGGACGTTGAACCGGCCCAGCAGTGCCAGGCGGAGCGTGCCGGTGCCGCGCGGCGTTGCGACCGTCGCGACGAGCCCGCCACGTGTCGCGGACATGTCGCTCGCGCGGACGTCCGCCGACCTGGCGATCCCGTACGTCAGGAGCGTTGCTCCCGCCTCGCGCGTCGCGTCCGCGAACAGGTCCGCGTTCGGATCGTCCGCGTTGACGATCCCGCCCCGCGGCCACGAGCGACCGCCGGGCAGCGTGGCGGGCTTGGGTTCCAGGGCCCGGGAATTGCTGACGTGCCTGTCCGCCCACCCGAGACGTTCGAAGAGCGATCGCTTCGCGGCCCGGTAGGCCTCGAACGTCCCGTGGAACTCGAGGTGCTCGTGGCTCAGGTTCGTGAGGATCGCGACGTCGTACGGGATCTCCCCCACCCGATCGAGCGCGAGCCCGTGCGACGTGGATTCGACGACCGCCGCGACGTCGCCCGCGGCGGCGCTCGCGGCAAGGGCGCGCTGGAGCTCGGGCGCTTCCGGGGTGGTCACGTGGGCCAGCGAACCTGCCCGGAGCGAGCCGATCTTCTGCTCCGCCGTGCTGACCATCCCGGTTCGAACCCCCGACGCCTCGAGGGCCGCCACCGCCATCCCGGCGGTCGTGGTCTTCCCGTCGGTCCCAGTGATCCCGATCACGCCGAGGCCGGCCGCGGGATCGCCGTACCACCACGCGGCGACGGTGGCGAGGGCGCCCTGGCTCTGGTCGACGACGACCTGCACCGCGGGCGCGACGTCGCCCGCCGGCAGCGGCCGCTCCACGACCAGGACCGCGGCACCGGCACGGGCCGCCGCGCCGAGGAACGTGTGCCCGTCCACGTGCGCGCCGGGCACCGCCACGAAGCAGGTGCCGGGGAGGACCAGGCGGCTGTCGTACGCGATCCCCGCGATGGCAACCCGGCCGACCACCGCAGTGCCGGTCTCGCCGCCGGTCGCGCCGTCCGGGCCGATCACCCCGCGCAGGCGGCCTGCGGCCCGGAGGCGCTCCACGAGGCTGGCCACGGGCCTGGTGCCCCGCGGCTCGGCCTCCGACAGGCGCGCACGCAGGGCCTGCTCCGCGACGTCCTCCGGTCCTCCGGGCGGCGGGACCGGGCTCACCGCGCGGCGCCCCTGTCACCGGTGAGGCGCCGTGCTCCCCGGGCGAGGCCAGTGAGAACCTCGCCCGCCCGTGCCCGGGCCGGGCGCAGCGTCTTCTCGTGGGCGCCCGCTAGCTCCACCCATCGGCCGCCGAACGAGCCCTTGAACTCGAGCAGGCCGAACATCGCGTCGCCCGGTCGCGGCTCGAACCGTGCGCCGGCCACGTCGACGCCGCCGAGGTCGAGCTCGCTGCGCCCCTCCCGAACCGCCAGCTGGAGCGCCCGCCAGACGAGGAGGTGCACCGCGCCCGGCTGCGCGTGCCGCAGTCCCACGACGTCGCCGGAGTTGGCGTATGTGAGCCGTTCGCCGTTCCGGTAGAAGATCGCGGCGCCCAGGAACGCGTCGTCCGCCGAGCGTGCCTCGAGCAGGACCAGGAAGCCGGCGGACAGCGCGGCACGCCACCAGGCGACCGCCGCCGAGCGCGTGCCGATGGCGAAGCCGCGCCGCTCCCCGGTTGCCCGGAGAAGCGCGTGGAACCGCTCGAAGGCTTCGCCCGTGGCCCCGTCCGCGGTCGCCGCCGCGGGGGCCTCGAATCCCGCCCCGGGCGAGGTGGCCCTGGCGTCGTACCGGACGACCCGCATCCCGCGGCGCTCCGCGGCGAAGAAGCGCTGGCGCGTCGTCTTCGTGATGCCGGCCAGCAGCGCCTCCTCGTCTGCGCCCGGCGGGATCGGCGTCGCGACCCGGTGACGCGACGGCCCGACCTCCTCTGCCGGCCGGAACCCGCGCGCGGCGAGCTCCGACCCGTACCCGGTCGCGGCGAGCATCTCCGCGTCCGCGAGGATCGTGTCGTAGCCGTTGGCACGAGCCCATCGGGCAACCGCGTCGAGCCGGGCGGCGACGACCGGCGCCGCCGCGCCTCCCGCGACGGGACCCTTCGGAACGTACACGTGCCCGCCCCCGATGAGCGGCCATCGCCGGCCGAGCGCGAGGACGGCGCTCCCGTCGTCGAGCACCAGGTGATGCGCCCGCCATCCCAACCGCGCGCGATGCTCGCCCCAGGCAAGCGACTGCTCGATGCTCCCCCCGGGGACCTGGACCGTGCGATCGTCCCAGCCCGACAGCTCATCGGGCCGCGCCTCGCGGACACCGCCCGAGCCGCTCATCCCGCGTCCGCGTCAGCGCCGCTCGCGAGGCCCTCCGCATCGGCGCTCACCAGGCCCGGCGCCCCCGCCGCCGCGAGGCCGGCGCGTCGCCGGGCGCGACGCACGCGGGCCGTCTGCGCCACGGAATACACGCGGCGGCCGAGCCCGCTCAGGACCAGGTCCCACGCCCCGATGAACCGGATCTCCCGGCCGCCGAAGCCGGTCTTGAAGTGGGCGATCCCCGGGTGCGCGAGGCCCCACAGGTCGTACGTCGCGGCTCCGGCGGCCCGTGACCCCCGGATGGCCTCCCACTTCAAAAGGTAGTTCGCGCGAAGGGCGGCGCCCGCGCCGGTCATGCCGCCGTAGGGCTCCACGACGCGGGCGCCGTTCCGGACGAGGAAGAGTGCCGCCTGGGGCACGCCCGTGGCGTCGACCGCGAAGAGGATCCGCGCATCGCCGGTCGGCCGGTATGCCTCCCAGACATCCCGATACGCCTGCTCGACGCGGATCAGGAAGCCCGCCCGCTCGGCCGTCTCGCGGTAGATGGCGTAGAAGGGCACGATCGGGTCGCCCGGCAGCTCCACCACGGTCACCCCGTTCGTGCGGGCCTTGTTGATGTACTGCCGCCACTTCTTGCGCAGGTCGCCCCACAGGACATCCTCGCCCGCGCGCAGGTCGATGAGGCGCGTCGATGGCGGCTGGATCGCCGGCGCCGGCCGCCATCCGGCGCCGGCCAGGATCTCCCGCAGCGAGCCATCCGGGTCGAGCGGGCCATCACGCTCCACCTCCGGGTCGATCCGGACGTGCGACACCCGGCCCAGCCGACCGGACCGCAGGGCCTCGGTGAACGCGACGAGGGTCTCCCCCGTCCACGCCGACGCAACCGGACCGCGCGGGGCGTAGGCGAAGGCCCAGGGGAGCGGCCGCGGGCGGCGCAGCAGGACCTGGGCCCCGATGGTTTCCACCCCGCCGGCGACGACCCGCGTGCTGGTCCATCCGTTCGACGCCTTGACCCGCGCCCAGGCGGTGCGCTGCAGGTAGGACCCGAGGTCGTTGGCCGTCACGAATGCATCCC
>Ga0182011_10003109_pt1 | contig 13719 bp, 11 predicted proteins | sample 711E1DmetaG_FD_120481 | JGI IMG/M metagenome (GOLD analysis project Ga0182011, IMG submission 120481) | Permafrost microbial communities from Stordalen Mire, Sweden - 711E1D metaG | ecosystem: Environmental > Terrestrial > Soil > Wetlands > Permafrost | place: Sweden: Stordalen | collected... | reverse complement strand
CCTGCCACAGACGCGTCGTGAGATCCAACGCCTGTTGTTTACCTGGACCGGAGAGTGCGCGTATTGTGGCAGCGTAATTCGCAAACGAAACCGTCCACCTTAACGTAACGTAGTAGTACTACCACCTACCACCTACCACCTACCACCTACCACGTCTCCAGTAATACGCTACAAATCTAGCCGATGAATTGGAGTTTGTCAAGTCTGAACTGTTAGGGCCATTTACCCGCTCCCCTCCTGGTTCAGGAGGGGAGCGGGTGGTCCGCTGGCTCTTGAACGTCGCGAGAGGCTGAGGCCCTTATTGTCATGCTGTACCGGCACGCCCGCATTTTACATCGCACACATGGCAAGAGGCACGATGAACGCGCCACACGCCGTTTGCCCAGCCAGTATCCGCCTGCGGCTGTGTATCAGCGATTGTTGTCCAGGCGACTCCGTTTTTGCAGGCGCTTCATCACCGCCCGCAGTCGCAGAACGGACGTTTCCGCCTCGGCGAAGCTGCGACTGCGCTGACCCACGTGGAGAACACACCAGCGAGTCGTGCCGCTTTCTGCTAGAATCGCTATGGGTATGAGGCGTGCCAAATGACCATCAAAACAATCCGTGTTAAGAACTTCAAGAGCTTCAAGGAACTGCATGTTGACCTGGGGAAGTTCAATATCCTGATCGGGGCGAACGCGTCAGGAAAATCCAACTTCATACGGGTCATCGAGTTTCTGCGCGATATCGAGCGGCACGGTTTGGACAACGCTATCCAGTTGCAGGGCGGTCGCGAGTACCTCACAAACCTGAACATTGGCGTCGGCGAGAGCCTTTCGGTCGAGGTCGTGCTCTCGGAGGGGGCAGGCAAGACGGGCCGCATCATTGCCAGTTCCAAGGATGGAACGAATCATCTCTTTTTGGACGACCCTGAGATCAGCTACAGCTTTTCTATACATTTTCGGAAAAAGGGAGCAGGATTTGACGTTCTTGACGATCGCCTAGTCTTCAAAGGCCTCTTCAAGACGTGGTCTCGGACGGCTGAGGGCGGAGAGCGCGTTCGTCGACAGCATGACGGTGTCGGTGAGGTGGTTGTCACGAGGGACGGGGAGACGATCAGCGTGAAAACCATACCGCCCGAGGGCTTGTCATTGGCGGAGTACGAGGTCATGCCCTGGTTGCTCCGGGGAAACGTCCCGCAGCGCTCGCTCGTTCTGGAACATGCTGAGTCCGTGACCGGTCGGCCCCTCCAGGGCATTGCGATATACGACTTCGACCCCAAGCTTCCCAAGAAGGCAACGCCGATCACCGGAAAGGCAGATCTGGAGGAAGACGGCAGCAATCTCGCCATCGTTCTCAAAAACATTATTGAGAACGGGGATCAGAAGCGAAAGCTCGAAAATCTGTTGGGCGACCTTCTTCCGTTCGTTGCGGGCCTCGAAGTCGAAAAGTTTGCCGACAAGTCACTTCTCTTCAGCCTAAGGGAGACTTACGCGAAGAAACAGTCCCTGCCTGCCTCCCTTATCTCTGATGGAACGATCAACATTACTGCACTCATAGCGGCGCTGTATTTTGAGAAAAAGCCCGTGGCGATCATTGAGGAACCGGAACGAAACATCCACCCTTCCCTCATTTCAAAGCTCGTCGCGATGATGAAGGACGCTTCCCAGGGGAAGCAGATCATTGTGACCACGCACAACCCCGAAGTGGTCAGACATGCCGATATTGGCGACGTTCTGCTGGTTTCCAGAAATGGGGATGGTTTTTCGACTATTTCCAGGCCGTCAGAGAATAATGAGGTCAAGGTATTTCTTCAGAACGAAATGGGGTTAGAGGAACTCTTCGTCGAGAACTTGCTTCACGCCTGAGATGCCCTACACAAGACTATTCTTGCTCGTAGAAGGGGACGACGACCTAAGGTTTGTGGAACGTGTCGTCATTCCAAAGCTCAGTTCTTGCTACGATTTCGTACAGGCGTGGAAATATGCCCAGAGGAAGGCAGAAAAGGTAAACGCGTTTCTGAGAAGCATCAAGTCGATGGGGGCTGAGTACCTTTTACTTGGCGACCTTAACGCGCACCCATGTTTCCCCAGGAAAAAAGAAGCTCTGTTGCAGAAGTTCACACAACTGGACGACAGACGAGTCCTCATTGTTGTGAGGGAAATCGAAAGTTGGTACCTGGCCGGCCTCCCGGACAACAATCCATTAGGTGTACAAGTGCCCGCCAACACGAGTGAGTTCACGAAAGAGCAGTTTAACGACACCATGCCGAAAAACCTTGATTCGCGCATCGACTACACGCTCGAGGTTCTCAAGCTGTTTGACACAAGCACCGCGACGGGAAGAAATCCCTCGTTCCATTATTTCGCCCGCCGGTGTGGTCTTCTTCGCTCCTAAAAATCCCTCCTTAACTGTTAAATCATGGATCCGAAAGCCCCCTCGCCGCGCAGGGACGGGAACGATAGGGCGTCACCCCCGCGGAAGCGGGGGTCCAGTAGTGGTGGATTCCCACTTTCGCGGGAATGACGTGGATTCCTCCTCCGGGCAGGGGGGGTGGCACGCAGGAGTTGTATTAGTTATTTCCTGACAGGCCCTTAGCGTGTTGGCGCTCAGGGGTGGGCGGCCTTGGCGCGCCCTTTGCGTTTTCCAGGACGCGCTGAGGTTACTTTTGGTATACTTCCACGCCGATTAAGGACTCGCGGATCGGTTGGTAGTGGGTCAGCTTGTTGCAGAGAGGCGGCGGAACCTGTCCCGGTCTGATCGGGATGCCGCCACGTGGCGAGGTAAACTCGCCGCAACTTCCCGTAGGAAGTCATTCCTATGCTTTTCAAAGCACTCAGCGCTGCCGTCTACGGCATTGACGCTTATCCGGTTGAGGTCGAGGTGGATATTTCCGCGGGCTTGCCCAATTTCACCACCGTGGGTCTTCCTGACGCCGCGGTGCGCGAAAGCCGCGAGCGCATCAAGTCCGCCATCAAAAATTGCGGCTTGGACTTTCCCTTCCAGAACATTACGGTCAACCTCGCCCCGGCGGACGTGAAGAAGGAAGGCTCCGGATTTGACCTGGCCATCGCGTTGGGCATCCTGGGCACCACGGGCGTGCTTTTGAAAACCGACCTGAAGAACACCTTGTTTCTGGGTGAACTTTCCCTCGATGGCGGCCTACGCCCCATCAAGGGTGCGCTTTCGATTGCCGCCATGACACGGCAAAAGAGTATCCAGCGCATGGTCCTGCCGGTGGAAAACGCCAGCGAAGCGGCGGTGGTGGAGGAGTTGCAGGTTTACGGCCTGCGCTCTTTGCCGGAAGTCCTGGACTTCATCAACGAGACGCGCGAGTTCACGCCGGCCAAAGTGGATAGCGCCGCCCTGCTGGCGCAAGCCAGCCAGTACAGCGTGGACTTCTGCGACGTCAAGGGCCAGCTCCACGCCAAGCGCGCCATCGAAGTTGCCACTGCCGGAGGCCACAACATCCTGATGATCGGCCCGCCGGGCGCCGGCAAAACGATGCTGGCCAAGCGCATCCCGACGATCCTGCCGCCGCTTACTTTCGATGAGGCGATCCAGACCACGAAGATCCACAGCGTCGCGGGGGTGCTGGAGCCGGGCGCGGGCCTGGTGGGCACGCGGCCCTTCCGTTCTCCCCACCACACCATTTCGGATGCCGGACTGATTGGAGGCGGCGCCGTGCCTCGCCCGGGCGAAGTAAGCCTGGCGCACAATGGCGTGCTCTTCCTGGACGAGTTGCCGGAATTCCAGCGCAACGTCCTGGAGGTTTTGCGGCAGCCCGTGGAAGACGGCACGGTCACCATCTCACGCGCCGCCATGTCCCTGACGTTTCCTTCGCGCTTCATGCTGGCCGCCGCCATGAACCCCTGCCCTTGCGGGTTCTGCAACGACCCCTCGCGCGAGTGCACCTGCACGCCGCCCATCATTCAGCGCTACGTCTCGAAGATTTCCGGGCCGCTGCTCGACCGCATTGATATCCACATCGACATGCCCGCCGTCCGCTACCAGGAGCTGCGGCAGGACTCGGGCGGGGAAAGTTCGGACCAGATTCGCGAGCGCGTCATCAAAGCCCGCCAGCGCCAGTTGCGCCGCTTCCCGGGCGAAAAGATTTATTGCAATGCGCAGATGAGCTCGCGGCAGATTCGCAAGTACTGCAACATCTCCGCCGACTGCGAGCGCCTGCTGGAGAGCGCCATGACGCGCTTGGGCCTCAGCGCCCGCGCCCACGACCGCATCCTGAAAGTGGCGCTCACGATTTCCGACCTCGACGCCGCCGACGCCATCGGCACCGCCCACATCTCCGAAGCTATTCAGTACCGCTCCCTCGACCGCAACTACTGGGCGTGAGCATGGGGCGAGACGCCGGCGCTCCATCGATGTGCCGCAGGGGCGCATGGCCATGCGCCCCTGCACGGTGGGCATTTTCATCTTCGAAATGAGAGAGTATGAAAATGATAAAGACATTTCTGGCAATAGTTACAGCCTTGGCAGCGGCCGTGCCGCTGTGGGGATCCTCCTACTACCCTGCCCGCCTGGACGATGGAAGAGCGGTTTACTTAACCCGCGATCATTTTCCAGTGCATGGGGACGGAATCGCGGAGGATTCAGATGCCTTACAACAGGCCATCAACAAGGTTCAGGAGACAACCAACCAGGGCATTCTTTTCATTCCCGCGGGTCGCTACCGTTTGACCAAGACCATCTATATCTGGCCGGGAATCCGCTTGATCGGGTTTGGCCCTGAGCGGCCCAGGTTCGTGCTGTCCGCAAACACGCCAGGTTTCCAGCAGGGCCCCGCTTACATGGTGTTTTTCGCGGGCGGCCGTCCGCGGACAAATGCCCCTCCGCGTGACGCCAGCCCGGGTACCTTCTATTCTGCCGTGAGCAACATCGATATTGAAATTGGTGATGGCAATCCGGGCGCAGTGGGCATACGCGCTCACTATGCTCAGCATTGTTTCCTGGCGCACATGGACTTCCACATCGGCTCCGGACTTGCGGGAATTCACGACGGCGGCAACGTGGCGCGGGACGTGCATTTTTACGGGGGCGAATTCGGCATCTGGACAGGGAAACCTTCCCCCGGATGGCAGTTTACGGTGATCGACTCCACCTTCGAGGGGCAACGCCAGGCGGCGATCCGGGAGCACGAAGCTGGTCTGACGTTGATCCGTCCGCAATTCAAAAATGTCCCCACGGCCATTTCCATCGATCCCCAATATTCCGACGAGCTCTGGTTGAAAGATGCGCGCCTGGAAAACGTCAGCGGCCCCGCCGTGATCATCAGCAATGAAAACAATGCGCGCACCGAGATCAACATGGAGAACGTCGTCTGCCGGAAGGTCCCGGTTTTTGCGTGGTACCGCGAGAGTGGAAAGCAAATTGCCGGTGCGGGAGAAATATACGAGGTGAAGACTTTTTCCCATGGGCTTCATTTCCAGGATGTGGGTGCTGCACCCGCAATTCAGGACGTCTATGAGACAGCGCCAATGAGTGCATTACCAAAACCCGTTAAGTCTGACCTGCCCGATCTGCCGCCGATGGATACCTGGGTGAATATCCGCGCCCTGGGCGCTCAGGGTGACGGCTCGACGGACGATACCGAGGTATTCAAAAAAGCCATCGCTGAACATCGCGCGATATACCTGCCGTCCGGCCAGTATCGGGTTACGGACACCATCACGCTGAGGCCGGATACGGTGCTCATCGGCCTTCAGCCGAGCGTCACGCGGATATTCCTTGCCGACTCAACCCCAGCCTTTCAGGGTATTGGCAGTCCCAAGCCGCTGATTGAAACCCCCAAAGACGGGACCAATATCGTCACCGGCATCGGTCTGTACACCAACGGCATCAATCCGCGAGCGGTGGCCGCAAAGTGGATGGCCGGAAGGGACTCGCTAATGGACGATGTGCGCTTCCTGGGCGGGCACGGGACCATCGATCCGAATGCCACCGCAGAAGAGAGTTCCCGAGCCTGGGAGAAACTTTATAACAATAACCACACCGCCGATCCCGATTCGGATCGACGCTGGGACGGGCAGTATCCAAGCCTGTGGATCACCGGCGGCGGGACTTTTGTCGACATCTGGACGCCCAGCACGTTCGCACAAGCGGGTTTGTACATCTCACACACGTCAACCGAAGGACGAATTTATGAATTGTCCAGCGAGCATCACGTTCGCAACGAAGTGGTGTTGCACAATGTGTCCAACTGGCAAATCTACGCACTCCAGACGGAGGAGGAGCGGGGCGAGAGCGGGCTCGCTTTGCCACTCGAGATCCGGGATTCGAGCCACATCACCATTGCGAACCTGCACATGTATCGCGTCGTAAGCAGCGATCAGCCCTTCCGGCACGCCATCCAGGTTACAAACTCTCAAAATATACGGTTCCGCAACGTCCACTGCTATAGTGACAGCAAAGTCTCCTTCGACAACGCCGTTTACGATCAAACCCATAACCTGGAGGTGCGGCAACGCGAATTCGCCTGGCTGACGATTTCCGGCGCCGCGCCACAAGTCCGCCCCAAAGACCCTTCTCCCGTTCTTGCCCAAGGCGCCAAGCTGGAGAGAGTGGCGACTGGCTTCTTCAATATTTCCGGAGGAGCGGTCGACAGCTCCGGGGATCTTTATTTCGTCGACGCCAAAAGGCAAACCATCTACCGCTGGGCTGCCGCAACTCGCCAGCTATCGAAGGTCCGCGATAATCCACTGGATCCGGTTCAACTGGTCTTCGATAAGGCCGACGACCTGATGGTGATTTCGTATGCAGGAAAGGGGACCGTGTACAGCTTTAAACCCGGCTTGCCGGGTGAAGATATCACGCCGATAGAAGCCGTGCCCGCTGCGCCACGTCCGGGAATGACGCCTGCCCTGCCTGTCAACTACTGGAAGGGCGCGACAGCGGTATCCGACCCCAAGCCCTATCAGTTCGTCTCTCCAGACGGAGGTACTTTTTTTCCAGCGGGAAAGGAATTCGTGACTGGGCAGCTCTATTATGGGACCAAGCTTAATGACCTGCTGCGGGCTTTCGGCATGGCGCCCGCAGTCGCGGGCCAGCCGTTCTACGTGTCGGATGAGTCCGCAGAGAAGACGTATGCCGGCAAGGTCGGCGCTGATGGCGCAATCTCGGACTTGCGGCTCTTCGCTGAGCAGGGCGGAGAGGGTGTGGCGGTGGACGAAAAGGGAAACGTCTATATCGCAGCGGGGCAGGTGTTCGTTTACGATCCATCGGGCCATCTGATCGATACGATTGATATTCCCGAGCGGCCGTCGCAACTGTTATTCGCCGGTCCCGATGGCCACACTTTGTTCATTCTTGCGCGTAGTTCGTTGTACGCCGCCCAAACCCGTTTTCGAGGGCGCTGAGAAGAGCGCGGTCACCACCAAGGCACAACGACACCAAGGAATGCGTCCTGCATGTACCACGGCATGGCACGCTCGGCCAAGCGCCTTTGCCTCGCCGGAACCACGAGCATAAGAACAAGCGCGGCCACAACCCTGGTGGCAAACCCTCCCACATGCGCCCTGAACGCCACCGAACTTACGTGTGTTGCGTTAGTGAGGATGCCCAACAGAGTCTGTGCTATCTTGTCATTAGTGGGGACTGACGATGCCCGACACTGCCTTCTTTTGCCCAGAACTGTTCGATTTCTTGCGCCAGCTTAAGCGCCACAACAACCGGGACTGGTTTGCCAGGAACAAGGCGCGATACGAGAAGGTGGTTCGCGACCCGGCACTGATGTTCATCAGCAGCTTCGGGCCGCATCTGCACAAGCTCAGCCCGCATTTCGTCGCCGACCCGCGCCCCACGCGGGGTTCGCTCTTCCGGATATATCGCGACACCCGGTTCTCGCCGGACAAGCGCCCCTTCAAGACGCATGTTGGCATACACTTCTCCCACGCCAGCGGCAAGGACGCCCATGCGCCCGTGTTCTATCTCCAGCTTGAGCCGGACAACTGCTTCGCGGCGGCGGGCGTCTGGCATCCTGACAATAGCGCCTTGACTAAAATCCGCATGGCAATTGTCGCCGAGCCCGAGCAATGGGCAAAGGTCAGGCGGAAGCTGGAGCTTGAGGGCGACAGCCTCATGCGGCCACCGCGAGGATTCGACCCAAATCACCGGTTCATCGAGGACATCAAGCGGAAGGACTTCGTGGCATCGGTCGGGCTCACCGAGGCGCAGGTGTGCGGCCCCAAGTTCATGCGGGATTTCGCTGCCGCGTGCCGGACGATGCTGCCACTTGTCGAGTTCACGACGAGGGCGCTGGGGTTGCAGCCTTAGGCTCTGCCGATTGTCCGCGCACGTATTGTCGCATCGCTGTTTCCGGCTTCTCCGTCGCGGCTTTGAACTCTGCCAGATATGCGGATTCCGGGGCAAGGCGGTCCTGACGCTTCGCTGGTATGTCATGATGCCACTCTCGCATCGACAGATTCTTCATCCCGATTACCTCCTGGCGGCAATCAAGCTCCTGCACACTGCCATATGGGTAGTGTTGGCTGGCTTCATTCTGGCCCTGCCCGTTGCGGCCTTCACGCGGCACTTCCGTTGGGTGCTCATGTTGACGGCATTCGTTGTCTGCGAATGTGCGGTGCTCGCCGCGAACAGAGGGCGATGTCCGCTGACGGATTGGGCGGCTCGCTTCACCGAGGATCGAGCAGCCAACTTCGACATTTACCTGCCCGACTGGCTGACTAGGAACAACAAAGCGATATTTGGCACCCTGTTTGCATTGAATGAATTGATTGTGCTCTGGCGTTGGCTGGTTCAACCATGAAGGAAACTCTCAAAGCTGGCGTGCTCTATTTCGTCCTCGTGTTTGCTGCCGGATTCGTGCTCGGCGCCATCCGCACGCTTTGGGTAGTCCCGAGATTGGGTGTGAGGACGGCTGAACTGATTGAAGCCCCCATCATGTTTGGCGTCTCCATCCTCGCAGCCCGGTGGGTGGTTCGGCAGGTCGGCATTCCGCCTCTGTGGTCGAGGCGGCTGGCCTTGGGATGTATCGCACTTGGGCTTATGCTTCTGGTCGAGTTCACGTTCGTGCTGTGGGTTCGGGGGCTGACAATTCGCGGGTATTTTGAAGCCCGTGACCCCGTCTCGGGAACAGTTTACTTCATGACGCTCGGGGCATTTGCGGTCATCCCAATTTTCGTCGGACGACCACGCGCTTGATCGGTTCCGTCGGCAACTGTGCTCCATGCCAACATGCGACCACCCAAATGGTCCTGTCCTCACGACGGTAAAACAAACGATAGGGCCGGACAATCACCTCGCGAAAGGGAAGATCCGGAAACTCTGGAATAAGCCGGCCGGACTCCGGAAATCGCGTGAGGCGTTGTAGTACGTGCTCCGCTCTCTTACGGAACTGGATGGCTGCTTTCGGATTGTCTTGCAGAATATAGGACACTGCCTTGAGAAACTGGATTCGTCCGGAAGGTGTGAACCGGACTTTCACTTTGGGCCACCGGCAAGAAGAGCGTCAGCCTCAACCAGGACCTTATCCAGATCGAATCCCTTCCCAGCCGTGATTTCTTGCTCGCCCCGTGCAAGGAGATGCAGAAGTTGGCGCTCGTGTTCACTGCGCTCGTAGGCTTCCATGCTCAGAAGAACCGCCGCGGCCCTTCCCCGCTGCGTAATGACGACAGGTTGCCTCGATGACTTGAGGTGCTTCAAGGCGGCGGCTGCGTCTTGTCGAAGGTCCGTAATGGGAATGATGTCGGGCAGCTTTGCCATAAATGTAACCTCCAGACGTACGCTTAACGATATCTCCAATGTTCCCTCGGTGTCAACGGGTCGTCCTCCTTCTGGTTGCCGAATGTTGGAGTTTGACGGACGCCCACCTGAGCGTGGCCCGCTGGGATAATCTGGATTGGCCGCGACATCATATCCACCGCGAGATCGAGACGGCGGGCTTCTCCGCACCGCATTGGAGCCTGAGGAAGAGAGCTGCCACGTACCCCAGCTCGTCTCGAAACGCGGACAGCTTCTCGATGTCACAGTCGTCAGACACGAATGACGTGGATTTCTTGATTTCAATTGCCAGAATATTTGGGTCGGTACCTCTTCGATGCACGATGATATCCGGGTACACCGGGCTTCCATCGGTCTCTGAAGAACGGGCACATGGGCCGCGAAATCGCAGACGCTTGGTCTCGTGACGATCGCGGTTGTACTCGCAATCTACGTCCAAACCTGCCTTCGTCATCCATCCCGCCCGCGCAGCAGGCGCACGGCGTTGGAGATCGTTCCCTCTCGCTCCGTAATGGGGGTGGCCTCTGACTCCACTCCGGCTTCCCGCTCCTTGTCGCCTTCACCCGGCGCGAGGAAGAGGTTTGTTTCGACGCCGTGCTGCTTGGTGTACAACTCGTAATAGCGCCCACCGGCAGCGAAGAGTTGGGCGTGAGTGCCTCGCTCGATAATGCGTCCCCCCTCGATCACCAGGATTTGGTCCGCACGCCGGATGGTTGAGAGGCGGTGCGCAATAACGAAGGTGGTCCTGCCGCGCATCAAGTAAGAAAGCCCTTCCTGGATCATCGCCTCGGATTCGGAGTCCAGGCTCGAGGTGGCCTCATCGAGGATCAAGATTCTGGGGTCGGCCAGGATAGCGCGCGCGATTGAAACACGTTGTCGTTGGCCGCCGGAGAGCTTCACACCCCGCTCGCCCACCACGGTCTCGTACTTCTTCTCGAATGTCTCCGCGAACTCATCCACTCGGGCGATGCGGCAAGCCGCGAGGATTTGCTCCTCTGAGGCGTAGGGGCGTGAGAATGCGACGTTTTCCCGTATGGTTCCATCGAACAGGAAGCTTTCCTGCAACACCACTCCCAGCCGGGTGCGGTAGGAGTCCAGGCGCACTTTGGCCAGGTCAATTCCATCCACCAGCACTCTTCCGGCGCTCGGTGTGTAGTAGGCCGCGATGAGCCCAATCATGGTGGACTTCCCCGAGCCGGACGGCCCGACGAGGGCGGTGACCGTACCCGGCGCGGATTTGAAGCTGAGGTCGTTCAGCACCGTCTTGCCTGCTTCATAAGCGAAGCTGACGTTCTCAAAGACCACTTCACCCTGAATGTGATCCAGGCGCAGCGACCTCGCCGGGTCCTCGTCCTCGGGGCGCTCGCTAAGGACTTCGCGCGTGCGTTCAAGTCCTGCGAGGGCTTCCGTGATCTGCGTGCCGATCATGACAATCTGGAAAACCGGGGCCACCAAAAGTCCCAGAAAGATCGTATAGGTTACGAAGGTGCCGAGCGTCATGTGCGCGGCAACGATTTCACGGGCGCCCAGGTACATAATGAGGGCGCTGACTATGCCCAGCAGGGTGGTCGCCGAAAGACTCATGAGGGAAGTGGCGGTGAGGGTTTTCAGAACATTGTCGAGGAGCCGCCGCACCCCCGCGGCAAAGACCTTCGCTTCCCGCTCTTCGGCGTGGTAGCCCTTCACCACCCTGACCCCGCCCAACGATTCGGTGAGCCGTCCTGTAACCTCGGCGTTGATCTTGGGGCGGGCGCGGAAGATCGGACGGATCACGCCGAAAGCCTTGCGGAGGGCGAGTCCGAACCCGAGGAGAATCAGAAAAGCCAAGCCGGTCATCAAAACGCTTATGCGCAGCAGGATGATCAAGGCAAAGGTCGCCGTCAGCAGTCCACCCACGAACTCCACCAGCCCGGTGCCGATCAGGTTTCGCACCCCCTCCACATCGCTCATGATGCGCGACACGAGGACCCCGGTCTTGTTGGAGTCATAGAAGGACACCGGCAGCCGCGCGATGTGGGCTTGCACCTGGCAGCGCAGGTCAGAAATAAGCCGCCACGCAGCCTTGGAAAGGAGTTGCGTCAGGGCGTAAGAAGAAACCCCCTGCACGGCCGTGGCGCCGACTACCGCCAGCACGAGCGGAACCAGGAGTTGCAGGTGACGTTTTCCGATGATGTCATCAATCAGGAACTTCGAGGACGCCGGCAAAACGAGCCCGGCCACGCGGTTCACCACCATCACACAGAAACCCACGGCCAGCAGGCCCCGGCGCGGTCTGAGCAGGAACCACACATCCGGCAGGAGCGCCCACCAACCGTCGGGTTTTTTCTTATCGATGGATTTGGTCAACATATCTCCCCTGCCTGAGAAGCCGTGAGAAAATGGCTGTCCTCACCGTAGAGCCGCCGAGACGCAGAGCGGCCATTGGCCGCAACCCCAGACGAGCTTCAACACAGAGGTCAGTGAGATGCTCCGTGTGCTCTGTGTTGAGGCTTGAAAGGCACGGAGGACGCAGAGAGTCTCGTTTTGGTTGCGGGCAACGGCCGCGTTGCGCGCTCTGTGGTGAATTTCTTCTTCGCGGCAGGAGAAGAAAATAACCCCTTCTCATGCCATGAATTATACCATTTTCAAAATCGTGGCGGGAATTCTGGCTCGGAGCCTAGCGGAGGGGCTGCCCCAACTGTAAAGCCATAAGGGCAAAGGAGCCGGCGATGATCACGATTGACAGTAAAGCGAGGAGGTTCCATAGGTTTTGGCTGGCGCGGGTCTCCTCTTCGCCTTCCGGGACGAGGTATCCCAGGAGCGCGCCGGTGGCCAGCCCCCCGATGTGAGCCGCGTTATCGACGGCAAAGAAAAGGCCAAAGATGAAAATGTAGATCACCCAGCGCCAAAGTTGCCCACGATATTCCTTGCCAAGGTGACCATGATGGAAGCTGGCGCCGATCAGGACCCCGATCATCCCCAGGATCGAGCCTGAAGCCCCCACCGACATCCCGAAGGGGCTCCACCAAAAGCTCAAGAGGAATCCCGCCACCCCCGCAACCAGATAGAACACCACGAACTTGGCACTCGAAAACAGTGACTCGACTTGCGGCCCAAGATCGAAAAGGCACCAGAGATTGAACCCGATGTGCAGCAACCCGGCGTGCAGGAAGATGGCCGTCACAAGCCGCCACCATTGGCCCATTAGGATGTGAGGACTCTTGGCGCCGAGACGGAGCAGCACCTCGCCGCTGATCCCGCCCATCACCGACTCCGGACTGAGCTGGGACGAGCCTGACGAGACCGTCATGTACCAGGAGATGGCGTAAAGGGCGATAGTGGCTGCCACCACTGCCGAGGTGGCCGTGGAAGGAATGGGGATTATGCCCAGAATTCTACCAGGGACGGCTGAGGAGGGACGCGCCCGCGCCGAGCCTAATTTCTCTCCGCAAAATGGGCAAACCGACGCATTGCGTTCAACCAGGGCGCGACAGTTCGGGCACATCCGATGCGAAGTATCGTACTTCTGAGTCGACGTGCCGAATGTGGAACGGAATACTTTCTTCAGCCGTTCCATTTGAAACCAGAGTTTAGGTGGAAGTCCCATTCATGTGGCCTGATGTTTCCGGCGGCAAAATCAATTATAACCCAGGCACGCTCCGGCCCGTCAGGAAATTCAGTAGTTGTGTAGGTTGGTTTCTTAGCCGCGAGTATACCTCGCCACGTGGCGGCGTAACGCGTCCCGGCCGTTTCGGAAAGCCCGCCCTCTATTGTACAGAGTCAGAAGTTCGTTGATGAAGTCAGCCCCGACTTGTCGGGGCGAAAGAGAGTAGCCCACGGCGTCAGCCGTGGGTATGCGGACCCTCCCTCTCCCCCGTCCCCCATAGGCGCTAGAATAAGCCATTCGATGCACCTTGGCGAGCTTGTTGCGCAATAAGGAGGCGGTTCATGAGTTTCGAGAGCGGCGGCTGCAGTTTTTCTAGGGAGTAGGTTCGTTTTCTTGGT
>Ga0182011_10003108_pt1 | contig 13722 bp, 10 predicted proteins | sample 711E1DmetaG_FD_120481 | JGI IMG/M metagenome (GOLD analysis project Ga0182011, IMG submission 120481) | Permafrost microbial communities from Stordalen Mire, Sweden - 711E1D metaG | ecosystem: Environmental > Terrestrial > Soil > Wetlands > Permafrost | place: Sweden: Stordalen | collected... | reverse complement strand
GAGAGTAAACTGTTGCCAAACTGGTGAATGCCTCGTTGAACATTTGCTCATGGCGCGGGCCGGGCGCTCGACGCGCCCGGCCCACTTTTCAAAGGACAGTATGAGCCTGGCCCGCATTCAGCAGCACCAACGCGAAGCTCTCAACTACCGCATCCAGCGCGGCACCATGAGTATCAAACTGCTCAGCGTCAAGACCGGAATCAGCCAATCCCACCTCTGCCTCTTCCTCCACGGTCGCAAGCGCCTCTCGCTCGACGCGATGGACAAAGTACTGGTGGCCCAGGGCCTCGCCGTGGAAGTACTGCCCATCCGCGATGCTGCAACCGCCGTCCGCGCGGGGACGGCTCCCTCCGCGGTCGCACCTTCGCGCCCCGCGCGGACCGGCCTTGTGTGCGGCGGTGCGAAAGACCCACCGATCGTGCCAGCCCGAAGCGACTCCGAAAGACCATAGATAAACCAGGCCAAACCATAAAGACCTATACGCGGTGGGCCGCTGGCCAGGGCCGCCCGCGCTTCGCGCTCTTTGCGTCCCCGGCCAAAGCGCGGCCGGCGGTTCTCGCCCCGCTCCGCCAGGCGGCGGGCTGCGGCCCCTGCGCGTGGATGCTCGGGGCCGGTCCACGCCGCCTGATCCTGCTGTCGGGAAAGCGCGGAGGGTACGGCGAGGAAGTGCCGTCTGGAGTGCGGCGCGCGATACCCCTGCGCGCCTTGCTACGCTGCCAAAGCGGGGGCCTCGCGGCCCGGCGCTCGCTCTCCTCCGCTGCGCTTCGTCGCGCTTCGGCCTCGCGGTGGATCTGCTCGGCTCCCGCCCGCCCCGCTCGGCCCCGTTCGCCGCTCCTCCCGCCCACGGTAGCCTTCGGCTTCCGTGGGCGGCAGCCTGGCGGCTGTCGTCGCGGCTCCGGGCGGCCTTGGGTCAAGGGCCGCCCCGCCCGAAAAGCAAAAGCAACAGCAACAGCAAAAGCAAAAGCCCGACGGCTGCGTTTTCTTTTCATGGTGTCGCGCGGCGTCAAGGGCGCTTCGCGTGGCTGCGCCACTCGGCTGCGCCTCGCCCTATGACTTGCCGCGCCAAAAACGCCACCATGAAAACGCAGCCTCTCTCCTCCACGCCCTGCCGCTGGTGCTCATCCCCAGTCGGTCGCCTTCACATTGATCTCCGTGCACCGGCCTGTGTCGTTGGTCAGCCTCATCGCTGGTTCTTCTGCGGCCTGCTCTGCCTCGCGGCGTGGGCCATCGCGGAGCGGCCCACGCCTCCCGGGTAGCCGGGGCAGGTGAAAGCTGTGACCAGGTTGTGACCACGGATTCAGGCTAATTTTGGTCACAAGCTGGTCACAAGCACAAAAACAGTGGCATCAGGGACGTAACCATGTTATGGTCACAACCAACTCAACAAAGTTGGTCACAACCGACGCCAATTTACACCGGGACTCATTTCCCGATGCAGAACCTGGAAAAAATCAGGCTGAGGATGTCGTCCGAGGTGGTTTGGCCGGTGAGGGAATCGAGCGCCCAGAGGGCGCGGTAGAGGTCCAGCAGAATCATTTCGTGCGGGATGGAAGCGGCATTGGCCTGGGCGGCGTCGACCAAGGCCTCCAGCGAGGCCGCGATGGCCTGGTGATGGCGCAGGCTGGTCAAGATGCCGGGCTCCGCGGCGGCTCCTCCGGTGGCCAGAGCCAGAATGCGCTCGCGCAGGGCGGCGATGCCCTCGCCGGTGAGCGCGGAGGTCGCAAGAGCGGGAATGCCGGCGACCTCGCTTACGTGCGAATCTGCCTTTGCCAGATCGCTCTTGTTGATGGCGACCAGCGCGGAGCGGCCTTCGACGGCGGCCAGCAGACGGCGCTCCTCGCAGTTCAGCGGCTGGGTAGCGTCCAAGACAACCAGCACCAAGGCGGCATCGGCCAGCGCCTCGCGGCTGCGATGGATGCCCAACTGCTCGGCCTCCTCCAGGCCTTCGCAGAGGCCCTCGCGCAGCCCGGCGGTGTCCACCAGTTCCAGCGGAATGCCGTCCAGGGAGATGCGCTCGGTGACCGGATCGCGCGTTGTGCCAGGAGTCGCCGTCACAATGGCGCGCTCGCGCTCGACGAGGCGGTTGAAGAGCGAGCTTTTGCCGGCGTTGGGCCGGCCCACGATGGCCAGGGTGAGGCCGTCGTGAACGATGCGGCCGCGGGCAAAGGAGGCCGCAAGCGCGGTCAGAGGCGGGGTCAACTCCGCGATGCGGCGGAAGATCTCGGATTGCGGGGTTACGTCCACGTCGTCCTCGGCAAAATCGATGCCGGCTTCGAGCAGGGCGATGAGTTCGACCAGAGACTGCTTCACCGGCCCCACGCGCCGGCTGAGCGCGCCTCCCATCTGGCTGGCGGCCTGGCGGGTCTGGGTCAGCGTCTGCGCCTCGATCAGGTCGCGGACGGCCTCGGCCTGGGTCAGATCGAGGCGGCCAGAAAGAAAGGCGCGCTGCGTGAACTCGCCGGGACGGGCAAGCCGCGCGCCCAGATCGAGAGCGCGATGCAGCAGCAGGTCAAGAACCACCGGCGAGCCGTGCGCGGCTATCTCCACCAAATCTTCGGCGGTGTAGGAATGGGGCGCACGAAAGAAAGTGACCAGCGCCTCGTCGATGCGGGCGGCATCGCTGCCGGAATCAGGCGCATCGAGGACGTCGGCCAGACGCGCCCGCCCGTGTTCCAGAGGCTGGCGCAACCGCACCAGTTGGACGGCAATGGAGGCGGCCAGCGGCCCGCTGAGGCGCACAATCCCAATGCCGCCGCGGCCCGGAGGCGTGGAGATGGCGGCGATGGTGTCGGTCGTGTCTGTCGTTGTTTGCGGGCCGGCCATATGCTGGAAACCGAGCGGGTTCGGGTTGACCTATGGGGAATCAGCGTGCTGTGTCTGAGAGCTGAAAAATAACTGTATCGAGCGCCGCTTCCCATAAAGATAACCGCTTACCGAAGCGAGTATGTAGTTTTTCGTTCGATAAAAGTGAGTTGCGCGGCCGCTTTGCTGGGGTAGGATACTCCGCGGAGGCGATGGGCCTGACTGCAGGAACTTTGCCGTGAAGCAGGCTGTCAGCGCGGGCAAAGATGGCGCGGGCGAAGCCGCACCAGGAAACAGATCCGCCGCAGGTCATGTGGTAGAGACCAGCCCAACTGGCGGGAGCGCCGAATTGCCCGGCCAGAACGCCGCTGACAATAGTGCGCGTGGCATCGGCCAGTTCGATGGAAGTTGTTGGCGCGCCAATCTGGTCGTCCACGATTTGAAGGCTCTCGCGTTCCCGGCCGAGGCGCAGCATCGTGAGAAGGAAATTCTGGCCATGGGGGCCGTAGACCCAGCTGGTCCGAAAAATCAGATATTTGCCACCAACCTGTTGTATGGCTTCTTCCCCGGCCAGCTTGCTTGCTCCATAGACATTCAGCGGATTTGGCCTGTCTGTCTCAACCCATGGACCCGCCTTCGAGCCGTCAAAGACATAGTCGGTGGAGTAGTGGACCAGCAGCGCCCCTGCCCGCAGAGCCTCTTCGGCCAGGATGCCGGAAGCCCTGGCGTTGACGGCCATTGCCGCTTCCGGCTCTGATTCGGCGCGATCTACGGCCGTGTATGCGGCGGCGTTGAGGATTATGTCGGGCGCTGCGTCTCGAACCATCGTACGCACCTGATCCGGCACGGCCAAGTCAACTGTGTCGCGGTCGCGGGAGATGATTTCACCGGCATCGGCAAAGCTGCGCTGCAACTCCCGGCCAACCTGCCCATAGGCGCCGACAATGAGGATGCGCCATTGGCTGCTCACGCAAAGACCTCTGCTTCGCGCAGGGTAGAGCCATTGCGGTCCTTCTCTGAGACGATGACGTCTCCGGGGCCAAGCGGCCAGGGAATTCCAATATCCGTATCGTTCCACACGATGGTTCGCTCGCCAGCGGGAGAGTAGTAGTCAGTTACCTTATAGGCAAAGCCGACGACATCCGTGAGTGAAAGAAAAGCGTGACCAAAGCCTTCGGGAACCCATAGCATCTGGCTGTTCTCTCCGCTGAGCTCCACCGCAACATGCTTGGCAAAGGTGGGCGAGCCGCGGCGCAGGTCCACAGCAATATCGAGCGCCGCGCCATGCGTAACCCGCACCAATTTACCCTGCGGCTGGATCACCTGGTAGTGAATGCCCCGAAGCACATTTTTCTTTGAGATGGAGAAGTTATCCTGTACCCAAGTTGACGGCAGTCCCGCATCTTCCATGTCGCGCTGATGCCATGTCTCCCAGAATGCGCCGCGACTATCCCAATGGATGGTTGGCGTAAGCACCAGGACACCGGGCAGCGAGGTTTCAGCAATCTTCATAGTTCGTCCGCCTCTGTAGTAAATCGCTGTTCGTTTTTGAGGGCAAGCAGGTACTGTCCATATCCGCTCTTGCGCACCGGCTGGGCCAGTTCTTCGAGTTGGCCGGCGGTGATGTAACCGAGGCGATAGGCAATCTCTTCGGGGCAGGCAATCCGCAGCCCTTGGCGCCGTTCAATCATCTGCACAAATAACCCGGCATCAAGAAGCGAATCATGTGTGCCGGTATCGAGCCATGTCATGCCTCGGCTCATCACTTGCACCTGCAAGCCGCCAGCCTCCAAATAAAGCCTGTTCAGGTCGGTTATCTCCAGTTCGCCGCGCGCAGAGGGCTTAAGCGAAGCGGCCATGTTCACCACCTCGTTGTCGTAGAAATATAGACCGGTGACGGCATAACGAGACTTGGGAGATATTGGCTTCTCCTCGAGACTGATCGCATGGCCCAGTTTGTCAAATTCCACAACGCCGTAGCGTTCCGGATCCTGCACGGGATATGCGAAGACGACCGCTCCGCGCTTCACAGCGGCGGCGCATTGCAAATGTGCCGGAAACGACTCTCCGTAGAAGATATTATCGCCCAGAATCAATGCACTCGTATCGCCGGCGATAAAATCGCGCCCAATCAAAAACGCCTGCGCCAAACCGTCAGGGCTGGGCTGCACGGCATAACTCAGGTTAATGCCCCACTGATTGCCATCACCCAGCAACTCAGCAAAGCGACTGGTGTCCTGAGGGGTGGAGATGATAAGAATGTCGCGCAACCCAGCTAGCATCAGCGTAGTCAGCGGATAGTAGATCATCGGCTTGTCATACACCGGCAGAAGCTGCTTTGAAACCACATGAGTCACCGGGTATAACCGGGTCCCCGACCCGCCCGCAAGAATGATTCCCTTCATTGTGGAATTCTCTCCTGATAATTCTGCCGAATCCAATCCTTATACGCGCCGGTGCGGATATCTTCGATCCAGGCGCCGTGTTCCAGGTACCACACTACCGTTTTACGCAGCCCGCTTTCAAACTCCTCGGCCGGCCGCCACCCCAGCTCGCGGCTGATTTTCGATGCGTCGATGGCGTAGCGGCGGTCATGTCCGGGGCGGTCGGTCACGAAAGCGATGAGCTTCCGACGTGGCCCGAGCGCGGCGTCGGGGCGCAGTTCGTCCACAAGATCGCAAATCGCTGTCACCACGTCCAGATTCTTCCGTTCGCTATTGCCGCCGATGTTGTATGTTTCTCCCACGCGGCCCCGTTCAATTACTGCGCGGATAGCCGAGCAGTGGTCTTCCACAAACAGCCAGTCGCGTACGTTACGGCCATCGCCATAGACTGGCAACTGCTTGCCTTCTAGGGCATTCAGAATCATCAGCGGAATCAGCTTTTCGGGGAACTGGAATGGCCCGTAATTGTTCGAGCAGTTGGTGGTGAGCGTGGGCAAGCCATAGGTGTGGTGGTACGCCCGAGCCAGATGATCGGAGGCCGCCTTCGATGCCGCATAAGGGCTGTTGGGCGCGTAGGCTGTGATCTCGGAAAAAGCCGGATCCTCCGGCCGCAGAGATCCATAAACCTCGTCGGTAGAGACGTGCAGAAAGCGGAAGGCTTGCCGGCCGGCCTCGTCCAGCTCTAACCAAAAGAGCCTGGCCTGTTCGAGCAGCGTGAAGGTTCCCTGTACGTTGGTGCGAATAAAGGCGCCGGGATCGACAATCGAGCGGTCCACATGGCTTTCCGCGGCGAAATGGACGATGACCCTGGGCCGGTGCTCGCGCAACAATGCGGCCACCAGCTCAGCATCGCAAATATCGCCGCGCACTAGTTGGTGCCGGGAATCGTCCTCTAGGGCCTCAAGATTGGCTGGATTACCTGCGTAGGTGAGCAGATCAAGATTGACTACGGCGGTGCCGGCGTTCTTGATCCACTGCAGCACAAAGTTGGAGCCGATAAACCCCGCGCCGCCGGTAATGAGGATAGTGTTCCCGACACTTGTCATCGTACTGGAGGTCCCTCGACCGCTGAGAGCGGGAAGGGTAAGACAGCCCGCTGGCTCGTTTACTCGCACAATTGGCAAATCAGTCGGTTGCGCTCGACAGCGCCGCGCCGACATGGGCGATCAGCGGCTCCTTAACTAACTTGACCGGTATCCGGTAGCTGCCCTCCACTGGAGCCCACTGGTACTGCGGAACTATCTCCTTGACCTTGGAACGGATGCGTTCTGGCACGCCGGTGGCGCATTCAGCATGCAGCGCTTGCAATTGAGCCTGTAGTTCCTGCCAGCCCGTTACTTTGCTCTGGGTGCGAAGAACCTTATGAGCGTCCGTGCCCGAACGCCCTTCAAAATCGTAAAACAGCTCCTCGAACAGCTTCTCTCCAGGCCGCAAGCCGCTAAAGACGATCTTTACCATATCCCGCGGAACGCCGGATAAACGGATAAGCGTCTCGGCCATATCGAGGATGCGCACCGGCTTGCCCATATCGAGAACCAGAATGTCGCCCTTATTGCCGATTGCGAAGGCCTGCAACACCAAGGACACTGCCTCCGGAATGGTCATGAAGTAGCGGGTAACATTGGGATCGGTAACGGATATCTGGCGGCTGGACTTAATTTGTTCCTGGAACAGCGGAATAACGCTTCCCTGCGAGCCAAGAACGTTTCCAAAGCGCACAGAAACGCAGCGCATCTGCCCCGAGGGCCGCGAGGCAACGATCAGCTCTCCGATCCGCTTGGTGCAACCCATGAAACTCGCAGGACGGACGGCCTTATCCGAGGATATGAGTAAAAAGTCTTCACAGCCGGATTGATCGGCAACTTCCATGAGCGAGAGAAGACCGAATACGTTATTCTTCACCGCTTCCTGGAGATTCTCTTCCATGAGCGATACGTGCTTATATGCCGCCGCGTGAAAAATGGCTCGAACGTCGTGCTCCTGGATCAGATCGCGCATCCGGGATCGATCGGAGATGTCGGCTACGCAATAGACGGCCTTAACGCCCGGCTGGGAGTTGGACCGCTGCAGATTAAACAGCGGAGTCTCCGCCTGATCCACGCAAACGAGCTTCGACGGCGCGTACATCAGCAATTGATCGCACAACTCGGAGCCGATGGAACCGGCAGCGCCTGTTACCATAACCACTCGTCCAGATATCTTCCTTCTGACCGATTCCAGATTGAATTGCACCGGCTCCCGCCCCAGCAGGTCCTCCATATTGACTTCGCGCAACTGCTCCACGGTCACCGTATCATTGATCAGATCGGCAAGCCCAGGAATCGTGCGGAATCGCAATCCTGTCTCCTGGCAGATATCCGTAATGCGGCGCATTTCATCGCGCGTGGCGGAAGGAATAGCAATCATCAATTCTTCGGGGCCATAACGGCGCATAACCTTGGGCAGGTCCTCGATCTTGCCTGCCACCGGCACCCCGTGCAAGCTCACGCCGGCTTTCGCAGGATCGTCGTCGACCAGGGCCAAAGCCGTGTATCCGCTTCGCGGCAGCTCCCTCAGCAGCATCGCAGCGCCGCAACCGGCGCCGATAACCACAACCTGCTTGCTGGCAATTTGATGGGCCTGGATTTGCACGCGCTGCATAAATGCGCGCGACAACATCCTCACTCCTCCGAGCGCGCCCGCCGTGAGGACCGCTTCGATAAAGTAGACCGAGACCGGAAACGACGTTGCTCCAACAATCCAGCGCTCCGCTATCAGGAATGCGATCGATCCGGCAGCCACGGCTTTGGTGATGTCCAGGGCGTCGCTCATTCCGGTGTAGCGCCAGTAACCGTGAAACAAATGGAAATACGCCATGGCCAGCAGCCGCATCGATAACAACAGCGGCAACGCCAGCATGAAGAGCCTAAGTTGCGGAAATGTAAAGTCGAAGCGCAGCAACCAGGCGAACGTAGCTGACAATACGATCAACGCGACCTGGACAACAACGATCACGATATGACGCTGTTTTACGAACACTGTCTTCCTCATTTCAGAAAGAGGCTGTTGTTCCGTAAACTCAAAAGCTGCCTATGCATCGATTATACTGCTTCGTCTCTAACCGATGCTGACGGCTGGAACCGGAGTTCCATTCCAAGGGTCAATATGGTACTCCCCTCTGGCCGCTTCCGCATTACGCACTTGCGATGAGCCCCGCCAAGAAACAGCTTGACACTTTGTCGCAGATCTCAGCTGGGGCAAGATTCTTTTCTTCAATGAGACACCCCCTCGTGATGAACAACTTTTAAGACGGTTATTGCCAGGATCTTGAGGTCTCGCCAAAAGGAACGATCACGCATGTACTCGCAATCCAAGCGAACCTTCTCCGGAATCGGCAATTCGTCGCGTCCATTAATCTGAGCCCATCCGGTAATGCCTGGGACCAACTCATGAACGCCGAGTTCAATCCTGAGCGCGATCAGGTCATCCTGATTGAACAGGGCCGGACGGGGCCCGACAAGGCTTAGGTCCCCGTACAAAACGGAAAACAACTGCGGTAATTCATCAAGGCTGCTGCGGCGAAGAAAGCCGCCGATTGGCGTCAGGTAAGCGCCAGGCTCGGAGAGCAAATGCGTAGCAACCTCGGGAGCATCGATTCGCATGCTCCGGAACTTTGGCATCCGGAAAATACGATTCCAACGCCCCACACGGTCAGACCAATACAATATCGGACCTTTGGAAGTCAGCTTGACTGCGAGTGCAATCAGCAGCATCGGGACGGCAAATAGAGCCAGCAGGAAGCAACATCCGACGATGTCAAACAAACGTTTCATAAGAATCAACAGTAAGCAGTTAACCACCCCAATGCACCTTCAACGCGCTTCGAGCAAAGATAGCGATCAACCATTTGCTGGCGCAATACGCCGGTGTTGCTCTCCCACTTGAAACGCGTTTGTGCCAAACGGTGGGTGTTGAGGGTGAAGTCAGAGGTCAACTTTGCAACGGCCTCTCGCGAGACAGGCAGACGCACTCCCAACCTTTGAAATGTGGAACCGATTGTACCGGCCGCACGCAACACCGCAGATGGGACAGTGCGAGGCCTGTGTCGCTTCATCCGATCAGCCAGTTCATTGCTAAAGTCCACAAGCGAGTAAGGACTTTCATCGGCAAGATTGTATGTGCCTGCGGCAATGTCCGATCCGGCTAAATGCGCCAATGCTCGTGCCGCATTCTCCACGGACAAAAAGCTACGCACGGGGTTCTTGCCTGAAATGTGGAAGTAATACCCGCGATCGATACCGCGCATCATCCGGTGCAGATTAAAGTGTACTCCTGGGCCATAGATCAAACACGGACGGGCTATCACCACTTCCATCCCCCGCTCAGCTGCTTCTCGCACAAGCTTCTCCGCCTCGATCTTAGTGAAAGAGTAATAGCCGGACGCGGCCACAGGCGCGGATTCGTCAATATCCAGCCCCGAGTGAACAGCGTAAACATGGGCAGTCGAAACAAAGACAAACCGCCGAACCCCATGCCGAAGCGCGGCATTCAAAACAGTCCTCGTGCCGTCGACATTTACCTTGTAGGAATGCTGTTTTTCCGCCTCGGTCCGCAACGATGAATGCGCAATTCCCGCCAGATGAACAATCGACGTGCATCCCTGAACGAATCGATCCGCAACCTCAGGCGAAGTCACTTCGCCAACAATATACCCCACATCCTTAACAGGAGCCGCCCCCAGGTCCATCGCCAATACACGAACAGGCGAGTCTTGCGCAAGTCGCGCAACCAGTCGCTGGCCGACAAACCCAGTTCCCCCTGTAACGCCAATCACTAGCGACTCTCCTCTATTGCGTAACCGTTTGTGGATCGAACCTCGCCCCTCGTTCGGGCAACCGCATGTATATCTACAGTGTTATCCACAAGCCACACCCACTCCAAAAAACAATCTGTGAGACACAATCTCGCATGGCGCTGAATAAGCATATACTCTGGGCACCTTTTACTCATCCTGCGCACCCGCGCGAACAGTTGCCGGCGATATGGATTTGGAACTTCCGTCAAGATTTTTCGAGAAAAATTCTGTTATGTCAACCGCGATCTTAGAAGACTCCACGCGCAACGCGAAAAACCGTTCACAATTGTCAGCCACAGCCGTTGTGCCGTTGCGGTAAAGACGCAGAAGGCTGTCTCTAAGTTGATGTCGATTACCACCTTCGTAGTTTTCGCCAAGCCCATGTTCCGAAACAAGATGCTGCAAATCGCCGGTCATCGAATTCAACAATGGCAGGCCAGCGGCCAAATAAGTTGTTGCTTTGTAAGAAAAGGCCGCTGTGGTGTTGATGTAACCGTTAAAACCTACGTGACAGCTTCTCAGGATTTCCCCGAGACGTTGGGGGTCGAACACCACGCCAAAAAATTGGTGCCGGATCTTGCGATGCTCCAACTCATTGAGAAGCCATTTTTGCCTGTCTCCGTTGCCAATCACGAAAAACTGCATACTGTTCCGCACATCATCATCAGTAAGAACGTCCACCAGAGTGTCAAAGTCGTAGAGGCGTCCGATATTCCCGACATACGCAATGGTAAAAACCTGTTGCTTGGCTACCAAGGACTCAAGCCGCTCTCGCCCTATGTAGAACCGTTTCACCTTGGCTGAGTCCTTCGCGTAGGCGGCCGCTTCATTGATGAATTCATCCGAAACAGCCATAACCAGATCGGCCATGGCGACCGCAGACTTGAAAAACCATTTCCAAAGCCAGAACGCCGGCGCCAATATACGTCTTAACAGCGGGGAAAACGGCAACACGTCAGGCCATATGTCAACAATGTCAATTATCTTCGTTCTCTTACCGGCCAGTTTGAATACAAGCCATGCCAACACATTCAATGGGACGGTTACATAAACCACGTCATATCTGTCACGGTTCCGACGAAAATATGCTGTCGCATCGAACGCAAACAGCAGATGCGACAATAACCGGGCGGGGCTGACATTGCTGCGATAAGGCCGCACTTCTAGATAAACGACCTGCTCGAACGGCTCATAGCGCCGGTGTTCTAATTTGACTTTCTTTACATGGTCGAAGTCGCCGGTTAGGACATCAACGGGCATGAATTCCGCCAGAACCGATGCAACAGATCGCGGCCGACTCGCCGATCCACCAATGATAAAAAACGGAGCGAATACCAATGCCCGGCGCGCGTCGATCATGCGTTGTTCCATCATAATCCTTGAGATATCGTCGTCTGCCGCCTAAGCTTTTGCGGGACCCGCACCATGTACTCCTTGTCCAATGGGCGTTTGGCGCCTGACCGCGACCAGGGAATCAGTCGCTAGTTAATCAGCAAGAGCGAAGTACGAGCCTCTGTTGCAAAGTATCGAGCGACCTCTGGCCCTTCGGCCCAATTCACATCGCTGCAGGCGGAAGGCCGAACAGGTAATCCAATATTCCGGCATAACATGTGCTCGAAACAAACGAATTGACACCCAAACAGGCCTCCCCCAGGGTATTATTTGTCACCACCTTTGCATTAACGAGAAGACAGGTCATTTTCCTTGCATTCCGTCAAATGAAAACTCGACTTTGCAGAACAAGTTGCGATTGCCTAGGCCAAGTGGTTGCCAGTTCATCGCCGCCAGGATGGGAGAAGAATCATCGATCATTGTTGCTCACTGCTTCCATTCAACACTCTCGCCGAGAGACAAGGTCAAGTCAATGATTCTCAACACGATAACAGTCCCCCGCCCGACAGCATATCACAAGTTTGATAACCGAGGCGTATTTCGCCGTACCAGCCTTACCATAGGGTGCACCCCGGGTATTTATTCATCAAAATACTGGGCCGCTAACAGCGTGAGGAAAAGGAAGCGAGGAAGGAGATATTTGTAGTGGCGTACCTAAAGACCTAGCGCTGCCCTGGCGATTAATCGATTTTCCACTCGACTTGCCATGCGTTTTTGCAAGGTTCGCAGAGTGAATTGCAGGTCTTTTCGTTTTGACGATCAGAGAAAAAAATTACAATGGTAATCTATCTATTGCCAATATAGATAATAGTAAGCCGGAATAGAAAAACGAACATAAAATTCAAATTTTAACCTTGGCGGCCGTCGGTTGCCTTTCTGGCCAGCGGGAGCTCAAGCAGGTTTTGACGCCCTGCCCAGGAATCGGATTCCCAGGGCGTCTTTTCGGCAGCGCCTATCTGCTGAGCGTCCTCGTCAACCCTCACTCAGTCAAGGCAGTAGCGCGCTTCATGGCCCGTGCTAAACTTGTGGCATATGGACTCTCAACAACGGGGAAGGGGTATGGAAGGCTGCAACGCAAGTTCTGCCCGCTATTGGCCCGGATCGTGTGCTACCAGGGTCAGACAACTCGGATTCTTCTTCCTGATCTCCTCGCTTACGACAGCGCTTTGCGCGCAACAGCCGTCTCAGGGCCGCAATTCGGGAGGCTCGCAGAACTCGAATGGGTCGGACTGTTCCGACCCCCTGCTGGCGAGTACGGCCGAGTGCTCAGGTCAGGCTCAGCAAGAAACCACTCCGCTCTCAGTTCCTCAAACGCGCTCCCTGCCGCCTGGTGAATACGCCACACAGTCAGGGAATCCCAATAGCAACTATCAGGCTGCCGCACAGAATCAGGGGCAGCAAGCGCAGCTTCCGCAGGAGCCGCTAACCGAGTTGCAAAAATTCGTCGCATCGACAACGAACCAGATTCTGCCCATCTTCGGGGCGGACCTCTTCCGCCGTGTGCCCTCCACGTTTGCGCCTCTGGATATGACGCCAGTTCCATCCGATTATGTCATCGGGCCCAGCGACGAACTGCGCATTCACGTTTGGGGACAGGTGAACTTCCAGACTAATGTGCGCGTGGACCGTTCGGGGGAGATATTTCTTCCCCAAATTGGCCCGGTGCATGTCGCGGGCATGCCGTTTTCGGCGCTCGACGCACATCTGCGCGGTGCGATCGGGCGTGTATATCGCAACTTCGATCTCACCGCGGATGTGGGTCAGATTCGGGCCATCCAGGTGTATGTTTCCGGGCAAGCTCGGCGTCCCGGCGTCTATACCGTAAGCTCGTTGAGCACGCTGGTCAATACGCTTTTTGCGAGTGGCGGGCCCTCCCTGCAGGGCTCGCAGCGGCACATTCAGTTGCGTCGCGGCAACGCGGTGGTGACGGACTTCGATCTTTATGACCTGCTCATTCGCGGCGACAAGTCCAAGGACGTGAAGCTCCAGTCTGAAGATGTCATTTTCATTCCACCGGTCGGCCTCCAGGCGGCAATCACCGGCAGTGTGCGAAATCCCGCGATATACGAACTGCGCGCAGATGAATCGCTTGCCAGCCTTCTCGCCGATGCTGGAGGCGTTACCTCGGTAGCCTCAGAGGCGCGCGTTTCGATCGAGCGCATCGACGATCATCGCGACCGGCATGCCATGGAGGTGGCCTACGATACAACCGGTCTGGCAACTCCGATGGCCGACGGCGATCTGGTGCGT
>Ga0182011_10003107_pt1 | contig 13722 bp, 22 predicted proteins | sample 711E1DmetaG_FD_120481 | JGI IMG/M metagenome (GOLD analysis project Ga0182011, IMG submission 120481) | Permafrost microbial communities from Stordalen Mire, Sweden - 711E1D metaG | ecosystem: Environmental > Terrestrial > Soil > Wetlands > Permafrost | place: Sweden: Stordalen | collected... | reverse complement strand
CCTCATTTGGGCATACCACGTCTAAGAATCGAGGCTTTGGACCTCTTTTTCCCATTTTGCTACACCCCATGTAGCATATTCTAATAGGATCTATAAATAACAACCTTTTGCAGATTCACGACCTAGAATTGCAGAAACACTAATTTTAAGGTACTTGTTGTAATACAAAGGCGACCTCGTACCAAGCCTTCTTCAGAAGCTCTTCATAATACCCAGCATCGAATTCCGAGGCATCTCTTTCAGGATCTACTTTCCACTTAACAGCATCTCCATCCCTGGAGCCAACGGCAATCCGCGCCTCTGCGCATCTTCGCGAGTAGTTCAATCTACGATAATTAGCAAGCCTCCACACCTCTGCCTCCCCCCAACTCGTCGCTGCACCTCCTGCCAACACAGAAATTTTGCGACGGGCTTTAAATTTACCCGGCCTTTATATCCTAGAACACCTTATATTATGTAAGAATTAAACCAAGAGGTGCGCATAATGCCATACTACCCGCCGATGATGGGTTGGGGCTATTACCCCTTCATGGGGTTCTGGATGAGTCTAACTTGGTTGATAGTCCTGATAGTCATTGCCTATTTTATTTATAAGCTGATCAAAAGCGAAAAGATCCTTGCCCCGAGAAAAATCGTACCTATCAAGAGCGCAGAAGACATCCTGAACGAAAAGTACGCTAATGGAGAGCTTACAAGAGAGCAGTATATGCAAATGAAAGAGGACATGAAAAAACTAACTTGAGTATGAAATCTGGAATCCGAATCAGATGTGTACCACATCTTTATATCGTTAAATGACGATCGCTACATGGGCAAAAGTCGACCAAGACCATTTCTTCTTCCTACATGTTTCATCATCGACTTTGCCCTCCCGCCCATATTCCGGCAGCCATCTCACAGCTTTAATAAACTCATACTGTCCCATATCCAATCGGTCAGGAGATCCCATTTGCCAAGGTGCAAGAAGCCGGAGCATGCACCTTTACTGCTCATTCAAAGCCTTCGATAAAGCTCTTTATGCAATACCTTAAATCCGGGCTATATCCGCCCTCCAGCACGGCAAATCTGTGTCCACCACATCTCGCTGACCCCTCCCTGATGACTTTGCCAATCTTCTGGTAATCCTCCATCTTCAGCAGCTTGCCCCAGTCCTCCAGGTAGGTGTCAAAACCTGCCGAGACGCCCACAATATCAAAATCAAATCCCTGGAATGCGCCCACCACCTGCTTTAGATAGCGGCTCTCATCCATGTTAAGATACTCAAAGTTCTCATCAACCGACCACGGGTTGACGATCTTAACTTCCGAGTCTCCTCGAAAGATGGTCGTTGTGCCGTCGCCATAATGAAGATCGATGTCAATGATCAGGACGCGCTTCGCCTTTGACCGGATCCTCTGCACAGCTATGGCCATATTGTTGAAGTAGCACATTCCCCAGGCCCGGTTGGCAGAGGCATGATGGCCCGGTGGGCGAACCAGTGCGAAGGCAGGCTCGCCCTGCAGGGCCAGCTCGGCAGCGGCAATAGCTCCGCCTGCGGCGAGGGCAGAGGCTTCGTATAAGCCTTTGGTCTTCACCCGCTCAATGTGCTCGCTGCCGTGGACCCTGTAGATGTCTTCCAGGCTCGCCGCCGCGGGCTCCAGGAAATCGTAACCCTCCTTCCTCAGCTCCATAGCCGGTAGCCGGACTCTATATGGGTTTTCTACCGGGTTTGCCGGATATGTGGATTCATACTTATTGCTGTATACGATCCTCATAGTTATGCCTGAGCAAAAAATTCGAAACGACCGATAGTATCTAAAACATTGGCTTTTAGCATCGATTTCTTGTATTCTGCTAGTCCTTCTGCCAGGATCTTCAGTGCTTCTCCGGTTCTTATTACAGCAGCGATATGATCGCTATTTGGATTTTGCTTTTCCTTCTCAACTTCCTTTTCCAACATATCTAGGCAATCGTTGGTGATTTTATCAAGCCTTTCTTGAAGGCTTAGTTCTGTCATTTTTATGCATCGATCACCAATTAGAAATTTGTGGATTTATGTTTTCCCTCACGGTTTCCAGAACTGCCTCCAGCCCCCAGCTTGGCCTCTATGGCCTTCTCTGTGGATTGTAACGGGCTCATTCTGGTCTCACCACAGGCCCAAAGCTGGACTTTATAAAGAATGGTTTAGAGATTTACCTGCGCATGGAGTCCTCAATAGATATCGTGAACGTGGTGGCATCCACCAAGTTGGCGGAAGCGTTTGATCTGCCCAAGATTGAACTCGATCTGGAGGGCGCGGAGTACAACAAGAAGAAGTTCCCCGGTCTCGTCTACAGAGTCAAAGCCCCTAAAGCTGCTTTTCTCATATTTATAGTTCTGAACCCAAGAAATGATACTTATTTGGCCGATAGACCGACTTAGGGATATTGATGATTAGTATCAATCTTTTGGTGCAGCACTATACTTCTGGCAAGATAGTATGCACCGGATCCAAGAACGTCGAGGATGTTCGCACTGTCATCACCTCCCTGGCCAATACGCTCAAGTCTATCGGCTGCGAGAAGATCAATCTGGATCCAGTGATCCATGTTCAGAATATTGTGGCCTCCGCAGATCTGAAGACGAACTTGAACTTAAACGCTGTCGCCCTGGGCCTGGGCCTGGAGAACATCGAGTACGAACCGGAGCAGTTTCCCGGGCTTGTCTACCGGATCAAGCAGCCCAATATTGTAGTGCTCATATTCAGCACCGGTAAACTGGTGATCACGGGCGGCAAATCGCCGGAGGAGTGCGAAGAAGGCGCGCGGATCGTTAGGATGCAGCTTGAGAACATGGGGCTGCTTTAAGCAGGCCTGCCATCCCACGGCCTTCAGGCAATCTGTGGCCAGGTGCCTAAACCCTTATTCATCGCCAGGGAGATCATCGATTATAGGGCAGATCCAGATCTTCCTTTATTCTGACATAATCGTATTCAACCGGCTCGCCATTCTTGATCTTGTCCAAGATCTCGCTGGCGGGGATTTCTCTTAGTCCTGCCTCATTCTCAGGGTCTTCTACCATTAACGATCACCGCCGGGACTGCCCGCTCCTAGCCTCTTCCTGCAACATTCTCTAAGATTCCCACAACATCCGCCGGGTCCTTGGATACCGCCCATTGCCAGACTCCAAAGCCGCCATGCTCATTGATAGCTCTAACCCACTCATCAAGATAGCTGCGCTTTGTCTTATCCTGTAAAGTGTCTCTTCCCTTGACTTCGAGAATGAGATTGACACCATTGGTTAAGCGGATTATAAAATCAGGCCAATATTTCTTTATGACTCCTTGATAGAAATAGGCGATTTCAAAGCCGAGATGCTCATTCTTTACCCACGCCTCAACATGTGAATTTCTATCAAGCTCAAGGGATTCGGTCATCTCCCATGTACTATCGTAGACGCAGAAGTTGATATGGGACTTCTTGGTGTATTCGCACGGCTTACCCGTATACCATGTTCGCATGTCTCTTGTGGAACGTATAGGCCGATCGCTATCAAAAATTGGCACAAGGGATTCTGCATTTTCGTCGCTTATTGCATTCCTTACATGCTGGACGATTTTATTCATATTGAGGGTTATGTATATCCGCCTCATTCCCGGATCTTGATCCAGCAGAGAAGGAGAGATCCTCAGCTTATTTGAGGCTATGAAATCCTCTACAAGCTTGATCAATTGAGCAAGAAGGTATTCCTTACTGCCTTTCCAGCTTGGCTGCATCTGATCAAAGATCTCACTTGCTGCTATGAATATGATCTTCTGCATCCGGAGTCTCAGTCCAAGGCTCGCCAAATCAATCTGAGAGATATCGGTTGTATCCGGCTTACCCTCCAAAATTTTGGCCAGATCAGCTTTCGTCAGAGTATCCCGCATCTTTATCTCTAATGTCTTGACCTTATTCAGGTCTAAGCTTAGCTTTGTCCTGTAAATGTGATCTATGCGAAGGACATTCGGCCAGCTGATCTCATACTGTACCTTCTTTGAATCCGGCTCTATCTTGGTCTTATATGATGGCGGTTGGGGTATATGCCCTTCTGCAGATTCGTGAGGCAGGAATGTGAAAGGAATCCCGAATATGTTGACGTATTCAGGCTCATACAATCCACTCTCTGGATTGATTTCATAGGAAGTCCTTCTGAGCCCTCTTCCTACCACCTGCTCACATAGAAGCTGGCTGGAAAAGGCTCTAAGGCCCATTATGTGGGTAACTGTCTTTACGTCCCAACCTTCGGAGAGCATTCCCACTGATATGATATTCTGGAACAGCTCGCCGGGCTTTCCCACTTTGCCTATGGAATCAACTACTTGTCGAAGGTATTCTGCAGAGTCCTTTTTAGACGGTTTCTTGGTTGTTTCGGTGTCCGTCTCGTTTCCCTCTTCTGCATCAGCCAAATAGAGTCCAGCCGCATCCTGGGATTCAGCTTCTCCTAAAACCTTTGAATCGATATGCAGCGTACGATCAGGAGCATAAAGCTCATCGATATGAATTCGCTTGTGGTCAAAGGCGTACTTGATGCGTGCCGCGGTCTCAGTCCTGTTGGCCACGCTGATCATTACCGGCGGGGTGGGAACGTGATTTGCTTTCCACAACTCCGCGGTTTCAAGCCAGTCCTTGCCAAGCAGGTAATATGCATTCAGAACCAAATCAGGGAGAGGCTCTTGCGGCTCGGCTTTTCTATTTAGATCATCCCTGACGTGTTCGTAAATATGATAGAGCTTAGAGCGGTAACTCTTGGCGTCCGGAACGCCATCATCGCGAATGACCACCCTTGGGGTCTTCACAAGACCGGACTCTATGGCATCATTCAGCCCAAAGTCGCTTGCTATCCAGGGGAACAGCGCCTCTTCTGAGCTTTTCTTCCCGGAAGGGACAAAAGGCGTTGCCGTAAAGTCATAGCAGGCTAGGATACTTCTGGCCTGGTGAATCCTGTCCAGGCCGCCCACCCATTTGGTGGCCTCTTCGATATCCTCCATTTTCAGTCCCTTGACCTTTGACTCTGCAGGGACTCGCCATGCGTGATGGGCTTCGTCGTTTATGACAAGAAGGTTCTTTGAGTTAGCAAGTTCTCCTAAAACTTCTCGCGCATAGGCTTCATCGCTCTTTGCGCCTCTCTTATCCACGCTCTTCTTCTTGGCGATTCTTTCTTCAGTCTCCCAGTTTAGGGCTTGCCAGTTTCGGATGACTACCTTTGCCTGACGCAGCTTATCGAGAAGGCCGGATGGAACGATATTAAACTCCTCAAAGTAGTTGTCAGGCTGTGAGGGAATCAGGACTTGAAGGCGGCTTTTTACTGTGAGTCCTGGTGCTACGACAAAAACATGCTTTGAGAATCTAGGGTCCTGAGGATATGTGGTTTTGTTCAAGGCCTGCCAGGCAATGAGCATGGCCATAACGATGGTCTTGCCTGAGCCTGTGGCCATCTTGGAGCAGAGACGCCTGAATGGCCCGCCATCCGAAGGAATCTCTATGCCTACACGATCCGCAGACGGTGCCTCGGTGAGCCAGATAAGAGTTTCAATGGCTTCAAGCTGGCAGAAGAATAGCTTTAGCTCTCTTTACTCTGGATCGTTCCAGTGTTCTAAGAGGCGTTTGGTGATCCCTGTGACACCTGGATATCCTCCCTCATGCCAGGCTTTAACCCTTGGCCTGATCCTGTTGACGAGGGATAGCTCCATGAAGATGCCAGGATCATCGAAGGACCTGGAAGCTTCTGACGCGATGGTATAGCCTGCAGACCGCCGCCCCTCCTTCAACTCGAAAGAACGAGTTTCGCGATCGTAGGACCAATGCTGTTTCGGCTCCTCGTAAGGCGAGGTGATGATCAGCCTATCTGGTGTTGCCCTTCTCATGATCTCACATCCATGAGCTTCAAGGATTCAATGCCGCGATCATCCACAATCTTCACGGCAATGCGTTCATGAGTGCCAGGCTCGAATGGCAAAGAGACCCGGCCATGATAGGCTTCGATAAGCTCCTCATCTATCTCAGCCTTAAGGTTCTTGGCAAGCCTCGTCCAGCCGTCCTTTGGGCCAGACATGGGGAAAAAGATCTGTCTGGGGAATAGGCTCCGGCCATCGTAGTCAGTGTCTAGCATCCACATGGCTATTCTTTCAGCGCCGCCAGAATCGACCGTGCCTGTCCTGGGATTGTAATAATCGAATCCCAGCACCTCCACCCGATACTTGCCTTTATTCTCGCCCTCTTTGATCTTTTCCAGCATTATATCCGGTTGGCCGATAAGCCAGAAGCTATCGTTACTGGCTCGCTTCTTCTTCAAGTCCTCTGTAAGCAGGTCTTCGCTCATTTTTACCTTGATGAGTGTTATCCCGGGCCAGTTTGTCTCATCGATGTCCTTGGCGGCCTCCGGGTCGAACTCAAAGGCAGCAAAGATGATTACCTTAGGCTTAGGGACTAGATTGAGAGATTCTTCGATGGCCAGGGCAACTTGCCTTTGTTCCAATGGAGCATGTTCAGGGCCAAAGGAGATGACTGCCTTTTGGGGATTATCCTCTTTGGTCTCGGCCTCTGCGTGAAGCCAGTGCGTGCCCTGCAAGGGCTCCACTCTGGAGAAGAGGATCTTCGCTCCACTTCTGGCCCTTATTCCCGTTTTCAGAATTTCGTCTCGCCATTCGGCTTGCCTTAAGGTTTCGCCGGAGCGAGATATGGATGCATCTGCAGGCTGATCAGATTCCATCTCCATTAACGGCTTGACCGAGGGAGCAGGTACAGCTTCCACAGTGAACGGTCCTGTAACCCTCGCCTTAGAATTATCCATATAGGGTCGATCGTAAAGAGTCTCTTGATCTGCGTATTTCTTAATGGCTGCCTCGATCTCCTTTCGAGACATGCCTTCTTTTATCTCAGGATTATTGGCGATGGATTTTAAAGTGATATGTGGAACGGTCTTGTACCTGAAGCCGCTTCCTACGCCTTCATCAGGATGAGCTAACTCGTAATAGTCAAAGAGCGCAGTCATAAGACGCTGCTTAGCAAGGGTGATGGCTATGCGAGAAGTATCGAAGGTGATCCAGCGGCGGCCCCATTGCTCGGCCACGTAAGCGGTGGTGCCGGAGCCGCATGTAGGATCGAGGACAAGATCGCCGGGGTCGGTGGTCATGAGAATACAACGAGCGATGACTTTAGTTGTAGTTTGCACAACAAATTTTTTGAGTAATAGTTCCATTGTGTCTTGCCAAACATGTGTTATTTCTTCATATGAAAAATCGTCATGATATGCAACGAATTTTAGAGTACGTTCGGATGCATGTATCCTTTTAGCGATCGCTAGCTTATCCAAACCATCTTTTGTTGTTTTCCAGCAACGATTACTTCCTGGATTATATACTGCATTACCCAATTCATAATCGAATGTTGTAGAGGCAGAATAAGCCCCAGAAACTAAAGGCCTATATGTGAGGTATCTCGATCCTGCTGGAATAGCGAGATCCTCCTGTAGATCTACAATTTCGCCATCAAGTAATTGTACTTTATCAAAATAGGAATCAATTCCTGCAGGCTTTTCGGTATATAGCTGATTATACTTGGTACTTGGACGATTTTTCCCATACCATAAAAGGTAATCAGACGTTGTTTTTATGTAGCTAGCTGTAAATCCACTTCCCGTTTTAAATGTTATTAAACTAATAAAATTTTTTTGCCCAAACACTTCATCCATCAATTCTCGTACATGATGTAAGTTCTTATCAGATATTTGCACGAATATGCTTCCACTCTCGTTTAATAGGTCGCGAGCCAATAGAAGTCTATCCCTAAGGTATGTCAGATAAGAATGAACCTCCAACTCCCATGTGTCCTTGAAGGCTTTGATTGTCTCTGGTTCTTGGGTCAAGTCCCCATCCTTACCATCCTTCACATCTCTCTTGTTTACAAAGGGCTGGAAATTGGAGCCATAACTTATGCCATAGGGTGGATCTATGTAGATCATCTGCACTCGTCCCGCCATGCCTTCTTTCTCCAGGAGGGAGTTCATCACCAGCAAAGAGTCTCCGGCAATGAGGCGATTGGACCAATTATGCCTGTGCTTATAAAAGTCGATGGCACTTCGTATGGGTGGATTCTCTCCAGATAGCTCGAAGAGGGAAACCTGCCTGGTGCCCTGGCTCCGCCGCTGGACGGCCTTGATAATCGTCTTTGGATCTATCCTTTCATGGACATGGAGGGAGACGGTATGGACTTCAAAAGAGGTACGCTCTGCCTTTCCAGCCCAAATGAGCTGAGGATCTAGGTGAGGATCGTATTCATAGGTCTTCGGCCCGCCGTCTTTATCTGTTTCAGGAGTCACCAGGCCAACAGGAGGGTTATTGCATCGCTTCTTATCCTTGTGGTCGTATTGCTCGATCTGCTTTGTATCTGGCTTTCTGGAGGGTGCCATTAGATCATCTCGATTATCATGGGGACGTTCATGATAGGGGTACTCTTGCTTTTAATTGTTGCTATTAAAAGAGGATTCCTATTTACACTTTCGAGGGATAATTCCTAAAATAGTGTTCTCTTCGCACTTATCGCTCTATTTTTCTTGAATACCCCATATTCATAAAAGAAAGTGGTTAGAATCAGGAACGTTGCCATAATTTTCATAAATATTCTCTATGGAATGATATCTGTATATTTTATCGTTCCGAGATTTATTATCATATGGGAGGTGGCATCGAAAAGATCATCGCGAACAATATATTGACGCCCATCTCTATTTTCTTGGGTCCTAATAACCCAAATAAATCTAGGCATTTGTTTTTTAAGTAGAGTTGATTTATCTTGGAAATTGATTTTAATCAAGCTAGATTTATAATCTTGGATGGTCGAAAGAAATGGATAGCAACTATGGTGACGATCGTGCGATCTACGTTTTATAACCTCTTCATATATCTCGCTAAAACATAATCTTATTTTTGGATACAAAGGTATGGTAATCACATCTAGCATCACTTTTTCATAATTAAAATTATAAAAAATGTTTATTGAATTTATGTCATCTGGTTCTTCATGACTTTTCGTCCATTTACAATCCCAATAATAGAAGTCCATATCGGGACTGCAATTCTTGATTTTGCAGTAGGGACCAAATTCATCGTCATGGACATAAAGGCATTCAATTTTGCCTTGAGCATTATCTTCGTATCCGCTAATAACAACTGTATGCGCATCAAGTAACGAATCTTGGTCGCCTAGCATTGACAAGCTTGCTATTACAGGCAATTTTAGAGAATATATATGCGCTCTTACAATATCCGATATTATTTCTTTTCGCTCAACTTGTTTCTTTACTAGTCCGCGAATCTCATTTATGCTGATACTATTATATTCGAGATCCATTTTTCTTAAGAACGCCAAAATCTGCCTAATTGTTAGACCGTCATTGGGGATTTTTCTGCTACTCTCAATCAGACTGGTGGCCTTATTTGTGATTTCTAGAGGTGAACATAAAGGTGTTTGAAATAGGGAATTCAATTTGTTATTAGCAATCCAAAGCGCTATTGTTGCGCAAACTGAAATAGCATGATCCTTGGCTTGATACGGCAAAGTATTAATTTTCAAAGGAATTCCAAAAAGGTTTGCATTATATTCTCCTTTTACATACTGGTTTCCCTCATCATTATTCGGTGGCACTAACAAGGTTCTGCCTATTGAAGGCTCGGGGTTATTAATTTTATCGATAAATGGCTTCAATACAATAAACCCTAAATAGGATTCTATTAATTCGTCTACATCACCATTTTCTATTTTTGCCTCAAAGTCCTCTTGGCAAAAGTCGATCTTAAATAGATGTACTCTTTCTGTATATCTTCCGAAATTTTGAAAAGATCGAGAATAATATCCGGAATAGTCTAGTAAATAATCTTTATCGATATAATTCTTTTCTATAATTGCTGTTTTTGCATTGATCTTATCTATGTATTCTTTTAAATTTGCCCCTGCACGTGTTGGGCCTAAATTAAGTGCATTAGATCTGACTACATATTGATTCTCACAGGTAGTCATGAACATTTACCTCTAGTTGAATAAAAAATATCCTCCAAAATCATTTTCTTTCAAAAACTAGATAAAAAATTAGATTGTCATTTTTCGCTCTAATTGTTCTGGACTAAGGCTCGTGCTTGATTTGATAAAAACCCTGCTCTCTTTCTGGAATTCAAGATCTGCTATCGATCCAATTTCGGCCATTTTGCGATCGAGGATCATATGATAGCCTTCTGGGCAAATTCCTGCAGGCAAGCCGTATCTTATCAAATTAAACCCCACCATTATATATCTTTTCTAAATATTTATAACTTACTACGGAGGTTTTCCCCCGGTATCCTAACTTGATGCATCTACCCATCTGGAAAGGGGTAACTCATTTCCAATGTGCTACAGTATTCTTGCCTACTGTGGCAAATACAATAAGTTCCGGATTTGTAGACCCAGTATATTCCGGGGGATAGATGCTGCTTCCTGCGATTTGGCCACCCTTGGGCGTGTTAAAACGCGAATCCCAACACTCCATGATGAGAGAGGACGGGATAAGGATGGCTCTCTCGCAGCAACCTGTCATCAGATTTTCCATACTCTCAAGATAGTGGATATATAAAAAGGTTTCGAGAAAATAGGTGCCAGAGAGACTGAGTCTTAAGTCTGATATCCGCACACTGCAGTACATTAAGTTCTTTGGACCTATTGGACTTGATCGTCCCAGTTCCTTTGTCTCACGAAATGCCTGCCGCCAGAGCGGCTGCATTTTTCTGCAGCTCGCGAGCCTCAGCCGTCAGTTCGTGCTCATGCCGCCAATTGCCTATCCTCCGAGTAAGGATCTTCCTTCATATCCAAAAGGTTTGTGGGAAGCATGGGCCGGATCCAGCTCGGAATCACTGTTATAAGCCGTTTCGGTTGAGGGCTTTTTAAGGGGACGGATTATATAATGGTATTCCATTATCACAGTGCCTTCATTTCCTATCATTTCCTTCACCTATTGCATCGCTTGATAGTGGTTTAACTGTCTAAACAGTTGGAATCCAAGAGTGGTTATCGAGTGGAACAATTATCGGGAAATATCGATATGCTGCGGTCCAAAGTGGATCGTTTCGCTCTTTCATCATGTGGCCGAGTTCTCTGGAGGCCCTTCCCGGTGACATCTGGCGCAAATGTGGCCAGCCTGAAAACATCTTGAGGCCTCGCCCTCTCCGCCGGGACCACCAGTCTTCGGTCAATGCCACACAGCTTCATTGATCCCATCTCGGAGCGGTCACGCCGGCCTCTAGATCATCGAAATATTGCTTGTATCTGGCAAAATCGGCCTTTTCCTTTTCGGTCTCGGGTCCCTCTGCGCCATCCTCAAACCATCTTTGATATTTGGCCAGCCGCTCCTGCCAGTCATCAGAGGGCTTGGGCCTCGCCTTCGCTTCAAGGGTCTTCAATCTCTGCTCAAGCTTCATATCTGGCCTCCAGCTCCTCCAAGAAGGTGATATCTTCTGGAGACAGCTCATCCTTTTCAGTAATCTTAATCAGTTGGTCCAATTCGTAATCAGTGCATTTAGATAGAAATTCATCGCGCCTGCGCTTCTCTTCATCCTCCGGCGTGGGAAGTTTGCTCTCCAGGGCTGCAACGCGCCGTTCTAACTTCTCATGTCTCATCTGACCTCGGATATTTGGCCTTCAGAGCATCGCAGAATGCCATATCTTCAGGAGTAGCTTCTATACCGGCCTCTTTCTTCTCCACAATCGATCTAAGTTGGCGTAGCTCCTCGATGGTAAGTTGGGAAAGCCAGGTATCCTTTCTAGGTCGAGGGATGGCCTCTAACACTGCTAACCTTCGATCTAGGCCATCAACTTTCATCCTATCGCATCCTGCAAGATGCCGTTAAGCCTGGCCAGCTCAGCATCAAGCTCTTCCTCGGACATGGTCGCAGCCTTCTGGCAACGCGGGCAAGAGGGGCTTGGATCAGGCAAATCCGCCAGCACGCTCTGACCAGACGCAAGGGCCTGAATGCGGGCATCAAGCTCTTCTTCGCTCATGGCTTCCAAGGCTTGGCAATGTGGGCATATGCCGCCTTCCGGCTCCAGTGCGGCAAGCCTCTTCTTCAGGCTATCCAGTTTCATCAATCAGCCCGCTGCATATTTCCTTGATCATATCCGTTAGCCCACTGGCAGGCAATTCTGCCCTGCTCCAGAGCCGCACTTCTCTCTGGAGATCTTTCGGCAAGGCTTCCAGCCTGACGTCCCCGCCAAGTTCGCGCTCTGCCTTCAGAACCTCCCTCATGAACCCTAAACCGCTTCCTTTGATCCAGACTTCATGCCCATCGTCATCTGTGGATCTGACCTGCCTAGAAAAGAACCTGGATTCGAGGTGAGACAGCTTTTTCTCAATTGCATCAAGCTTCATAAAACCGCTCCGCAGCAAGAAGATACATTTCCATGAAGCCCATGAGCTCGGCGGGCTGCCCGAGGTTCTGATAGAAGTGATGACTCATCGTTCCCGGCGCTGGTGGCCATGGGGCGAGCTCTGGCTGGCTCTTTTCCAATATCAAGATACGGCGCTCAAGAGCTGCAAGGTTCCACATAATCCGCCCATACCCTCAGCGCATCGAGTTTCAGGAGATACATCGCTATATCTTTGCCAGGACGCTCAACTGGCAGTTCAACGCCTTCCGCTATCATTTGGTCATAAAGGATTTTGGAAAGGCTGCCTTCCTCAGTTGGCGGCCAGGATTCGATGTATTCAGGCTCGGGCTCAAGCCGTTGCAATCGCCGGAGGTAAGGAGAATATCGGCTCATTACTTCTCCTTCGTTTTCTCCAGGGCCTCAAGCCGCCGTTCGATGTCAGCCAGCTTATCCAGCTCCCATGCCTTCATCCAGCAGCCCATGAGCTGAGATATCCGGCCTGAGTACTGGAGCTCCTCGCCTTGCTGGAAGGCCTTGGAGACTATCCGCTGGCAAACTCTGCGAACGTCTTTTGGCTCACGAAGGGCTACACCTCGTGTCTGTTTAGGGTTATTATTCTCTGACATCTATGTGCCTCTAATTGTCGAAATCTGGTCTTACCCCCCGGGCCTATCAGAATTTAATATGGAGCTCAATGTACATAACTTCTTATGTAACAATCTATCGCCGTTTTGTGTTCTAGGTTACATAAGAAAGCGCATCGAAATGGGTAGTTGGGGTCGCGATATAGAGCTGCTTCGATATTTCGTTTATGTCCTGAAGCAAAGTTTCAGTGAAGTTTTTTGCTGTGGGCTTGACGAAAAACGTTCACCCAAAGGATACCGAAAGATGCATCTATGTCAGCTTTGTAAGTTGTCCCTGCGAGAATTATAATGGAGAAAAGCCAACAAAGGGGGAAAATACTAAGCCACCCAAAGCCATTATCGCCAAACCAGCGCAGGGCAGTCCTCAGTAGCAGCCCGCATATAAGAATCATCGCAGGAGCAGGCGCTGGCAAAACCGAGACATTAACCAGGAGAATCGTCTATCACCTCATCTACGAGGAGATCGACCCGGCCGCCATAGTAGCATTCACTTTCACTGAGAAGGCCGCCCAGGGCATGAAGAGCAGGATCTACGACCGGCTCAAAGATATGGGCCGGGATGACCTTCGTGCCCGCATCGGGGACCTGTATGTAGGTACAATTCATGGATATTGCTTCCGGCTTCTTACGGATTATTTCGATTATGGCAACCATGATACATTCGATGAGAACCAGGAGAGGGCATTTCT
>Ga0182011_10003105_pt1 | contig 13733 bp, 12 predicted proteins | sample 711E1DmetaG_FD_120481 | JGI IMG/M metagenome (GOLD analysis project Ga0182011, IMG submission 120481) | Permafrost microbial communities from Stordalen Mire, Sweden - 711E1D metaG | ecosystem: Environmental > Terrestrial > Soil > Wetlands > Permafrost | place: Sweden: Stordalen | collected... | reverse complement strand
TCCTTCTGCCAGCGCGCCTCGATCTCGTGCGGATCGTAGCGTCGGTCCATCTCGCTCCTTCTTCTCGGCTGGTCAGCCGTCGCCGGCAACCAGCCCGGCTGAGTCAGACAGTATAGCGGATGCCTGCGCCGCGGCGGCGCCCGTGAAAAGCCTCAGTTGCGGGTAGGGTCGCTTCTGCTATACTTCTTCGCTTGCCGGCGCCAGCGCCGGGCCCCGGTGGGGGTATAGCTCAGTTGGGAGAGCGTTTGGCTGGCAGCCAAAAGGTCACCGGTTCGAGCCCGGTTACCTCCACCAACGTTGTCACTACTACAACGTTCTCCCTGCTCAGTTCCGGTTTCTGGTGTCCGGTCGCCTACCCGATCGCTCACGGCTCCGCGCATGACTGCTGACACACCTGCCGCGTGACTTAGGGCGAGGGCGCGGCCCACACTAGCGCTGGGCCACCGCTGAACCTCTTGGCCGTGAGTCCACGTGATTGCAGATCCCCAGGTGGCAACCCTGCGTCTTGGCGCATCTTCTCGGGAGTGCGCGGGAATGCCACCGTGGCGCCCGCGCCAATGACGTTCGAGCAGGAGAAGGGCCCCGGGGCGTAGCCGCCGGGGCTCTCCTCGTTAACTCCGGTCGAGAGAATCTACTTGGTCGTATCCGGGACAGTCATGGCGCTCATCTGGCCGAGCGTGCTCTCCTTGATGTGTCCGAGTTGCGCAGGCAGTCGATCGTCTTCCCGGGCTCGGCGCTCAAAGACTATGCGCCACCCTCCCCTACGCGGGAGGTGGCTCTGCGACTATCATAGGTAGTGGACCAATGAATGCAATGAATTGGGTCCGGTCGGTCGAAGCGGGTCAGCATTCATGTCGCGCATAAAGGCGAGCAGGTGACGGCCAGTAATGCGTATTCCGTGGTCGAAGCGCTGGGGTCCGGTAACCGGGATGAGACGCTACTTCACCGGCACGACCACGGTCACCCTGGTGAATCGACCGGGAGCAACGGTCACCTTGGAGAGGCGCCCCCCAGTTCTGAACGCGGAGATCGTACCGTCCGGGCGGCGCAGGCAACTGGAAACGCCCCCCAGCTGAGTGCTGGTGGTTGCGAACGTCTGATGACTGGACACCTCCAACAGCGTCACGCTTAGGCCTGGGGCGCAGTCCACCCCTTTGCGCCTCGATAGACCACTGCGCCCCTCACGCCTGAATGAGGAGTCGGGCTGGCCTGCATGCCTGTGGATCCGCGGCAACCTGCTGTCCACAGAGTGGCCGGGAGCGCAAGACAGAGGACCAGAAGCCTCAGGAGCTCCGGCATTGGCCACCGCCACCCTTGTCCTATTGGCATTCGGGGCAGCGAAGATGCGCCTTGTCGCCCTGACGCTTGGATTCGGCGACCGGACAGAGAAGTACCTGCGTACGCCTCAAATGAGGAAGCCAGTTGGCCACTGCATCAGCACAATCGCCAGCCGTCTGAGCGACCGCGCCTGGCTCAAGCTGTAGAGCGCCGACTACTCCTGAACCGCGATAACGTAAGAACCAGCTGGCGCACGCAGCTCTGGAATGTCCGTGGCTAGTGCCCCGGTCGCGATGTTGAAGCGCGAGACTCGGTTCATCGCGGGCCCGCCGAAAAGGAGCACGCTGTCGTTGTCGTCCGGTGCCATGTACAAGCCGATCCCCGCGGGGAGCTTGGAGGCAGGCTCTAGTCCGTTGGCGTCCACCGTCCAAACGTACTGCTGAACGTTGTGCGAATCACCCTGGGCAATCATGACGGCCGCCCCGTCGGGCCAGGGGATGACGACGACGTTGACTGTGGTCCCGGGCGTCACGCCCGTGTCCGCCTCGGCCACGACCTGCAGATTGCTCGGGTCTATGGTCAGTACTTTGATGGTGAACGATGGGTCGAAGCACCGCCAGGCCGCGACGTACAGGTTACCGTCGCTTCCGGTAGCGGCGCCGTAGAGACCGCTATAGCCGCTGATTTCCGAAGCTTTCATGTCCGTCAAGTCCACTACTCCGGCGGCTTGTCCCGTTGCCGTCAGCGCCAGAGGGTGGCCCCCTGCGGACACGACAGCTTCCACGGTGCCCACAGACGCACCGGGCAATGGGCCCTTGTAGCCGGACGGGGGCAGTCCCGCGGTCGCATCTGGCGCGAGGGCCGGGAGGGGATGCTTTGTGCTGGACAGCTGCCCACTGAGACCGGCGGCCGTTTCCACGACAGACTCCGCCTCTTGGTAGTAGCTGGTGCCTCGGTCGTAAAGGGCGGAGTACAGAACGTCAGATCCTGCCGGCACGGTTCGCAGTGACGCCGAACCCGGATCGAGATGCATCACACTTGCTCCCTGCGCCGTGCTCCACGCCGTTAGCGTTATGCCGTCACCGCAGCTGACTGCTCGCGCCTGTTGCCAGTGGCCAAGGTCCAGAGTAGTGGTTGCGGCACCGGTTGTGATCCGCGCCGTCAGGTTGCCATCCTGGAGACTGTCGCTGTTCGGCATGTGCCACACTACAGCGCTGGAGCTTGGGGCGACTCCAGCAGCAACCCGCTCGCCCCTCGCTATCAGGCCAACAGCCGCCGCAAGCGCCGCAAGGAGTACCGCGCATACCCCCAGCGAGATGAATCTCCTATTCTTCAGCGGTCTCACTGCAGGGGCCTCCTCACGGTTTGGTGCCCGAGGCCGTGAAAGTCTGATAGTCGGGAGAGTTCGGCCAAGCCAGAGTCCAAGACTGGTATTGCAGGTGCTTCCATGTGCTCGGGAAGTTGGTTTCGTTCCAGTCATACGTATTCCCGTCCTGCTTCCTAATGTGAACGTCCGGTATGCCATGCGCCTTCAGGACGGTGCCGCTGCTGCCCGAAACCTCGCCGCCGCAAACAGCGTGGGCAGCTGGCATCTGCCAGATGGAGAATGTGTCAACGGGAGTTGACATGTCATTGTAGTAGACCGACCACGTTCCCATCTGCGTGATCGAGTCGTACTCGTCCAACTTCACCCTGTAGTACTTGTACGTGCCAATCTCTGGGACGGACGAAGCGTCTTCCTCCTGGTAGATGTTCACGTAGTCCCCCCAAGCTACGTAGTACCGCGGATGATCGGTGTCAATGGGGTGTGACCCCGCACCGGCACCCCTGTATACGCCCGACTCACAGAAGGGAAAGGCATCGTCGTAGTTGCGCCACATGTACACGTGACTCGCAGTAAAAGCGTGGTGGATGTCGGGCTGCACCTCGAGATCATAGGTATAGAGCTGGGCCTTTAGACCCCAAACCTGGTCCATTATCCGCTGCTCGGCAGTCTGTCCTGCGCTGGCTGGGCTCGGGAGCAAGAGAACAGCCAATGTGGTGAGCGCAACGACTGCTGCGACCTTCCTCTTCGTTCTCCCGCCCTCCGAAGCCCGGAAGATCCCTCCACGGCACTGTGGCGTTCTTGTCCCGTGCCACGTTCTCCAGCACGCAAGCTAGCACGCCCTGTTACCTACGTCAAGCGTTGCTTGGGATACTATCGTTGCCTCTGGACCGACCCATTCATTGCTCCACTTTCCGCCAAGCCCGAAGCTGGTTTCCGCACCACGGGCAGTGATGCCACGTTGGTCAAGGCAAAGCCCTGCCAGGCAATCGTCTCGGGAGCCGGCGGTCGGCGTCCCCACGAACGGTCCGGCTCCACAGTGTTGTAGAGGCGCCGCCAGTGGGCGATGAGGATCTGCGCCTCCTTCAGGGTGCCCATGGAGCACGCGCGGCAGAGCGACCCTCAGACCACACCTCCGCGAAGACATTCACCGAACGAGCCACATGAGCATGGGAGGCCTCAGTCGCGCTTCTCATGACTGCACGACGTCCACGACTACCGGGACCCCTCGCAGGTCATTGCCATGGTACGCGTATCCGGCACGGAGCACAGTACAGGTCAGCGTCATCGGCGGCCAGCCAAGTGGTCCCGGCGACGATGGCCGGGAAGTCGGATGACGGAAATGCTGGTGGCCGTCGGGATCGACCGCTCCCAACTCCGCACAAGCCACCTGAGTCTCTACGTGTCTCGCTGGGAGAGAAGAAGACGCCACAGCTCATCGCGCGGGTTCGAGAGTTGTCCACTAAGGTCCACCACGTTGTCATTGCGACAACGTTTCTTGCTGCAAATCGCAGAAGTCAGCCCCACCGGTCGCCTACCCGATCGCTCTGCCGTCTAGGCCTGCCTTGAGGTCGGCATGCCCAGGCGCCGTGGCCCCCAGGTTGTGGAGTGCGCCCTCACGTCTCGCGACCTTCTGCAGCTGGAAGAGGACTCAGAATCAGGTGCGCGTCGGTGGCAGGGGCGCTCTGCGTGCCCCGAACGCAGGCTGCATATCCTGTGACGTCGCGCCTGCGGTGATGTCTTGCAGGAAAGGTGTAGGGTCTCGCCACCGTCCTACACAGACGGCATACTCATTGCTAGGCGCATTCGGTGAACGGCAAGCGGCGCATCAGCGTGTCATGGTCGGAGGTGCAGCCGATGACCAAGCTGCTCCTGACTGTGACCGTGGCCGTTCTGGCAGCCCGCCGCCGGCGAACGTGGAGTACCATCTTCGGTACGTGGCGTCCAAGGCTGTCAAACGGACAAGTGTCAGGAGGCTAGCATGGACCGGACAGCATGGCTGCAGCGGCATCTCCGGTGCCCATTCCGTAGTCCCCGGCTGGCGCTGTCACTGTGCACCGCAGTGGCGATAGCGACCGTGGTCGCGGCGTGCGGCGGCGCTACAAGCCCGCCGAACTCGCCGACGGGGGGTCCGAGCAACGAGGCATCGCCCACACTCTCTCCGCCCCTCACAGTCTCACCCTCGCCCACGCCCTCTCCAAGCGGCAGCGGAGTCGTCCAGCAGATACCCGAATGGTTTCGTTCGATGGTGATGAGGGTTTCGGACTGGTGGGGTGACCCACATCCGAAGCAGGCCTGGTGGGCGCTCACTTCAGACGAGAAGGCCCAGCTGGCCAGCGGCACTCCAGGTGGCGACCCAGAGAAGCAGGTGTACTTCGCGATCGTGCAAGGGGAGTTCCGCTCCGGCCAGTACCAGTTCTTCGGCCTCGAAGCGGACCCCAGGACGCACAGGAAGCTGGCATTCGTAGGCGGCGGCGGATTCGATCGGACGTTCGTCGGCCCGATGGCGGCATTCGATCCATCGGCTTCTACGTCGGCGTCGGTGTCAGCGAAAGACGTCTTGGCGATCGTCTACGGCAGCAGCCAGTAGCGGCCGCCGCTGCCAACGGCGAACATCTTCACGGACGAGCCGTCCGACATTCTCAGACAGATGATCGCAGACGCGTCGAAGTCGGCGGCCAGTGTCTGCAGCCGCTCGGCGTCGCTCGCGTAGATCGTAACGAACCCGACAGGCGGCACAAGCCGTCCTCCTCTTTCGAGACTCACCGGAACGCTCTCGACGATCCGTCCGGCATCGGGATTTGCCTGGATTCGGCTCGCGTCCCTGACGATGACGTCCTTCGCGGTGCGTCGCGTCTGCGGGAAGAAGAGCCGCAGAGCCTGCGACGATTTGCGCTGCCTAACGAGCCGGAAGTAGCGGGCACTCAGATCGGTGAGGTCGCGCTTCTGGGCGACCGTCAGTGTGGCCGCCGACGGCGTCACGGCTACCCGCCCGCCCCCCTGAGAGGCGCATCCTCCGGCGACGAGGAGCAGAAGGCACGTGACACCCACGACCGCACGGTGTGCCCGCCACTGTGCCCGGGAGCGGACGCCCGGGCACAGTGGACGCACGGTGTCAACGTGCGGCGACCGCTTCAGAACTGCGACGAGCGGGCACAGACCGAGTCGTCCGTGGACGGGTTGATGCTTACGCTGTCGATCCACTCCTCATAGCCGGGATTGCCTGGAAGGGGTGTGATGACCAGGCCGAGGACGATGCCGGTCTGGGCGTCCACGTACACGTCCCAATGGTCTTCCTTGGCGGTCCCGGGCGGGAACTCGACGCGGAGATGGACCGCCTCTCGCCCAGCCACGGCCTGAGTCCCGACGTTGTCGACCTTCTGAGCCATCACGCCGAGCTCCGAGCGCATCCAAGCTGAAGGGGAGATCATGTCCGAGAAGCGCGAGTCGAAGCTCACTTCGTCGGCACGACTCACCGTCGGATCGAGGGCCGCCGCGGAGGCGAGGCGAGCGTCGAGAGCGGTCTGCTGGTCGGCGGTCAACGTCGGGGCAGGTGCGGGGAAGGCACGCACCTGACCCGACCTCACGTCCACGCTGTACTGACCGGTTGCGTCGCGGCCCAGAACGAGATTGCCGTCGACCGACTTGAAGTAGCCTGTTTCCCTGTCGGCATACACCTTGAAGCCGACGGCGGTGTCTCCAAGCTTCGTGTGACCCTGAACCTGAATGCGATCCCACTTCGGGGCGCCCTGCGTGAACTCCACAACGTCGGCTGAAGGGCTCGAGGCAGCGATCGCCGTGACGACCTTGCCCTGTGTCGCCGCCTCTGAAGCGACGGCCACACATGCGATTGCCAGGCATATCGTAGCAACCGCGAGAAAGGCGAGGACAAAGCGGCGGCTGCGAACCACCGGTTCGTTGTTCCTATGCACGTCTCCCTCCTGCGCTAGTAGTAGATGCGAATGGCGTCCCAGTCGGTCTGGGTGTTGGTTGTCCCATAGACCCAGTCAGCGTCATCGAGGTACGCCGTCTGGTCGTAGTAGCCGCTCCCGCAGAGTTTGCACCACCCATGATGCGTGTACTGGTTGAAGATGAGCTCGCTGCCGTAGGTCATATAGCTCGCACCCGGATTGGTGCCGGACGTCGTGATGTAGGCCTGAAACTCGCCGTACCAGAAGGCGTTTACGCCGTGCAGATTCCAAGTCGCCCACTCATCGCGGTCATACCCCGACGTCCACGACCACCCGTGCGTAACATGACACGGCCAATCGGTGTCGCTGTCAACGTACCCACCCGACGTGACGTGGTGCCAGTCCCCATCGCCGTTTGAGTCGTGCTTGACGAAGATGCTGCTGTCACTCGTCTGGCGGTAGTCGGCGTACTTCACGGACGCTGATGCTACTGCCGGCAGTACGAGCAAGGCGGCGGTCACGACAGACACGCTCACGAACATCCAACGTGTGTTCATTGAGCACCCACCTTCTTCGTCACCCCGTATGCCTGAGTCTCGCTCATCCATGCCTCCTAGTACGAGGAGCTGGAACGAGCCTATCCTACGACGTATCCCATTCTTGTCAATTGCCTTGACGGGCTTGCCCGTCTCCCAGTTTCTTTGATCGTCTGCTTGTCATTTCGCCTACGTGAATGTGTGGTTCATGCTGATGAGCCCAAAAGGGCGAAAAGCGAGTAGTGTAGTAATTGCATGTGGAAGCTAATCCGACCTTAGCTCGAGGAGGCGTTCTACCTCTTCACGAAGGTTCGAGAGTTGTCCACTTATCTCCACCACTGTTGTCACTACGACAACGTTTTCGCTGCAAATGAACCGCTGCTGATGTCCGGTCGCCTACCCGATCGCTCCCGGCCGCTCGAGAGCGTTTGCGCCGAGGTTCGGTGACCGACTTCGCCTAGCACCTGCTCCGAGGCAAGGCCCGTGCAGCAGAGGAACCGGGGTGCGCGGTCCTGGGCCAGTGCGGCGCTGAGCAATCCACGGTCATCGCTCTTGTCTCGCAGCCCGACCGCGTGATGCGGCGCATGAAGAACGGGGCGGCGCGGTCGCCGCCGTCGCGCGACCGCCTCTCACCCTCCTCTTCCACTAGTCGACATCGATGTTACCCGACGAAAGGAGCGTGGCGGCCATGCTCAGCTCCAACGGGCTCGTGTCGCCTATCTGGTTGTCGTAGATCACCGTGCCGCTGGCGATCTGCACGATGCGGATGCGCACCTTGTCCGTGCCGCTGAAGCCGCACTCGGTGTCGCCGATCGCCGTGATCCAGAAGCGGTAGCCGCGCACGCAGTTGACGCTGCCCGTGCCCTCGAATTGGGCCCAGGGGCCGGCGATACGCAGCCACTCGATGCTGCAGGCTCGGAAGACGAGGGCGCCGTTCTGCAGCCGGAACTGTGCTATCCCCAGCGGGACATACCCCTTCCTGCCCCTGACACGGCTGGTCGCGAAGCTGAACGTCGCCCGGCCGGCGGTCTGGGGGCTCTTCGGGAAGGCCCCCGCCGGCGAGTCGATCGCTCCGCAACCGCAAACGCATCCCTTGCAGGAGTTGCAGACGATCACGTACTGGGTCGCCGTGCAGGTGCCGCTGGCACCGTCGTTGTCGGTCACCTTGAGGCTCACCGTGTAGAGGCCGGCAGCGGCGTAGATGTGCGTGCCGGCGACCGTGCCGGAGCCGTTGCTCTCGGTGACCGCGCCGGCACTGGACTTACCGTCACCCCAGCTCCAGACGGCGGTGTGCGTGTCGAGCACGTCGGGGTCGGTGAACGGGGCGCTGACGGCGGTGGACGACCCGAGAATGATCGGGCTCGCCGGAACCGTGATCGGCCCGCAGACCGGGGCCACGTTCTGCGCCGTGAGCGTGGCGTTGATGCCGTCTGTCGGCCAGCCAAAAGTCACAGCCACATCGTCTGCCGAGGTGAGATCCAGCTTGTTGTTGTAGCACTGCCCGACGTAGTTGCCGGAGGGATCGGTGAACTGGACGCGGTAGTCCCACTGATATGGAGGCACGAGCATCGGCTCGGGCAAGCCGAGGTAGTAGTTGCCGTCAGCATCGGTCAGCACACCGTCACCGACGGGGGTCCAGCCGCCGTTGCCGTCGGACTGGAGGGGCTGGACGTGGATGCCTGCCAGCGGACCGCTGCCCTGCGCGCTCACCGTCCCGGTGATCTCGGTAGGCCAGAGCGCGGCGCTGACGTTGGGCGTCGTTGCGCCAGCGGTCACAGCGACGCTGTTGGCCCAGAGGGGATCCTGCTGGTCGTTGAACCACTGAAAGACGTAATGGAACGGGTCCCCGAAATGGGTGTCCTGGAACCAGACGCGGTAGGTCCCGGCAGGAACACCGTAGAGATAGTAGCTGCCGTCGGGGTTGGTCCTCATGCCGGCAGCGATGGGGGTCCAGCCGCCCGCGCCGTCGGACTGGAGAGGCTGGACGTGGATATCACTCAGCACGCCGCCATCCTGCGCGCTCGTCACTGTCCCGGTGATCTCGCCGCCGAGGACAAGCGTGGCGTCGATGTTGGGCGTCGTTCCACCAGAGCTCACAGCGACGTCGTCTGCCGATTCCACATCCGTCAGGCCGACAATCGGCTTGTCCTTGTAGTACTGCGCGATGTAGAAGCCGTAGTCCATGAATTGGATGTGGTAGGTGCCGGCAGGCAGGTTGAGGTCGTAGGTGCCGTTGCTGCCTGTCGACGTGTCGGTAACCTCGCCCCACCAGCTGTTGCCTTGGTCGTCGGACATGAGCTGATACGCCTGGACGTCGATGCCTGCCAGCGGGCCGCCGCCCTGCGCGCTCACCGTGCCGGTGATGTCGCCGTTGCTCTCGGCTCGTGCCGGCGATGGCGCCGCGCCACCCAGGAGTAACGCCGAGACCAAGATGCAGAAGCCGATCGCCACGAGCGAGAGCATCCTTGGCAAGCGAGGACGGTGGTGCGAAACGAACGCAGTCTGCATGCTGAGCTCCTTTCCAGAAGCGCGTGTCGGCGAGTGCCGCCCCTACGTCGTCAGTTGCCCCTTCCTCCCGGCTCCGGCAAAGGCCCCCCGCCTGGTGACACCTGGTTCCCGCCACGGCCGGCCCCAAGAAGCACGAAGACCGGCCCGCGGGCCGGTCTCACCAGTGGCTACTCGCCGAGTAGTGGTGGCCGCATGGGCCTCGGCGGATCACAGCCTCCCGGAGTTGTGGAATCACTCAGGAACCTCGTAGGCGGAACCTAAACCCGTAGTGACAAGATGGCAAGGCATGGCCTGTGCATGGGCGTCGCCAGACTGGACAATGGCGTAGGCTGCCCTTCTGAACCTTCGAGAAGCGGTGCGTGCCCAGCAGGGCCGTTCGCTTTCCGGCCGGACGTCGTTCTTCGGAGGCTGCGGCGAAAAGGTGCAGACGTCCGCCTTCCTGGCGGTCGCTATTCCCCGGTGTGTTGTCGACAATGCGGCGGACCTCCCCCGTAGGTTCGAGAGTTGTCCACTAAGGTGTCCCACTCGCAACTCCCGATTACGCATCACGCTATGCTAGACTAATCGTATCGACCGGCCGCCTCACCTCACTACGCAAGTTCGAAAGCTGAATGGTTAGGTCCACCACTTCAACCCCTTCCGCCGCTCCCGGCAGCGCTGCCCTGGTCACGCTCGTCTTCTGCGCCGGGGCCGGCTCCATGGCCACCGAGATCTGCGCCTCCCGGCTGCTCGCTCCCTACTTCGGTTCGTCAACCATCGTCTGGGCTAACGTGATCGGGCTCATCCTGGCCTCGCTCTCGCTCGGCTACGTGCTCGGCGGGCGCCTGGCCGACCGGCGACCCCAGCCGCGCGTGCTGGGCCTCGTGGTCACCGCCGCCGCCGTGTTGGTGACAGCCGTGCCGTTCGTGGCCCGCCCGTTCCTCGACCTTGCCGTGCGCGGCCTGGACAGCCTCTCGACCGGGGCCGTGGTCGGCTCGTTCTTCGCCGCCCTGCTGCTGTTCGCGCCGCCGGTCGTGCTGCTCGGCATGGTCACACCTTTCGCCATCCGCCTCACGACGCGCGATGTGAGCACGGCCGGTGCCGCGGCCGGGCGCGTCTTCGCGCTCTCCACTGTCGGCAGCCTGCTCGGCACGTTCGCGCCGGCCCTGGTGACCATCCCCCTTGTCGGCACGCAGCGCACGATGATCGGCGCGGCGCTCTTGGTGGCCCTCGCCGCCGCTCTGCTCCTCGGACCCTGCTGGCTTGTGGTCGGTGCCGCCATCGGCGCCCTGCTCGCGTTGCCGCCCGGTTTCGTCAAGCCCACGGCCGGCCTCCTCTACGAGCACGAGTCGCGCTATCAGTTCATCCAGGTAATCCAGCAGGGCGCGACCCGCTACCTCTACCTCAACGAGGGCTATGCCGTGCACTCGCAGTGGCAGGCTGACAGTGTGTTCACGGGTGGCGAGTGGGACATGTTCCTCACGGCGCCGCCGCTCCTCGGGCGCCCGGTGCGCCGTGTTGCCATCCTCGGCAACGCCGGCGGCACCACGGCGCGCGCCTACGGCGCCCTCTACCCTCAAGCGGCGATCGACGGCGTCGAGATCGACCCCGCGGTGAGCGACGTCGGCCGGCGGTACTTCGGTCTGGGCGACAACCCGCGGCTGACCGTTTACACCGCCGACGCACGGCCCTTCCTGCGCAGCACGGCCAACCGCTACGACCTCATCCTCATCGACGCCTACCGGCAGCCGTACGTGCCCTTCTACCTGGCCACGCGCGAGTTCTTTCGACTGTGCCGCCAGCGCCTCGCCCCCGGGGGACTGGTCGCTCTCAACGTGTCGACGGTACCCGGCGACACGCGCCTGGCACATGACATCGCCGGCACGCTGGCCTGCGAGTTTCCTCAGGTGGTCACCTGGCAGGCTCTGCGCTACAACCAGTTCGTGGTGGGTCTGAGCGAGCCGCTCTCACGCTCCGCCCTGGCGGCTCGCCTCTACCACGCCCCTGCTGCCGTACGCCCGCTCAGCGACCTGTTTGCCGCCCACATGGACTTCGCGACTCCTGCAAGCTGCCCGTGGACCGATGACCGCGCGCCGGTCGAGTGGATCACCGACCGCATGATCATCGACTATGCGGCGCGCGGCGCCGGTCAGCCAGAGCAGCTTCTGCCGACCGCACCGGACTGACCGGGTTCGCCGGCGCGCCTTCCGCCTGGCCCCGCCGGCACCCTCACCCCCTCGGCTCCCCGGCGCCTCGTGGTTTAGCAGGCTCACAGGGCGGAGAAAACCCCGGGCATGCATCGGTGAGTCAGGCGAAGGAGACATGCATGGAGGACCGGCCGCAGTTTCGCGTCGAGCTCGAGCAAACCAACGGGCACACGGCCGTGGTGACGTTGGCGGGTGAGGTGGACATCTACTCGGCGCCGCGGTTCAAGGAGGCCCTCCTCAAGAGCATCGACGACGGCGCCCGGAACATCGTCGTCGACCTCGGTAGCGTGACCTTCATCGACTCGACGGCGCTGGGCGTGCTGGTGAGCGGCGCCAAGCGCGTACGGCCCCAGAACGGCACACTGGACATCGTGTGCCGCGACGACAACATCATCCGCATCTTTGAGATCACGGGACTCGACCGCATCTTCGGCATCTATGCGGAACGTGCGGAGGCCCTTAAGGCAGCAGCCGGCAGCTAGGCGATCACAGGAGCAGACGAGGCGTCGGGCACAGTCAACGGCCCAGCGGGGGTATGGAGCGTAGGCAATGGAGTTTAGAAGCTCTAGGACACTACGAGGACGAAGCCTTCACAGTGTGGCTGATGACATGTTGCGAACCAAGACATACGGAGCCGGACGCGTCTGCGCCGTCGAAGGTTGCGGGACGCGCCTTTCGGCGTACAACCCGTCCTCGGTCTGCGCCTTGCACGGGAGCGGCTGGAGCGAGGACCTCCGCCGCAGCACTCGCAGGGCACGCCAGCGCGAGGAGATCACCCGCACGTGCGCCTACGAACCCTGCGGACGAGAGTTCGTCACTGCCAACCCGGCGAAGAAGTACTGCAGCGACGCCTGTCGCATGAAAGCCTTCCAGGCGCGCGTGATGGCAGTGCGCAGGATGCAGACAGACGCCGTGCTGGACGCTCGCCGGCGGGCAAGCTAGCGGCCCAGCACCTAGCTGCACGGCGGCGCTCTGCCGTGCCCGGCCCGCGCCCTAGCCGGAGGCAGGCAGCGCGTTGAACGCCGGCGGGATCATGGGCAGCTCGCCCGAGCACATCGCCGCGACGGCTTCGTCGAGCGAATCGAAGACCGGCACCACGTTCGGCAACCCCACCAGCGACAGCACCTTGCGCACGTGCCCCACGGGGCGCGAGAGGACGAGCTCCTTGCGCTCCACGTGCAGATGATGCACTAGGCTCACGAGGTAGCCCACGAAGCTCGAGTCCACCATGCTCACGCCCTGCAGGTCGAGGAGCAGGTGCTGCCGGTAGTAGAAGGGGCCGAACGTGCGCCGCAGAAAGCGGTCGATCTCCGGCACCGTGTCCATATCGAACTCGCCCTCGAGCAGAACGGCCGTCACGGGCGGCTCCTCGCCACAGGTACGCAGGCGAAGCCTAACGGCAGGAGTGGGCAGGTCCGGCCCGCCCGGGCGCTGAGATGCCACCATCCCTCCCAAGGTCGCACGAGACAGCACGCCGATCGAAGCTTCGGCAGTCGATTCTCGGGGCTCGCACGAAGCGTGCTCGCACCATAGAGGCGTGCCCTGCCTCTGTAAAGGGTCGCGAGAGCGACTTTGGTGCCCATTTTCATGACTCTCTGAGGAAGCCTTACGGACGCTCAAGCACGACTTGAGCCTCGTGCGACAGCTTGAGGGTTGCGCGGCCGGGACTGCCCGACAGGCCGCGCGGCGAGATCAGGCGCCGGCGTCCTCGCTGCGGGCGATGATGCGGCGATACTGCGGCTCGCGCTCCTTGAGCACCGTCAGAATGGGACTGGCGACGAAGATGGATGAGTAGGCGCCTGAGACGACGCCGACCATGAGTGCGAAGGCGAAGTCCTTGAGCGTGGTGCCGCCGAACAGGAGCAGCGCGACCACCGGCAGCAGGGTGATCATGGTCGTGTTGATGGACCGCGTGAGCGTCTCCCAGATGGAGCGGTTGACCATGTCGCCGTAGCGCACGCGCGTCATGCGCGGCGCGTTCTCGCGGATG
>Ga0182011_10003103_pt1 | contig 13741 bp, 13 predicted proteins | sample 711E1DmetaG_FD_120481 | JGI IMG/M metagenome (GOLD analysis project Ga0182011, IMG submission 120481) | Permafrost microbial communities from Stordalen Mire, Sweden - 711E1D metaG | ecosystem: Environmental > Terrestrial > Soil > Wetlands > Permafrost | place: Sweden: Stordalen | collected... | reverse complement strand
TATTCCGACAGTGTATTCTGTCATTTGAGAGTTCCCTTCTGTGTTGTCTTCTGACTCATCTCAATACTGATCGGGACTCTCTCCTTTTTACACCCTTCTATGGGATTTTGGGACTGTAACACCTTATACATTCCAACTTGACAAGAGCATTCACTCATGACATACTACAAGTAACGATTAATTTGCTATCCTAACGACGAGGAGGTGGTGTCTATGATGTGTAAGAATTTTAAGCACAGCGCTGCGGCATCCCTCCTCACGATGAAATAGGGAAGCCGCAGCGCAACAACCACCGAAAGCCGTCAAAAAAGGACGGCTTTCGGCATTAAATGGAAGTTCATGTTGGAGGGACCGTGATTCATAATCAATGGTACGTTATTCTCCGATCTAGAGAAGTAAAGCAAAAGAAAATCGTTTCTATACTTCGCATGGGTGAACGTTTGGTGCTGTGGCGTGATTCGCAGGGAACGGTGGTCTGTCAGGCAGATCACTGCCCGCACCGGGGGGCGGCGTTAAGTGTCGGCTGCTTGAAGGGCAATACCATCCAATGCCCGTTTCATGGATTTGAATATGACCAAACAGGTGATTGCACTTATGTTCCCGCTAATGGCCGGGCTGCCTTACCGCCAAAGGCATTGCATGTAGAAACCTATCTCACCCGTGAAGCGCATGGCTACATTTACATCTGGTGGGGAGATCCTCGTCCGGACTACCCCCCTCTTCCCTGGTTTGAAGAAATGGATGAGGGTTTTTCGACGAGTGATTATCAGGCCAATTGGAATGCCAATTATTCGCGTGTCATCGAAAACCAACTCGATGTCTTCCACCTTCCCTTCGTCCATGCCACAACCATCGGCCGAGGCGAGAAGACCATCGCTGACGGCCCGATCACTGTCGTAGACAATGAATCTATGGAAATTTGGGTCTGCAACCGCAAGGATGATGGCAAAACCACCGCTCGCCGGGCCAGTGAACTACCTGCACCCAATCGACCTTTTTTCTTAAAATTCAAATTTCCCCATCTCTGGATGAATCGCATCTCTGACGATTTGCGCATCACCGTCTTTTTTACCCCGGTCGATGAGGACCATTGTGTTTTGTATCTGCGTTATTACCAGCGTTTTATAAAGGTCCCCTTGCTGCGTAATTTCGTGGCGAACCTCATCAATTGGTTCAGCATAATCATCCTAAATCAAGACAAGCGGGTCGTCACCACTCAACTGCCTAAAGCATCCGGGTTGCATATCGGGGAAATACTGATCCCTGCCGATAAACCGATCATCGAGTATCGTTCGATACGGGAAAGTCTATTGGAAAAGTCCACGCGAAAATAAAGTAGAATCTATTTTGGGAAAGTCCGTAAAGATACCAATGATTTGACACTGGCGACCGACTCGCTCAGCGTTCTGCCCAAATAAACCCCGGAGACCATCTTGATGATACCGGGATTGGAATTGAAAGCAGCCCCACCAAAACCAAAGATGGGGCGCTCTTTTATTTTGTCCAGCAATCCAGAAAAGCTCACCAATTGCACCGCGGATTCTTGTATTGTGGCTGAAATCACCAACATGCGAGGGTTTTCCTCGTCGGCATACAACGCCAGGTCATCCAGTGGAATATCCGGTCCCAGATATTCAACGCGGTAACCGGCATCACGTAAGAGCGTAGCGAACATCAGGGATCCAATCTCATGCAGCTCGTCAGGAGCACAGCCTACAAGAATCTTCGGGCCGCCTGAATGTAAAGGCAAGGAATGGTAAATGGCCTGAATCTTTCCCTGGATGAGTTGGCTGGCAAAATGTTCCACCGCCACACCGATATCTCCTCGTTCCCAGCGGTCGCCAATCTCGACCAGAACCGGGATCAATATCGACTCACAGAGTTGAATTAAATTAACTTCTCCAAGTGACTCCTCCAGAATATCCACTGCCATGCGTTCATTGATTCGAAGTAAAGCCATGGTTATCTGTAATGTAATCGTCTTCATATCCTGATTCGTGTTTTTTTTCGAAGGGAGAGCACCCTTATCGGTAATAATTGCTTCAGGCCATTTTTCGTTTTGTACTGCTTTCGAAAAATCAGAGGCTGCTGAACTGATCGAAATTCCGGAATCGACCTGTTTTTTGATCCAATTGAGAATCGCAATATCGCGTTCACTGTAAAGCCTGTAGCCATTGTCCGCTCGTTCAGGCTCCAGTAATTGGTATCGCCTCTCCCAGGCTCGAATCGTCACAGCCTGAATACCCGTTTTTTGGGAGACCACTTTGATATTGAATTTCGCTTCAGTCGTGTAATCGAGAATCGATGCCATGGGTCATCCCTGTAAGGAACTTTTTAATTGCCTGATATGAATAATATGATTCTACTAGCTTTTTGCCATTCTGATCTCTCGTTTCCATTACTCTTCTTTTGATGGCATATAATAAATAAATCACTTTGACTTCAGGAGAAGATTATGCCTTCAGCTAAAGATCGTTTTCTCAGATATGTCACCATCGACACTCAATCTGCCTATGACCAGGATGTTATCCCTTCCACAAAGAAACAATTTGATCTGGCAAAGGTTCTGGTGAAAGAATTAACCGAATTGGGGCTGCAGGATGCCAGTCTTGATGAGAACTGTTACATGATGGCAACATTACCTGCCAATACCACCAATAAGATACCCGCCATCGGTTTCATCGCTCATATGGATACCAGCCCGGATGCTTGCGGTACCCATGTAAAACCCAGAATTATCCAAGCCTATGATGGCAAAGAAATTCTACTCAATAAAGAATTGAATTTACATATGAATCCGGTCGACTTTCCGGAATTGAAGAAATACGTCGGTCAGAAACTTATCGTTTCGGACGGGACCACTTTGTTGGGTGCAGACGATAAAGCCGGCATCGCGGCAATCATGGCTGCCGTCGAGATTCTGGTCAAACATCCCGAGCTGAAACATGGTACGGTTAAAATCGGGTTTACCCCGGATGAAGAAGTCGGCCATGGAGCGGATCTATTCAATGTAAAGAAATTCGGCGCTGATTTTGCCTACACCGTGGATGGCGGCGAATTGGGCGAACTCGAATTTGAAACTTTCAACGCCGCACAGGTGATCATCACTCTGCACGGACGTAGCGTCCATCCTGGTTCAGCTAAAAACAAGATGATCAACTCCTTGCATTTGGCGCAGGAATTCGACGCTCTGCTCCCGGTCAGCGAGCGTCCGGAATACACGACCGGCTACGAAGGGTTTTACCACCTGATGCGCACCAATGGGAATATCGAAGAGACCGAATTGGCTTACATCATTCGCGATCATTCACGGCAAATCTTCGAGAAACGTAAAGTACTCATGCAATCCGCTGTCGATTTTCTCAATGCTCGTTATGGAAAAGGAACAGTCGAATTGGCGACAAAAGACCAATATTACAACATGCGTGAAAAATTGGAACCGGTTTTTCAGATTGTCGAACTAGCCAAACATGCCATCGAAGCGCTGAACATCGAACCCATCATCCTGCCGGTCCGGGGTGGAACCGATGGTTCACGCCTCTCATTTATGGGGTTGCCCTGCCCGAATCTGTTCACCGGTGGAATGTTTGCCCACGGGCGCTATGAATGTCTCCCCACCAACTCTCTGGAAAAAGCCTCTGAAGTGATCTTGAAGATCATCGAACTTTCCACCCAGCAGTAAAACAAATCCGGTTTCTCAAATGAGAGAAACCGGATTTTATTTATTTCTATTAGTTTTATCCGACACGCCATTTGCGGTCGAGGAGTTCATTGACGGCCAGGGATGCGGCGATGATCAACCCGCCGATCAGAAGGTTGAGTAGATTTGTCTGTTCGCCAAAGACCAACAATGAGATTGCCACCGCCAGCGGAATTTTAAAATCGTTGAATATAGCCAATGCCCCTGCATTCACTCTTCGAGCGCCCAAATTCCATAGAAAGAAACATATTCCCGAGGCAAAGACCCCCAGATAGATCAGCGTCCAGACCTGTTTGGCAGTCAAAGTCAGTGAACCCAGCGGAGTGAAGATCAAGGTTGCCAGTGCAGTGATCGTCGCGGCACCCAGGTAAAGTGCTCCAAATACTTCATGATCCTTCAGTCCTGTAATGCCGGTAAGGAGTTTACGGTAGTAAATCTGTCCAAATGCAAAAGCCAAATTTGAAATCTGAACCAGAGCAAAACCGGTCAGTATTCCCGGCGAAAGGATATGGCTTTGTTCGATCACCCACGTACCTACGACTGCCAGGCCTGCCGTAATCAAATACAGAGCATTGAATTTTTTATTCATAGCGTCATTAATAAGGGTGACGTAAATTGGCGTAAAAATAGTAAATAGCGCCACTTCGTACGCTTGCAGATACCTGAAAGCAGCAATGTAGGCAATATACATCACTCCAAATTGGAGGGCACCGGCCAAAAATAACTTCCAGAAGAGATTCTTGTCAATTTTCTTGAATTTGAGAAATGGCAGGAACACAACAAGGGAAAAAGCCATTCGTGCAAAGGAGATAAAGTTGGAATCGATCCCGGTTAAGTTTCCCTTGATCAATCCAAAAGAAAAACCCCAGGCAATCGAGACGAGCAATAATAACCACATAAGCACCTCTACAGAAAAGATCCGTCAATCATACTAACGGATCTTAACCTCTTCAAAAAGTGACAAATGACCAGTCAATCCCTGTCAGGTTTACTTTACCGGGTCGTCGGTTTCCAAAACCGGTATTTCTAAATCTGCTGAGGGAGAGGACACAGTAGGGTCTTTCAAAAATGAGATCACACCCACAGCCACGATCAGCAATATGGCTGCCAACAGTAAAGAAGGAGTAAACGAGCCATCTTTGGTTTTCATGAGACCCATGAGTCCAACAAAAACAACTGATGCTTGCCCAAACAATTGCAGTAAACCATTTGAGGTCCCCTCAGGCGTTGGATAAGTTATTTCTGTTGCAAATTGCATGGCAATTGGGCTGGCACTGACCAGGAAGAACCCCAGACCAAATGAACTGACCAGTAATATGGGTAGAGCTCGGGCAAAGGTCAAGCCAATCAAAAAAGGCACCGCCAGCAGCACTCCGATGAATAGATACCGCTTCCGTTTATGCTGTTTATCTGAAAGTGCCGGCAAAACGATGGCGCCCGCGATCCCGCCCACCAGCATCAATGCCCCCAAATCACCCGCGGCCGATGACCCAAAATTGCGCCCCTGAATGATCGGTTCGATCCAGGTGGTCAAGCCATTAAATATGGCCATTCCCAAAAATTCAATGAATACCAATAACCAGAACATTTTATTTTTTACCGCGTTTTTTAACCCATCCAGAACCAGAGCGCGGACTTCACCGCCTTCGGCGCACGGGGGAGTGGGTGGGTTATCCCGGGCGAATAAAATGAAAAGAACAGCAGAAAAAGCAGCCACCGCTCCGTAAATCAATTGCGTGGTTGCAAGACTTTTTGTAGCGGTGACCAAAACGGGTGTAAGGATCATTCCAAGCGCAATGCCTATCAACCCTGAAAGCGTAACCAAACCAACGGCTGTGGCCCGAAATTCTTTTTCGAACCAACGCGCCGGTAGAGTGGTCCAGGAATTCATCAAAAACGGTTGGCCGATTCCGATGCCAATGGTACTGATCAAAACCAACGTGTAGTTGGCTCCAGCCAGACCCCGCAGCAAGGCAAAGACTCCCATCAACAGCGAACCCAATCCTACAGCTTTGCGGAATCCGAATGTATCGATCGCCCAAGAAACCGGAATCGAAAGCGGGATAAAAACGATCATAAAAGTCATTGCCAGGAAGGCAATTTGGTTCACGTCCACATTAAAATAATGGGCTGCCTCCAGAGAAACTGGTGAATACGAAATCCATAGCAACTGGACCATCAGATTCACGAACATGAATACTGCCAGAGCTACCCAGCGGTAAGGGTACAAACGATATTCTGTATTTTTCATGGGATAAGTTCGCTTTCAGTGAATCAAGAATGAAATAGATTGTACTCTTCAGAAAACAAAATATTATTAATACAGAACACTTGGAAATCAGATTGGTTCCTTATATTTATGTAATTAAGATAAAAGAAAACCCAGCCGGTCAATGATCAGTTTTACCTCTGCTGCAACACAAAACTCTAGCGGGTTATTTTTCATCCTACAGATTATTATTAATGTAAACGTGTCCATTCTTATTCTATTCTGTAACGCAGAAAAAGACTTGGGTTTTATTGTTTTGCTTTTTGTCTTGAATAAAATTCGGGTTCAAGAAGAAGAATCTCTTGAACCCGAATTAATAATACATCTGTTCATCGAATCAGCTCTCGCTGTTTGTTGTTGAAAGGAAATCAAAATTCGATTATCGGAAAAAACTGGCGTTCGTTATTTGGGCCTCTAATTTATCCCTTTCCTTCTTCAGGTTCAGGCAGGATAAACCAGATCATTAACCCGCCACCAGCCGCATTTTCAGCACCCACACTACCGCCCTGCGCCTCAACCAGTTGCTTGACGATTGCCATACCTAGACCTGCTCCTCCGGCCGCACGGGTTCGGCTTTTTTCACTGCGCCAGAAACGATCAAAGATACGTTCCACTTCCCCTTCAGGTAACCCGTTGCCGTTGTCGGCAATCGAAACCTTAACACCATCCTTTACATGCTCAACATTGATCTCAACTTTTCCCTTTTTCGTATTGACATAACGCAGTGCATTATCGATGACATTGCCGACTACCTGCTCCAGGCGTTGGGGATCTACCCAAACTGTGGCTGTGGGTTGATCGGCGTGCAAATTGATTTCGATCCCCTGATCTTGAGCCTGCGGTTTGAAAACAGTGATAGAACGTTCCAGTGATTGCACTATTTCCACACAATGCATTTCAAAATGTAATTGGCGATTTTCTGCCAAAGTGAGCAAGCGCAGATCTTCGACCAATCTTTCAAGAAGATAAGTCTCTTCAAGCGCCGGTGCGATACTGGAATCAGTCGCTGGATAGATACCGTCCACGATGCCTTCCAAACGGCCACGTAGAACTGAGAGTGGAGTTCGTAACTCATGAGCAACATCTGCCAGTAATTGCCTCCGCTCCGTATCGTTTTTCTCCAGAGCTTCGGTCATTGTATTAAAATGATCGACCAGGATTGAAAGATCGTCACTACCCTTTTTTGTCATGATTCGGGTGGATAAGTCCCCAGCAGCCACCTTTTCGGCTGCTGCCATGACTTCAGCAATCGGATTGACCACTCGGCGAGTTAATAGGATGCCAATGATGACCGCAAAGATCGCCAGGATAGCAGATACTTCTACGATGGGATTAATGAAAGAAATCGTGAGCCTCAATGGATGAGGAATATCTCTTTGGTCATTGATGATCTTTCCTACGACTTGTCCACCTACCATGATTGCGTCAATAGGCTGGCCTGGTTGAAGAATTATTATCTGTCCAACGATGGGTGAATCCGTTTTGCCATGGTCGATGATAACTACATTGTTCGTATCCAAAACGATCGAATTGTTCCAATCCTGAGCCGGGTATTGGCTGTCAGACCTTTGCACTTCCTGTACAAATTTGTCGACATTATTCCAGCCGCCATTTCCAGCATAAAACGCCTCCAAAAGCAATGTGCTGGGAGACCGGTAAAACGGATTTTGTCTGGCAGAATTATTAATTTCGAAAATGGTAATTGCCAGGATACTGATGATTGTTAAACCGACAACGATCGCGAATGCCCTTAATACAATTCTGAGTAATCGCGAACGGATATTATTGATCGACTTTACTTTTTTTTTCTCCATGATCAATGGCCTGCGAACTTATACCCTACTCCATGGACCGTGATGATATATTTTGGTTCTCCATCATCCGGTTCGATCTTGCGGCGCAGGTTACGAATATGAGAATCTATGGCTCTCTCATAACTTTCGAACGAAACACCGCGAACTGCTACCAGTAATTGGGAACGTGAAAAAATTCTGCCGGGTTGGCTGACAAGAGTTGCCAGAATTTCAAATTCTGTCGGGGTCAACGACACTTCACCCGTGGGTAAAACTGCTATATACCGGTTTCGGTCCAGGGTGAGATCATCGATCCGGATAACCTCTGCAGGTGAATTCCCGGATACCCGACGCAATACTGTTCTGACGCGGGTAACCAGTTCACGTGGACTGAATGGTTTTGTTATGTAATCATCCGCCCCTAATTCCAAGCCGATGATCTTGTCAGTCTCTTCGACCCTTGCGGTGAGCATGATGATCGGCGTGTTATGCTCTTTGCGAATCTCACGACACACGTCCAGGCCATCCATTCCGGGAAGCATGAGATCAAGAATGACTAGATCTGGATTTTCTCTATCTACTGCAGCCAATGCAGAAGGACCATCATTTGCTGAAATAGTGTCAAAGAAAGCCGCTTTTAAATAATCTCTGCAAATTTCCACAATTTTTGGTTCATCATCCACAATTAATATTTTCTTTGACATAATCACCACCATAAAACTTGGTTAGGTGGGCAATCCGCAGATCAATCTGCGGATTGCCCAATTACTTTTACTGGTTCGGTGCTTCTACTGGTTTTGGTCTGGGTAAAACAACTAATACGATGATACCAATTGCCAGGATAACTTTCAACAGGTTCTCTATCAAAACAATCGAAGAGAACATGCGGAACATTCCAGGGATCGTGGCAATGAGCACCACTGCTGAAGTAATGATTGCCAGAATGACGCCCCATTTTTTTGAAAGCCACAAACCAACGATTGCCAACAATCCAAGGATGAGCTCACCGGCATATAAAACATACTGGAGAATTCTCGTCACCTGTAACAAACCGTTTCCTCTACCGCTGAAACCATTTCCGGGTTGAAATTGCGAGTTTGTACCATTATTGGTCGTACCATTTCCCTGTCCATTTGGTGTAATTCCATTTTGCGGATTATTTGACTGTGTGGGTGGAGTCCCATTTTGCGAGTTTCTGGATCGAAAACTACTTTGTGGGAAATTTCCGCCCTGGCGGAATCCTGTTCCGCCAATCAACCGCTGCCCGCCGACCATAGGCAGAACTGCACTCAAAAGAATTAATACGAGTATAAGTGCGGCGGCAATGATATATATGACTGGTCTTTTCATTTTTTACTCCATTTCTTTACTACTAATTACTCATAACGTAACGCCTCAATTGGGCGCAGTTTTGAAGCCTGATAAGCCGGGTAAATCCCAAAGAACAAACCGATGAGTGCTGCCGAGAAGAAAGCCAGGAAGACAATATCGGCGGTTACCGTGGCCGTGATCAAACCAAGAAGGGTAACGACCTCTGCGATTGCCCAGCCAAGGGCAATTCCCAGCACTCCTCCCAGAATAGCCAAGGTCATGGTTTCGATCAAGAATTGCAGCAAAATGACTCGCTGCGTGGCCCCGACAGCTTTCCGCAAGCCAATTTCACGGGTCCTCTCGGTGACGGATACCAGTTCGATATTCATGATGCCGATACCACCCACCAACAACGAAATCGCTGCGATTGCGCCCAGAAAAGCGGTTAATGTTCCCGTGATACTGCTCAAAGTTGCCAGAGCTTGCGCCTGACTAGAAACTGAGAAGGGTAATGTATCTGTTAATTTCAACCCATGATCGGAGCGTAACGTCAATTCGACGTCGCTGATCACCGAATTCACCACATCTGCACTCGAAGCTGAGATCAGAATGCTGGATAAGGTTGATTTTCCATTTTCAGAGGCTCGGCTGCCAAAAACTTTGGAATAGCCCGTGCTCAAAGGAATCAGAACTACATTGTCTCCGCTTGAAGTACCGCTGGATGTACCACTGGATACAAACACTCCGATGACAGTGAAATCAGTGTTGCCAATTTTCAAAGTTCTCCCCATCGGTGACAGGCCATCGAAGATATCCGCAGCCACCTGGGAGCCCAGTACAACGACCGGACTGCTGGCAACATAATCACCGGCATTGATGAATCGACCTTCTGCCAGAGTGTAAGACCGCACCGTCATGTATTCAGGAGTTACGCCTGATACAGCATAACCTGAAGAACGAGTACTGCTGGCCACTGTCTCTTCGCTCTGGTAGGATGGCGCAATCGCTCCGATTCCATGAACCGAAGAGATGATGGATTCGTAATCCGAATAAAGCAAGGAAGCTCCACTTGAACCTGCTCCTCCGGGGCCAAACCGTAATTGTGCCGAGACAGTCACCAAATTCGATCCCAGGCTGGAAACCCTAGAAGTGATGCTGGCTGTAGCTCCTCTTCCTATGGAGAGGAGTGCTACGACTGCAGCCACACCAATGACGATACCCAAAACCGTCAGAGAGGAACGTAACATGTTCGCCCGCAGAGCCCGAAGGGCAATTTTAATGTTTCCTAAGATATTCATCGGACGGCCTCCTTGTTGGTCGCAGTCGTGTTCGTGACAGGTTCATCAGCGCTCTCACGATGTGCGACCCCTGCAATCAAAGGTTGAGCGACGATTTCCTCGCTTTTCACCTGACCATCTGCTAGATGGATGATCCTCTCCGTATGGCGTGCTGTGAAAGAATCATGGGTGACATAAACGACTGTCTGGTGACGTTCACGATGCAGTTTTTGGAAAATGGCGATGATTTCTGCACCGGTCTTGCTATCCAGATTGCCCGTTGGTTCATCAGCCAGCAAAATGGACGGTTGATTAACAAGCGCCCTGGCAATAGCTACGCGCTGCTGCTGTCCGCCTGAAAGTTGATTGGGATGATGATGCATGCGGTCTGAAAGTCCGACAATTTCCAACGCTTCTTTGGCACGTTCCATCCGATTTTTTGGACTCAACCCGTCATAAACGAGGGGCAGCATCACATTCTCGAGAGCATCCGTTCTGGGTAATAAGTTAAACTGTTGGAAGACGAAACCAATTTTATGAGCCCGCAAGTTCGCTAATTGGTTATCATTCATTTTTTCGACTTCCTGCCCGTCGATCCAATAGATACCTGAAGTTGGAATGTCCAGACAGCCAAGAATTGCCATCAAAGTACTTTTTCCTGAACCGGAAGGGCCCATGATGGATACCATTTCTCCATCATTGATTTTCAATGAAACTCCGTCCAGGGCACGCACTTCCGTATCGCCTATTTGATAGATCTTTTTAAGATCTTTAACTTCGATCATTGCTTTACCTCATTTTCCCTTGGTTCCCGAATTAGAACCCTGGCCCACCGATAATTCCACCACCACCAGTAGTTCTAATTGTGCTGGAACTTGAGCTCGAGGAAGAGGAAGTGGTTGCAGATGAAGTGACCAACTGAACTACATCACCAACTTTAAGACCGCCGGTTACGACTACTGTTGTGCCAACCACAGTACCACTAACGACAGATACACGGGTTGCCGATCCGTCAGAACCGACCACCATGACATATTCGCCTTGATCATCCGTCTGGACAGCACTGACTGGAACTGTCAACAATGTAGACGCAGCGCCTGTATCGATGACTACGGTTGAAGTCGCTCCCAGCAAAATAGCGGGGTCGTTCTTATCCAATGTCACTCTAACCGTATAGTTGACCACGCCAGAGCTAGAAGTGCCTACCGGGTTGATAAAAGTGACTTTACCCGTTGCAGCAACGTTCGGAAGTGCATCGAAGGTAATCTTGGCTGTATCTCCCACTGCCACCCGGGAAATTTGCGTTTCGTCCACCTGAACATCCACATACAGTACAGAACGATTTACCAGAATAATTGCTGGTGTAGTTGAGTTCACCTGGTCCCCTATTTGGGTTTGTACCGCTACGACTTCCCCATCGAACGGCGCAGTGATGCTTAACTCGTTGACGGTGGATTGTGCGGCATCGACCTTTGCCTGGGCTGACGCGAGATCATCGGCACTCGGCCCGTTCTTGACTGCATCATAGGCTCTTTGAGCATCTTCCAATTGGGCTTTTGTCAGATCGAGGTTTGCCTGTAGCGTTTGTGTATCTAATCCATTAGGAGTAGCTTCGTAATAAGCCAGTTGTTGTTTTATGGATGCAGCATCGATCTGTGATTGGGTGTAATTCTGCAAAGCCTGCGCATAATGAGAGTCATTTGTGGGTAAATCAGATACGGCATCGAAGGCAGCCTTTGCATCAACAACTTTATTATCCTGAATGACTAGTTTTTGTTGAAGGATGGTGATTTCGTCCCCTGTCCCCTGGGTTTGGTTTCGATTCCAGTAAGCTCCGAGGGCAGCATTGTAAGCACTTTGCGCTTTGGCTAAGGATACTTCTGCTGTTGCCTTAGCAGTATTCGATTGCTTGGCATTCGCCAAATCCTGTTTTGCCGAGACCAGGGTTTCAGTCGCTTGAATGACATCGGATGGTGCAGTGGAAGGATCCAGGGTCATCAAAACGTCGTTCGCTTTGACCGTGGCATTGGTTGCAACATTTACCGCACCAACGATACCGCTTGTTTGCCAACTCAACGTTACCATTTGCTTCGCCGAAATCGAACCTGAAGATTCGACTGCATTCGACATGCTCACCTGTGACACCACTCCAGTCGTAGGAGTATTGGAAGAGGTTGCGCTAGCACATGCAGCCAGTAGTGCTGAAACAATAATCAATGAAATGACAATAAAACCGGTTGTTTGAAATTTATTACGCATAATTTACTCCTTGTAATTTTCTAGTGTAAAGATACACTCGAAATTTGCAGAAATTGTGAAGATAACACAGAGAGATATTGAGCTAAAACTCGTTAAACTTAAGTCTTCCCCGTTAAAGTTATGCTGAAAACAAATTTAACAAAGACAAAAATACGATGACTGGAGGTGTCTCAACGGTAGATAAAAGTGAATGGGGGATCCCCACTTAGGTACAATTTACCAGATATATTTTTCTCGGATTGTATTAAGCGGAACGAATTTGAATTAATCCAAAAGCACCTTTACCAAAACGAACCCACTCAAATCGGCATTGGGAAGTGTGCGTTGAGTATATTCATCTCTTAACCCAGGGTTTTGATTCTTGATCAAACCGAGGCCACGGACAATTTCTGCCCGGTTCTCATCCCCCGTGAGAGTAATTGCCTGCCCTGATTGCCATTCCCCTCGCAGACACAGATTGACTAGGGTACTTTCAGTAAGGTTTTTCCACCAACGTTTTTTCTCAGGATAACCAACGATGATCCAAATCTCCTGACCGGTTTGAATGTACTGTACAGGCGTCGTGAAATGCTTGCCGCTCTTACGCCCGCGAAAGGTGATGAGCAACACATTTTTGCTCATCAAACCATGCAGTCTGCTACTGAGAATCCAGCGCACGATCGGATTCGAAATATGATTCATAAACCACATTACCCGGCCTCCTGAGTTTTTATCAAAATATTCTTTTGAATTATCAATGATAAATTGCTATTTTGTAAAAGATTCGAGTTAAAACCGCGCTGATCCAAATGAGATCATTTCTTTTTCTTATTTAGAATGAATTATAAACTGCCGATAAGAATTTAACGAATAAACCAATTGACTTTTTCCATTTGCACGTGCTACAATCTAACCGGTTAGACAAACCAAATCCAACAATATTTCGATGACAACTATTCGCGATATCGCACAACAAGCTGGCGTTTCGGTCGCAACCGTTTCGTATGTTCTCAATAACGGTCCGCGGCCGGTTAATGTTGAAACCCGCCAACGCGTCCTTCAGGTGATGCAAGACCTCAACTACCGTCCCAATCCTATCGCTCGTCGGCTTTCGTTGCAGTGTACCGATTGCCTGGGTCTCGCTCTGGCAGGG
>Ga0182011_10003102_pt1 | contig 13745 bp, 11 predicted proteins | sample 711E1DmetaG_FD_120481 | JGI IMG/M metagenome (GOLD analysis project Ga0182011, IMG submission 120481) | Permafrost microbial communities from Stordalen Mire, Sweden - 711E1D metaG | ecosystem: Environmental > Terrestrial > Soil > Wetlands > Permafrost | place: Sweden: Stordalen | collected... | reverse complement strand
CTGTCGAGAATCCATCGCCTGGGCAGGGCCTGCGCGAAAGCGCCCGCCTTGAGCCTTTGAAAGGCGGGAATAGAAAGCAGGGTGGATTCAAATGCGGGACAACTGTGCCCGGACGACGGGAAATCACGCGGCCTGGAGGTGACATGGAGAGGTCAGTTGTCAAGCGGTCGGAGGAAGCCAATCAACCGTACCGGAAAAGCAGAATTCTTGATAGAATCACAGAGTTGGAAGTGGCATATGGGGAATACCGGTATAAACTATCGTAACCTCAATAAGTCTCTTACTTACAAAATTCGCCGAAGAAGGCTCCCTGCCTTCAGGCGGGAGATAAATTCGTGGGGACAAGCGGGAGTCGTGCATAGAATCAAAAAGTACTGGAACCTCTGGAAGCAGGAGCCCGTTCTCCACAGGCTCGCTTTTTATATCCTGGTTCTTGTAGGGGTCGCGCTTCGAATAGGATATATCTTCCAAACGGTAAGAAATGACGAGGCCTATACATACCTCGCATACGCTTCTAACCCGTTGAAAGTCATCGTGTCCTTCTACAACGTCCCGAATAACCATATCCTTTCCAGCATTTTCATCCACTTCAGTACCATGTTCTTCGGCAACAATATAGTCGCGTTGAGACTACCTTCGTTCATCGCCGGGGTGCTGGTAGTTCCTGCGACGTATCTGCTGGTCAGGAAACTCTACAATAAGAACGCCGGTCTTCTGGCAATGGGCTTGGTGGCTGTATCGTCTGGGATGGTCAATTACTCCACGCAGGCGCGAGGCTATATGATTCAGACTCTTTTGCTTATAGTGTTAGTTCTGGTTGGCATCTATCTTATTCACAAGAACACAATTGGCGGGTGGATTGCGTTCACGATAATCTCGGTCCTCGCTCTTTACACTATACCTACTTTCTTGTATTTCTTTCCCGCCGTCATGATATGGGTGTTCCTCTCACGGTTCTTTAAGCACTACGACAGGGGAAAGTTGATAAAGAGGTCTCTCGCTTCGCTTGGCGGGATAATCGCCTTGACACTTATCCTCTATATTCCCGTTTTCCTACAGTCGGGCTTCTACGCTTTCAAAGGTGACCCCAGATTCAACGGGGGTATGGTAACACTTCGATGGACGAAGTTTCTCCACGGAATCCCAAGCAACGTCCGTGATATATGGACAGCATTAAATATGGGGATACCTACGTTCGTAATACTCGTTCTCGTAATAGGAATACTCACAGCCCTCGTGTTTTGGAAGCGTATCTCAAAAGTAGGAAACAACCTTCCCCTCATAATCCTTGTATGGACGGCTCTGGTCTACCTTGAACAACGACAGATTGCCTATCCGAGAGTCTTCATCCCGCTGATTCCTCTCTACTTGGGATTCGCTGCAATAGGGCTGTACGCACTAGGAAACCTTGTCGTTGAAAGGGTGAAAAGGGTCAGGCCGGTAAAGGTCAAAACCTATTGGTCATACATACTGCTTTTCGCACTGGTTGCGATACTCGCTTTTTCGATTGTGGCATATCAGGCTCCGTATCAGTTGAGTGAGTGGGGAGAAATAAATGGGGCCACGATGAGGGACGCAAAAAAGGTAACGGCTGTCTTGAAGAAAACACTGAAACCCGGCGACATGGTGTTCACAGAACCGGGGCTGGGAACAAACCCGCTGGAATACTACTTTCGCCAGTACAAGATACCGACGACCTATCTCATGTGTGACGTGTCCCAACAAAGCCACTGGGAAAAACAAATGGGAGACTTCATGATACGAAGTTTCCAGCCCAAAGACGTTGGGAAGATAAAGAGGGCCATTTTCGTAACTGCTTTCAGAGAACAACAGCCTCCAAAGACCGTGCTGTTCTACGCCCAGTTCGAGTACTACCTCGATTATGCCAACTTCAAAAACATCGGAAATATCTATGAGACTGACTGGTCTGCCATAACGGTTTTTAAGAGAATCAAAGCGGCATCTAATAAGTGGTGAAGCATCAAACGTCGAATTATACAGCTAACAACTTTTCTCTTGTCTGTCTTGAGACCTTGAATATCTCTGCTATGGGCCAGTCAAGAAATCGGGGCAAGAGTGTGTACGACGCTGGTTTGGGTGTTGGTGGAGTTCGTCAGGCAGGTGACCTACAAGGCACAGGAAAGAGGGTGTCTTGTTTAGCCTAGAACATATCAGACAAGATACTGCTGCTCCAAGCGTTTTGATTTCTAATCCGGGGCTTTTCATACAAGCCTTTCCGAACCGCACCTGCGTGGAACTGCACTGATGTTCCGGACCTCTCACGGAACAAAGAAGGCCGACCAGGAGGCCGGCCTTCCAAGTGCATCAATACTGCCTAGATCGAGTGACCTGGAATGGAACCTGGACACGCCGTCGCGGGTGGTACTCCCGTAATCGTGTTACCGCCGGCCAGCGAGTACGTACCCGGAGCCGCGCTGGATGGACACGTAGGGTCACGCTTCAGCCATGTCGTGCTAAGCACATTGGCACAGGTGCCATTGCCGGGCATCATGTCGTAATAACCATTGTAGGCGTTAATGGCGCTGTCAATGGTCCTCAGGTTGGACTGGCAGGTCCTCCTCTTGGCCGAGTTTGTCGCGGCCAGATAGACCGGGACGGCGATGGCCACAAGAATTGCGATAATGAGGATAACGATCATGAGCTCTATAAGGGTGAAACCCTTCTGCCTGCTGTGAAGCCTCTTCATTCAATTCACCTCCTCTCAGCACACCAAAATACTCTTCTTCTACATATTTATCGGTATGACGAACAAAGAACTTTAATTGTTCCCCTTATCTCGCACAACTACTTGATCATCGTGATGACACGGAAGATCGGCAGGTAGAGCGCGATGACGATCAGACCGACGGTGACTCCCAGGAACATCATCAGCAACGGCTCGAGGGTGGACGTCAGGCTGTCCACTCCGGCGTTCACCTCGGTATCATAGAACTCGCTGACCTTGCCTAGCATCACGTCCAGGGCACCTGTCTCCTCCCCGATGGCGATCATCTGGGTGACCATGGGCGGGAAGACCGCGGCCTGGCTGAGCGGCTGGGCGATAGTCTCGCCCTCCTTGACACCGGCGCGTACGTCCTCGAGCGCCCTGGTGACGACCATGTTGCCGGTCGTCTCACCAGTGATCTCCAGGGCTCCCAGGATGGGCACGCCCGAGGAGAGCAAGGTCCCGAGGCTTCGCGAGAACTTCGACATCGCGGTCTTGTGGAACAGGCTGCCTACAAAGGGTAGCCGCAGCTTCATCTTATCAATGGCGTAGCGACCTTTATCCGTCGCCTTGAATCGCCTCTCCGCTATCACGAAGCCGACGATGCAGGCGATGATCACGAGGCCTCCCCAGCCGCCGACGAAATGGCTGATCCCGACCAGTGCTTTGGTGAATGTCGGCAGGTCGCCGCCCAACTGCTTGAACATGGCGGTGAATCGGGGCACGACGAAAACGATCATACCGGTCAAGAGGATAAGGGAAAGGCCCAGAATGGCTACTGGATAGGTCATGGCCGACTTGACCTTTTTGCGGATCTCGGCCTCCCGCTCCAGCTGGTCGGCGACCCGCAGCAGCACGTCGTCGAGCATGCCGCCCAGCTCACCGGCCCTGACCATCGCGACGTACAGATTGGGGAAGGCCTCAGGGTGTTTGCTCAAGGCCTCCGAGAGCGAGCGCCCGGCCTCGACCTCTCTCTGGCAGTCGGTGATAATATCCGCAAGCGAACTCGACTCGGTCTGCTGGGCCAGGATGCTCAGGCACTTGATCAGCGGCAGACCCGCGTTGATCATGGTGGCGAACTGGCGGGTGAAGATAGTCACAGCTTCGGTCTTCACCTTCACACCGAAGATGTGGATCTCTTTCTTGCTCAGGCTGACCTTGACTTCGTCGACGCTTACGACGAAGTAGCCCATCTGGCGCAGCTTGCCGGCAAGGACATCCGAGTTCTCGGCCTCCAGCGAGCCAGTTATCTCGCGGCCTGTGCGGTCCCTGACGGTGTAATTGAACTGGGTGGCCAATTTAGAACCTCCCGATGTGATCCAGACGGCATCACCGCCCGGCGTTCACCCTCATACTTGTAATGTTAGCACCTATTCTTAACTATATAAACGGAAGTTAACACGTAATTGGTTACTATTGGCAACTTATTTGCTTATCGGCCCACCAGGCGCCTGAAGTCATCCTTGTTGTGCGCCCGAGCCAGCCCGGTCTCGTAAGTGATCTGCCCGGCCCGGTAGAGCGCCGCCAGGGATGCGTCCATCGTCTGCATCCTGAGCTGGCCACCCGCCTGCATGGCGGAATATATCTGATGGACGCGCGAATCGCGGATCATGTTCCGTATTGCCGAGGTCGCGATCATGATCTCGACTGCCGGGACTCGCGACCGCCTGTCCTTGGTGGGCACGAGCTGCTGGGTCACGATCGCCTGTATGGTTGACGCCAGCTGAAGCCTGACCTGGGCCTGCTGGAACGTGGGGAAGACATCGATGATGCGGTCGATGCTCTGGGGAGCGTCCTGGGTGTGGAGGGTGGCGAACACCAGGTGGCCGGTCTCAGCCGCGGTCAGAGCGGTCTGGATGGTCTCGAGGTCTCTCATCTCGCCGACCAGTATGACGTCGGGATCCTGGCGCAGGGCGTACTTCAGGGCGTTGGCGAACGAGTGGGTATCCGAGCCCACCTCGCGCTGGTTGACGATGCACTTCTTGTGCAGGTGGAGGAACTCGATAGGGTCCTCGATGGTGATGATGTGCTCTTCCCTGGTGGAGTTTATGAGGTCCATGATGGCGGCGAGGGTGGTGGACTTGCCCTGACCGGTCGGGCCGGTCACGAGGATAAACCCCCTGGGCAGTCTCGCGAACTCCTTGACTACCATCGGGAGCATCAACTCTTCGATCGTCTTTATCCTGTAGGGGATGATCCTGAAAGCTGCGCCCACGCTGTTCCTCTGGAAGTAGGCGTTCACGCGGAAGCGTGCGCTGCCGGGGACCGAGTAGGAAAGGTCGAACTCCAGGTTGCTCTCGAGGGCCTCGCGCTGGCGGGCGGTGAGGATGCTGTACACCATCTCACGAGTGTCATTGCTGGTCAGCTTAGGCATGTCCATGCGCTGAAGCACGCCGTTGATCCTGAGCACCGGAGGCACGCCCACCGTGATGTGCAGGTCGGAAGCGCCCCGCTTGATCACTTCCTCCAGCATCTCATTGATGTCCAGCCTCAAACTCTGCTGTGCCACAGTGCACCTCCGATTGGTCACGGCTTACATAACTACCCTGAGGACCTCTTCTATAGAGGTTATACCTTGCTTGACCTTATTGAAACCATCCTGGCGCAGCGGCACCATGCCCTTGTCGCGAGCCACCACGGTTATCTCTCGCGCCGTCCCCATGTTGACGATGACCTTCTCGACCTGCTCGTCGATCGAGAGCACCTCGTAGACGCCGATCCTGCCCCTGAAGCCTGTGTGGTTGCAGAACGGGCAGCCCTTGGGGTTGGCTTTGAAGACGGTCACGGTCTCTGCATCGTCAGGCGGAAAACCGATCTTCTGGAGGTACTCGGCCTCGTAGACGGCCTCCTGTCTGCACCTCTTGCAGAGCTTGCGCGCGAGCCTCTGGCTGACGACGCTGTCGACGGCGGACGCGATGAGGAAGGGCTCGACCCCCATCTCGATCATTCGGGTTATCGCGGAAGGCGCGTCATTGGTATGCAGGGTGCACAGGACCATGTGGCCGGTCAACGCCGACTCGATGGCCATCTTGGCCGACTCGGAGTCACGGATCTCGCCGATCATGACTATGTCGGGATCGCATCTCAGGATCGAGCGCAAGGTCGCGGCGAAGGTGAGGCCGACCTTGGCGTTGACCTGGACCTGGTTGGTTCCCTTGAGCTGGTACTCGACCGGGTCCTCGACGGTGATGACGTTAACCTCGCGCCTGTTGAGCTCGGTGAGCGCCGCATAAAGCGTGGTGGTCTTGCCGGAGCCGGTGGGGCCGGTGACGATACAGGTGCCGTACGGCTTCTGGAAAGAGTCGGTGAACATTTTCAGGGGCTCGGGCGAGAGCCCGAGTTCGGAAAGGGACATTAGGATGCTGGCGCGATCCAGAACCCTCAGGACGATCTTCTCGCCGTGGACGGTGGGAACTGAAGCGACGCGGACGTCTATATGCTTGCCCGCGGCCTCGAGTGCGAAACGACCGTCCTGCGGGATGCGCCTCTCGGCGATGTTCATGTTGCCGAGAATCTTGAGCCTGGAGACGATTCCCGGATGTATCCTTTTCGGCGACCTCCGGGTCTCCCGCAGCACTCCGTCTATCCTGTATCGTATCCGCACATCCTTCTCACCGGGCTCGATGTGAATGTCGCTGGCGCCCTCGTGCACGGCCTCGCTGATGATCAGGTTCACGTACTTGACGATGGGAGCTTCCTCGCCGGCCTCCTGCAGGTCCTCCTCGTCCTCCTCGCCGGCTATGTCCTCCAGCGCGGGGAGGTCCTCCAGGGTGTCGTCCATGTCCACACTGGTGTGAAGATAACGGCCGATCGCGGCCGAGATGTCGTCCTTGGTCGTGACGACGGGCAGTATCTCCATGCCCGTCATTATTCGCAGGTCGTCAAGGGCGAACACGTTGGTGGGGTCCGCCATGGCCACCATCAGCTTGCTGTCCTCGTAGTCGATCGGGATGACCATGTACCGGCGGGCGAGACCCGCGTCCACCAGAGTGGCGGCTGCGGGATCGATCGGGTAGTTGTTGAGGTCGACGTAACGTATCCCGATCTGCTCGGCCAGCACCGAGGTGAGCTGACCTTCGGTGAGGACACCCTTGTCAATAAGCACGCGGCCGAGCGACTTGCCCGTGGTCGAGTGCTCATCGAGCGCCTCGTCGAGCTGCTCCTCGTTTATGAGCTTGTTCTCCAGCAGGAGCCTTCCCAGGCGATCCTGTTTCGGCTTCTCCATCGGTCCCTTTCAGTCATCTCATCCCCGTCCGGCGCGGAGCCGGCCCGGGCTCTATATGTGCGCCTCTTCCAGCGCACGCAACAGTGCCACCCTCATGACCTCGACGGGCGCGTCGAGGCCCGTCCATATCTCGAATGCGGCAGCCGCCTGATAAAGCAGCATGCCCTTGCCGTCCATCACCTGCGCCCCTCGAGCCTCCGCCTCCTGAAGCAGCGGCGGCTGGTAGAGCGAATAGTTGAGGTCGCACACTATCTGGTTCTTGTTCAACAGGGAGACCGGCACGCGCAACGAACCGTTGAAAGTCGTAAGGGGCGTCGCGTTTATTATCAGATCGGACTCCGCAAGCACTATGTCGTAATTATCGTCCGGTGACAACCAGGTCACGTCGATGTCCGGCGTGCTCTTGAGTATTATCTCGGCGAGCTGCCTGCTCCGCTCAGGCGACCTGTTGACGATCACGATGGCCTGGCAGCCTGCCAGGGCGAGCGAGACCGTGACGCTGCGCGATGCGCCGCCCGCGCCCAGCACCAGCACCCTCTTGCCCTTCACGTCGTAGCCGAGGTCGCGGACCAGGGCGGTGTAGAAGCCTCGCCCGTCGGTGTTGTACCCGATCAGCTTCCCCTTGTCGATGAAGATGGTGTTGACCGCGCCTACCGACTCCGCGAACATCGCCACCTCGTCGAGTAGCGGCAGCACTTCAGTCTTGAAGGGCATCGTCACGTTGACTCCCGCGAGACGAAGGGCCTTTATCCCGTCGACGCCGGCGGAGAGGTTTCCCTCCTCCACCGGAAGCGGCACGTAGCACCAGTTGAGTCCCAGGTAGTCGAACGCGGCGTTATGGATCGTGGGCGAGAGCGAGTGGTCAAGCGGATTCCCTATGATCCCCACCAGTCGTGTGCTTCCGTCTATGTGCATCCTGCTCTCCAGTCAGAGGGTCCGGCTCGTACGCCGCCCTGCCGCGGGAAGCGCTCACCCGGCTCTCTCCAGGGCTTCGGCCCTCTCCATAACCCGTTCGAGTAACGCGAGGAGAACATCCTTGACGTCGCCCAGCTTTCTCGCGTCACACCTAACGATATCCACATCCGCGATGTGGTCAATATTTTTTCTCACCTTGTCCGGGGACAAGCAGTCTTTTCTATCGGACCTCGTAACCACCAGCACAAAGGGCTTGTCGGACATCGCCTTGAACGCCGCAACTATCCCCCCGGCCTCTTCGAAAGTGTCGGGCTTGCTTCCATCGACCAGAACCACATAGCCCAGCATCCCCTCCGACAGGATCTCCCACATGAAGTCAAACCTGTCCTGGCCGGGGGTCCCGTAGAGATGGAGCACGTACCCATCGGGGAAGGTGATACGGCCGAAGTCCATCGCGACAGTGGTGTTGCACTTCTTGCGTCCGCTTCCCGTCTTGCGCTCGGTGGAGACCACGTCGATCTCGCTTATCGCACTGATGAACGTCGTCTTGCCCGAGTTGAACGGACCCGTCACCACTATCTTGAAGACTCGCTCCAAGCAATCCCTCCCTCGCCGTCACATCTTCTTGAGGTCGTCAATAATCTTCTTAACGGACCCCTTGTCCACCTCTTTTGATCCTTTGCGGCTTTTCTTCTCCTTCTTACTCTTCTCGCCGGTGCCCTGCCTCTCGCTCATCGGGATGTGGCGCTTCTTGTCCTGCACTCCGCCGGCCAGCTCGAGCAGCTCCTGCTCCAGCTCGAAGGTCTCCAGATCGACCAGGCTGGTGCCCGCCCCGCGCTTGCCGCGCACGATCATCCCTGGCCCTTCCTCTTCCTCTTCCTCGAGCTCTGGGGTGATCTCGGGCGACGCGGCGACCTCCACCTGGGCGATCTCCTCATCGAAGACCGGCTCGGGTTCGAGCTCTTCGACCTGCTGTCCCGTGGCGGCACGGGTGTCGCCGCCGGTGATCTCGCGAAGGGCATCGATCTGGTCGAAGAAATCATCGGAAACCTGTTCGCCGACCCCTGCCTGCTCCGCAGTGGCGGGCTCCTGCGAGCCCCCCAGCGTCGCGGGCTCGGCGTCGAACATGACGGCCTCGGCGTCAAAACCGGCATCGGACGTCTCTCCGGTGACAAAGGTCGCCGGCTCCGAGTCGAGTATCATCGCCTCAGCCTCGAGCGGCGACTCCGCGGCCACACCGGCCTCCGTGGTCTCGCCGAACACTATCTCCTCGGTCACGATCTCTTCGCCCTCGTCGACCACGGCCACTTCTTCGGCGATGTCGGCGGCCTCCAGCAGCTGCTCCTCGAGGGCCGCGATCTCTACCGCGGGGACGGCCGAAGCGGTCTCCTCCGCGGCCGGCTCTGGTGGCTCCTGAGGTTCGGCGACTTCCGGCGCGGCCTGCGGTCTCAGCGAATCGATCGGGATGACTTCGGCTTCCTCCGCGGCGCCCCGCGTAGTCTCTTTTTCCGGCTCGATGGCCAGAGGGGGAACACCCTCGTCCCTTGAAGCGCTGGCTTCCTCAAGCTGCAGCACTTCCGCATCGGAGCCTTCAAGGAGCACCTCGGCCTTCGCCGCTTCGGCGGTCTCGGTCTGCGCCGTGATCTCCTCGATGAGCTGAGGCACCTCGAGAACGTTGTCGACCTCAGCGGGGGCCTCCGCGACTGCCGGCTGGCTTGCCGCGGCGACCTCGGTCCCCGCCTCGTCCGTGGCGGCCGCGACTGCCTCAGACTCCTCCAGAACCATCTCGGCTTCCTCGACGGCGGTGACCGGTTCGGCCACCTCCTCGGGGACGATATCCACGCCGATGTCTTCCGCGGTCACCAGCTCGAAGGTGTCCTCGCCGTCGATGACCGGCGCGCCCTCCACCAGGACGAACTCAGCCTCGGGCTCGGTCTTGCCGAACTGCAGGACCTGCCCGCCGGCTTCGCTCTGCTCCGCCTCCGCGGCAGCCGTCACGGGCTGTGGTTCAGCTTCGGCCGCGGTCTCGGCCTGTTCCTCGGCGGTCGCCTCCTCCGCGTGCTGCGTCTCTCTAGGCTCGACGATGGGGTAGGTCGGCTGGTCGAAAGCCAGCAGCTCTTCCCTGCTCAGGTCACGCGGCTGCGGCGAAACCTGCAGAAGCCTCTCTATCTCCTCTTCCGTGGGCAGGGGCGGGGCCTGCTCGGTCTCGTCGATCAGCGGCACCACGACGGACTCGGATTCTATGTCCTCCTCGATCGCGTCGGTGGCCTCGAAGAAGTCGAACTCCTCTGCGGTGGGGACTTCGGTCTCGGGCTCGGCCTCCTCGGGGACGACCGTCTCGACGGCCATCACTTCCGGCTCCTCGACCGCTGTCTCGAGCTCGGCCGGCGCCTCGGGCTCGGCCGCCTCAGCGGCCGGCTCCTCCATGACGTCCGGCTCGGGCTCCTCGATGACGCTCTCGGCCGGCATCTTCTCGAGCACGGGCTCCGGGACCGCCTCTGCCACCTCGGCCGGCACAGGCTCGGGGACAGCTTGAACCGATGGTTCCTCAGCGACCTCAGCAGGCGCGATCTCCGATGAGATGACCGGCTCGGGTTCCTCGATGACGCTCTCAGCCGGCATCTCCAGGTCCTCGTCGAGGCGGCCCAGGCCGCCCCTCTGGCCGGAGGACTTCTTGGCCCCGCCCCTCAGGCGTGACAGGTGACCGGCCCACTCCATCGGGATGTCGCCGGGCTCCTCGAACTCCTCCATGTCGTCGGCCCTGGCCTCGGCCTCGGCCGACGCGACATCAAGAGCTCGCTCCGCATCGTCGGCCCGGCGCTCGGCTTTCTCTTTCTGTTCGGTCTCCTGGAAGGCCAGCAGCTTGTCGTTGTCGGTTGCTTCCTTGAGCGCGAGCGACTTGTAGTAATCGACCAGGCTCTGGCCGGGCGCCGGCTCGACGTCCCTGGCGGCCGGGGGCTCGGCTGCGGAGTCGTGGATGATGAGCGGCTTCTCCTCTTCGGCCGGCGTGGTCTCCGCCGCGGATACCTCGGGGGTCTCTACCTCTGCCGTCGCGGCGGGCTCCTCCGCCTCGGCCGCGATCTCCTCCAGCGCGGCGGGCTCGGCTTTGGGAGCTTCGACCTCTTCGGCGGCTTCGGCGGCTTCGGCAGCTTCGGCAGCTTCAGCCGCTTCGGCAGCTTCAGCCGCTTCGGCATCTTCCTCTTCCGCCTCGATCGGTTCGGCCTGCTCGGCGGGCTTCCTGGTCCTGCGGCGCTGCTTGCGCCGAGTCTTGAGCGAGTCGTCGACCTCGTCAACTTCCTCGACCAGGACCTCGTCCGGCTCGGAGTCACCAACAGTGATCTCCTCGACGGCCTTCTTCTTTAAGGGGGACTTGCGCCGCGTTTTCCGCCCTGACGCAGCTGACTCCGCAGCCGCGACCTCAGGCTCCTCGACGGGGGCCGCTTCGGGCGCCTCTGGCTCGTCCGGTGGGGCCTCGACCATGCTTGCGGCTTCCGGCGCCGGCGCTTCTTCAGCAAGCCTGTCTATCTCATGTTCCAGCACGCCGGGCCCCGCGGCTTTGCCGGCTGACTCCTTGTCGGCCAGCTCCACCAGGCCGGCGGTGACCAGCCCGTACAGCGCCTTGCAGGTGACCAGGGCGCTCTGCCCGGACTTCTCGATGATGTCGCGCACCGTGCTCTCGCCGTCCACGTGGTAGAGCACCAGCCACTCCTCGCTGGTGAGGTTGACGTCGGTGGCATCCTTGCCCGGGACCTTGGTCAGCTTGAACACCGCATCCAGCGACGGGACCTTCTTCTCGATCTGGTACCACTCGTCGAGCCTGCGGCTGCCCTCCATGATCAGGTCCTCGGTGCTCATCGAGAGCCCGATGTCCTCCTCAGGGAATATCTGGCTGGGATCGAAGTCGAAGGTCCCCTCCGTCCAGCGAAGGAGGTGGAAGACAGCGTCCCGTATCTGCTCCTCGACGAAGACCTCCAGCGACTCCCGGCTGAGGTAGCCGAGCTCGACCAGGATGTTGCCCAGCCTCTGGCCTTTGCGGGTGGTCTTCTGCAGGTCGAGCGCCTCGTCGATCTGGCCCTCGTTGACCATTCCTGAGGCGACCAGACGTTCACCGAGCGGGGATCTTTTCCAGTTGTGGGTGGCGAAGAATACGTTTCCGTTGCGGAAGCAGACATAACCCTTCGCATCACCGTTGGTGATGTTAAGAGTTCCGTTCTTCTTCCCGAAATGGATCAGCTGAAACAGGTCGGGAAGGCTGAAATCCCTCAAGCTTCCCTTCAGAGGCATATCGTCCCTGCCAGTCTATTCGTACTCCACCTGGAGATGGGATTCGATTATCGCGGCGATGGCCTTGGCCGCGTTCCGTATGTCGTACAGGACCAGGCCAAGCTTGCTCCCCCGGCGGACGATGGCGTTGAGCACAGCGTCCTCTCCGGCCGAGAGCAGGAACACGTAACCGTCGGTGCCCTCGACGAAGACCTGGGCCAGCTCGCCGCGTCCGAGCTCGTGGGCCGTACGCTCACCGAGGCTCAACAGCGCCGCCGACATCGCCCCCAGGCGGTCCTCTTCATAACCATCCGGCAGAGCGCTGGCCATGACGAACCCGTCCATGCTGACGACTGCCGCGGCATCGATGTCTTGGGTCTTTTCGAGCAGGCCTTTCAGGGCTTGCTCCAGCTCGTTCTGTTGGGCACCGTCCAACCGTGCTACCTCCATGCCCCGCGAATTCACAGGCGAAGTCGAAAGAGACCCTTCAGGACCGTAGGAAGCCCCCGTACTCGGCGGGCGTGGGGAACTGCTTGCCTCCCGGGCGAAAGCATCTCTTCTGGTTAATTCTATCACACGACCTCATTGACCTCGCATTGACGAAATCAGATGATATCCGCCAGTCTCTGGGCACACCTGTTGACCTCGAGGAGAGTCATTCCCATCTTCGCCGCGTTGTCCACTGTACACGCAAGAAGCGCGTCGTCGTTCACTTTGACCACCACCAGGTCGCCCGCCTCCCCGCGCAGGTACACCTGGTCGAGGTTGCCCCTGGAAAGCTCGCTCGCCACCCTCTCGCCCGCGGCAATGAGTGAAGACGCCGTCGCGCTCATTACCTCCTCCTCCATGCCGTCGGGCATGTCGCTCGCGAGCGCCATAGCGTCAGAGCTTATGAGCACGACCGCCTGGACTCCGTTGCTGTCCGACCTGAGTTCTTTCAGCGTTTCAAGCATCTGTTGTTCTCGGCTACCTGCCACGATTCCCCCTGACCTCAACGCAAAACCTGTATCTTTACTATCGGAAAGTAAGCCCGCGATAATGAGTTGGACAGCTATATTATGCGGCTAACGGGCCGAGTTGGATAGACATCCGGCTGGCCCTCGGCGGCAGGCAGCGCTCCAGTGATCATGATGGCAGCCGAACGGCAGAACTCCACGCAGGTGAAGCAGCATATGCATCCCCGGGGATCGGCGACCTCGACCTGGCCGTTCTCGGCAAGCACCAGCACCGGCAGAGCGACATCGCTTCCGCTCTGAGGACAGAGGCTGACGCAATCGCCGCACGCCACGCAGCGCTCACTCACAACACGTATCTCCGGCATTCGTCCCTCCTTGCTCCGTCACACAGGTACCCTGGCATTCGAGCACCGCTGCATCCACGCCTGCTTCGTTCGGCTCCCTCGGAGTACTCGATTAACACGACTCGGTAGCGCGCCTTGCAGGCGCGGTGCCCCGAGGCTCTCGGTGCGTCAAGCGACCTGTGGAACGGAACATTAATGTGTGCCGCATGGCACGCAGGGGCTGAAAGACCTCACCGCCATCTGCAGCCTGGCCGCCGCCGACTCACCGATGTCAATGCCGCCGACGGTCCGCGCCGCGACGCTCGTCAGGTGCTCGT
>Ga0182011_10003101_pt1 | contig 13746 bp, 11 predicted proteins | sample 711E1DmetaG_FD_120481 | JGI IMG/M metagenome (GOLD analysis project Ga0182011, IMG submission 120481) | Permafrost microbial communities from Stordalen Mire, Sweden - 711E1D metaG | ecosystem: Environmental > Terrestrial > Soil > Wetlands > Permafrost | place: Sweden: Stordalen | collected... | reverse complement strand
GTAGACCAAAACGAACGTTGGTTCACAAAAAAGCGTTGTGCACAAACATTCGAAATCGGGAACGCTCAATGTTTGCAGTGGTTTCCTGATGTTCGAATCTTGATGCTCTATCGCCAGTACATTCGATTGCTTTTCCAGCCTCAGCTCTCGATTCTCAATCTTCCATCTTCAATTAGAACCAGCTCTGAGCCGGGCTTCTCTTCTCCCAATATACCCCGCATGCCATCCGACGCAATCCACCAGTTGACATTGGTTGAGCCGGGTGTTAGATTTTTGGCGTAAACACGCTGATGGCCTCGTCAGCCATCGAGCCGCCGCTCTGGACCCTCGGAATTCTCATGCTACGGAACCCACCCCGACGACCCACCGAGGCCAGATTCAAGTCAGCAACTTCAGTTGCATCGCGTTGAACGGAGGGCACAATGAAAGCCGAACTCGCCTCCCTTTTAAATCTGATTGTTATGTTTTGTCATCTTGCGACGGCCCAGTGGGTGCAAACTAACGGGCCTTACGGAAGCTCTGTGAGGTCTTTTGCAGTGAGTGGGACCGATGTCTTTGCAGGCATTAGCGGAGGCGTCTTCGTCTCTGCCGATAGCGGTACGAATTGGGTGCCCGGTAACATTGGTGTGGGAATTGATGGACCCGATGCTCTTGCCGCGAGCGGGACGAATCTCTTTTCCGGGTTTTATGGAGAGGGTGTTTTCTTGTCCACTGACCGCGGTACAAGCTGGAAAGCGGTTAATCACGGGCTAACGAACACGAATGTCAATTGCCTCGTCGTCAGCGGCGCGAATCTCTACGTCGGCACTTCCGTCGGTGTGTTCCTTTCGACCGACAGCGGCGTCAACTGGGAACGTGTGGGCATGACAAGGTTTTATGTATGGACAATTGCCATTGATGGTACGAATGTCTTAGCCGGGACTGACGAGGGTATGTTCGTGTCGTCAAGCAACGATACAAGCTGGACGACCGCCAATACCGGCTTGCCGTATGGCCCGGACGGTGTTCTTCCAAGTGTCCGAGCATTTGCCGTGACTCCCGCCACTGGCCGGAGACCCGGCACGAACATTTATGCTTGCACTTCTCGCGGCGTCTTCCTTTCTGCCAACAGCGGCAAGGGCTGGAGGGCGGCCAGTAATGGTCTGCCGATTGATTCATACGGCTTCCAATCAGTATATGCCATTGCCGCTTTGCCTGCCGCCGGCGGGACAGGCGGTACGTATCTCTATGCCGGGACCTCTAACGGCGTCTACTTATCGACCGACAATGGCACAAACTGGAGGGCTGTCAACATTGGAATGACGGAAGGGAACGTTTATGCTCTCATTGCCGATGGGGCGAACCTCATTGCGGGAACGGAAAATGGACTATTTCATAGTACCGACAGCGCAAGAACCTGGACTATCCTCCCTGTGATTGGTACAACTGTGGAGTGCTTTGCCTCTGACAGCTCCCGCCTGTTCACAGGAGTGGGAAAAAATCGGGTATTTCTTTCCACAGACCGTGGCGCGACGTGGCTGCCCATGGGCGAGCTAACGGCGTACTATCATATATATTGCCTGGCTGTCGCCGGCCCAAATCTCCTGGCTGGCGGGACGTGCACTCTAGGACGAGTAGACATTTCATCCGACGAAGGCATGACGTGGAGGCGGGGCTTGGATACTATTGGCTTTCCGTGCTACAGCCGATTCAATGCTGAATCATTCGTTGTGCGCCAGCCAAACGTTTTTGTGGGGGGTACGGGAATCTGGACGAGTACAGATAATGGCAACTCCTGGAGCCCCAGAAATGACGGGCTTGACTCCTGCTCCTACTTCCAGGCTCTAGACATCCTGGATACAGCCCTTTTTGCGGGTGGGCAGTCGGGCCTCTTCATTTCAAATATCCACGGCGGACGCTGGAGAGCGGCCAGTGCGGGAATGACAGGGGCGTACGTGAAGTGCCTCACAATCAGCGGCAAAACGATCCTCGCGGGGACGTGGGGAAATGGAGCATACCGTTCCACTGACTTTGGCACAACCTGGTCTCCTGCGAAGAACGGCCTGCGGGACAGCGTGGTTTACGCTCTCGCTGCTAGCGGCAAGAATGTCTTTGCCGGAACCCCCACTCAAGGTGTTTTCATGAGCGGTGACGCGGGTGCGAGCTGGACAGCCGTCAACGACGGGCTGAAGAGCATGACAATCCACGCCCTTGAGGTGTATGGGACGGACCTCTATGCTGGGACTGCCGCTTTTGGGGTCTGGCGTCGTCCGTTGTCGGACCTAGTAGTGGCTGACACGGTGGCGGCTGGTCCATCGGGGCCAAACGAATACCGTCTTCTGCAAAACTACCCGAACCCTTTCAATCCAAGTACCACCATCAAGTTCGAGTTACCGAGAGAGTCACACGTGAACCTGACGGTGTATGACGTTCTGGGACGTGAGTTGTCAAGGTTGGTGAATGAGAGGATGGACGCGGGATATCATGACGTGAAATTCGACGGGTCGGCTTTGGCGAGCGGCATGTATTTCTACAGAATTCAGGCGGGAAGTTACGTGAACACGAAGAAGCTTTTGCTCTTGCACTAATTCCAGCACAGTTGAGCTGTCAGAGAGCCCCGGCATCACCTGTCGGGGTTTTCAATTTACTGCTCTGAGTTCACCTCGCACGCGTGTCCATTGTCCCGGGAGGGGGCGGAGGGTTTGAGGACAAACATCGCGCGGCCAGGACAGGCGGAGATGAACCACAAACTTACCGCTGAAGTTCTTGGGGTGAGGAAGAAAAAGTAACTGTGAGTTCTCCCGAGCCGATCAGGTTGTTGTAAGTGATCATACCCGAACGTTCTTCAAGACTAGTCGCTGGAGTCTCCCTCGGCGCAGATGCACGTCATCACGGCACCAGGCTCAACGGCTCCGACCCGAAATACCAAATCAGCAACGCGGCACCGGCGAGAGCGAGATCTTTAATGAAGTGTGCTTGATCGTTTGCTCTCGCCATCGGGTCAGTCAGCGTCCAATAGTTGTGCATAATGATCGCCGTGGGAATCAGGAAGATTACCAGCAAAGCTGCGCCGATATGGACGTACGCACCCAGGAGTACGCTGATCCCTCCAACAAACATCATCGCGCCGGTAAGCCGCACCATGAACTTCGTAGCCGGAACGCCTTTGGCACCGGCGTACGGAGACATCATCGCAACACGGGTGAAGTGTTGAACGCCTGAGCGGATGAAGATTGCGGAAAAGAGAATTCGACCAATCACCACCAGGATATCCATTTTCTATCTCCTTTCAAGTGAGTTGCCCTTTTGCTCGGTGATGAGAGTGACCTTTGACGGAGGTCCCCACTCCTAGAGCTGGTCGCTGCTGCCTCAACTCGTACATCCCACCTCACATCCGCGTTCATTGTCCCGGGAGGGGGCGGAGGGTTTTGAAGACGTACAGCTGATTTCGGTGTCCGGAACGCTGAGGGACAAATCTCGGATAAGATTCAAAGGCTAGCGACGACGCAGTTCTCCATGTTGACCGAAAACTCCCTACTTCAGGTGTACATGAAAGGATTCTTCTCTATATATAGTCAGAACTGTCGGCAAAAGAGACCAATCCAGCCATGCACGATTTATACTCCCCACTGTCATGCCATGTATTTTTTCATCTTGCGGGATGGGTGAAGTTTTATTCCGTTAGCCATGAGAATCTTCTCGATCACCACAGGAATATCCATCAATGAATGAAACGGCATAGACTTGTGCCGAGACTTAATCCCGTGAGTCTCGTTCGCGTCGATCGTTACCATCCCCGATGTCCAGGCTTGCTTAGCCAAAACCCTTCCTCGTTTGGCTGCAAGTTTGTTTGTCCAGAACCGAAGTCGAACCTGAATCATTTTTTCGCCCACGAGGGCTGTTGTACCTTTCGACGAAGCTTTTGCCATTTATTCCTCCGAACTAATGAGAAGCTACGATTGTCACAATCGACACTACTCTGGGAATAGCCTCTGAACTCCTGGTTCCCGTCTAACGCGATTCACCCACGACTCCCACGCTCTCGGACTTCACCGCGAGGCCTGGTTGGGATACTATTTCAAGATCACGAGTTTCTTCGTCTGAACAAAACTCCCGGCCTGGATGCGATAGAAGTACACACCGCTCGCGAGGTTGCTGCCGTCGAACTTCACGTCGTGATACCCCGATTCTTGCTCTTCGTGCACAAGCGTCGTCACTTGCTGGCCGAGACTATTGAAGACGGTCAACGCGACGTGTGATCTCGTGGGGAGCCCGTAACGAATTGTTGTTGAGGGATTAAAGGGATTGGGGTAGTTCTGCTCAAGCGCATATCGTCCCGGCACCACGCTGGCTGGTCCCGGCACCGAAGTCACCGTTTCCGATAACGGACGCCTCCAGAGACCGCCGACGACTCCGGCATAAATATACGTGTCGCTTATGGCAAGGGACGACATGCTCAACCGCGGCAAGCCGTCGTTGAAGGGACTCCAACTCCCACCGTTGTTTGTCGAGACGAATACGCCGCCGCTGTCTGTGGCTGCAAGGATCGTTGTTCCATGAAGAGCAAGAGCAACAATGCTCGTGTCCGTCAATCCGTTGTTTACGGTACTCCAATGAGCACCATGGTCCGTTGTCCGGAAAATACCTCTTGGGACACCCGGAAAACCGATGACTGTAGAGGTTCCCGCAAAGATGTTTGGTCCGTTGATGACAAGGGCCGTAACGGACGTTGTCGTGTCGAATCCATTGTTGACTTGACTCCAATGCACACCATTGTCGATGGACAGACTCACACCCATTTGGAGCCTTCCTGCGCAAACAGTCGATCCTTCCGCGGCAAGAGCATAGATGCTGGGCGGGATGGTCATCCCCTCATCGAAGTAGCTCCAGTTCGAGCTATCAACTGAACACCGCCCCACCCCTCTGGCATTAACTCCAAACAGCCCACCGGTGAAGATATATGCATCAGTGATCGCTAGGGCACTCGCAAATAGGCTACCTATGGAATCCCAATGGGCCCCGCCGGTCCTGTATCGCAAAACTGGTGAAAATTCCCCCGTTCCCAACAAGGGAAAATCGGTCAAAGCCACAAGAATCGAGTCGTACGCGGCAAGTTCGGAGTACCGGTACGAGACGGTGTTCCCTGTCCATGGCACCCAGTTCACACCGCTATCTGAAGATCGCGTAATAAAGTACCCCCCACTTCCCACGGCATAGACATTTTGACCGCTCACAGCAAGCGGGCATACCGCAGAGGCATCGAGACCATCATTCAATGCACTCCAGGTTACGCCTTGATCGGTTGAGCCGAACACCCCGGCAATAGTTCCCACCAGGACCGTAGAGCCTTTCGCGGCTATGGAGATGACGGTTTGCGTCGCAGGGGAAATATTCCTCAGGAATACCGGGCCCGTCAAAGACCAACTGCCTCCACCGTCCGTTGAGCGATAGACAGACTGACCCCTGAGTGCAAAGAGGATCGACCCCATTGCGGCAAGAGGATTGTTGCCTGTCCCTGGCAGCGTGCCTGCAGCGGTCCAGCTTGCCCCGTGATCCGTGGAACGGTAGACACTCCCCGGTCCAGCAAAGATTCCTGCAGCAAAGATCCCTGAATCTGTTACTGCGAGAGAGTACACCTGATAGATGCGTGAGCGTGGGGAAGGAAACCCGTCGTTCTTCTGCGTCCAGCTTGAGCCATTGTCGGTGGAAAGAAAGACTCCGCCGACCGTGCCCGCATAGAGATACACTCCCCCCAACCCATCCAGTTCGGAAGCAAGTGTCAGGACGTTCGTGTTCGTCAACCCCGAATCCATAGCACTCCAGACTGTCCCATGGTCAGGAAGCAGGTAGACGCCGGCTCCTGTGGCGGCAAAGAGATTGGTTCCTCCCAGACCGTCAGGGGTTGCCAGAAGTGCCTTGACGTTCTGGCTGATGGATCCAGGATTGAACTGCGTCCCCGTGATGCCGCCGTCGGTCGAGCGGAAAACCCCGGCATCGCCTGTGCCTGCAAAAAGTGTGTCACCAAAGGCCGCCATGCATGTGACAGTTCCAGGAATGCTGGGAATCCTCTGTACCCAGTGCTTCCCATCATCCGAAGACCGGAACAAACCGCCGGCAGTTCCTGCAAAAAGATCGGACCCATGGACCGCCAGACACACGGTGGAGCCGCCGTGCGAGCCGTCGATTTTCGTCCATTGAGCATGCAACGGCTGCGCCACCGCAACGAGCACAAGAAGCATATTGCGAAGTGAGGAACATTGCTGGATCATGGATCCTCCTTGATTGTGAGAACGTGGTATCAGATCAACCTCTTCTAACAAGGCCGTGCAACCCTGCCGGCTATCGCTTCCTCCACCGCACGAGCGCCGTTTGTCATCTCTATACGGCGTCTCCTGCAGCACATCGGTAACAATAAAGACCCGACGAAAGATGCCGCGCGTCAAATGTTTCGCGGTGTTCTCCGGGATGTTGATATCCATCCACCTGTACCGCCACCTCACGCCCATGCTAGTCCCAACAAAGAGGTTCGTACCAACGAGGGAAACGAAACCTATCCATCAAGTAATTACTCACAATTGCGGGGATTTGCTGAAACGTGGAGGGCACAGATATGATTCATCTCGTTCTGGTTTATCTCACCAAGCAGCCGCTTCCAGTGCTTCATCCTCTGCAGGATCCTTTCTGCCTAAATTCCGAAAACGCTAATAGGCCTGAAAATAGGCCCACAAAAATTCCCGAATTCGAATTTCCCTACTGAAATCCGCTCGGACCCACATTCGAGATGACCGCGCCCCTTTAGGTCGAAGGACCCATGAGGAGATGGATCGTTTCCTCCAGGAGGTGTCCGACGAGGCTCATTCGAGAGCTCATGCATCGGGAGGTTCATCTCACCTCGCACCGCATCCATTGTCCCGGGAGGGGGCGGAACGGGTTGAGGACATACAATTGTTGGCGTTTTGATACGGATAGTCCTTGTAGACACCACCGGAAATCCTTACTACTCCGAGCGCATTTGACATTGGGTAAGGGAAGAGGCTAATTTCACCCAAAGATACGCACGATGGTTTCGTCAGCCATCGAGCCGCCGCTCTGGACCCTTGGTCACATCTCTGCTACAGAGCCCACTCCGACGACCCCCCTTGGCTGCGAGCCTCGAAGTTTACTAATTCCTTGTTAACACAATAGCTCAATGGCTCAAAGTAGGAGCCATCGAGCCGCTGCCTGACCAGGACGAACTGGCACAGATCGGGAAGGATCAGGAACATTTGGAGGGAATTTTATGAACACACGCAATCTATGGTCACGCATTTTGGTCATCGCGGGCTGTATTGCGATGGTGGTCGGAGCCATTGATCCTATGGAAGGATCACTCCTAATCCTCCCCGGTAGCGGGATGGTTGCGCTCGGCACCTTCATCGCGCAGAGCGAACGCCGGTTGATCGCTTACAGGGTGTGGGTTTTCATTCTCGTTGCCATTGGGGTGGGGGCGTTGTGGGGGCTGAGCGAGGTCGGTGGCTTTGGAGGCTCATCCGGACGTACTATGTGGTGGGGAGTGCTGATTCTGCCTTATCCGATAGCCTGGTCTTTGGGTATTTGGGGGCCGGGCTCCCCCCGCTGGATGCTGTGGCTGGGCATAGTGGTTGGCCTTTGGTATCTTACGATGCTTGTGATGATCCTGACGCATCCGGCTCGACCCGGCGGAAGCATCGGGGCCGGCATCTTCATTGCCACAATCGGCCTCCTGACCATCGGTGGCTGCATCTACCGACTGAGGAAGAGTACAACGCCGTGATGGCTTCTGCCTGCCGTTGTTGCTCTTGGATTTGTCACCGTCACGGTCCCCTACTTTGCTTTTCTCCCGAGAACGGAGTCCGTTACATTTCGTATCGCCGCCCCCGCAGCCCGGCAGGTATTCATAGCAGGTACTTTCAATAATTGGGACCCCCGGCAATACCCCTTGAGCGAGAAGCCGCAGGGACAGTGGCAGACCACCATCTTACTTCCGACCGGGCGCCACGAATATAAGTTCATCCTGGATTCAGAATGGGTATACGATATGAACAATCCCAACAAAGTGCGGCTACAACCGCCCCTGCATGGTTATAATTCCGTTATCAATGTGGGGAGCCAGGATACCCTTTCTTCCAAACGGTAGTGCGAAGCCTCACGCCGGCCCTTCCTGCAGCTTTCGTGATGCTCTACTTTCCTGGACTACAGGAGCAGGCGAAGAAGTTGCTGCTCGATTGCTGACGAATTGCGGTACAGATTGCCAATGAAGGCGATTTGGTTTCACTTGGTCGAATCTTGCGAGTGGTGTGTACTTCTGCCGACTGACAGCGCGGGGACTTTGTATCAACGAAGAGAATGCTGGTTTCGAAATGAGTTTTGGCTCGAAGTAGGAATCATCAAGCCCCCGAGTGTTCATGCCTTTGTCCTACTTCAAGCCAGTAATCTCCGACAGCATTCGCGTTGAAAGGAGGACAAGATGAGAACTCAAGCCATCTGTCTTGCACTAGCCATTATCCCGATTTGTCCCTTTGCGTCCGCTCAATGGGTGCAACCTAGTCTACCGGATAGCAACGGTGTTATTTGTTTTGTTGAGAGTGGGACGAATCTCTTTGCCGGCACTGGATCCGACATCTTTCTTTCAACCAATAACGGCACAAGCTGGACGTTTGATACCACCATTGGTGTTTGTGATGTCCACAATGTTTTCGCATTTGCCGTCTCCGAGACAGATCTTTTTGCTGTAGGAGGTGGGGTTTCTCTTTCCATCAATGGCGGTACAATCTGGAGACTGGTCGGAGAGATGGGCCCCGCGCCGATGTCTACTAACGAGTGATCATACATGAGGACTTCTACACGGTACAGTGTTTTGGTGGGGGGCATCCTGCTCCTCTTGTACCTTCTTGGCCCAGTTCCTCCGAAGCCGAATATCGACACGACTCTCCCTCAAACACCAGAAGATTTGATTCAGCTAGAAAAAGAAGTAAATCGAACCGAAGAGCAGGTTGTAAATCTCAAGAAGGACAATCAAGCGCGAATTGTTTGGTTCGATTCGCTCTCCAAGCAGAGAACGAAGATTAGCGTAGTCTATTTACATGGGTTCAGTGGGAGTCAAGCAGACGGCTTCCCTCTTCATGCTGAGTTCGCAAAGAGGTACGGCTGCAATCTCTATTTGTCCCGTTTGTACGGTCATGGAGTAGCAGGAGAGGATGCCCTTAAAGATCTTACTCCCGATAACTATGTGCGGAGTGCCTGTCTGGCAGTGGCAATTGGAAAACGCCTTGGGCAAAAAGTCATAATCATGGCAACCTCCACAGGCGGTACCCTCGCCCTTCTCATTGCTTCCGAACACCCAGAGATTGCCGGTCTCGTGCTATACTCGCCCAACATAGATTTCCGTGACAAATCCTCTTCCATTTTGACTGTGCCTTGGGGATTGCAGATTGCCAGAGTATTCCAAGGTGGAAACACCATAGAATCCCCGGATCCAGAGGATGTGCGCAATTACTGGCAGTCAAAATATCGAATTGAGGCACTGGTCTCCGTAAAAGTCCTTCTTAATTTAACGATGAACAGTGAGACTTTTTCACGAATTCATCAGCCGGCTTTTGTAGGCTACTTCTATAAAAGCGAAGACGAACAGGATACCCGTGTTTCAGTGGTTAGGATGCTTGACATGTTTTTGGAGCTATCGACCCCCATTGAAAAGAGACGGAAAGTAGCGTTTCCCGACGCTGGCGTACATCCAGTAGCTTCATCAATTTTGTCGAAAGACATAAAGACGGTGCGCTTCGAGACGTTCAAGTTTGCCGAGGAAGTCTTGGACCTCAGCCCGACAGATTCTTTGACAATCCAATGATCGAGAGAGCTTTGAAGTGGTTTGAGATTATGATTCCTTTTTAGGTTTACGTCGGCGGAATGCGTCTCGTGTCATGGGGCGTGAAGTCGGGGTGAACATGAACGGAGGTATTATGAGTAACCCAAGTATGCCCTTCATCCTAATCTCAGTACTGCTTTCATTCTTCTCCGCTTCATCAGCCCAAGGGAAGCCATGGCAGTTGATCCTTTGCTCGGGTGATACGCTGACCGCGTGTAGACTCGATTCGCTGCACGACAATGTTCTTACCTGCACTTGCGATACCGGAATGCTTTTTGTCCCCGTCGACTCAATTGCAGCATTGGTGCAACACAAAGAGGGGAGCTTTTCAAAGGGCGCGCTAATAGGCTCTCTGGTGGGTGCAGTGGCCGGAGGTGGCATCGCTGCTGGAACATATCAGCCTTCGCCATCCCCCCACTTTTTCAACATAGGGCAGGGAGGGGCCACAGTTATGGGAGGGATTGCCGGGGCCTCAGTTGGCTTCTTCCTCGGCGGGATTATCGGCAGTTTGTCATCGGGCAGTGAATTCGATCTTAGAGGGAGAAGACTGATAGTGAAGCTCCTAATCATTCAGCGACTACTCGCCCAAAGAAATGATGGTAGGAATGAAGCTTCAGATTTTGAGCGACCATCCGCTAAGTAGAACAACAGATCTCCGGGCCTGAATAATCTGCTCCTATTGACATTTCAGTATTTAATGGATACGCACTTTAGTTGTGTCCTCTATTCATTGTTGCATACCTTACTGGGTACTTCTTCTGATCGCCAGCCCCCAGACCTGAGGGGAGGATACGTTTTCCAGGGGTCCTGGATACTTGCGGGACTGCGGCCATTAACTCAATTGTTCTCGCCCCTCTGCCCATTTCATCCAATGTTGGCGGGACGAATTCTCACCTTCCAGCCCAATCTTAGCGGGGGAAAGTGTCAATTTCTTGACTTTCTATTTTGATCCGACGCTGGGAGGATATCCAGGCAAAATAAAAAAATCGGTCCCGCTGGCGGCAAAGACCCTCTTCTGTCACCACGTCTTAAGGTCTTATTTCTTGTTTTTGAGCCTCTCGCTCACTCCTTCCCCCATTTCTGCCGTGCACCTGATTACTCTCCATTTTTATCCTCGTCCGAGCATTATCGCCAATGATTGCAGGGGTATTCCTCTCGATTAGCCCATTTTCCCAACGTTCGAGGTGACAAATTTTAGCGCCGCGCGGAAGTCATCAGGGCAGGGGTCAGCTCCAGGATCCATCTCGGAGCAAGGGCGGGTGGGAACAAAATAAAAAAAAGCAGTCCCGCTTCGCGGAAAGAGCCTCCATTCCCCCCCCCATACCATGCATGGGCCGTCGCATCCCAGGGTCGGCCAACAAAAAACCCTCGTACACCTTCGGCGCCCCCCGTCATTCCGGAGAGGTTTGGGGCTTTTTGTCTTTTTTGTTTTTGAGCCCCCTCCGAATCATCATTTATCACCCCGACTTATCATCCTATCACCGTGATAAGATGATAAGATGATAAGATGATAACATCGGGTTCTTATCAAACTTCTTATCATCAATTCATCAAATGATAAGAACTCAATCTACCTCTACCTCTCTCTCTATATCTACTACAATCTTATCATTATCATCAGCCACAGGTGTAGGGGTGGAGACGGGCGAAGCAACGGCATAGGTCCCGTGCTTCTCCTTCGAGAGCTTACCTTCGACCATACCTCTCTTTATGGCTCTGTCCACCGTGGCTATTGAATAGCCGAGATCCTCGGATGCCACTATTATTTCATCTCGCGACATGCTCGTCTTTCCCGTGCTTTTAAATATTCCCAAAACGTCTATCTTTTCCATTTTCTTTTCTCCTAAGTGTGCGATATGGTGTTCCTCATCAACTTCCCCTTCATCGTGAAAAGTGAAAGTGTTCTTATCGAAGCTTAACAACCGAGGCTTTCGCTCATCATCATCGAACCCCCTCAACTTGTCGGCCTTGATAATCCTCATTGATTCGTCCTTATCACTTCTTCTCATAAGAAAAGCACCATTCACAATTCGATTCTGAGCCCCTCCTCCTACGGTCATATCCATGTGAAGCTTATCATACTTCGTGCCCTTGTGGAAATGCGTGATAACGAGAATTACGCACTGATACTTGTGGACCAGTGTCTTGAGCTCACCAAGAACCGCTTTCAATGCATCGTTATCTTTTTCCTTCGCCGTGGTGGCAAGATAGAAACTGTCAATGATGACCAGGGAAGGCTTAAACTCTGCGATCTTCTCCTCTACGTATTTCGCTTCCATCACAGGGGCATCGAACAGGATGTGGAACGTGTCCGGAGGAACAGGTCTGTTCATATGATGAAGTCTGTCCTTAAACTCCTCCCTATCCACTTCGTTGTCCAGATATAGGACTTTCCCCTGTCGAACGGTCCTGCCAAGGAATTCTTCTCCAAGGCACACGCACAGGGAGAGGTTCATTGCGAGGATACTTTTACCTGATCCTTCGGTGCCGGAGAGGAGGTTCATTCCTATTGTCATCATCCATCCGGTGACGAGGTTCGGAGTGTAGATTATCGGCTCCACCTGAAGGTTCGCAATATCCTCATACGTGACTTCAACAGGAATTGCTCTGTTCCTGTTTCCATAATTGTCCCTCTTGAACACATTATCGACGGTCTTAATTAATTCCTCTTCAGTGAGAGGAGGTGAATTCAACTGATTCCATCCCCTCAATGTTTCGTGTAATGCTCCCCGGAAGTCAAGACAGATTTCTGTGAGATTTGGTTGAGTCTTTTTTTTAAGCCGTTGCTGTCTGTGTCTGGTTTAGCGAAGCTTCAAAGTCTATCGGGCTCATGCCCATCAATGTCGAGTGGGGATAGTCCCGGTTGTAGAACAGGAAGAAGGTGTTGACAGCTGCTGTGGCCTGTTCAAGTGACTCGAACTCGTTCGGCCAAACGACTTCCTCCTTGAACGTCCGCATGAAGCGCTCGGTGTCTGCGTTCCCTTTCGGGTATTGTAGCTGGTGGTAACGTGCTCGATCTTCAGAATGTCGAGGACCTTTTCGTAGCGTTCGCTCGTCGGTTGTGAGCCATTGTCGCTCATCAGGTGAACGTTCTCCGCTCGGCTGCCCGCAGGACAGGCGACTTCAACGGCCTGATGCAGTGCCTCGAGCCAAAGGTCCGTCTTCGGTCGCAGCCCGAGCGAGTAGCCCAGTGCCCGCTTGGTGTACCAGTCGATGACGACCACCAGGTACAACCAGCCGAGACCCTGTACGTAGAACTTGGTCATGTCTGTACCCCACCACTCGTTCCGTCGAGTGGGCTGAGGCTTGGAGCGGGTCTCGGCGCGCTTCGCTTTGTAGCGCTTGACCGGGACTGAGAGCCCGTCGAGCCGCATCAGACGCCGCACGCGCTTGCGGTTTACGCACAACGAGCATTTATGCTGTAAAAACGCTGTGATCCGCCGGTACCCCCAGAAGGGGTGCTTCCCGGCAAGTTCCCGGATCTTCTCCAGGAGGGCAACCTCGGATGCATCCTGCTCGGGAGCTTCCGGCTTCACGATCGTCAGAGCTCGCTGGTGCCGGTAGTAACTCGCCCGCGAGAGCCGTAAGATCCGGCAGGTCTCAGCCACCGGCACACCTTCGGCCTCAAGTGCGCGAACGAGTTCGTCATCATTCAGAACAGTTTCAGTTTTTTTTAAACACCTGGATCTCGACCGCCTGTTGGCCGATCACCCGTTCCAACTCGGCGATCTTCGCCTTGTCGACGTCACTCGATCCGCGGCCTCCTGGGCCGTTACCGGCCAGGGCGGTCTTGCCGCCTTCGAAGAACTTATCGCGCCAGTTGTAGTAGGTGGCCTGACTGATACCGTGATTTCGACAGAGTTCCGTGATATTCGTCGATTCTT
>Ga0182011_10003096_pt1 | contig 13757 bp, 11 predicted proteins | sample 711E1DmetaG_FD_120481 | JGI IMG/M metagenome (GOLD analysis project Ga0182011, IMG submission 120481) | Permafrost microbial communities from Stordalen Mire, Sweden - 711E1D metaG | ecosystem: Environmental > Terrestrial > Soil > Wetlands > Permafrost | place: Sweden: Stordalen | collected... | reverse complement strand
TCGGCCCCTCCAGGGCCGGAATGTTCGTTTGGCTTCTCTTTCCGTAGGTTTCCACCTACGGCTACTCACAGTTTCCCGCTTCGCGGGACGGAAATGGCGCCTTATTCTAGCGCCTATGCCCCCGGCCCCTCTCCTCCAAGGGGGAGAGGGGAGGATGTGGAAACTCGAGGGCGGGGTTTTAGGGCGGGCTTAATACCCGGCCCAAGGCGACCACAAGGGTCGTCCCCACGTTCCCCTATTATTGAGCAACACGGTGGCGAAGACTCACCGCGACTTCCACCGCGTTCAGGGCGGCAAGGCGAAGATTATCCGCGACAGCCCAAATCCAGAGGCCGGTCGGGTGGTCCGCATCAACAGTCACACTATCCACCAGGATATTGTCCGAGCCGGCAACCTCGACTGGGGTAGGCGAGTCCTGCGAGCGGCGCCGCATTTGAACACGCTCTCCTTGTAAAGCTTCGCTGACCTTTTCCGGCGCCACGGGCTGGCCTGTCTCGACGAAGAGGGAAACCGCCAGCGAATGAAACACGGGAACCTGAAAGAGGCGCAAAGCCGGCAGCGGAACCCTCCCCTGCAAGTATTCCTTGAGTTGCTTTCGGAGACGATCCTCAAGAGCGAGCAGTTCACTTCCGCCCGTCCCACCCGGACGTGCCAGTAAGTTAAAGGCCAACTGCGCGCCAAAAACTTTGCGCGGAATCTTCTGGAAGCTGAGCACGTTTACGGTCTGCTTCTGAAGCTCATCAATCCCGTGCGACCCGATTTCGGAGACCGGAACGAAGATATGAGCAACGGCGCTTTTCAAAGGGAAGCGCGCCCCCAAGCGCAACAGCAAACTGCTGATTACGATCGTGGCAGGACTAGCAGAAACATAAACCCGGCTGGCGCCGCCTTCCTCTGCTTTTCCAACCGGAAAAAGGTGGTCGAGGAAGGGTACGCTCAGCACGTTCCGGGGGAGGGGGTTCGGTGGTTCCGCCGCCTCTTCACCGGGCGCTGCGTTGCTGAGGTCGATAACCAAGCAAGCGGGCCGCGCCAAGTCCGAAGTTTGGGCGGGATCCAGGAAGGAAGGCAGTTGGCGAGAGCGCGCCGCGATAAAGGCAAAATCAAGCTCGGAGGCGGTAACATTCTCGTCAAAAGTCGAGGTTATCGGTCCCTCACGCAAATCAAGGATGGGCAATTCGGGTTCATCTTCGTCGTCCGAGAATGTAACCAGACGGGAGAAGGGAAAGTGGTGTTCCTCCAGCACGTTTACAAGCTCTTTGCCCAGCAGCGAAGATGCGCCCACCACTGCGATCCGGTATCCCTGTTGGGTGGTTTTCATGTTGCGTGAACCTCTTCCCGCGCCGGAGGATGGGGGCGGAACTTCGACGTGATGCGCAGAATGATGCCCGAAAAGGCGTAAGTCAAGGCGATGGCCAGCAGGACGGGTTCAGAATATACCCAAATGGCCCAGATGATAAGCCCCAGGAATATGATGGCAATGTAAGAACGACGCCTGCGCAAATCCAGCGTTTTAAAGCTGTAATAACGCATCCTACTTACCATCAAGAACCCCAGAATGGCGACGACCGCCATCCAGCCCAAGCTGTAACCCCGTTGCACTAGCGGTGTTTTCTCCCAGTGGATGATGGCGGCAATGGTCCCCGCCGCAGCCGGGATCGGCATGCCTACGAAATACCGGCGGTCAGCAGTGGGTTTTACGCTTTCGATGTTGAATCGCCCCAGGCGCGCCGCGCCGCATATCACATAAGCGAACGTCGCGATCCAACCCAGTTGACGCAGGTGCTCGATCAACGGCGGTCCGGGCATCTCGCTTATGGCGCGGATGCCCCAGGCATAGGCCAGGAAGGCCGGGGCAACGCCGAAAGTAATGACATCGGCCAGGGAATCGAACTCCCGGCCAAAAGCGGATGTGGAATGGGTGAGCCGCGCAATTCGGCCGTCGAGCCCGTCGAATAAAATCGCCCACCCGATGGCCTTTGCCGCGTTATCGAACGCTATCGCGCTCAGTCCCTCGGCCCCGCCAGCCGTCATGGCGAGAGAGCCTCGGAGCGCCGCCAGGATGGCGAAATAACCGCAGACCAAGGTGCCTACGGTGAATAGGCCGGGCAGAATGTAGACACCCCGCCTCATGGCGCCTTTCTTATTGAATTTCAGATTGGGTGTGGCTGGTTCCAAGGATACTGCTCCCTGCCCGGACGTGATCCCCGACTTTGATTCTCAATGTCACATCCGGTTCCATGAGAACATCAACACGCGACCCGAACTTGATTAACCCGACGCGCTCTCCGCGCGCCAGCGAGTCGCCCGGGCGTTTCCAGAATACTATTCGCCGCGCCAGTATTCCAGCAATTTGCTTAACCACGATCCGGCCTTGCTCACCCTCGAGGGTGAAAACGTTTTGCTCGTTTTCAAACGAGGCCGCTTCCCCCATGGCCACCCCAAACGCGCCCTTTCGATAGGAGACTTCCTTGATCACGCCGGCAATGGGGGCCCGATTGACGTGTACGTCCAGAGGGGACATGAAAATACTGACGCGGCACACCGCACGGCCCTCGTAGCTCTCTTGTACGACTCGCACGATGCGACCGTCGGCGGGAGAAATGATGGCTTGAGCGTGGGTAGGGATCGGGCGCTCAGGATCACGGAAAAAGTTTAGAACCAGGATGGCCAGGCCCAGAAAGAAGATGGCGCAGATCAGAAGGAAAAGGCTTCGCTCCCGGAACCAGAATCCGAGAAGACCGCCGGAGATGAGCACCAACGGGAGACCGTACCAATATCCCTCCTGCACCATGTATCTTTCCGTATCAGCCCGGGGGCTCTTCGCTTCCTCATCGAGCCGCCTCTTGGTACACTCCAAGGGGGGTCGGCTTCGCCGGCCCGGCGCAGGACCCCTCCCACCAATCCGCAAGCTGGGCGGGGCGGTTAATGCACTGTCTGGGCTTGCCGCACCAGCAATTCCATCTGGTCCTTCACCCGCAGTTTCAGCTTCTTCAGCCGCACTTCTTCGACCTTTTCTTCTTCCGTAAGGAAGACCTTTGTCGCGAGTTGGTTGAGCTGGGAACCGTAGCGGATGTGCTCTTCACGAAGGCTTCGATATTCCGGGTTGTTGGCCATCAAAACCTCCCGGATGGCCTCGGCAGGAGTGCTCATGGGTGTGCCACCTCCCCATTCGATTTGGTACTGTAGTCAGGCTAGCACACCAAACAAGCCCATTCAAGCCGAAATTAGCACCAACACCAACCCATCTTCTCGCGGATCGTTGTAGTAATCCCTCCGCCGATAGCGCAGGCCGAACCCTGCGGAATAGTAGAGCCGTTGGGCTGGGAGATTGGAGGCGCGCACTTCCAGATAAATCTGCTTTGCACCCTGTTCCAACAGTCGCCTGCGCCCTTCGTCGAGAAGTTCCCGTGCCGCGCCTTGCCGCTGATGAGCCGGATCGACGGCCATATTCCTGAGCTCTGCCTCGTCGATGACGCAGTGGAAAGCCCCGAATCCCACAATCATGGGTGGAGTCACCGTATCGAGTTCGGCGACCAGGATTAATCCCAAAGGGTCGGCGGCCAAGCTTGCGTAATCTGCCTGAGTCCATTGGGCGGCTTGGGGGGTCTTGCTTTGGATGCTCATGATTGCTGCAAGATCCTCGTTAGAGAATCTACGAATTCGCATGGTTACGCCTTCCAATACAATTCCGCATCGGGCCGCCGAATGTAATGGGCATCAAGGTCGCCGGCTGCCTGCTGTTTTCCCGTCCGATAGTCCCGGAAACCAAGACGCGCCACAGCCTCGACCAGCGTCCCCGTAACCGCCTGCCACTGGAATGAGCTGGAAAGGTTTTCACGAAGGGTAAGAGCTGCTCGATCGTGCTCCCTGACCACGCACGTTGCCCCCACCGCTTCGGGCAGGCGACTGGCGAGGAAGGGGTCCAGCTCTTCGCGTTTAAGCAACCTGCCTTCATCAGCGGGCAAGTAGCATGGTTGGTAGCCCGTGTCCTCTTTGGGTTGGCGATGGAAAAGCCCCACAAAAAACTCTCCCCGGTGCGCATCGAGGATGGATGTGGCCCAGTCCGTCCGTATTTGAGCTGCATCGACGAGGGCTTCCAGTACCGAGACCCCGCGAACCGGCAACCCGAATGCCTTCGCCCACCCTTGTGCTGCGGCCAGACCCACGCGGATTCCCGTGAAGGATCCCGGCCCATTAGCGACCGCGATCAGTCCCATGTCGGCCAGACCTCGTACCGGCACGCCATGCCGCGCCTTAGCTTCTTCGATTGCCTGGTCCACCATGCTGAACAGGCTGACGGAGTAACGGTTGGCGGGACCATCATTCGCGATACGCGCCAGACATACATGGTCACGAAAAATGGCCGCGCCTCCGACTTCGCTTGTGGTATCAATCGCCAGAATCAACATCGCAAGCCATTATACCGCGTATGCTACAATGGCCTTCCAGTGCGAAGTTCAGGCGCGAAAGCAGGGAGCCGGCAGCTCTCCCCGAGGTCGCCGCGCAAGTCATTTGCATTCGCCCTGTTACCTGCTGCCTTTCGTCTTTATGGCTGAAGCAACCCAATCCGCGTCCAGGCCTCTCGAGCTGACAGAACTCCTTACCCTGACGGGGGAGGTCGGCGAGCGCATTAACTCTACGCTTGACCTTGACGAGTTGATGCAGCGCATCGCAGAGATCGTCAAACGCGCCATCGACTATGAGGTCTTCGCCATCCTTCTGCTCAACGAAAAAACCCAGGAGTTGCACATTCGCTTCAGCATCGGCCACCCGGACGAGCTGGTGCGGAACAAGCGGATCAAAGTCGGTGAGGGGATCGTGGGGCGCGCGGCAGCGACCCGCCGCTCAGTCCTGGTGAATGACGTGCTCAAGGACCCCGGCTATATTCAGTCCTTGTTCCCCGTGCGGTCGGAGTTGGCGGTCCCGCTGATAACCAAGAACCGCCTCATTGGCGTGATCGATCTGGAAGCGCCCTGGACGGATTTCTTCAACGATTCGCACGTCAACCTTTTGGAACTCCTCGCCAGCCGTATGGCCATGGCGCTGGATAATGCCCGGCTCTATCGCCGCAGCGTGCGGCAGGCACGGGCTCTCCAGTTGCTCAACGAGATCAGCCGTGAAATGAGTTCCGTCCTGGTCTTGAACGAGCTGTTGCGGAAGATCGGGACGTTGACCAAGAGACTAATTGATTATCACCGGTTCAGCATCCTGCTGGCCGACGAGCAAGCCCAAGCTTTCAATACCGTGATCTCTCTGAAACAGGATGAGCACGAGCCTGAGAGGGGCATGGTTCATTTTGGTCAGGGAATTGTTGGCGCTGCCGCCGACCTCCGTCAGACTGTGGTTGTCCCCGATGTCACCAAAGACCCCCGGTACGTCCTCGTCAATCCTGAAACACGCTCCGAAATGACGATCCCTCTCATCTACCGTGGCCGCGTCATCGGCGTTGTGGATCTCGAGAGCCCGCGGTTGAACTATTTTTCGGAAGACCACGCTCGCGTTTTCTCCACGCTCGCTCCGCAAATTGCCATTGCCATTGAAAACGCCCGCCTCTACGAACGGGTGGCACGAAGCGAGGCGCGCCTTGAACGCGACCTGCAGCGCGCCCAGGAAATCCAGATGCATCTCATGCCGGGGACTGCGCCCAACATCCCTGGCATGGAAGTGGCGTTGCGCTTCCAGCCCGCTCGGGAATTAGGGGGTGACCTCTACGATTTTCTGACTTATGGAAAAGACCGCCATGTGCTGGCGGTCGGCGATGTGAGCGGCAAGGGCGCTCCTGCTGCCTTGTACGGAGCTATGGCCAGCGGCATCCTGCGCAGCTTGGCCCCCCAAAAGCTCTCCCCTCCCGATTTACTCAGGAGGCTCAGCCTGATTCTTCTCGAACGTAAGATCGAAGGTCACTTCATTACGCTGACTTATGCCATCTGGGAGCCGCGCGCGAAGACACTACGCCTCGCGAATGCGGGAATGCCTTTACCCCTCCTGGTGAGAAAGGGTCAATCCCGGCCCATCCGCGCCGAGGGAATCCCCTTGGGCCTGCTGGAACACGCCGAATACCAGGAAGTGTCGGTGGAGCTTAAATCAGGGGATTTGTTCGCGATGTTTTCTGACGGCATCGTGGAGGCGTCGAATACCAAGTACGAGGAGTTCGGACCGCGTCGCATGGAGAACGTACTGCGCCAGAATTTTCATCGCTCCCCTCAGGAAATCATCGATACTCTTTTCGAAGAAGTGCGGGAGTTTGAGCAAGGTCGACCGCCGCGTGACGACCAGACGATTGTTCTGATCAGGGTCCGCTAATGGCCCTAGGTTGGGGGGACGGAAGGCAGAAGGCAAAAGGCAGAAAGCAGAAGGCAGCGAGCGTAGCGCAGGTCCCGCTCTCCGGACTTGCGGCTCTTATAGCAGTTTGCATTCGGCAGTCAAGAGAGGAAAGAGAGTAGTGCGAGATTCAGAATTATCCCTGGCTCCTGGCGCCTGGCAGCAATAGTGTTCAATTAATGGGTTTGGGGAATTTAACTCGCAATTTATTCCGGGGTGACACCCTCACCCGGCCCGCCCCGGCTGGAGAAAGCGCCGGTTGCGGTCCACCCTCTCCCCCAAGGGGGAGAGGGGAGTGAAATCAAATTACCTCCACCCTCTCCCCTTTGGGGGAGAGGGTCGGGGGTGAGGGGGTCGAACTGGGTACGGTCTGCTGAAGCGAACAGTATTGCCCTAGCCCATAGATCCTCTTTCGTAAAGGCTGGAAGCAGACCACTGACTAATGACTACTAACAACTGACCCGCCAAGGCGGGACCACTGACCTCGGTGAAGCAACGCATGGAAGCCTTTCGCTACGAATCCGGGCAATTGCTGTGTGAAGACGTTCCCGTCGAGTCGCTTGCGGAGCGCTTTAGGACGCCGGCCTATGTTTACAGCCAGGCCGCCATCTTGGGCAATTTCGCACGTGTCAAGCAAAGCTTGGCGCTGGTGCCCAACCTCATTTGTTATTCCGTGAAGGCCAATTCCAATCTGAGGATTCTCAATCTGCTCCGCCAAGCGGGGGCTGGCTTTGACGTTGTTTCGGGCGGAGAACTGGCGCGTGCTTTACGAGCCGGGGCGATCGCCGATCAAATCGTTTTTTCCGGGGTGGGGAAGACCGAGGGGGAAATTGACGCCGGGCTCGCGGCCGGCATCGGGATGTTCAATGTCGAGTCGGCAGGCGAACTCGAACTGATCGACAGCCGTGCCCGCTCGCTTGGGAGGCCCGCCCGTGTCGCCATCCGTGTCAACCCCGAGGTCGAGGCGCGAACCCACCCTTACATTTCCACCGGCCAAATCATTCACAAGTTCGGCGTCCCGAAGGACGAAGCTCTGGATCTGTACCGTCGTGCCAATCGCTCCAGCCATCTGAAAATTCACGGCGTGGCTTGCCACATCGGATCTCAAATCCTCGAAGTCGATCCCTTCCTCGAGGCCTTGGACGAAATCCTGGGCATGGCAGCGCAACTTCAGGCCGAGGGCATGGGCGTCGAATACCTCGACCTGGGCGGCGGATATGGAATCCGCTACGCGGATGAGCTGCCCCTCGACTTCGACGTGCTGCGCCGCGGCCTCGCGGAGCGGCTGCGAGCCACCAAGTACCGCCTGATCTTCGAGCCGGGCCGCGCCTTGGTGGGCAACGCGGGCATCCTGCTCACACGCGTGCTTTACATGAAGCGAAACCGCCAGAAGAACTTCATCGTGGTGGACGCTGGAATGAATGACTTGATGCGCCCCACGCTTTACGGTTCTTTTCACGAGATTATTCCTGTTCGCCACCATCAGGGGAATAGGTTTAAAGCCGACGTGGTGGGCCCGATTTGCGAAACGGCCGATTTTTTCGCCCAGGATCGGGAAATGCCGGACGTCAAGCCCGGCGAGTTGCTTGCCATCCTCACCGCCGGCGCTTACGGCTTCGTGCTCTCTTCCAATTACAACACTCGCCCGCGCCCCGCCGAAGTTCTTGTCCAGGGCAGCAAGGCAGAATTGATCCGGCCGCGTGAGAGATTGCAGGATTTGATGGCAGGTGAAACCCTCGATTATGATGACCCCTGCAGCTCGGGGAGCGGACCTGGCCATGAATGAGCGATTCTGCGTACGAGTGCCGGCAACTTGCGCGAACCTGGGTTGCCTTTTCGATTGCGCCGCGCTGGCATTGAGCCTTTACCTGGATCTCCACATCACACCGCGCAGCGACGGGAAGGTTTCCTTCCACTACGCAGGGGTAAACCCCGAGCGGATTTCCGGCGACTCCGATAACCTCATTGCCCGCGTCATCGGGGACACTCTCGAAAGCTGGGGCAAGAGGCGCGGCTTTGACCTGGAGATTCGCAACCAGATTCCAGTGGGTGTGGGTCTCGGTTCGAGCGCCGCGGCAATCGTGGGCGCCCTCGTGGCCAGTCACTGGCTCGCAGGCCGACCGCTCTTTGATGAAGAACTGGTGACCCTTGCCAGCCTGCATGAAGGGCATCCCGACAACGTCGCAGCGGCTTGGCACGGTGGGTTCACGCTGGCGGTCAACGAAGGGGAGCGAGTGCTCGCCTATTCGTGCCCGGTTCCCGAAGACCTTCAGCTTGTCGTGGTCGTACCGAACTACGCGCTGGCGACGAAAGAGGCTCGAGCGGTCTTGCCCAGCCAATACTCGCGCGCGGATGCGATTCATAACTTGCAGCGCGCCACGGTTCTCGCCGCGCAGTTCTTTTGCGGCAAGATGGATTTCCAGGCGGAGTTCTTTGAAGATCGCTGGCATCAACCCTACCGGGCGGCCTTAGTGCCTGGCTTGACGGAGGTGCTCAGCACCAAGCACCCTGACGTTCTGGGGATATGCCTCAGTGGGGCGGGACCTTCCATCCTGGCTTTTGTGCGCGCCAACGCTGCCACCATCGGCGAACTTATCCGGCAAACCCTCGCGCAGCGCGGCGTCGAGGCCCAACCCTACCTTCTCGCCGCTGATAACCAGGGAGCGAAGGGCTGGAGCCTGCAAGCCTAGAGAGGAAGCAGTTAGAAGTCAGGAGTCCTAGGGGGTATGCGACACCCCGCCGTATTCGCGCGGGCGATTGAGAGGTGATCGGCAACACCGCGCCGTTGGGTCATGACCCCCAGGTTAAACGATGCCGGCCCCGAGCGCGAAGCATTCTTTCCCAGTGGGCGACAATCCATTCCCTATCGTCTCGCAGTCGGTGATTGAGCTCGAAACGGCCGAGGGCGCGCTTTTGCGGCGTGCGGGCAAGGAAAGCCAAATGGCGGAGGAAGTGACAGGTGTTCTACCGCACCGCCGTTTGTGGATCAGCAGCCTAATCGTTGGTGGTAAGGAATCGTATCAACAGCAATCAGCCTGTTCTCGAAAGGTGGAGTTACCTGGATTTGAGGTGAGCGGTTACCGCTTCTCTGGCGCGTGCCAAAGGACCAACTGGAAGATGGCCGGTAACCAAGTGATTTTCTGGCGTGCCCTCCCAGTATTTCAACTCGCGCCGAAATCACATGCTCAGGCGCATGTAGCACTACGGCGGGAAGTTCATGCGCCGCCGGAGGCCTGGGAGGCACACAGAGGCGAGCGCGGGTTACTTCAAGCGTTTCAGCGCGGCCCGGGCCTCGGCGATTTGCGGCAGCTTGGCAGTGGAATTCTTGAAGTGGCCCAGGAATTCCTGGTAGGCCTTGAGGGCCTCGGCCTTCTTGCCGGTCTGTTCCAGGATTTTCCCCAGATAGAACTGCGTCAAGGCATACGTCAGGAAATTTGGAGCCACGGCGAGCGGATTGATGGGCCCCGAGTTTCCATGTGCCTTCAAAGCAAAGCGCAGGTGCTGCTCGGCTTCCGGCAGCGCTCCCAACTCCAGATAAGCACGACCAACCTCCAAGGCAATGGCGGGACGGAATTGGCTGCCAAGCTGTTGCCAGCCCGCCGTCACTTCCTGTGACCGGCCTGCGTAAGCAGCCGCCAGCAAGCGCTCCAGGTCAACATATTTCCCGGCCATATACTCTCCCAGCGGGGGCGCTAAGTAAGCACGCAGGGCGTTGAACTCTATCTCCGCCGCTGGCTCATTTTTCAAGAGGAGGTAGGCCGTCCCTCGCACACCTGAAGCTGAAGGCCCCGGGTGCCGCCGTCCCAAGGCCAGCGCCGCCTCGGCCTGCCGCTGCTCGAAATAAATCTGCGCCTCCATGAAAAGGGGTCGGAAGGCCGCTGGAGGCGGCTGGGTCTCGAGAAGCCGCGCCGCTTCTTCGTAGCGCGCTACAGCGGCGTCAAGGCGGCCTCGACCGATTTCGATTTCACCTAACGCGTAGAGCGTACATACCCGGCAGGCGGTCGTGGCATTCGACTGGCGGGTCACTGACAAGGCGCTAGCTTCGGCCAGCGAGTACTGCCCTAAGCGGAGGTAAGTAGATGCGATGTCCAACGCGGAGCCCCAACCCCAGCCTGGATTCAGTTCCCGGTTCTTGCGGTAGGCCGCGAGAGCTTCCTCATATCGCCCATTCTGCCGCAGCACCCAGCCGCGGGTATCTATCGGATTGGGATCGTTGGGTGGGAGGAGCGACGCATAGCGGTCCACCGCGGCCAGGGCTTTCGGCACGTCGCCCTCGAACCCGTACGCGTAGGCGAGAACGAGGTGGACCCCGGCCACGGACTTATCCAGGCGCACAGCTTCTTCCCCAATGGGAATCACCTCTGCGTATTTACGTTCCTTAAGGCGGGTCCAACAGAGCTGGTGAAGCAGCTCGACTTCGCGGGGAAACTCACGGACGGCCGACTGGAGCAGCTCGTCGTCTTCCTCCAAGCGGCCGTTGACGTCAAGCTGGAAGGCTTGAATCAGCAATTTCTGGAGACGGGGTAGCGACAGCCGTTCGGCAAGCTGCGCGGCGTGAGCCATGGCTTGGCGGGCGGCTGCATCGTGGCCATATTGAACGCATGCGGCAAGTTGGTAGTAAGCCATGGCAAATTGGGGATCAAGCTCGGTAGCGCGCCGAAACGCTCCCTCAGCTTTGTCGGTCATGGCACGGTCCATGTAGCTGCTGCCTTCCTCGTAGGCGCGCAGGGCTTCCACATTGGACGTCATGCTGGCGGCGACGTTGGGCTGCGCGAAGGCTTCACCCGGCGCCAACTTGCTCAGGATACCGGCGGTCGCCTGGTCCACCATCGCGAAGACCGCTTCCGCGTTGTCGCCTTCCACCTTGTCGGCGAAGAGGACTCTGCCCGTGCCCGTCTCCTGAACCCGCAAGTCCAAACGCAGCCGCGGGCCCACTTTGAGCAACGCGCCGCTGAGGAACACGTCCGCCTGCGCATCCTTGGCCACCTCCTGCGCCTCCCCGGGCGGCAGCGTTCCCTGCCCCTTCGTGCGACGGCTGATCAAGCTGCGCACACGCTCGGTGGAGATGACGTCCAGCCCTCTCGCCTGCGCCAGGTCGGTGGTGAGCAATTCCGCCACGCCTCCTCCCAGCCAATTGAGGGACGTGTCTCCCGACATGTTCTCGATCTCCACCACCGCCAGCGCCTTCCCCGCGCCGGGAGCAGGCCCTCGGCCAGGGAAAAGACTCGGCCATTTCCAGAATGCCCCGGCCATGGCCAGTGCAACCAGCGTGAACCCCGCGAGCGCTAGCATTCGCCCGCTCGGCCTGTAGCGGCGCTCTATGAGCACCGTCTCTTCTCGGCGGTCATAGACCGCCGCTACAGCGGGCGCCGCGGGAATAGGGGTCTTTACCGGATGGGAGAGCGAATGATCATCCCCAACAGGAGGCAAATACGATGTCGGCAGGGGCAATTCTTGCCTTGCCCCTCCATCCAACGGCGCGATAAAGCGATAACCCCGGCGATGCAAGGTTTCTACAAAACGCGGGTTGTCTGCCGGATCGCCCAGCGCCCCGCGCAGCTTGTTGATGGCGGCGTTCAGACCGTGCTCGAAGTCCACAAATGTGTCGGTAGGCCAAAGCTTCTTGCGCAACTCCTCGCGCGTGACGATCTGGGCCGGCTGCTCCAGCAGCATGGTCAAAACTCGAAAGGGTTGTTCCTGAATTTTGACCTTGAGCCCGTGCTTGCGCAGCTCTCCGAAGCGAAGGTCAGCTTCAAAGACTCCGAAGTGAACAACATGCGAGACGCGGGTCAGGTCGGGCATAGGCCATCTCCCAGCATTGGTAGGAGTGTACCACTCGCATAAGCCCAGTCAAGGCATTTCTCTGAGGGTACATCTGGTTGCAACCCGCTTCTACCCAGCGAGTTAGCTGGCGACGTATAGATGACAATCGCATGACACCCAGGGCATTGACACCTGCACGTGGCTGCCGGAAAGTGTTCGCGGAAGGAGAGCTCTTCATGTTGGGAACAATTCACCGAATCCGATTTCTAGCTATGCAAATTCTTGCAGAGATAAGCCAAAAGGAGATTAACCAATCATGACGAACCATATTGCTTTTTACCAATTTTGTTCGGCAGTCCGACGGAAAGGCGCGCTCGCCCTTTGCCTGGCCCTGTGCCTGCTGGGGCTGGCCCTTTCCGCGAGCGCTCAGAAGCCCAGATTCATCACGTTCGATGCCCCAGGCGCTGGCACAATTCCTAATCCAACCTGGGGCATGGGCACGTTTGCCTTCGGCATCAACGATCTGGGGGAGATTGGGGGATGGTATGTCGACGACAACGAGGTGCACCACGGCTACCTGCGCACTCCCAACGGCAGGATCGCAACGTTTGAGTATTCGGGCGCGGGCACTGGTTTCTGTCAGGGTACCCTTAGCTGGGAAATGAATTCGTGGGGGGTGACCGCGGGACACTACATAGACTCGGAAAATGTGTTCCACGGCTTCCTGCGCGCTCTGGACGGCAGAATAACGCCTTTTTCCGTTGAGGGTGCGGGCACCGTTCCTGGCGAATGCGGCGGTCAGGGTACCTACGTCGCTGGCATTAACCAAGCGGGGGTGATCGCGGGAGAATACGCCGACTCAAACTGGAATGATCACGGCTACGTGCGCACTCCTGACGGCCGGATCACAGTGTTCGACCCCAAGGGGTCCGTGTCGACAGGGGAGAATAATGGCACGCCCATCAACCAGTTCGGTGTGATCACGGGATACTACGCTGATGCGAACTGGGTGTGGCACGGTTTTCTGCGCGCTCCTGATGGCAGGATTACGACTTTCGACGCCCCGGGGGCTGGCACGGCTGCCGGGGAAGGTACGTTTCCCACGTCGATCAATGATAACGGGACAATCGCGGGTTTCTTGCAGGACAACAACGAGCTGACGCACGGTTTCGTGCTTTATCCGGATGGCAAGTTCAGAACGTTTGACGTTCCGGGCGGCGGCACAGTTGTCGGCAGTTGGCAGGGCACCTACCCCATCTGGATCAATTCGGCCGGGGCGATCGCGGGATACATCATTGACTCCAATGGTGTGTCTCACGGCTTCCTGCGCACTCCCGACGGAAGAATCACAACAATTGACGTTCCGGGCGCGGGCACAGCCGCCGGGCAAGGCACCACTGCCTATTCGATCAACGACCTGGGTGCAATCACGGGATTTTACTCTGACGCAAGCGGTATCACGCACGGCTTCCTGCGGACACCGTAAGCCCGTAGGCGATTTTTTCACTAGGTAACGAACGACAAGTTTTTTGCTCACGCTGATGCACTGTGCGGCTGCGCGGGTTCCCGACGCGCAGCCCGCGGCCAGCCATACCGCTAATTTTGGAGTGCGGCAGCTTGCTGCCGCTTTCCTTCAGCCCAGCTTGCTGGGCGCAGCCGAGATGACCGCGAGC
>Ga0182011_10003095_pt1 | contig 13758 bp, 13 predicted proteins | sample 711E1DmetaG_FD_120481 | JGI IMG/M metagenome (GOLD analysis project Ga0182011, IMG submission 120481) | Permafrost microbial communities from Stordalen Mire, Sweden - 711E1D metaG | ecosystem: Environmental > Terrestrial > Soil > Wetlands > Permafrost | place: Sweden: Stordalen | collected... | reverse complement strand
TTGTTTTCCCGAAATTGTCGTATCCTTTGTTGCAGATAAAGCCTCACTCTCTGGTTTGGTGACCGTCTCGCTGGTGCTGCCTGCGCTGCTGGCGCTACTGCTGCTGGTACTGGTGTCGCTGCTGGCACCGCTGCTCTGGCCTGGCACTGCAGACGGAGTTGACTGCGACTCTGATTTTGACTGCGATTGTGATTGAGTACCTGCGGCAGATCCAGAAGCGCTGCCCGAATGTGTTTCGCCTGCACTGAGAACGGTTACCTTGCTCTTTTCCTCCAGGATTACGGGAGACGAGTTCTCTATTGCATTGATCTCAGAGGAATTGGCGACAGAAGTCTTGTCGCTTGATTTGCTCGATTCACCGGAATTATTTTGGCGTATATTTTGAGTCTCATTCTGAGATTCATTTTGAGACAAATTCGAAGAAGCATCTCCGAGTAAATTAACCCCCAGGTTCACCTCTCTGTAAGGTGTTGAAAAATCCCCTTCTCGGAACAGTTGCATTTCGAGCCTCTGCAGACCGGGGCTTCCGCCCAAGGTGAAACCCAAACGGCCCTGCCAGGTCTCATTATATCCCAGATTCAGGTCCTTTGTGAAAAGAGTGGAATTGTTGAGTTTTAGTTTCAACGTATAATTGGTGGAACTTTTTTCACCGTTTATTATCCTGGCTATAGCCTCTAACTCGCCCCCCATCTTAAGCGGCTCAGATTGCGAATTCAATGCTTCTCTTGGCCAGAAGACCTCCAGCGACGTGGCTCCTTCGCCGGATGAACCATGGTTCAGGCTTACGGCGAATGCGATGGCGGCGACAAATAAGACCGCGACGAGGGCCAGAGGAAGAAAAGCTGTACGCCGGCGACGGCCCCGGATGCGAACTCCAGGAATGCCGGATAAGATCTTTGTGAGTGGATTGCCTCTTCTTGACCGGGAGACCAATCCCCTTTTGTGAGGCTGCGTTGAGACGCGGATGTAGGAGATAGCATTCAGGAATATGGCCAGCAGAGAGAGAATTGTCGCCAGGGATGCGGGCTGCAGTCCTCTGGGGGTGAGCATCAGAACGAGGCTGACTAAACCCGCCAGGAGCGCGGAAACTCCCAGGCAGAGGATGATGCGCTTACTCAATTCGAGGTCTCTATTAGCCGGAAACCGAAAGAGGACGATAAGATAGCCTGGGACCAGGATAACCAGACCGAGAGCCAGGAGCGAACCTGTCTCCTGGACGGATTCAGGGGATAGATTGGCCAAAGCGAGAGCTAATAGGGAGATCAGAGCAGACGCAATCAGGTGCACGGGCGGTGGCCAGGCCAGCCTCAAGTTTCTTTATCCTCCTGCAACTAAGCCTGAAAGTTCCCTTCTCAATTTATCGATAAAACTCTTTTCCTCGAACAGAATACAGATCTGCGGGGGCTCTGTTGTTAGTCTTTTGGAATTTTTTTGCTCAGAACTGACAGATGTCCATAATTTTCAAGACTCACCTTGACGATTTCGTTTACAGAGTGGGAAGGATATCTGCAAAGCTCCGGGCTCCCGCGCGCGGGCAGGTGGGCACGTGGCTGCTCGGGCGGGAGGCAGCAAGCGCTGGAATCCAGGGAGAGCTATCTCCTAGCAGCTGATGATGGCGAGCAAATCATTGCAACATTAACGTTGTCCAAATTGCTTCAAAAGCGATAACCGAAGGACGATAGGCTTTGCACGTAAAGCCCATCCTGCACGAAAAGTCTCGGACTTGCACGCAAAGTGACAGATATGATCGGTGTCTTGATCATATTAATCGATAAGCAATTTGGTCAAACTTTGAAAGAAATTTATATGATTAAAGCATAGCGTTGTTTAGACTTCTTGCACACATTATAATTTTTTTGTGGATAATCCTTAAATGCTAGACATGTGTAAAGACGGCACTATAACGGGAGAGTGTCTTCATGCCAGTTAAAACCCCAGAGGAAGCGAAAGAATTTGTAAAGACCTGGATGGTTGATCGCAAGGTCTTCAAAAGGGACACTTTGAGTGAAACCGTTCATTTTCAATACGAGGGGACCTGTGTTACTGGAGTCAACTTTTCCATACAACACCCGAAGGACATGGTACGAGTTGTGGGGATTACAGTAAAAATGTTAATTGACCCCAATCATATAAAGATAATTGATAAATCTGGCCCTAGAAAACGAGAGAAATTTTATAGAAATCTATCTGACCGCCTTATATTCGTGCCTCCCGCCTTTCAACTCGGGCCTACGTTGGAACATCCGGAGTGGTTGTTTTTCGTTAAAGAGATATCATACGATGAGTTAACCGAAGGAAGGTTAATGGATGCCGTGGATCAATTAAGTCGCACTGTTATCTTTGTATCGTCTATATTTATCGATAAATTTGGCGAACCTACGGGAGAATGAAGCGATGATGGTCTGCCTAAATAAAAGCTACGAGTATAATGGGTTGCACCAAAAAAGCACATCCATCTCGCATATGCCTGTGGGATATTCAGAACTATCAACCCACTATTTGTCAACTGAACAGGAAACAGTTATGACATTGTGGGTACCCCATAAAAAACTAATCTCGGGCTTTGTCAGGAGAAACGAAGCTGAGAACACGATCATGGGTGTGCCTATATTAGCCACAATGCCCAATCAGAGCTTTTCAAGCGCGATAGATATAACTATGATTGACATCAATAACAGATTGATGAGCCCCAAGCGCCCCTCCGAAAGCCGCGAAGTCCTCGATGATCAAGAAGAGGAGTTTATGGCATTATCGATAGAGGTCATCTCGGATCTCATTGACGAAGAACCCGACATCTGCACAATCGATGATGTTAAGGTCCGATTTGAATGAGTGGTTATGCTGAATCCGGGGAAGTCCAGGTAAAAGCAATCCAAGGCAGAGCGCATAGTATTGCGCCAGGAAATATAATTCAAGTCGATTTCCCGCATGTTCGCCCTGCGCAACAGACCGATGGAGCTATCGAAACAAGCAAAAAACGGCCCGCGCTGGTTCTATATATCGAGAAAAATCAAATGGTCGTAGCATATATTTCATCCAAAGTTCCAAATCTGCTCAATCCTGCGGATGTTTTAGTTCTTGATAATAATCCTTCCTTTGGAGAAACCGGACTAAAGAGGTCTTCAGTCATAAGATTGGGGGTGCTCGCCACCGTACCAATTCGCAATGCCACTGGCTTATATGGTTCGGTTAGTAGTGATTTGCGAAGCGAGATTAACAGCAAACTTATCACATGTTTTAAAATTTGATTATAAAATTTATTTCATAAATCGTTTCTTCTTTTCCTCTCTGACATAATTAACTGCTATGTAGCTCATCAGATTACTCAGAGGGACACCAGTCTCCTTCGCTTCATTTTCGAGAAATTCCCGCGCATCGTCTGGCAATCGTACTGGAGCCATCTGATGAAGAGATTGCCATGTGCCTACCATTATTTCCGGAAGGACAGTATGCAGATGTACTGCATGCAGCCACCAGCATGAGTGCAAGGGCCGTCTTGATCTCAAATGATCGGCATTTCGAGAAGATCCGGAATGCTGGACTGATTGAGGTTTGGACAATCTCCGAGGCGATGGTCAGGCTGCTCTAAGTGCAATGAATCGTCACTGATTTTCTGTCGTTTCGCTTGCAGTAGGACTAACGGCACGAAAATTTGATTTAGCCATTGACATCGAGCTCTATCCCCACCGGGCAGTGGTCGGCTCCCATGACATCCTTGAGGATGAACGCCGATTGGATGCGATCCCGCAGACTTTCGCTGACGAAGAAGTAGTCGATCCTCCAGCCCACGTTGCGCTCGCGCGCGCCTGTCTTCAAATCCCAAAAGGAATAGTTGCCGCCCTCTGGGTGGAAGACGCGGAAGGTGTCCACGAATCCGTGCTCCACCAGCCGGTCTATCCAGGCTCTCTCCACGGGCAGGAATCCGGAGATCTTCTCATTGGCCTTGGGCCGGGCCAGATCCATCTCCTTGTGAGCGGTATTGACGTCCCCGCAGATCACAATGTTTCTGCCCGCTTTCAAAAACTGGTCCATGTGGTCCAGGAAGCGATCGTAGAACGCGAGCTTGTAATCCAGTCGCTCCTTTGAGGCTTTGCCGTTGGGGAAGTAGACATTGAAGAGTAAGAAGTCCCCAAAGTCGGCCACGATTGCTCTATGCTCATCATCAAAGCCCTCGATTCCCAAAGAGTATTGCACGCTGACGGGCTTTGTTTTGGAGAAGAGGGCCACTCCGTCGCGGCCTTTTCTGTCCCCTGAGCCGAAATAGGAAGTGTAGCCTGGTAGATTCTTCAGCTCGATTGGAATCTGATCAACTGCCACCTTCGTCTCCTGAAGACAGAGCACATCCGGCGTATCCCGCATAAGCCAATCCACATGACCTTTTTTATAAACGGCTCTCAGGCCGTTCACATTCCAGGAGAGAAGTCTCATAGGTCGCATTCTTTCCGCCTCAAATGGAAATTTTCGGCATCTGATTAATCCCTTGCGATCCCGAGATTACTTTAGGACCTGCGTTCAGTAAAATACTTCTTCTCCAGGCACTATCTAGAGATCAAGTGATTTCTCGATTTTTCTAAGCCCATAACGATGCACATTTGACCAATGCCTGTGAAGTTTTAAGTAATAATCTCGCACATCATAAAATTAATGCGTATATTTCATAAGATCATAAGATTTAAGAATATATACGGAGATTTTAAAAAATTTCTTTAAAATTTTTTATCCTTGGTGAAAGCTCACGCCACATAATTATTTTAAAGCCCTGCTAATTGGTACTAAATCGAAACCTCTATTATATGGGCAAGAGAAAGATGTCTTTGGATCTTTATGGCTTCTCACAATTCGATAAGGCACTTCAGCCAGATTGATATAGCGCCTACAGTCGCCAGAACCCTGGGCTTTGTCCTTCCCCGCACCGATGGCCAGCCAATCGATCTAGTGGAAAGCTGGGGCTGCAAAAATGCGGCTATCATCATTATTGACAGCCTGGGCTATGATCTATTCATGTGGCTGCGGCCGAGCTTGGAGAACATGTCCCATCTCGCCGATGACGGGCTGCTGCTCAGGGCAACGGCCGTCTCCAATCATACAACTCCGGCCATAGCCAGTATCTTGAGCGGCCTCATACCTCTGCATCACGGAATTTTCGATAAAGCAGGAGCAAAGGCCTCGAGCACACCCAGCCTGCCGGACATGGCCAGCGCCTCCGGGCTGAAGGCCGTGGTCGTTATGGAGACGAACGGGGCCGAGGTCTATCGTGGCTTGATCGAGATCGTTGAAGGGATACCGGACAGCATTCCGCCGGAGGACTTCGACCGAGAGGCTTGTCGCAAAACCGTTCAAGCCATCTTGCAGAGGCCAAGGCTTCTTGTCTCCTACTTCATAGGCATAGATAAGAGCGTTCACCGGGGATTGGGCCTGGAAGGGATCAGAAAGGCAGCTCTAAACATTGATCGAGGCATCGGTGAAGTCGTAGGGAGTGCAGACGAAGAGACATTGTTTATCCTGTGCGGAGACCATCCCATACACGCCGGGCTCTTAAAGAGGACTAAAGAGCCTTATTGTGTGGCTCTAATACTGGCAAGAGGGAGATTGCAAAGTTAGAATTCAATTGAGCTTTCGATAGGTTTAAATGTCGCAAGAAGATAATCAGACTCCAATGGATGAAGATCTCTCAGAGGTTTTTCAATTAATTGCCGAAGACGAACGCAGGCGCAGATATCTTAAGGAGGTCGGCGACTGGCTTATAGAAGAATACTTTGAGCTCCACCAAGCATCTTAAATCTTTACCAATTTCTTAGTTTTCTTTGTTGATCAAGACTCTGTTATTATGACGGGAGCAATTCAATCCTGCCGGATCATTTTGACACATCACTGTCTGGACCACTTTCGTAACTATGATACTTAATCCTGGTTATGATGCGCGATCGTGTATTCGTCCCACTTAGAAGTCGTAAACCATATTCAATTGCAAATAACACAATATTTGGGCCGGAATATAGCGTTTATAGAAGCTCCGCCGATAAATCCATGATCCTTGTGCGGCAGGACAACCGCCATCCTTTCGAGCATTTTGAGCGATGTGTCGCGCGCATAGCAACACAATTCTTTTTGAGGTTGTGGCGAATTTCCCGGTCATTTTCTTATATTTTCGATAATAGTAGCCTAATGTGAAATGGTTTCACAGTAGCATTGCTCTGGCGCGCACAACCACGAGCATTACTGATCGCTATTTTCATAGTAGTAACCGCCTGAATTTTCTTTTCACAATACATCGTAACGCGATTTCTGAATCTTATACCAGACTTGTGAAATACTATTCTGAATACTATTAGGGCCCTATTTCAGAAAATATTGGCAAATAGAAGTTTTAAGCCATTAACCACAACTATCGACTATTGGAAAGTTTTATATACCACAAATACTAGGTTAATATTGTGCCAAAACGGCCAGGCAACCTGTCTGAATACATCAAGACGGGATGACTAAGAAGGGCTTATTCGTCTGAGGGGATGGATGAACCTTCATAACATATCAGCGAAGTAGATAGCGTATCGTGTGAACATATCGGAGATACAGGCTCTATTCATTCCACATATAAATTGTGGTGGAGTATTGTTCGGTCCCGAGAAAAGTTCACCACTGTGTAAGCAAAAAAAAGATACCAAGAAGGGATGGCACAAGGGAGTAAGCAATGAAGGGGATATCGATGGGCTCGAAAAAAAGGTCTCTCGATCTTTGGCCAGATGCTTCACAATCATACGCTTCGTAAAAAGATTGGCACAAGGGAGTTAGCAATAAAGGGGATGCGTTTCAGATTCGGATATAATCGTCTGTCTAGAGACTGTTCACAGTCGGAAAGGGACGGCCGTGCACAGATTCAGACGACGATTTCCATGCCTCTGCCAGTTTACGAATCCCATTGTCGGAAAGGGACGGCAGTGAGAGTCGTTTGGGGGAGGCCATGTGTCCAGGATTTGAGATGCGTTGTTGCGAACAGGCTGTGAAAAGCAGGGGAAAGCCAGGGAATTAAGGGGCCCGGGCTAGAATTGTCTTTCACGACCTGTATAGAATAGAAGGGATGGCACGAGTTGGGAAGTATCGATCGGATCGGCAGGAAGGGGTAATCCTTGTTGGTCCGATGTAGAAGAGATAGCAGAATTTGTTCGAATTATGAGGAGGGGGAAGACTGTGAGGGGGCATATCAAGTTGTTTACGTTGCAGATGAACCTGGTGAAGTGCGAGCAGCTAAGAATTGCCGGGGCGGCAGAAGACGTCGGCTATGGCCTCAGCCGGGATGCTTCTTCCTCTATGAATCGCATATTCCTTCCAATACCAGAATTGACTGGAAGATAATTGGAGGATACGATGAGGATCCGGATCGAGATAGAAGACGGAGGGCTCAAGTCCTCTCATGAATTTGAGTCGCAAAATAGGGGCGGAGAGGCTTTGAGAGATAAAATCATAGGCTTTCTGTCAGCTTCCGGTATCTTCGAGGACAAAGTGGAGAGTGGCCCATCGGCGGCATCAGCACGTGATTACGGTAGTATCGGGACTCTCATGGACCGTCTGGAGAGCTTCATCAAATTTGAGTTTTCAAATACATGGTTCACAACACAGGAATTGAGAGAGCGATATGAGACCGTAGCGGATGATATCAAGCTCAGTACAGTCTCAACTTATCTATCTAGAATGAATCGTGATGGCTTGCTGGATAAGAGAGGAAACAGAAATAACCGGCAGTATAGACTGATGGAGATGGTTGAGCCGGAGATGGTACCTAATCATAATTATCAGCGCCAAAGTAGCTATGAAAAAAGAAGAGCATAAGGCAGATGAAATAGCCTGACTGGAAAGCGGCTCATGGTCTATTTTCCCACCACCGCAAATACCATGCCGCAAATACCATGCTATTTAATTCCGGTCCGGCCAGTCTGCTTCCGACATGGCAGGCTTTCTATGCAGTTGTTTCATTGAGACGGGTGCGAGTTAGATCGAGGCTGTAGAGGGCAGGGGTGTTCCCCGGATCGATCTCCAAGACCTTTTCGAAGGCACCAATGGCATCTTGGAAGCGGCCTTGTGCCACAAGAGCCAGGCCCATATTGTATTGAGCGCTTGCATCTTCTGGCAAAAGCCTGATGGCTTTCTCATAGCTCGACAATGCTTCGCCGGACTTTCCCGTCAGGTTTTGGGCCAGTCCAAGCCCAAGCCAGGCAGAAGCGTCCAGAGGTGCCTTCAAAGTCGCATTCTTGAAAGCCTCTTCGGATTGCGTGTATTGGCCTGATACAAAATACACCTGGCCCAAATTGTACCACACCTTTTCATCGGACTCATTTATCTTGCTGGCCAATTGCAGGCTCTGCAGGGCCTCGGCATGCATCCCGGAAGTTGCCTGCAAGCTTCCCAGATTGGACAGTGCTGCGTAGTTTCCGGGATCGATAGAGACTATCTCCCGGAAGCATACTATAGCCTGGGAATTATTGCCAAGAGCCGCCAGTGCCAAACCTTTGCCCATCAAGGCATCGATATCCGATGGCTTCTGGCCCAGGGCTCTATCGAAAAATTGCAGAGATTCGTTATACTTTCCATAGAAACATAGAACATTCGCCAATCCCTTATTGCCGCGGAGGCTAACGGGTTCAAGGTTTAAGGCCGTGCAGTAGTATCGGCGAGCGAGACTGAAGTTCCCTTTTTCATAAAACACGTCGCCCATTCCGGAGAGGGCTTCAGAGCTGCGCGGTTCTATGGAAAGAACCCTCTCATAGCAGTCTCCTGCATGATCTGTATCCTTCAGGCAGAGCAGGGCGTCCCCTTTACCCATCCAGGCAGCAGTGTTATTGGTGTCCAGTGCCAGGATTTCTTCATAATATTTCAAGGCCTGTTTGCAATTGTTCAAAGCATCGTGAACTCTTGCAGCACCCAAGAGTCCCTGAACATTCTTGGGATCTCTTTCGAGAAGGCTCTCATAGAAAGGCAGGGCCAGTTCCGGGGAGTTATTTCGCAGGAGTGCATCCCCTTTGCCGAGAAGCGCAGGTATATTATCAGGATACCTGGCGAGGATGCGACCAAAAGCCACCTCTGCTCCTGCAAGATCGTTTTGTGCAGACAGCGCATCTCCCTTACCCTGCAGTGCGATGATATTTTCAGGCTCCAGACTGAGGACGAGGTCATAGCACTGTAATGCCATATCCAACCGGCCCTGCAAACGGAGCGCCTCTCCTTTTCCACTGAGTGCGGAAACGTTTTCGGGGGAGACTTTCAGAGCCGTGTCGAAGCTGATTATTGCAGAAGTATAATTCTGCAGCGCCAGGAGGGAGTATCCTTTTCCGAGATTCGCCCGAATGTCATCGGGCTTTATCTTCAAGGCACGATCGAAGGCCTGAATGGAGGAGTTGTAATCCCGGGCGGAATAGAGTATCTCGGCCAATCCGATCAAGGATTCAAAATCCCCGGGGTTCTGCAACAATACCGCATTAAAAGACTCTTTTGCCTGGTCGTACTCCTTAAGCGCGAGCTGTGTTTCACCCATGCCCCGCAAGGCATCGACATTTCCCGCATCCTGCCGCAAAACGTGCCCAAAGCTCTGTCCTGCCTCCTGATACAAACCCATTTCAAGCAACAGTCTGCCCCGGCTTAAGATGATCTTTGTATTATTATCATCCTGCTGCAATGCCCTATCGTAGCTATTCAGGGCACCCTTATAGTCGTGCAACAGCTCTAAGACCCGTGCCGAACTGTTCCACAAAGTTATATTATCTGGCTCCAACCTCAGTGCAGAGTCGAAACATAGCTTTGCCATTTTATATTTTCCAGTCGCTGACAATACCTGGCCCTTTAAGTCCCAGGCTGATGCATTGTACTGGTCCAGCTCCAACGCCTTATTCAAAGAATATAGAGCTTCGGTCGGACGGCCGAGCCAGATGAGGACCTGTCCTTTGAAGAGCCATGCATCTCCCTTTTTCCCACCAACCTCAAGGGACTTATTTATGCTCTCCAGGGCCAGAGAATAAGTGCCGTTTCTGGCATAATTCCGGGCCTGGGATAAATAGCGGCTGTAATTGGAGCCGGGCGTCTCTTTTTGCGAGGTCGCGTTCCGGGACATGTTCCCGGCCCCGGATCTTGATTCTGATACCTCCGACTTCAGGGCAATTGCAGATGATGCCTGCTCTTTTCCGGCCAGAGATAGAGTATCCTGGGGAGAAAGGGCAAGCGCGGTTTCGTAGCTCTTTAAAGCCTCCGAAAAGAGCCCTTTGGCCATGAGCCCGTCTCCCTCATTCCTCAGAGCCTGAACCTGGCCTTGTATTGCCTCCCGGTTTTTAGGATCAAGCAGGCTCGCCTCTTCGAAGATCCCTCTGGCCTGAGAGTTGTTTCCCCTGGCCAGCTGCAACTCTCCCAGGCCCACCAGGGCGCGAGACTTGCCATCTTTTGCCACTGGATCGGATGAATTGTTGGCGAGAATCCGATCATAGAACTGCAGAGCCTCCTCAAAATTTCCCTGCTGCAAGAAGGACTGACCCCTGGCCAGTTGCGTCCTGGATTCTCCTTCCCGTGCAGCATCCTTCCGGCCAAGTCGGGAAGCGTTCGTGAAGCTTTGCAGAGCATTATCATAGCGGCCTGTGGCAATGGACACATTCCCTATCCCGAGCCACGCTTCGGCCAGGCTGCTGTTCAGAGCCAGGGCGCGGTTGTAGCCTGCGCCCGCCTGGCGCCAATTCCCATCCTGCTCTGCAGCCTTAGCCTCTTCCAGCCAGAGTCCTGGATTTTTCGGGTCCTTTTGCAGAGCAAAATCGAAGTAAAGCTTGGCCATCTTATACCGGCCCAGTCCCGATAGAGCAGCTCCTTTACCATCCCATGCCGATAGGTTTTCGGGATCGATCTTCAGGACGCGGTCAAAGCTGTCAATGGCCTGCTGGAAAGAGCCGTTCAAGAGGGAGGAGTGGCCCATCTCAATCCAGTGGTCTGCATCACCGGTCGTTGAAGCCAGGGCTTGGTGGGACAGAAGAAAAACATAAGCCAGTAGAATGAATAAAGATCGAGCTATGGCCTGGGGAGAAGAGGACTCTTGCAAGGGGATCACTGTTTCCATCAGAATGTCCTATCAGATATATTAAACAGAGCCTTTATGGAGCGCATCTCATGCAGCATCCTTTATAAGCCTCTATTTATAAGCCTCGACATATAATCCGCCTTTTACTCATATCAATATTACCTCAACAGGATCTCCATCTTCCAGCCCCAAAGCCAGGCGCAGTTGGACCGGTGCTATGACCTCGATCAAGTCCGCCGGATAGCGGCTCCGCTCAGGCCTGACCACAGCGGCCTCGATGCCGTTCAGTTTGATGCGATAGCATTTGCACTCGCCAAAACTTTGGCCCCCCACCTGAAAGCCCTCAATCCGGATCGCCTGCTGCTCCGCAGGGAAGGGCTCCTCCAGCAGCACATTCAGGGTGCCGGGGAAGGGGACAAAGCCCAGGTGCTGCAAGAACTGGCGGCTGTAGCCCTCGCGGGAGATGAAGTACTGGCCCTGCCCCAGACCCGCTGCAATTTTTCCTAGCATGAATTCGACCATATTGCACTCAAAAATGCATCAAGTATCTTCAATTGGAACTTTTTCCCGAGATCAAGCAGCGTTTCAATATAGACTTCTATGGCCTCTTCAGCCATCAGAGCTGCTTCCTTTGCATTCTTTCCGAAGATATTGCATCCAGGTAGCGTTGGTACTGAAGCGATATAAACGTCCTCTTCAGGGTCTTTTTCTATTATTATGCGATATTTCAAAGGCATCATAATTTGATCATTCTTGTATTATAAATGTTTAACTCTCCTAAAATTTGTTTGCTCGATTTCGATTTTCGCTATTTAGGGATGGCGACCAACAACTTTGAAATAGAAAATGGATTTAATAATGCTGAATTCGGCTAGCTAAACACATACAATAGATTAAGCTTCTGGTCCTATATCGCCTCGTTTATTGATTTTGTAAGCCTCTGCTGCGGATTTGACAATTAATGGTGCTGAAATACCGACATTGAATGCAAGTATAGGCGTTAGTGATATGCCTGATTGAATATAAATATATGCAATCATCATACTTATAAATGGCATTATGATAAATGGAATCGCATAATAACGGTCTATATTAGGACGCTGACGTTCAGGAATATGTGATAATAGCGCTAAATCGATGAGTCTTGGAGCTAGACCACCAAATGCAGCTGCAACGATAGGATCCATATTGACTAGTCTATGCGATTGATTAGGGCACTTTTAAACTTTTCCGCTGGTGATGCCAATTTATTATAATGCACTCTTGTTGTAAAAAGCTCATGCCCATCCTCGGATGGTCTTGATCGCTGGATTACATCCGTTTGAATATTAATTATTCCACGAACGGTCTCTGGATCCATATTGGTTTCTCTTGATATGCCCTCTATAGTTCTCCATTTATATTTGGCGTTTTCTAAAGACTCTCTCACACGTCTTACATTATCATAAGGATATCCTAGTGTATTTATAGGTTCTTTTCTCCTATGGACCGGCCCCAATGCAGACATTCAGGGGAGGATCCGCATTTTAGTTTAAAAACATTTCCATCGCTAATTCATAAGAACAAAATCATACCAATTATAGGTAGCTGTTACTCTAGTGAACGAAAAACGTTGGCTACGCGGCTATATGATCTTATCCACTTGAGATCGTGATTAGATAATGGTTGACTCCAAAACTAAGTGACTTTGTCCACCAAAGAATAAGGCTATCATCCAATTCGAGATACATTGTCCATTCAGGCTGGAGTTTACTGGGCCGCAACGGGTGTCTATGACAATCGAGCGGGGAGATTCTGTACAATGGTTTTAGGCCATAAAATGCGAGTAGTCCTATTATACGCTTAATTGTATACTTCAACATTGTTGAGATCATCAGCATCTTTTATCTGCTGCCGAGATATCTCCTGGACCTGTCACGACAAAGAAGAAAGGGACTTAATACTTGAGTATTCGTCAAAGTGCGGCATCTTGTCACTCCTAGGTCTTTGTTGAGGGGATCCGAAGAGAGTCGTTTTAGTGGTACCTCTTGTGAGAAGGCATGCGCGAAGCCTTGCCCATGTCGGGATTTTATATGGAGTATTGTAGCAGCACTCGCTTTACTCAAGAAAGGTAGTTCAGCTCTTACTATCCTGAGAACCTTCGAACCACGCTTCACGGACGAAAGTTATTCCTAGGAACTAGGCACTCAACGTTGAATGGGGCACCAATAAGATCGGCTAAACAGCGTAAGCTGCTCCTTTGAAAAAGCTTCCTCGCTGAAAACATTACTCATTCATCAGGCACCCAGTTTCTGGTCCTAACTGAAATAAAAAAGTGAACCCTCGGCGGAGCACCGCGCAGAAGCTGCTGGTATTTCATTTTAAATAACACTCAATAAACCAACGCAATTATCGCAGCAATGCCCACTGCGAAGAGTTCTCTCAAAATCGGCCAAGCGTTTGAGAGTTCATTTAATCTATTATTACTGTAATATATAATTATTCTTTGAATCATTATTGCCGTCTAGCACATTGTTTTGTTACCAAGACGGTGTATAAAATCTTTGGCCTTTTTTCGAACAATGGTACAAGGCAATTTAGGCATTGGCATCTTTGGGTAGTCTACCTTAAATAAGTTTATATGCCTTCGTTGCATGATTTAATCGGGGAAAGCAATGAAGACAGATCGATTAGCTTTAGCAGGTTCGTTTTGTTGGAATAGAGACTGTCCTGGC
>Ga0182011_10003094_pt1 | contig 13759 bp, 11 predicted proteins | sample 711E1DmetaG_FD_120481 | JGI IMG/M metagenome (GOLD analysis project Ga0182011, IMG submission 120481) | Permafrost microbial communities from Stordalen Mire, Sweden - 711E1D metaG | ecosystem: Environmental > Terrestrial > Soil > Wetlands > Permafrost | place: Sweden: Stordalen | collected... | reverse complement strand
GTCGGGAAGAGCAGGGGATATCCGGCCACGATTCCCAGGGCGAAGAGCGCCTGGACCACGATCCCGAGGGGCAGGAACATGCGCATTCGGCGGGCTTGCCAGGTGACGAGCAATCGGTAGCTAAGCAGCGCGGACATTGGACTCCTCGGTGATGCTCGTGGATTGAGAGGCGCCCACGAGGGCCACGTACGCATCCTCGAGGGTTGAGGGAGCGAGCGAGAACTCCTCGATCCGCCCGGTATGTCGCAGGTCGTTGGCCCACGCCGCGGCCTGGCCGGCCAAATTCGCCGGCACCGTGACCACGATCCGGTTGCCCATGACGCTCGCGGGCCCGGCGAACTGCGGCCTTTCGATTGTGCCGGCTTCGGGATCCAGGACGAGCTCGAGTCGCAGCTCTTCGTCGGCCCCGGCCTTGAGTTCGGCCGGCGTGCCGTGAGTCAGCACTCGCCCGTGGTCGAGGATTGCCAGGGCGTCGACCGACCGTTCTGCCTCGATAACGTTGTGGGTGACCAGCAGAACGGCTGCGCCTTCGTCGGCGAGCGAGCGAACCTGGGCCCACAGCAGACGGCGGCGAACCGGGTCGACGTCGTTGGTCGGCTCGTCCAGGATGACGAGCTTGCCCGGCTCGACGGCGGCCATGCAGAACGAGACCAACCGCTTGACGCCGCCGGAGAGGCGGGCGCCGTCCGTATCGCGCCATTCGCCAAGATCCAGGGCGTCGATCAACCGCGCCGCTCGCAGTCTTGCGACATCGGCTCTGCCGCCGCGCAGCCGGCCAAGGGTCTCGATTGCCAGGCGCGGCGTAAGGCCATCGATCGGGACCTGTGACTGGGGCTGGATCGAGCAGGCGCGGCGCGCGAAACCCGGGTCCGCGACGACGTCCCGGCCGGCGATGCGGATCGAGCCGCGGTCGGGGCGGATCAGCCCGACGATCTGGTTCACGAGGGTCGTTTTGCCGGCTCCGTTGTGGCCCAGCAGTCCGTATACCTGCCCGGCTTCGATGGTCAGGTCGATGCCGTCATTGGCGGGCGTAGCCCCGCGTCGGTAGCGTTTGGTGAGCCCTCGGATTTCGAGCAGCACCTCGGTCTCCCTTTCCTGGCCGCCGTCTCTCGGTGGCGATACCGGACAGTATGACGATACCGACCAGTATGTCAAGACTGTTGAGTATTGGCGTACTCAGTAGTATCCTTCGCGCATGCAAGAGCGACTCAGCCGTCAGGAGCGAAAGTCCCAGACCAGGGAGCGACTGCTCGACGCCGCTGCCCAGGTCTTCGCGCGGCGCGGCTTCGAGGCCGCATCGCTGGACGAAGTTGCCGCGGCGGCGGGCTACACGAAGGGCGCCGTCTACTCGAATTTCGCGAGCAAGACGGACCTCGTCATTGCCTTGATCGTGCGCCGGATCGAGGTCCAGACGGCCGAGCACGCGCGGCGTTTCGAAGGACAAGACCTGGCGGCCATGGCTCGCGAACTGAAGGGGCAGCCCGACCAGGAGCCGGACGCGGAGAGGCAGTGGGTCGTGCTGGCCGTCGAGTTCTGGCTTCACGCCATGCGCGACGAGCGGGCGAAACTCCTGCTTGCCGAGCAGTACGAGCATGCCCGGACGGTCACCGCCGAGATGATCGCGTCGATCTACGAGAATGCCGGCCGGCCGTCGCCCTTCGCCCCCCGCGACCTTGCGATCATTATCGAGTCTCTAAGCGTTGGCCTCGCTTTTCAGGCATTCCTGGATCCGGAGCACGTCAGGATGAGCCTGCAGGGAGAGGTACTAACCCGGCTGCTGGGCCTGCAGGCGGGTCCCGATCAAGAGGCGCCATAGGCTCCATCGCCGGTACCGTCCTTCGGGGGCGTAACAGAGCGGCAGCTCAGATGTTGGCCCCGGCCTTGGGAGCCCGACCACGCCTAACGGTGAGGCGCGTCCTTGGCCGCGGCGCCGATCGTCGACTCGCGGCTGATGAGTTCCGTCGCGAATACCACCTGCCGTGGCGCCTCCTCAGGTTCCGCCATCTCGCGCATCAGGATGCTGACGGCCTCGTGCCCCATCTCCTCGATCGGCTGGCGGATGCTCGACAGCGGCGGACGAGTGACCCACGCGGTCGGCGAGTCGTCGAAGCCCACGACCGCCACATCATCCGGCACGGCCTTGCGGGCCTGATGGAGGACTCTCATCGCGGCGGCCGCCATAAGGTCGGAAGCGGCGAATACGGCGTCGACGTCCGGGTGGTTCAGCAGCAGTCGCTCCATGGCCATGTGGGCCCGATCGGGCTGATAGTCGGCGACCTCCTCATAGGTCGAGTCCAGGAGGATGCCGGCCTCGGCGAGCGCGTCCCGGTAGCCCGTCAGGCGCTCGACCGCGCTGGGCATGTCGAGGTTGCCCGATATCGTGGCGATACGCCGCCGACCTTGCGCGATGAGGTGGCGGGTCGCCAGAGCGCCGCCTTGCCTGTTGTCGCAATCGACGCAGCTGGCCGGCACTCCCTTGGGAGGCCTTCCGCAGATCACCGTTGGAACGTGGCGTTCGACCAGGTGCTTTGGCAGAGAGTTGTCGCCGTGGAGGCTGACCAGGATCGCGCCATCGACGCGCCTGCCGGTGAGGAACGATTCGGTCAGTTCGAGATCCCTGGCCGAGTGCGGCGCGAGCATGACGAGCAGAAGACCTCGCTCGGACAGCGCCGCGTTGATGCCTTTCATAAGCGGCGAGAAGTACGGGTCTCCAAACAGCTTGGTCGTCGACTCGGTGATGACGACTGCGACCGAGTTGTTGGCAAGCAACGGAGCCCGCGGTTCCGGATCCGGCGTGTAGTCGAGATTCTCGATCGCCCGTTCCACGGCCTGCCGCAATTGGGGACTGACGTGCAAGCTTCCGCCCACGACTCGCGATGCCGTTGCCTTGGAGACGCCGGCAGCCTGGGCGACGTCATCGAGGGTCACGGTTTGATGGTTTGCGGGCCGGGGCGGCGACTGAGACAAATCGATTCTCCGCGCGAGCTAGAGATGGGCCTCCTGGAAAGGCTCTCTGGGGGTAGTCGGACGATTCTCTCCGGGGACGAATCCGAATTCGCCGCCGTAAAGCCGACGCCCTCCCGTGGGAGTCGGGAGGGCGTCTGGGAGCGGGAGGGAGGTAATCGCGGTCTTGCGAATACGGGCCCGACGCCGAGGAGAGAGAGCGCCGCGTCCGGTGAGGCCATTCTTCGCATCCGCACCTGAGGGAATCCTGAAGTCCGTGGGCACTGGCGCAATCTTCCGCATGACGCTCCAAAGCCGGGTGCGCCGCCTTTCGCTATCGTGTGCGAGGCAGCTGTCCATACCACCACCAAGGAACGTCTCGTGGCCCTCCCGCTTCGCTCGCTGACGCCCGCCCCGCCGGACCCGATCCTGGGCCTCACCGAGGCATTCAGGACCGACACGCGTCCGGATAAGGTCAACCTCTCCGTCGGCGTGTATGTCGACGACACCGGGGTCACGCCGGTCATACCGTCCGTGCTTGAGGCGGAGCGCCGGCTTCTCGAGAAGTCGGGGTCGAAAGGCTACCTGCCGATCGACGGCCGGCCGGCCTACAAGGCCGCGGTCCGCGATCTCATCTTCGGCCCCGACCACGAGATCGTCACCAGCGGTCGATCCGTCACGGCCCAGACTCCAGGCGGCACCGGCGCCCTGCGCGTTGCCGCGGACTTCCTGCTCCAGAGCGGCGCGTCGCGGACAATCTGGCTGAGCGAGCCCACCTGGCCGAATCACCCTCAGCTGTTCACCATGGCCGGTTTCGCGCCGCGGACTTATCCGTACCTGGACGGTGTCGGGCGAAGCCTGGAAGTGGGCAAGATGCTGAGCACGCTCCGCACGGCCATGCCGGGCGACGTGGTGCTGCTTCACGGCTCATGCCACAACCCCAGCGGCGTCGATCCGGATCCGGAGACTTGGGCCGCCATCGGCGAGATCGTCGTGGAGCGGGAACTGCTGCCGGTCGTGGATTTCGCCTACCAGGGCTTCGGGTTCGGTCTGCGTGAGGATGCCGACTGGCTGGCCGGACTGGCGCGCCCCGGACTCGAGTTCGTCGTCTGCTCCAGCTTCTCCAAGAACTTCGCCCTGTACAACGAACGCGTCGGCGCATTGACCATCGTGGCCGCCGACGCGAGCCGGGCCGCTGCCGCCCTGAGCCACCTCAAGGTCGCGATCCGGACTAACTACTCTAACCCGCCGGCGCACGGCGGCGACATCGTCGAGACGATCCTGACCGACCCCGCTCTCCGCGCCCAGTGGGAAGTGGATCTGGCCGGCATGCGCAATCGGATCCTCGGCAACCGCGCCGCCCTCGTGGAGGCGCTCGTCGCCGCTGACGTACCGGGGAATTGGGACCCGATCCGCCACCAGCGTGGGATGTTCGCGTTGCTCGGGCTCTCGGCCGACCAGGTGACCAGCCTCCGCGACGAGTTCGCCGTGTACGTCGTGAGCCGCGGCCGCATCAACGTGGCCGGTTTGACCAGCGCCAACCTGCCTCACGTCGTGGAGTCGGTAAAGGCGGTCATCGAGGGTTAGCCGGCGAGTCGCCGGAACTTTGGGCGTGGCGTTGACGTCTGGCGGGTAGACAATCAGGACTCACAGATTGGGGATCGCGATGTCTACTCGAATCGCCAGATTGATGACCGCAGTCGTCCGTCCTGCCGCGGGACTGTTCGTGGCAGCCACCCTGCTGGCCGGCTGCGTCGGCGCCGGCGGCGGTGCTACCCCGACCCTGCCTGCTGCCTCCGAGGCGCCCCAGGCATCCACAAATGCGGCCAGTTCAACCTCGGTGAGCGGTTTCTACCTGCGGGCAACTCAGACCCAGGCGCTCGCACCCCAGTACACGTTCGGCTGGCTGCCCAGCGTGACCATCGCCGACGGCCAGTACATCGACGGGATGATCGCCATCCCTACGATCTATCCGGGCCCTCTATACGAAGGGCTTTCCCAGCGCCAGATCAGTGCCGCCGGCATCGACCAGATCGTGGCCGAGGCCCGCAAGGACGGGCTGCTCGACACCAAGATCGACTTTAGCGGCCAGCCCATGCCCGGCTCTGTCCTGTCACACATCCAGATGAGGATCGATGGCACCACCCACGATCTGACCGGCCCGCTGCCGAGCGGTGTCGTATCGGAGTCGGCGTCGTCCGGAACGACCGCCGCGTACGAACTCTTCTGGAGTCGCATCACCAGCCTCGAAAGCTGGCTCGGCGGGGAGCTCGGCGTGTCGAAGCCGTACACGCCCGCGAGCATCGCCGTCCTGCTGACGCCTCCGAGCGACGCTGCCGGCCCCATGACGCCTACGGAGAAGACATGGCCGCTGGCTTCGACCTTCGCCACGTTCGGCAAGGCATACGGCGGGGTCGACTACCGCTGCGCGACGGTCACGGGCACGGATCTGGCCACCCTGCTGCCGGTCGTCCAGGATTCGAATCAGTTGACCCGCTTCGTGGACTCGACGGGCGCGAAGAAGTCGCTCCAAGTGGTAGTGCTCGTCCCAGGCGATCCGGGGCCCTGCGCATAGTCGACGCGCCGCGAGGGAGGCGGCGCGGCCGCGGTCCGAGTCGATAGAACCTGGCTCGGGCTCGGGCCTTTCGTTGTCCGGCCCCGCCGCTCCACAGCTCCGAATCCCACCCCCCGAGCAGGTACTGCTTGTTGGGCCGAACGGCCATTGCATCGGACCTATGCAGGGTGAATGCTGCGCCAATGAGACAGCTTCCGCGTTCGGTGAAGGACCTCCGTCCTGCGGGCATCATGCACGTTCCGTTCCGGGGGGCCGAACTTCTCGAGCGGCCCCTGCTGAACAAGGACACGGGCTTCGACGACGACGAACGCGACGTCTTCGGGCTGCGCGGGCTGCTCCCGGCCCGCATGTCCACGATCGAAGAGCAGGTCAGCCTCGAGCTTGAGCACATTCGGCGCAAAGGCGACGACCTCGAGCGCTACATCGGCCTGGCGGCACTGCAGGATCGCAACGAAACGCTCTTCTATCGCGTTATCCTCGAGAACCTCGAGGAGTTCATGCCGATCGTGTACACGCCGACGGTCGGGCGGGCTTGCCAGTCCTTCAGCCACATCATGCGGCGACCGCGAGGCCTGTGGATCACGCCCGCCGACATCGATCGCATCCCCGATCTGCTTCGCAACGCCAGAACCGACTCGACCGGCGACGGCTCCGCGGTGGACGACGTGCGCTTGATCGTGGCCACGGACAACGAGCGGATCCTGGGCCTGGGCGACCAGGGCGCGGGTGGCATGGGCATCCCCGTCGGCAAGCTGTCCCTGTACACCGCTGGAGCGGGCATCTACCCAGCCCACACTCTGCCCGTGTCGCTCGACGTGGGAACGGACAACGAAGAACTGCTGACCGATCCGTTGTACATCGGCTATCGCCAGCGGCGACTCCGCGGCGCGGAGTACGACGACTTCATCGAAGCCTTCGTCTCCGCGATCATGGACGTCTGCCCGCGAGCTGTGCTGCAGTGGGAGGACTTCAAGCAGCACAACGCGATCCGCATCCTGGACCGCTACCGGCACCGCGTCACCAGCTTCAACGACGACATCCAGGGCACCGGCGCGGTCGTTCTGGCCGGCGTGCTGGCTGCCGTCCGTGCCATCGGAAAACCGCTGGCCGACCAGCGCTTCGTGTTCCTCGGGGCGGGCGCGGCCGGCATCGGCATCGCCCGAACGGTCCGTGCGGCGATGCTCGCCCAGGGCGTGGACGGAGCCACGGCCAAGCGATCCATCGTCACGGTCGACACGAAGGGTCTCGTCTTCTCGTCCCGCGACGAGCTGGACGACGACAAGCGCGAGTTCGCCCTCGGGCCCCCCGAGCTGGGCTCCTACGGACTGGCAGGTCTCCAGCCCACGGATCGGCGGAACCTGGAAGCGGTGGTCGCCGCCGTCAAGCCGACGATGCTCATTGGCACCAGCGGCGTCCCCGGCGCGTTCACGGAGGCAGCTCTGCGCGAGATGGCCGCCCACACCGAGCGGCCGGTCGTGTTCCCGCTGTCCAATCCGACCGCCAAGACCGAGGCGATTCCGGCCGACATCATGGCCTGGACCGAAGGGCGCGCCCTGATTGCCACAGGCAGCCCATTCGAGCCGGTCGTGGTCGACGGCAAGAGCCACATCGTCGGCCAGGCCAACAACGTGTTCATCTTCCCGGGAATGGGCCTGGGCGCGATCGTGGCCGAGGCTCGCGAGATCACCGACGAGATGTTCCTGCTCGCGGCCGAGACGCTGGCAGGAATGGTGTCCAACGAGCGGCTGGCGGCAGGGGCGCTCTATCCGGCCGTTTCGGAGCTGCGGGAGGTTTCCCGCCAGATCGCGGCCAGGGTCGTGTGCCAGAGTCGCGACTGCGGTGTCGGCCGGCTATACCGCGACGATGAGGTTCTCGACGCCGTCGATTCGGCCATCTGGTCACCGGCCTACCTGCGGTATCGACCGGCCTTGTAGGAGCAGTTCCCGCGCCCTGGCTACGGGCGGCCAGCGCGCGCGGGCCGGCCGCCACCTTCCGAACCGCCGCCAATAGGGTCGTTGACCGGCGAGGGTGGCAGGAGTACGTTCGCCCCGTTGCGGACGCGCACCACCTGCCCGAAGGCACCATGACCTCCGGTTGGTGCACAACAGGAGCAAAGTCCGTCAAGTTGATGCGTGCCGGCACCGAAAACCTTGACAGGAGCCGCCCTCGACGGTTCCTGTTGGCCCAAGTCCGTGCGAGGCTCGACCCGTCGGTCGGGACCGTGGCCCAACGGGCGCAAAGGAGAACGAAATGGCCGTAGGCACCTTCAACCCCGGGGCGGGAACGACCGGGATAGTCGTGACTCGTAAGAAGCCCGGCCACTTCGTTGCGCTCACTGAGGATGGCCGCATCGACGCAGTGCTCGCGCAGGGCAATGTCAAGCTCGCCGACGCGCTCGAGAAGCGGGCCGCGATCAACGTCAACAACGCGATGCAGGGCCCCAACGACGGCTCGGTCCCGCTGGCTCCGGCGGGCGGCGTGAAGAACGTCGACCCGTACGACATCACGATCGCGATGCCCGCGGAAGACGGCGAGCCTGTGGTCACCGATGCCGATCGCGACGCCTGGAGCAAGTTCCGGGTGGCCTACGACGTAACGCTGACGGCCACGCCCTTCACCGTCACCGGCGTACTGCTTCTGCTGCCGTCGCAGGATCCGCTGTCGCTGACCGAGCGCGGCACGGAGCTCTTCCTGCCGGTATTCTCCCCCACCGTCCAAATCGGCGGTGCGACCCTCAAGGACACTCCTCGCGACGCGTTGCTGGTTAACCGATCGCATCTCCGGCGGGTCAACGCCACGATGCGGCGCTAGCCGCAAACGACCCGGCCTCCGTCCCGGCGCCCATTGGGCTGGGCTCCCGGGAGTGAATCGAGTATCACGTGCTGACGGCGCGGCTCTGGGCCAGTCGCGCCGTCATCACATGTCCGACCACGAGCCAGGCAGGCCTGGCTTTGGCCGGGCGGCCGATTCCGTGGGCCACCGCAGCTGGCACGTTGTCACCGAGCCAAGGTCGGCTTGGCTTTCGGTGCTCGCTCACACACCTCTACGTGCCCTCGTAAAGCCAGCTTGCTGGCTCCTTGCCGGGCCGGCAGTCGGGGTCACGCGGCGGATCGATCGGCCGGAGCACTCTGAACTTCGACCCGGCGGGCACATTCGGTGGGCCGTGGCAGAATGGACCAAACGGCTCCCAGGTGGGCAGTGGTCGGTCGATCTCGACGGTCCCGAAGGACTCAGCCGTAGCGAAGTGGCACGAGATGCTACCCGGCAACGATCCTCCGCCGGCTTGACCCCCTGCTGCTGCTCGACGAGCGAGCGTTCGAATGCCGCCCGCCCTGGGGCCTCAGGCTGGGCAGCGGATCGAGGTCGAGATGCTTGTCGGTGTACCCCGCGAGATCAAGGACAACGAGTTTCGTGTCGGCCTGACGCCGAGCGCCGTTCGGGAGCTCGCGGCGCATGGGCACACAGTGATCGTCCAGACCGGTGCCGGGGAGGTCATCGATCTCTGCGACGACGACTATCGAAACGCCGGCGCTCAGATAGCTGCGGATGCGGCCTCGGTTTTCGGTCGAGCCGAACTTATCGTCAAGGTCAAAGAGCCTCAGCCTGGCGAAATAGCGATGCTCCGCGATGGCCAGGTTCTCTTCACGTACCTGCACCTCGCGCCGGACCGCCCCCAGACCGAAGGCTTGCTCGCGTCCGGCTGCGTCGCCATCGCCTACGAGACCGTCACGGACGAGCGCGGCGGCCTGCCACTCCTGGCGCCCATGAGCGAGGTGGCTGGCCGGATGTCGATACAGGCCGGCGCCCACGCCCTCGAACGCGAGGCCGGCGGGCGGGGCGTCCTGCTCGGCGGCGTGCCCGGCGTTCCTCCGGCCAAGGTAGTGGTCCTGGGCGGCGGTGTCGTCGGCATGAACGCCCTGCGCATGGCCCTCGGCCTCGAGGCCGACGTGACCGTCATCGACAAGTCGCTGCCGCGGCTCAAGGAGCTGGACCTGGCCTTCGCCCCGGCGCTGAAGACCCGCTATGCCACCACGGATGCGATCGAGGAGAGCGTCCTCACAGCGGACCTGGTGATCGGGGCCGTGCTGACGCCGGGCGGCACCGCACCGCGAATCGTCACTCGTAACATGGTTCGGGGCATGCGCCGCGGCACGGTCGTCGTGGACGTGTCGATCGACCAGGGCGGCTGCTTCGAGACATCGCGGCCCACGACGCACTCCGACCCGACGTACGTCGTCGACGACGTGGTCCACTATTGCGTCACCAACATGCCCGGCGCGGTGGCCCGGACTTCGACGTTTGCTCTCAACAACGCCACGCTGCCCTTCACGCTCGCCCTGGCGGACAAGGGTTTCCGGGCGGCCATGGCTTCTGACCGCCATCTCCGCGACGGCCTCAACATCATGGCCGGGAAGGTCACCCACCAGGCCGTTGCCGCAGCACACGGGCTCGAGTTCGTGCCGCCGGAGAAGGCTCTGGGTCTTTAGCGAGATGCGTTTCGATGTCTATCTCGAGTCCGGTCCGCACCAGCGCAGGACCTGGATCTACGTACCGAGCCTGCCGGGCTGCTCCACGATCGCTCCCACTTCAGATGAGGCGCCGGCGGCCGCTAGGGCGGCGATCCTCGAACGCATCGACTTCCTGCGCCGGCACGGCGAAACCGTTCCGGACCCGGAACCGATGGAGCTGGTCGTGGCGGGCCACGTCATCGAGCGCAAGGTTCTGGGATTCGGCCAGATGGTGTTCTCGACGGACCTCGCGCCCCTGAAGCCCGACGAGGCCGCCCGCCAGCTGCGCTGGGCTGAGTGGTCCCGGGAAGAGCTCGTAGCGGCCGCCCGAGCCCAGACGCTGCCACTCGCCGAGAAACCGGCCGGCGGCGGGCGTTCCGCGGCGGCGATCCTGGCCCACGTCGCGGGCGCCGAGTGGTCCTATGCCACTTCCACACTGGGGTCGATCCCCGGCGGCGGCGCCATCCTGGCGGCGGTCGAAAGCACAGCGGAGACGGCGCCGTGGGACGCGCTTGAGGCCGAGCGTACAGCCCTGCTCACAAGGCTGCGAGCCATGACTCCGGACGAGCTCGTTCGAGTGGTCGATCGGGGAGGGGGCAAGCCGCCACGGACGGCTCGGCGGATGCTTCGGCGGCTCTTGGAGCACGAGTGGGAGCACGGTATTGAGCTTCGGGCGCGCCTCGGCAGCTGAGCGGGCGAGCGGAGTCCAACGCAGTAACCATCGAAGCCGACGCCCCTGGCGCCGGCTTCGATGTTCGATGCTCCGATTATCTAGTCGGGCTGCCCGATCACATGGCTCCCAGCACAACGCGGGCGATCTCCGGATCGATCTCGTCGGCGAGCAGGCCCGCGAGCCGATCGATTGCCCGCAGGGCGAGCGGGCTGCCCATCGTGAAGCGCGTGTTCGGCTGGCCGAGGTCCATGTCCTCGAGCCTCGACTGGCTGAATCGAGCGCGATGGCGCTGGCAGGCGTTGACGGTCAGGTCGTCCTCGTTCTCGATGCCGTGGCCGGTGAGGTAGTACTTGCCGACCTTGGCGACGACCTCGACAGGTCCCGTGCCGTTGGCGTAGAAGCCGAGAGGCTGGACCGCATCCGCTCCGAGCCAGCCGATCACCGCGGCGACGAGCACCGCCGACGCCTTGGCCTCGTGCCACCCGTCGCCTCGTACGATCTGGGCGACGGCGCGGCCTATCCCGGCCACTTCCTCATTGACGAGGACGGACAGGAACTCGCGATTGAGCGAGGTTACCGCCTGGCTCGGACCCTTGACGGTAGTTACAGATTGCTGACGATCGGGCTGATCCACCGTTGTACTCATGATTGCGGCCGTGTGCGCGTAAACGTTAGACGAGCCTGACCGGCCGTCAAGACCAGCCTTACGGCCCACCCCGTCAGTACTTTTGGCTGAATCGGGATGGCTCTGCGGTCGTGCGCAACTTGTTGCCTGGCCGCACCTTTCATGCTTGGCTTCGGAAGCCGCTGCATCAGGCGAGTGTCAGGCCCGTGGTGCCAAAGCGCACCGAACCAGGACCGTCCCGGCAGTCTACAACCACTGGCGCGGCACCCGCTCGACCTTCGCGAACTAACCCTTGACGGCCAGGGCCTGAGTCACCACGTCCTGGGCCTCCTCCAGGATGCGGCCAAGGTGATCCTCGCCGAGGAAGCTCTCGGCGTAGACCTTGTAGACGTCCTCGGTTCCGGACGGGCGGGCCGCAAACCAGCCGTGCTCGGTGGCGACCTTGACTCCGCCGATCGGGGCGTCGTTGCCAGGAGCCCGCGTCAGGATGGCCGTGATGGGTTCGCCGGCGAGCGCAGACGCATGTATCTGGGCCGGCGACAGCTTCGACAGGATGGCTTTCTGTTCCGGCGTGGCCGGAGCGTCTATGCGGCGATAAGCCGGCGCCCCGAACTTGGCGGTGAGAGCTTCGTAGGCCACGGCCGGGTTGTGGCCGGTCCTGGCGGTCAACTCCGCAGCCAGCAGACAGGCGATGAGCCCGTCCTTGTCCGTGGTCCAGACCGTGCCGTCGCGCCGCAGGAACGAGGCTCCGGCACTCTCTTCTCCGCCGAAGCCGAGCGAGCCGTCGGCCAGCCCGTCCACGAACCATTTGAACCCGACCGGGACCTCGAGCAGCTTGCGGGACAGCTCGCCGGCGACACGGTCGAGCATGCTGGTCGAGACCAGGGTCTTGCCGATCGCCACCTCGGGTCGCCAGTCGCGGTTGCGGTACAGATAGGCCACCGCCGCGGAGAGGAAGTGGTTGGGGTTCATGAGGCCGGCGGCCCCCGCCACGATGCCGTGGCGGTCGGCGTCCGTGTCGTTGGCGAACGCGACGTCGAAACGGTCCTTCAGCGCGACGAGGCGGGCCATCGCATACGGCGACGAAGGATCCATCCGGATGCGGCCGTCCCAGTCCACGGTCATGAAGCCGAACTGCGGGTCCACGACCTCGTTGGTGACCGTCAGGTCCAGGCCATAGCGGTCGCGGATTGCTGCCCAGTATCCGACGCTGGCTCCGCCCAGCGGGTCGACGCCGAGCTTGAGTCCCGAGGTTCGGATGGCGTCCATGTCGATGACGCGGGCCAGATCCGCAACGTAGACGCCGGTGAAGTCGTAGCGCCCGATTCCGTCGTAGGCCCGATCGAAGTGGACCCGCCGGATCGATTGCAGGCCGCTGCGCAGCAGATCGTTGGCGTCGCGCTGGATCGCGCCGGTTATGTCCGTGTCCGCCGGACCGCCGTTAGGCGGGTTGTACTTGAAGCCCCCGTCTTCGGGCGGGTTGTGCGAGGGCGTGACGACGATGCCGTCGGCCAGGCGATCGGTCCTGTCGCGGTTGTAGGTCAGGATGGCGTGCGACACGGCAGGAGTTGGCGTGAGCCCGTCGGCGCTGTCGATCAGGACGTCGACGCCGTTGGCGACCAGCACCTCGACGGCGGTTCGGGTGGCCGGCAACGATAGGGCGTGGCTGTCTTTGCCGATGAAGAGCGGTCCATCGATCCCCTGGCTCTTGCGGAAGCGACAGATGGCTTCGGTCGTGGCGAGGATGTGATCCTCGTTGAAGGAGGCGTTGAGCGAGGAGCCGCGATGGCCCGATGTGCCGAAGGCGACCGCCTGGGACGGGGCCTTAGGGTCTGGGTGGACATCGTAGTAGGCCGCGATCAGCCGGTCGACGTCGACCAGAATCGAAGCCTCCGCCGGCTTGCCCGCTCGCTCGCTTACTCCCACTGTCGTTGCGCCTCCCGATACGGCTCCTGCCCTCGCGGAATGATGCCCCGCCGGGATCGCATGGACAAGGAGCGCCCGTACCTCCTCGCCTGGCGGACCAGCACCGGCCGCCACGGACTAGCGTGCGCCGGACGCAGAGATCATTGCGTGCGCGGCCAGCCCGCCCCAGCCCTGTGATGGGGCTACACTCCAAGCGGCCGGCGTTCCTTTGCCGCATCCGTTGGGCTGTGGTGCGCGCCGTGACAGGCGATTCGAGGGAGCAGTTCATGACTGAGAACGCGCTCCGAGGCGCGACCGCGTGCCCCAACTGCGGCGCACAAGTCCCTCCCGGCGCCGGCTTCTGCCCGGTGTGCGGCACGGCCCTGAACGCGACTCAAGCACCTCCGCCGGCCTCGCCTGCGGTGCCGACACCGGCGCCCCAACCCGCTTCCGACCAGGGCCAACCGCCGTCGTACGGCCAACCGCCGTCGTACGGCCAACCGCCGTCGTACGGCCAACCGCCGTCGTAC
>Ga0182011_10003093_pt1 | contig 13761 bp, 14 predicted proteins | sample 711E1DmetaG_FD_120481 | JGI IMG/M metagenome (GOLD analysis project Ga0182011, IMG submission 120481) | Permafrost microbial communities from Stordalen Mire, Sweden - 711E1D metaG | ecosystem: Environmental > Terrestrial > Soil > Wetlands > Permafrost | place: Sweden: Stordalen | collected... | reverse complement strand
GAGACCGGATGACCGTTCTCCCGCGAGCAAGCGCCGGGCTGGTCCTGAAGCCGTCGCTATGGGGGAGGAAGGAATCTAACCATCGCTTCATGCGACGTTCTCCTTGAACTCAACGTGCCTCTCGCAAGACGCAAGGTGGCAGCGTCGATTCATGGATGAGTGCCATGCTCCGTCAACCGTCGAGGGCCACCGGCTCATGTGGCGCATCAACTGTCCTTCAGGGTGGGCCACCGCGTCGTCGAGGCCGGACCGGGACGGTAGCCGCCCGGCGTCGCACGGACGAACATGTGTCGCGGATGGTGGCCGCCGAGGCGATGCGCCGGCTCGAAACGGGACATGCGCGAGGAAAGGTCGTCGTCACCGTGTGACGGTCGCCGGGCGGGTCGTCTCGGCAGGTTCAGGCGAAATAGGGCTGTTCGCGCTGCGCTGCCTCACGCCGCCGATGCTCCGCGAGCAGGATGATGCGCACTATGCGGTCCTGATCGAGCGAGGTGATCCGTGTGAACTCGACGGCGACTTCCGCGTGATCGGGCCGGTCGTTCGGGCCAGAGCGGCTGTCGTCCGGCGCTCGTCCAAGTCGCTTCACGACGCCGTTCATCGAGACGCGGTCCCCGCCAGAGAGTGGCAGGGCAAGGTCGAGGTTGTCGCCGACCTTCACAGCGGCGTCACTGACGAAGAGCGTCCCGCCCGGGCTCAGATTCCTGGTCACGGTGGTGGCCGGCCGGCCGCGAGGCTCCCACGTGGCCGGATCGACGTGGCTGTAGCGGATCGGCAGGTCGATCGGGTAGCGGACGTAGCACCGACGCTGAACCCGCTCTACCGCGGCCGGTCGGACGACCGCGAAGACGCGCGACCTGCTATCGCCGAGCGGCCTTACGAACCACGACTGGGCGAGCAAAGCGGCGCCGTTGCGGCCCACCGTCAGCCGGACCGTCTGGTCGGGCCACAGCATCTCAAGGCGTCGATCGGGCGAGGCGAGGCCGAGCCAGAGCTCAGTCTGGCAGATCCTGACGATCACCGTTCGAAACGAGACCGCGCGACCGTGGATGTCGGCCTCGACGAGCGCGCGATCCTGGATCGCAAACTCGCTATCGGCGCTGCGGCTCTCGATCATCGAGGTTCACCTTTGCGGATCGTCCGAGTCGTCACGCCGGAGCCCGAGGCGCAGGCCCGACCGGCGTTGTAGAGATGACCCTACGTGATAGGAGTCGGCTCGGCGACGTCCGATTCGTAGCCCCGGTGGGCTCCCCAGCTAGGACGCCACCTCGATGATGCCGATCGGAACGCCGTTGTCCGTCAGCAGATTCTCGGCGGGCCTGAGGATGGTGCTGACGCTGTTGTCAGCCGACGCGCAACTGGCGCTGATTTCTCCCGCGGATGCCGTCGCGATCTTCTTGCCGACCCGCTGCGTAGCAGTGAGGGTGAAGTCCTTCTTGACGTCCACGTGGCCGCCGCTGACTCCGAAGCCGTATATGAAGACACTCTTCATCAGCGGAGATAGCAGTGCATGCGCGCCGTCTGTAGCCCGGACAGGATCGTAGTAGCTGAATATGGAGAGACCTTCGACGGCCACGGTCTCTCCTGTGTTGAAGGGGCTGTATACGAGCAGATCGGCTGCCTCGGGCAGGTCGATCACCATCCTTGAAAGAGATGCCAGGCCGTTGTCGGGGCTGAACCTGACCGTGACGGTCTGGCTGTTGTCTATCTTCCTGGTGTCGACGAAGATCGGGATCTCGAGAGCGTCGCCAGTGTTTGCGCTCTTGATCAACCGCGCGGCGATGTCGGCCCGGGCGACGAATACTCCGGTCTGCTCGCCGCTGACGATCAGGTTCGGCTTGAACTCCGCGGCTTCTCCTCTGGCATCGTTGTAGATGACCTTGCCGCTTCGGAGTTGAGGCTCGATGCCCCTGAACTCGGGCACGGTTCGTTCTTTGCCCTCGCCGTCATACCAGGTGATCGATCCATCGGCTTGTTGCGTGAAGCCGACCGGGGCGGGCGTCCCCGTCGCGGTCGGCGCCGGAGCGCGACTGTACGAGGGCGCAGGGGATGCGCCGGCCGTCGGCGACGACGAGATCGATGCCGAGGAACACCCGGCAACGGCCAGGATCAGCAGGCTCGCCATACCAAACCACATCGTCCTGGAAGCCCGCCCGGTCGCGGGCCCGACAGAACCAGAACCGAGCCGCGCGAGGTCCACGCCTATTCGAGAGCAGATGGTCATCTACCGGCTACCCTTGCTTGCCGCGCGGCGGGATCCCCGCGGCCGAGAACAGCCCCCGAAGAGACGCAAGTTTAGCGTCGCGGACAAGCGGGCTCCTTGAGATGAGGCGCATCAACGCTCGGCCCACCTGCAGGCGCACGTCCGCGAGTCGGACGGCCACACGGGCCGCCCAATGAGCGGCCCCACTCCGTCGCCGCAGGCGACACAACGTGAGCTCGGCAGAGAAACTCGGCTCAGTGCGCGCCCCAGCCTCGTATGATTGAGGCGCAGCCGAGGCAGCGCCGGCTGAGTGAGGCAGGAATGGAGGAGTCGCGATGCGTTCGCTGAGGTCTGCGGGGGCCATGGCCGCCCTCTTGTCGATCGCCGTAGTCGGATGCGGCAGTGCAAGCGCGTCGCCCGGCGCCACGGCGTCACCGACGCCGCCAGCCATTGCGACACCAACGGCGTCACCCAACTCGACGCCGACGGCGAGCCCGAATCCGACGGCCAGTCCGAACCCGACGGCGACCGCGAGCCCGACGGCGAGCCCATCTCCGACGCCCGCTCCGACCGCGAGCGGGCAGCTGCTCCTCTACTACGTGCCACCCACGTCACAGGGCAACTACGCGAACGGCCAGGTGGCCGTGGTCGGCGCGGACGGGAGCGGACGGCGCAACATCGCCAAGGGCGTGCAGGCGAGCTGGTCGCACGACGGCTCCGCGATCCATGTCATGACCGAGGACGCGAGCTGCGTGCCGCACCTGGCCGACTACCCCGCCGGCGGCGGCCCGGCCCAAGCAAGCCCTGCCAAGCTCAAGGCCGGCGACTACTACTTCACCTGGTCGCCCGACGACAGCCAGATCGTCTTCACCCGCCTGACTCACGGTATGACGGCGGCGAACTGCAAGGGCTCCAACACCGACACCATGAGCCTGCAGCAGAACCTCATGGTGATGAACTCCGACGGCACCGGCCTTCGGACGCTGGCCGCAAACCAGCCGAGTGTCGGTCGGATCACGTGGACGCCCGACGGAAAGACGCTGGTATGGGCGCGCTGGGGAGCCGAAGACGCCTGGGGCCCGCTCGCTCGGGTCAACGTGTCCAGCGGAACCATCACCAACTTCACGTCTTCGAAGTTGCAGTTCGGCACGGTATCGATTTCCGCTGTTGGATCGAAGATCGCCTACTCGGTCGGCGATCCCAACAGTCAGGACCAGTACACACACGTCTACATCTCGAATCTGGACGGCAGCGGGAAGGTGAGCCTGGGTTTCACCGGCACCAACGACGGCGATCCGGTCTGGTCGCCCGACGGCAGTTCGCTGGTCTTCGATCGCACTTCGATTGACACAGGTGACGAGCAGCTCGTTGTCATACGGCCCCCTCACACAACCGCATCAGTCGTTTACACGCCGGTCCTCCCGGTCGATAGCCCATGGCCCAGCATCGCCTGGTCGCCCGACAGCAAGAAGATCGCCTGCCTGGGGGCAACGACTCCCGATACCGGCGTCTCGACTGGAATCGTCGTGGTCGGCGCCAACGGCACACAACCAAAGACTTTTGCCGGCACGGCCGGCGCCACGAACGTCTCCTGGCAGCCGTAGCTCGGCCTCTTCGTCGCGTCAGTAGATTTGACGGCGACGGCTCGAGGGCCACGCCGGGTGGCCCGAGCGCCCAAACGTGAGGAAGCAGATGCAGCAGCGTCCGACCGGTGTCGTAGTGCTGGCAGTGGCCGCGGCAGTCCTTGGGGTGCTGGCCATCCTCGCGGCCGGCGCGTGGTGGAATGCGTCGGAAGGTCTCGCCTGGCTGCCGAACATCCATCGTGGTGAGCGGCTGATCGCGCTCGGCCTGCTGCTGGTCGGTGTCTCGGAGCTCGTGTTCGCGTACGGTGCCTGGACACGCCGACCATGGGCCTGGACCTTCGGGGTCGTGCTGCAGATCGTCGTGATCGTCCTGGCTGTGCTCCAGCTCGGCCGGTTCGAATTCTTCCGCCACGCCATCACGATCGTCGTCGCCGCGTTCACCCTCTGGTATCTGACGACGCCGAGGGTCAGGGCGGCTTTCGGCCGGTCATAGGCGGGAGCACGCGCACGTCCCCGATGGCGCCGTGAGCGCGCGCCTCCCTGCGGGCGCCCGAACCTGGCTTCTCGCCGTTCGCCCGGCGACGCTGCCGGCATCCGCGAGCGGAGTCATCGTCGGCCTGGGAGCGGCCCTGGCGACCGGCTCGTCCTTCCGGCCCGATACCGCGCTGGGCTGCATGGCGGTGGCGCTGCTGCTGCAGATCTGCGCCAACCTCGCCAACGACCTGTCCGACTTCCGGCGGGGCGCCGACACGCCTGCGCGCCTGGGTCCGACCCGGGTCGCGGCAGCCGGCCTGGTCACGCCCCGCCAGCTCGAGGCCGCGATCGCCCTCGTTCTCGCCCTGGCTGCAATCATCGGTGCCTGTCTGGCGACCATCGGCGGACCCTCGATCGTCGTGCTGGGAGTTCTGGCGATCGTGGCCGCGCTTGCCTACACGGGCGGTCCACTCCCCTACGGCTACCGCGGCCTGGGCGAAGTCTTCGTCTTCATCTTCTTCGGACTGGTGGCGGTAATCGGGACGGCGGAGCTGCAGTCCGGCCGCGTGGATGTCCTGTACGTGCTGGCCGCCATACCCGTCGGCACCCTGACGACGGCGATCCTCGTGGTCAACAACCTCCGCGACATCGATACGGACCGCGCCGCGAACAAACGGACCCTTGCCGCGACATTTGGGGAGGGGTTTGCTCGGGCGGAGTATCTCGCCTGCCTGGTGGCCGCCTGGGCCGTGCCGGTGATCCTCGTGATGGGGCGCTGGGGAGGCGTATCGTTCGCGGCCGGGCCGCTGACCCTCCTGCCGCTCCTGGCCCTGCCCCTCGCCCTGCCGCTGTGGCGCGTGGTTCGCGCTCAGGGCGATCCCCGTCGGCTCAATCCCGTCCTGCGCGGGACGGCGAGGGTGACCCTGGTTTTCGCGGTGCTGTTCGCGGCCGGGCTGGCGGCGCGATAGCGGCGGTCCATGCCGCGGGTCGGTAGCCCGTCGGGAGTGGCTGCCGAGGTTTGGGACGAAGTCCCGCGGTGGGCTCCCAGCCCCGCGGTACGCCTAGACTTGAGGGCGGCGGCCCGGGGCCGCATCGGGCAGCCCGGCGGCCGCACCGGACCCGGTTGGGCCGGCGCACCCCCATGAACAACAGGAGGCATCGCGGATGGAGATCGACGGCGCGGTCGTGATCGTCACGGGGGCCTCGTCGGGCATCGGCGCCGCCACCGCCCGGCTGGCGGCCGAGCGCGGCGCGAAGGTCGTGCTGGCCGCACGCCGCACCGGGCGGATCGAGGACCTGGCGCGCAATCTGCCGGACGCGCTCGCGGTCACCACCGACATGCGCGACCCGGCGCAGATCGCCCGGCTGGTAGCGGCGACGCTGGATCGTTTCGGGCGAGTGGACGTACTGGTCAACAACGCCGGCCAGGGCCTCCATGTTCCGGTCGAGCACGTCAGGCTCGACGACCTGCGGGCCATCACGGAACTCAACTTCTACGCGCCGCTGCTGGCGATGCAGGCGGTGATTCCTCCGATGCGCAAGCAGGGCGGCGGCGCGATCGTGAACGTCAGCTCGATGACGTCGCGCATGGTCCTCCCCGGCGTGGGCGGATACTCGGCCACGAAGGCGGCGCTCAACATGCTGTCGCAGGTCGCCCGCCGCGAGCTCGAGCCCGACGGCATCGTGGTGTCGGTCGTGTACCCGGCCGTGACCGACACGGAGTTCCACCGGTCGCTGGCCGCCGGCGGCCGGGTCGGCGGTGGCGCGTGGGCGCCCAAGCCCCATTCGGCGGAGTACGTCGCCGAAGCGATCCTGGGGGTGATCGGGTCCGGCGAGGAGGAGGTAACGCTGACGCAGGGATGGGGCGGCGCCCCGTCCTGACTTTGCCCGGGCCCGCCCATCGGGCCGGCTGCGGCGCATGATCACGCCGGTCCCGTCCGCATCACGCGGACCGGCAAACGGCCTATCCCGGCAAGTCGTGTATGCTTAGTGCCTTCGTGAACGAATGGGCGCACCGGTCTGCGCCCCGGTGTCTTACCGCTCGATCTCGAGCCACTTCCTCGCCCTGACCGGTCCCGCTGGAAAACGCGGGTGGGCCACGTCAGGAGCAGACTCCTAATGTCTTCGTACCAGCTCGGCCTTGTGTCCGAGCATCCTTCATGGCCCGCCCAGGCCGGGTCGTCGCCCGCCCAGGCCGCGACGCCTCGAGCGCCACTCGCGTTCGACCAGCTCGGCCTGACGCCTGAGCTTCTGCGAGCGGTCGCCGGGCAGGAATACACCGAGCCGACGCCGGTCCAGGCCCAGTCGATCCCGATCGTACTCGCCGGTCGAGACCTTCTCGCCAGCGCCCAGACGGGCACGGGCAAGACGGCCGCGTTCGTCCTCCCCATCCTCCAGCTCCTCAATGCCAGCCGGCCCGCGCCGCGTCAGCAGTCCCCCGGCCAGCGCCGCCCGCGCGGGGCGACCGGCCTGCCGATCCGCTGCCTGGTCCTCACGCCGACGCGCGAACTCGCCCTCCAGATCGAGGAATGCGTCCGGACGTACGGCGCCGAACGGCCGGTCCGCTCGACCACGATCTACGGCGGAGTCGGCTTCCAGCCGCAGGTCAGCGCGCTGCGCGGCGGCCCGGAAATCGTCGTCGCCACCCCGGGCCGGCTCCTCGACCACGCCGGTCAAGGCACGATCGATCTCGGATCGGTCGAGATACTCGTCCTGGACGAGGCCGACCGGATGCTGGACATGGGCTTCATCCGCGACATTCGCCGCATCCTCGCCCTGCTGCCGGCGCAACGTCAGAACCTGCTCTTCTCGGCCACGTTCTCGGACGAGATCCGGGAGCTGGCGGGCGGAATGCTCCACCAGCCGGCCGAGGTTCAGATCGCGCGCCGCAATGCTCCGATCGAGCTGGTTCGCCAGGTCGTCTACCCCGTCGATCGCGAGCGCAAGCGCGAGTTGCTCAGCCATCTCATCCGTGGCGGTCGAATCGATCGGGCGCTCGTCTTCACCAGGACCAAGCACGGCGCCAACCGCCTGGCCGAGCAACTCGGCCTCGACGGGATCGCGGCCGCCGCGATCCACGGCAACAAGAGCCAGGGCCAGCGGGTCCGGGCGCTCGACGACTTCAAGGCGGGACGGGTCGCCATCCTGGTGGCGACGGAGGTCGCGTCACGCGGCCTCGACATCGAAGGCCTGCCGCACGTCGTGAACTTCGAGCTGCCGATGGTCGCCCAGGACTACGTCCACCGCATCGGCCGGACGGGTCGCGCCGGCCTGGAAGGCGACGCCGTGTCGCTCGTATGCGTTGACGAAACCACTCTCCTGGACGACATCCAGGCTCTGCTCCGGCAGCCGATTCGGCGCGAGATCGTGCCGGGCTTCGAGGTCAACCGCTCGATCCCAAGAGAGCCGATCCGCCAGCGCAGCGGAGAAGTTCGACCGATGGGCGGCAGGCGTCCGACCGCACCACGTCAGGCTGCACCGCGTCAGGTTGCCCCGCGTCAGGCTGCCCCGAGCGGCTCTGCGGCGGCTCGTCGGCCTGCGCCGAGCGGACCGCGTCAAGCCGTGGCACCGGGTGGATTCCGCCGGCCGATACCGAATGAATTCCGTCAGACGGCGCCCGGGAGTCAGCGTCAGGTCGCGCAGAGCGGCCCTTACCAGACGTCCGCCGCGTTCAACGTGTCCGCGCCCGTCGAACCCCGCCGCGCCGTTGCGAGTGGTTTCCGGCGCCCGGTGCCGAGCGACTTCAGCCAGGCCGCGCCGATCGGATACGCGCCTCGCGGCACCGCGCCGAGAGGCGCCGCCCCTCGCCGGCCGCAGGGCTTCACGCAGCCACCGGCGCGCCACAGCTCTCCGGCCCCCGCCGGAAGGCCGTTCGATCGAACCCCCGCCGGCAGGCCGGCCAACGCCGACTACCGACCGAGCGACCGCAGCGCGCCCCACTCCATGCCGGGCGAACGCATCGCCCGGTCGGGCGGCCGCACCGCCTGAGGATCTTACCCTTCAGTACCGGATTGGACTCGTGAGTGTGTGGAACCAGTGATTCTGGCAGTCCACCCAGATCACGCGTGCCTCCCCGAAGTCCCCCCCACCCGCAGCACGGCCGCCGCGTCGTGGCAGTTTCTCGGCCACAACCCGAAGCCGCGTCGCCTTCAGCTGAGCGGCGGGTTTTCATCCTCGTGGCTGCCGCCAGATCCAGCCTAGAGTCGACGAAAAGCAGTGGCCGAAGAGTCTGCCGGAATCCTCGCCGCGCTCTACGGTCGGGCACTGTTTTACCAGAGCGGCGGCGTCAGTTTTGCAGTGGGAGGTCCGGAGCTATGTCTGACACGAACCAGGCCGGGCCAGAGGCGGTACCCGAGCCAGCTATCGCAACAGAGGCGGTACCCGAGCCAGCTGTCGTCCCGCCGCCGACTGCGCCTGTCGACGTCAATGCCCAGGCGCCGCAGATGGTCACTGCTCCGCGGCAGGGGCCGGGCTTTCTTGCCCGGGCGGTATGGTTCGTACTCATCGGTTGGTGGCTGACGGCCATCATGATCGTAGTCGCCTACGTGCTCGCACTCTCGATCCTGGGACTGCCGTTTGCCTTCTATCTGTTCAACCGCATACCGGCGTTCCTCACCCTTCGTGGCCGGAGCAAGACGTATCAGGTCGAAACCACCGCTGATGGGACGAGGTACCTGACCGCAGCGAACGTGGAGCAGCGTCCGATGTTGATCCGGGCCATCTGGTTCGTTCTTATCGGCTTCTGGTTCGGCGCTATCTGGATGGCTGTTGCCTACGTGCTATGCGTGCTGATCGTGACGCTGCCGTTCGGGCTCTCGATGTTCAATCGAGTGGGCGCGGTGATGACGCTCCTTCGCTACTAGAGACTCGCCCATCAGATTGGCGTCCGCAGCCAGACTAAGAGGGGGACAGTCTCTGGACCACAAACCGACCGGCTGCTGCGCTCTGGCTGGACGGGAGGCAAATAGCCGGTTGGTCACTTTGTGACCGGCCACTATCGCGGCCTCGTGGACGAGGTTGCGACCAGGCGCTACCGTTGGGGGCATGGCTCCTGACGCTGATCGATCCCGCCTCGAAGCCTCGCTCGTAGGCCACGGGGAGTACGAGTTGTTCGCCTGCGACCCGGCGCTGGCAGATACGGCGGCCTTCTGTGCGGCGTATGGCTTCGAACTGGAGGATGCGGCGAACACGATCGTCGTGGTCGGCAAGTCGGACCCACCCCGCTACGCCGCCTGTATCGTCCTCGCCACGCACCGCCTCGATGTGAACCGCACGATCCGCGATCAGCTCGGCACGCGTCGGGCTTCGTTTGCCTCAGCCGAGGAGACGCGGGCGCTGACCGGTCAGGAGATCGGTGGGGTCACAGCCTTTGGCCTGCCCGACGGGCTTCCGATCTGGGTGGATGCCGCGGTCTTGCAGCGCCCCCGCATCGTGCTGGGCGGCGGTAGCCGCCGCTGGAAGGTGCTCGCGCCGCCCTCCATTCTCATCACCCTGCCAGGGGTGGTGGTGGTAGAGGGGCTGGCTCGCCCTGCCGCGCCGCGCACCGACACAGCATCCGTCGAATAGGACCGCCTTTGCTTGTGCAACCGCGGCCGCGTTTGAGTTCGCGCTGGACCACGGAGGCGACCGGGGGCCTTGACCGGTGACATCGGCGGGCGACTCGACAGGATCACCCGGTCGTGCGCCGGCGATGGCCGTTTGCCGGCCACGCGCATCATCGGCTACACGCAGGCCCCTACCTGACAAATGGCCTGAGTGCCTCGAGCGCGCTATCTAGGATCAGGTGGTGGTGGTCAATGAGACACTGCGGCAGCAGCCGCCCCAGCAGCCCTCCGTCCTCATCGAAAGCCACCGCCAACGAGAGTTGTCCGGTGAACCTCGCCTGCTGGCCAGGCTTCGGGCGAGCAATCGCCAAGACTGTGCCGCTCTCCACACGCTGACCAATCGCGACGGCAACGTCGATCTCCCCTTCATGGATCTCGAATAGCCCCCAGGAGGGCACGGCGCACGTAAGGATCGGCGACCGGTGCTTGTCGTGGTTCCATCGATCGTTGAGCAGTCTCAGTGCGTGCTCCGCGGGGTCGGGCCCGCTGTAGGGCTGAAGAGCTTCGATCGCGTCGATAGCGCCTTGTGGAAGTTGGGCAGCCTTCAGCATCGGCAGTGCTGTCTTGGTGAATCCTGCGGCATCACCGAATACGGGGAAGGCGAGCCTTGGTGGCGGAGGCCCATAGGTGCTTGCGACTGCCCACACCAGGTTGTCTAGTGTTGCCCTGAGGTTGTTGGTAGCGTCAGCGACGCGGAAGCTAAGGTCAGGGGGGATCGGCCGAACCAACTCAGCACGGTAATGCTGCGTGACGCCGTCCGGTTGGAGTTCGGGCACTACCCGATAGGGACCATCGCCCTCCATGAGTGCCTTTATCTTCTCGTTGATCCTCTCGATGTCACGCCAGGCCCATTCGAGGCGCTGCTCGACAGCCTCAAGTGCATCCATAATCGCGTCCATCTCCAACGTAGGCTTGGGATGTCAGTGTGTCTCATGCGCCAGCCGAAAGGCGAGCCTTCTTCGGCACCGCGGGCCGCTGTGGCGGTCCAGGGTCACCGTGGCAGTTCGTGGCGGCGTCCTTGTGTCGGTAGGGGCGTTCGCAGCGCGTGCCCGGGCCCACCCCTACGGCTTGCTAGTGCTCGATCCTTGCGCGCAGGCGGACCACGATGGGCGCCACTCCAACTTCCGCGGCGCCTGCCCGCAGGTAGGAGTTGACGGTCCCACGGACTACCCTCGCCATCGCATCGCTGCGCGTGGCAACCAACTCGGCCGCGAACTCATCGGCGCGCTCCTGGCTTGGTTCGCGCCCGGCGAGGAACCGGAACCAGGCGCGCAGGTAGCTCCGCCGCTGGTCGCGGTTCGCAAATCGGCTCAACCAACGTTCGGCTTCGGCCGGTACCGGCCGGCGACGGTCGTCCTGAAACGGGTACACGGCCATGACCTTCTGCGAGATCAGGTGTCGGCAGAACACGCGTGCCACGGTCAGGATGCGGGGGGCCATGGACGGACTCGCGGCGGCCCGGATGTAGGTCTCGAACTCGGCACCAAGCTCGGGCGTTGGCTCTCGACCTGCGAGAAAGCGATACCAGAAGCGCAGCATGTATCGTCGGCTGTTGCGCCCCTGGGCCGTGGCCGCTGTCAGCACCCAGGCCTCAGCCTCGTCCGGCAATCGCCTCGCTGCGCGCCGGTGGGCCACGATAGGCGTCACTCCAAATTCCGCCGCACTGGCCCGCAGGAACGAGCCGACCGTCCCTCGGACCTTCTGTGCCGTCGATACGCTGCGCGTGACGACCAACTCGGCCGCGAACTCATCGGCTAGATTCTGGCTTGGTTCGCGGCCGGCGAGAAACCCATACCAGTAGCGCAGGTGGCTCCGCCGCTCGCCGCGATTGCGGTGATTGGCGAACCGGCTCAGCCAACGCTCGGCGTCGGGTGGCACTGGGCGGCTAGGGTCGGCCGGGAACGGGTACAAGGCCATCGTCCCTTGGGCGATCTGCAGCCGGCAGAACGCCCGAGTCGCGGACAGAATGCGTTGGGCCATAAGCGGGCTCGCGCTCGCCCGGATTAGAGCCTCGAACTCGGCACCGAGCCCCGGTGTTGGCTCGCGGCCGGCAAGAAAGCGATACCAGAAGCGAAGCAGATGTCGCCGGTTCGAGCGCTCCGACTGGGTGGCCGCCAAGAGTACCCAGGCCTCAGCCTCGGCCGACAATCGAATCCGTGAAGCCATAGCTCGGGCTATCGGAACCTCCTGTGACCAGTGCGCGACCGGAGCGCCGGGCCCACTAGCCGACGACCCGATCGCCGATGGTACCCGGCCCAGCGCCGATCGCGCGCCCCGTCCGGTCGTCGACGCCCAAGCAAGGCTTGTGATCTGTCAGGCGACGCTCCGGGTCTGAACATGGTGGGCCGGCACGATGACCACATAGCGAGCTGCCTCAGTGGGTGCGCAGGGACAGCGCCAACGTGATCACGCATACTTCGCGGAGGCCGAGGCGCCCCAAATAGTGGGCCGTCTGGGAGCCAATCGGAGGCAAGAACCCGCATGCACCACCTCGCGCTCGTCGTCGCTGTGGTCATCGTTGTCGCTGTCGTGGCAGTCGCGATCTGGTGGGTGCGCTTCCGCAAGAAGTAGGCAGCCGGTCCGGCCTCGGTGGCTGCCGAGGCGGGTGAGTCTCGGGCGTCTGATGGCTCGTCAGCAGGAGGTGGACCTTGTCGATGTTCTGCACGCAGTGTGGCGGCAGCCTCGCTGACGAGGCCAAGTTCTGTGGCAGTTGCGGCGCCCCCGTCGGGCCAGTGGTGACACCCGCGTCCGACGCCTCGGCTCCGCCTCCCTTCGTCGCCCCTTTCGCCGCCCCTGCGCCGGTCGCCAGCGTCGCTGAACAGAACGCTACCGGCGGGACGTTCGTGCTGAACCAGAAGCTGATCTCGATGACCGGCGATCTGTGGATCGACGACTCGAACGGGAACCACGCCTTCGAGGTGGACGGCAAGTTCCTGGCAGTGCGGCGTTCGCTGCTCCTCAAGGACACCTCGGGCCAGGAGCTCTACGAGATCAACAAGTCGCTCGCGCATGTCCATACGACCTTCGAGGTCAAGAGGGGCGACAAGGTCGTCGCGACGATCCAGAAGGCCCTGATGTCGTTCATCGGCGAGCACTTCACGATCACAGCGGCAGACGGCAGTCAGATGAAGGTCACCGGCAACTGGGCGGGTCGCGAGTTCCACATCCAGAAGGACGGCACGGACGTGATCTACGCCTCCCGCCAGTTCTTCTCCATCCACGACGCCTATGGCATCCAGGTCGCACCGGGCTTCGATGCACCGCTCGCTCTGGCGATCGTCGTCGCCCTGGAGCAGGTCGAGAAGGAAGAGGGACACGAGTCCTCGCCGCTCGGCGGCCTGATGGGCGGTGGCGGTCTGTTGGGCGGCGGGGGTCTGGGCGGGATCCTCGGCGGGTAGGCGCAAAGGCCCCGGGCTCGACCTTGACCTTGCACGTACGCAACGGCGTGTCGACGCTGGCAACGATCACGCCGGACTTGGTGATCTCAGGTGAGGCTCTGGGTCTGTGAACCGGTCGGGATTGACCCCTCTCGCCGATGGAGGACTGCCCCTTGTGGATGATCGAACTGTGACGGCGCACCAGTTCACCCTCGTGGCCGACATCAGATCGGCCGACCCGGCCGTGATCGAACCTGTGCTGCGCGGACTCATCGACGGCGACGTCGTTGCGTCCGCTACCGGCTTCCATGTGGTCGCGATGTTCTCGGGCGAGTCCGCTCGGGACCTTAACCGATCGCTCCTATCCGCCCTCCGCCGTGTCGAGCGGCGCACCAGCCTGCGGGCGGAATGGACTGCCGCCGGAACCACCGAGCGCTTCTTCGACTACGTGCCCAAGGGCACGCGGGCCGCCATGCCGTAGTACGCCGGATTTCGAGCGTTCGACAGCCGCGCACCATGCGCGG
>Ga0182011_10003092_pt1 | contig 13762 bp, 8 predicted proteins | sample 711E1DmetaG_FD_120481 | JGI IMG/M metagenome (GOLD analysis project Ga0182011, IMG submission 120481) | Permafrost microbial communities from Stordalen Mire, Sweden - 711E1D metaG | ecosystem: Environmental > Terrestrial > Soil > Wetlands > Permafrost | place: Sweden: Stordalen | collected... | reverse complement strand
CCATGGGCCGGCAACTGGTCGCGACCGATGCGCCGGCACCACGTCGAGCGGCGGTGCTCTACGCGGGCGTGGCCGCGGCAGTGACAGGGGTGGGCATCGCTTTGCTCCTCACCCCGTCGGCGCGCGACTTCGACGCACTCTTGAGAGGCCCGCCCGCTGCTGACCGGCCTGCGCTCGTGCGCGCGGCGCTGGCGGCCCACCCAATGGACAACGAGTACGCCCTACTGGCAGCCATGATTGAGCCGCTGCAGACCAGTGGCGGCGGGCTGTCGCCCCGCCTTGTCGGGTTGAATCGGGCTTTGCGGCTGTGTCCGAACTGCCCCGCCGGGCACCGGGAGGTGGCCAGAAACCTATGGCGCCTGGGCCGGCGCCAGCAGGCACTGCTCGAATGGCGGGCTGTCGTCACCCTGGACCGGCCGGCCCTGTCGTGGGTCTTCGATGAGTTGCGGAAGAACGGCGCACGGCCTGAGGAGCTGGCGACCCTAGCCGACGACGAGAACCGGTTCGAGCTGTGCCGGTACCTGCTTGGCCAGCGGATGTTCGAGGCCGCGAAGAACCTGCTGGCCGGCGCGGCCGACCAGCAAGGGGTTGAGTTTCACCTGGCGCAGGCTAGCCTAGCCTTGGCAGAGAAAGACATGCCCAAGGCGCGGCAGGCCAGCCAACAGGCCCTGGCCGCAGGGCCCACCGATGCGCGGGTCGCGCTGACCGCCGCCGAGGTGGAAATCCTCGACGGGAAGCTGGACGTAGCGCTTGGTTTCCTGCGCGCCGGCCTTCACTCCGCGCCGACCAATCTGGAGCTGAATCGCAAGTTGCTCGTGCTGCTGATGCAGACGGATCGATGGGAGGCAGTGGATCGGGCGCTGGACGGGCTGCGCGCGGCCTTGCTGGAGCACGGCGCGCCCCTGGTCGAGGCGAACATCGCAGCCGCGCAGGTCTTTGAGCGCCGTGGGCAGTATCCGAGGGCAGTCTCCGAATACCGGGCGGCGACCGCGCAAAGCCCGGGTAACGTTGGCCTGCTCCTTACCCTGGGAAGGCTTGCCGAGATGGCCGGGCAGGTCACGGTGGCTCTCGACGCCTACCGTGATGTTCTGCGATGGGCACCGGGCAACGCAACGGCGCGTGGGGCGGTCGAGCGTATGCGCGGCGAAGTGGACGGGAAGTTGCTTGAAGGAATGCTACGATCATCGCCCCAAACCGTTGGTGGCTTGCAGAGGTAGATCGCAGCAATGAGGACCGCCGGAGTAGCCTTCGTTCTTGCTTGTCTGGTCTCGGTGCTGTTGACGCCGTTCATGCGGCGCTTCGCCCTGGCGCGTGGGTTGTTCGATGATCAACTGTCTGCTCGCAAGATTCACGGGCGTCCGATCCCCCGGCTGGGGGGGGTGGCCATTGTCGTAGGGTTTTACGTACCCCTGCTGGCCCTGCTTCTTCCGGCCAGCAGCGTGGGCCAGATTTTTTACACGAACGTGGCCGAGGCCGTGACGTTCCTGCTTGGGGGCGTGGCGATCTGCGGTCTGGGCCTTTTCGACGACTTGCGAGGTGCTGGCGCAGGCAAGAAATTCCTGGTTCAGTTCGCGGTGGCTGGCGCCCTGTTCGCCGCTGGTAGCCGCATAGAGCTTCTCAGCCTTCCGTTTGTCGGGACTTTCGCGCTGGGCTCGCTGAGCCTGCCCCTTACCCTGCTGTGGGTCGTGGGTGTCATCAATGCGCTGAATCTGATCGATGGTTTGGATGGGCTAGCCGCGGGCGTGGGCTTCTTCGCCGTGGCAACCACCTTCGCCATCGCGGCCTTGCGCCAGGATCCGGTGATGATGCTTTTCATGGGCGCCCTGGGCGGTGCGATCGTCGGTTTCTGGGCCTACAACTTCAACCCGGCCTCGATCTTCATGGGGGACACGGGGTCCATGTTCTTGGGCTATGTCTTGGGCGTTGGGGCCCTGCGGACCAGCCAGAAGTCCTCGACGGCGGTCGCCATCCTGGTCCCCATCGTGGCGCTGGGCCTGCCCATCGCCGATACCCTGCTGGCCATGCTTCGGCGCACACTGGCCGGGCGGCCCATGTTTTCTGCCGATCGCGATCACATCCACCGCCGCCTGCTGGATCTTGGCCTAAGCCAGCAAAGGGCCGTATTCACCCTGTACGGGGTCGCGGCTCTCCTGGGCGCAATGGCGGTTGTCCTTACGCTGTCAGACAGCGTGGGATCCATCCTGATCGTGGTCGCCATGGCCCTTCTCGGCTACCTGGCTTTCAGGAAGCTGAGGCACAGGGCCATGTCCCGCGACGTGGGCGCCAAGCCGGCCATCGACAGCGAGGCCGCCTGCGCTGGCCTGGCCCAGGCACCAGACGAACGCCGCCTGCGGCATGGGCTGCGGCTCGCGGCAAAGCACCTTGGGATCAGTCAAGTACGTCTGGTGCTAGAGGTGCAGGAGGACGGCGACACCATCACCATGTCAACCAGGTCCGACGAAGGGGATAATGTCCCTTGGTATGGCCTGGAGGTGGCCGCTGGCCCCATGCTTGCGAAGATGGAGTATCGACGCGGGCAGGGCGAACTCGACGTGAGCACGCTCGATAGCGTCAGGCGGGCGCTAAGTGAGGCATGCATTCGAGTGTACGGTCCAGGTCCAAGCACGTCCGGCTAGAGAACCACGTGTAAGGCCGCGAGTTGTTCTAGCTCCGTCCGCGTCATTGCGGCAGGTCGGTTTTCCCGCTAGCGTCTATGCCCAATGGAAACCGCACGTGCGTCCGCCTCGAAGGCTTCTGGCACCGGCCGGGAGCTACAACACTACGTTAGCGTGCTGCGTAAGCGGTGGCCGGTGTTGGCCGCGGTGGTGGTCCTGGCCACGGTTGGCACGATCGTCTGGACGATACGCCAGCGTCGGATCTACGAAGCCAGTTGCTCGATCATCATCGAGACGAACGCGCCCCAGGTGCTGGAAGGGGTCAAGGATGTGATCGAGATGGGGCCTGGCGGCTGGATGTACCGCGAGTTCTCGCAGACCCAGTTCCGTATCATTCTTTCCCGTGAGAACACCCAAAGGGTCATCGACCGTCTGGGCCTGGCACATGATCCGAGTTTCGACCGGCTAGATGACGACGAGGGCCAAGTCTCCCGCCAGGATATCGTTTCCCGGCTGCTCAAGAGGGTGAAGGTCGCCGGGATTCGGGATTCTCGCATAGCCAACATCACGGTCAGTGACACGGATCCCGAGCGGGCGGTGCGGATCGCGAACGCCTTTGCCGACACGTATATCGAAAGGAATCTCGACTACAAACTCGAGGGCGCGCGCACGGCCGGTTCCTGGCTTGGGGAGCAAACCGTAGACCTTCGCAAACGCCTGGAGGATTCGGAACTCGAACTCTACAAGTTCAAGAAGGATCGCAACTTGCTGGACGTCAGCCTCGACGACAAGCAAGGCATGACCCGCCAGAACCTGCAGGCGCTAAACCAGAAGCTGGCCGACGTGAAAGCCAAGCGGATCGAAATAGAGTCGATTCGCAAGCTGATCCTGGCCGCCAAGAATGACATCGCGGAGCGGGAAAGCCTGCCCGAGATCCGGGACAACGTGGTCGTGCAGAAACTGCGTGAGAACTACTTGGATCTTTCGAAGACCAAGGCAGATCTGGACGCGCGCTACGGCGAGAAGCACCCCAAGATTGACAACATTCAAAAGCAATTGGAGGCAATCCAGCGCGACTATCGAAAGGAGCTGGATCAGGTGCTGAAGGCGTTCGACAAGCGCTACCAGGCCCTGCTTGACACTGAATCCGGGCTTTCCAAGTGGATGCACCAGGAAAAGCAGCAGGCCCTGGAGCTGGCCAAGCTGGAGGTCGAGTACCGGCCCTTGTCGCGCGACGCCGAAAACAACGCGAAGATGTTTGGCTTGATCTCGCAGCGGCAGAAGGAGATCGACCTCACGGGGCTCTTGCGGTCGAACAACGTGCGCATCCTGGATCGCGCCACCAGGCCCCGACTTCCGGTCAGTCCACGACTCTCCTTCAATCTCGCTGTCGGCCTGTTTGCCGGGATCATTCTGGGCATGCTGCTGGTCTTTGGCCTTGAGGCCCTGGACAACACGGTAAAGACACCAGAGGCGGCCGAGGCGCTGGTTGGCGCTCCGTTGCTCGGCATGCTTCCGATTCTGGTACACGCAAGGCAGCGCGCGGCCGAGAACGCAACCGAACGCGACCTGACGGTGTTCAAGGACCCGACCTCGGCTGCGGCCGAGGCTTGCCGCTCGATCCGCACCAACCTGATGTTCCTTTCGGCCGAAAAGGAGGTGCACCTGCTGGTGGTGACCAGCCCAGGGCCCCAGGATGGAAAGACCACTGCAGCCATCAGCCTGGCGATCACCATGGCGCAGGGCGGGTCTCGCGTCTTGTTGGTCGACACCGATATGCGCAAGCCGCGCATTCATCGATCGTTCGGACTGAAGTCCGACCGGGGCCTATCGACTGTGATGATGGGGGATGCGGCGTTGGCGGACGTGATCTGCCATTCCGAGGTCCCCAACCTGGACGTGCTTCCATGCGGCCCCACACCGCCGAACCCGGCCGAACTGATCCACACGGATCGCTTCCGGGAGATTCTTGACCAATGCCGGCGTGACTACGCGCGGGTAGTGATGGATTCACCCCCAGCCGCGTTTGTGACTGATCCCGCGATCCTGGGCAATCTGGCCGATGGAGTCGTGCTGGTGGTGCGCGCGGGCCACACCACCAGAGAGGCGGTTTCCTTTGCACGCCGACAGATCAACGACGCCCGGGCCCGCATCCTGGGGGTGGTCATCAATCGCACCGATCGGCGCGGGGGTGGCTACGGTTACTACTCATACTATGCCCCTTATGGGCGCTATTATCGCTCCTCGTGAGGCCCCGTGCGCAATTGCTCGTGGGGCACCCTTCCTACGAAAGCTGTCGCAGGATTCGGTAGAGCAGGAAAACAAATACCGGCAGGACGGCCCCACCGATGAGCAGTCGACGTGGGCCGTGCACTGCAATTTCCTCGCGAACGGAACGCATTCCAAGTGGCAGCAAGGCGGCCACAATGATCGAGCGGTAGCGTTCGTGGATGAGCCCAGACAAGCCGAGGCCCATCAACCCCAACACGAGAACTCCGAAAAGAATAGCCCGGTTGCGCGTCCACAGCCGACGGTCTACAAGCCCAAGGAGAATCGCCAGAGCTGCCGAGGAGCACACTCCCGCACTGAGCCAAATCATTCCGGATGGCTGTGCTGCTGCAGCAAACGGGAGGGCGAAGGGGTCGAAATAGAGCGGACAGACAAGGTGAGTGAGGCCCCGGATCGGTACATAGAAGGAATCCATGACTCGGTCTGGCGATCCCGTGCGGCGAAGAACAGAACGGCTCGATAGATCTTCGTAGAACGCCTGTTCCATCTGGCTGTACCCCGCGTTCGCGAGAGGATTGTTCGTATCTTCTTCATCTGCGGGGTTGCCCCCCGCTACGTAGAGGGCAACGACCGCCGCCACTGCGAGCATGATGGTCCGGGACCAAGCGGATCGGGGAGAAACCCTGCGAAACTCGAACGAGATAGCGAAGGCGAGGACGATCAGGGGCGCAACCACACTGCGGACCCAGAGCATCAGGGCGGCAAGGGCCCCAACGATGAGCAACTGAGCCCACCTCGGCGCGCGCGACGAACACGCACGGATCGCACAGGCCACCGCGAATGCGACAAGCGGCTCCTTGCTCGTCGTGCCCGTCCAGTCTATGCCCTCGGGATAGAGCAGCCACAATGCGAGAAAGGGAAGGGGCGTGTAGAATCCGGATTCTGGCTTGGCCAACGGGATAAGAAGGAAGCCCGCCGCGACCCAGAGCAGCCAGTTGAACACGCAACCCACAAGGGGGTCTGGCGTTATCAGTCGGTAGAGCTGGGAAAGCAGGACAGGGTAGCCTGTCTGGGAGAACTCGCCCACATCATAACTGGAAAGTATCTCGAGCAGCGAATACTGCGCGTTCCTTTGCGCAAAGATATGATATCGAAAAGCGTCGTATCCAATCCCGCGGTCGAACAACCAAATGTAGGGAACGAACTTGGAGGTAGCATACCACAGCATCAGAATGAACGATGCTGCGACGACGACGACAATCGGCGCGTAAGAGGGACTCTCGCGCTCTTGCTTCACGGCGCAAGCGTACACGCTGAGGCGCCACCTGTGTACCCATTCTTGTCCGACAGCCACATGTGTCTTTGCCAGGTCCGCTCCGGCGACCCTCGCGCACACGTTGCCAGCGGCGTACAAGGCTGCCGGGGCCGCCCGACTGTGTGGGATGCTGCTCCTCGTGACTTCGACCACCAGCGGCGACTATCCTTCCCGACACTGCGGTTGATTCCAACGCAGTTCCTCGTGCCCGAAGAACATCGGCAGTGTCTGGCCCCTGACCGGTCGCCCCGTGCAAGAAATTCATTGTCCGGGCCGTGGGTTGTGATGATCATTCCGGGAACATCCGTGTGTGAACCATCAGGACAATGAGATGTGCGGCATCGTCGGGTTCGTTTCGCAATCGGCCCTTTCGGACAGGCCGCTTCTCGCTGCGTCCATCGACGTGATCCGCCACCGCGGCCCTGACGACGCCGGCGAGTGGTGGTCAGAGGACGGCTGCGTAGGCCTGGGCCATCGCCGCCTGGCGATCATCGACCTTTCGCCGGCTGGTCACCAGCCCATGCAGGACGGCAGGGGCGAGCTGTGCATCGTGTTCAACGGCGAGATCTACAATTTCGCCGACCTGCGCGCTGAGCTGGCAACGAAGGGGCATTGCTTCCGCTCCCAGAGCGACACCGAGGTGATTCTCGCAGCGTATCGTGAATGGGACACGGATTGCCTTTCGCATCTGAACGGAATGTTCGCTTTCGCCCTGTACGATAGCCGAAAGCGGCAGCTCTTCATGGCGCGCGACCGTGCCGGGGAAAAACCCCTCTTCTACACACTGGCCAACGGGATCCTTCGCTTCGCTTCTGAACTAAAGGCCCTGATGGCTGACCCCGCCTTGCCCCGGCGTATCGACCGCGAGGCGTTGGACTGTTATCTGGCAATGGGCTTCGTGCCAGGCGGGCGCTGTTTGGTCGAGAACTTCAAGAAGTTGCCACCGGCCCATGCGCTGGTTTTCGATCTCAAAGGCGGTCAGTCGCGCCTATGGCGCTACTGGAAATTGCCAGAACTAGATTCCGCTGCGGCAAGCGGCACAGAAGATGACACGGCGCTGCTGGACGAGATGGAAGCCATCCTGGAAGACTCGGTGCGCCGCCAACTGGTCGCCGACGTGCCGGTAGGCGTCCTGCTCAGCGGCGGAGTGGACTCCAGTTTGGTGACAGCGATGGCAGTGCGGGCCGCGTCGAGCGTGAAGACCTTCACCATTCGCTTTCCCGGCTATCGCCGCTATGACGAAACCGAACATGCGAGGCTGATTGCCCGCCACTTCGGCACCGAGCACGTGGAATTGGAGGCGGCCGAGTCCACGGTGGACTTGCTGCCGTTGCTGGCCCGGCAATTCGACGAGCCAATAGTGGATTCGTCCATGATCCCCACCTACCTGGTCAGTCGACTGGTGCGCGGACGCTGCACGGTCGTACTGGGCGGCGATGGTGGGGACGAGCTGTTCGGCGGGTACGAGCACTACGACCGCTTGCTCTGGATGCAGAAGCGGCTCGGCCAGGTGCCCCGCGGTCTGCGTCTCTCAGTGGCCAAGGCAGCGGAAATCTGGCTTCCTGTCGGCTTCAAGGGGCGCAGTTGGCTGCGAGGGCTGGGGGCCGATCTAACCAGGGGCTTGCCGTTGATCGCCTCCTTTTTCGACCAACGCACCCGGCGGCGGCTCATGGCAGGGCACAGTTTTTGGAAACTGGTTGCCGAGGACATCCGCGCGCAGCGTATTCCGGAGGGGGAAGACCTGTTGCAGCGGGCAACCCGCATGGATTTCGAGAATTACCTGGCGGAGGACATCCTGGTGAAGGTGGATCGCGCGAGCATGCTCAATTCTCTGGAGGTGCGCGCGCCTCTGCTGGACTATCGCTTGATCGAGTTTGCCTTCGGCAAGGTGCCGGCACGCTTGAAGGCGACATCCGACAGCCGCAAAGTGCTACCCAAGAGACTGGCTGCCCGTCTCTTACCGTCGGGGTTCGACCTGCACCGCAAGCAAGGGTTTTCCATCCCACTGGGTTCATGGATTCAGTCGGGGCCGTGGCGAACTTTCTTCCACGAGGTACTGTTGGGGACCGGCGACACGCCGTTCAACCGCAAGGAAATTGGCGTTCTGTTGAACGGCCGCGTGAGGGGGCGTGTACACGCCGAGTGCCTATTTGCTCTGGTGCTGTTTGAACTATGGCGGAAGCAATACAGAATCACATTCTAGGGTGGACCCCTCCCATGACATTAGTTGCGATCCATCGTCGCCAGCAGAGCCCCCAGCCAGTTGAAGACAATGCGCAAACGCCAGCTAGGTCGCAACGCTGGATGAGCGCGCCCACGGCGGAGCAAACCGCCGGACCGCGGGCGCGCCACCCCGGTGGAAGGTGCAGGAAGCAGTAATGATCCTCGGCATCGACGCCGCCAATCTCTTGGATGGCGGTACCGTGACCCATCTGGTTGAACTGTTGTGGGTGGCTGATCCGCAGGCCCACGGGTTCTCGCAGGTCGTCCTCTGGGGTGCCCGGCGGACTCTGGACCGCGTCGACGATCGCCCTTGGCTGGTGAAGAGTTGCCGGCCACTGCTGGAAAGGCGTCTACCCTGGCGCGTCTATTGGCAGCAATTCCAACTATCCAAATTGGCTCGGGATGCCGGCTGCAGGCTGCTATTTGTGCCGGGCAGTTTGCATTCTGGTGACTTTCACCCGGTCGTGACGATGAGCCGAAACATGCTGCCTTTTGAATGGCGCGAGTTGCGACGATCAGGGTGGACGTGGGCCAGTCTAAGACTGCTGCTGCTACGCTGGACGCAGGGTCGCAGCTTTCGCCGGGCCGACGGCCTCATTTTCCTTACGCAGTATGCCCAAGAAGTGGTCATGCGAGTCATCAAGAACAGCGCTGCCCGGACGACAATCATTCCCCACGGCGTCGACGACCGCTTCGTCTGTCCGCCACGAGAGCAATTTCCAGTGGGGCACTATTCGGCCGAGCGCCCATTTCGCATTCTTTACGTCTCGGTCATCAATGTGTACAAGCACCAGTGGCACGTGGCGGCGGCAGTGGCGCAACTGCGGGCGGAAGGGCTGCCAGTGCTGCTGGAATTGGTGGGGCCGAGCTACCCGCCCGCCCTGGCGCGCTTGAGAAAGACGCTAGCGCGGGTCGATCCTGCGTCAGAGTTTGTGCGCTATCTGGGGAGGATTCCCCACAGCGAATTGCACGCCCGTTATGCAGGGGCGGACCTCTGCCTGTTTGCCTCGACCTGCGAAAACATGCCTAACATCCTGCTCGAAGGGATGGCTTCCGGGTTGCCGATTGCGTGCTCTGACCGGGGGCCGATGCCCGAAGTTCTCGGCGATGCCGGCGTCTACTTCGACCCGGAGAAGCCAGATGAAATCGCCCGCGCCCTTCGGGAGCTGATCGAATCACCGGAGTTGCGAACCAAGTTGGCGCAATCATCCTTCGAGCGGGTGCGGCGCTACTCCTGGCGGCGCTGCGCCGATGAGACGTTCAAGTTCTTGGCCGAGGTCGCGCGTTCCTTCCACAACAAAGGGAGCCAGCCAAGTCGTCCGTGAATGGTGTCATGGCTGGGAAGGGCAGGCAGAAGTACCGAGCCCAGTTTGGGGGCGGCGGGATCGTCGTCGAGATTCGCGTAGGTACGCGGCCTGAGTCGGAGGCGGGGGTTGTCTCCACAACGACGGATCGCCAGCGAGCAGAGATACAACGCAGAGCGGCGTCAGTCAGAGTTGGCGACCGAATGGACCGATTTCTGGCTGAAGAAAGGGCGAGGATCCACTATGCTGGCGATATCTGAAATCCTTGATGGAGGCCGCACATCCGTGGTCCGGGACCACCGAGAGCTGAGAGAGCGCACATGAACAAAAAGGCGCTGATCACTGGTTCTGGAGGATTGATCGGATCGGAGGCGGTGAGGTTCTTTTGCGATTTGGGTTTCGAGGTCACCGGCATCGACAACGATATGCGACGGTACTTCTTTGGTGAAGAGGCCAGTACCAAGCAAACCGTGGAGAAGCTGACAGCGCAGTTCCGCAACTTCCGCCAGGTCGACGACGACATCCGCGACGAAAAGAAGATGCAAGATGTATTCAAGCGGGGCCCGTTCGATCTCATCGTTCATACGGCGGCCCAACCCTCACACGACTGGGCGGCACGGGAACCAATCACCGACTTCACCGTGAACGCCAACGGCACCCTGGTGCTTCTCGAATGCTATCGGAAGTTCAGCCCCGATGCCGTCTTCATCTACACCTCTACCAACAAGGTCTACGGTGATCGGCCGAACGAGTTGCCCCTGGTCGAGCTCGAGAAGCGCTGGGAGATCGTGCCGGGGCATCGATTCCAGCAAGGTATCGACGAATCGATGAGCATCGACAACACCCTGCACAGCATCTTTGGCGCCTCCAAACTGGCGGCGGATGTACTGGTGCAGGAGTACGGCAAGTACTTCCACCTGCCCACCGGAATCTTTCGCGGCGGTTGCCTGACCGGCCCGGCCCACAAGGGCGTAGAGCTGCACGGCTTCTTGAGCTACCTGGTGAAATGTGTCGTCGGCGGGCGCACCTACAATGTCTTCGGCTACAAGGGCAAGCAGGTGCGCGATAACATCCACTCCTACGATCTCATAAATGCGTTCTATCACTTCTACCGGCAGCCGCGTTTTGGCGAAGTCTACAACATCGGCGGGAGCCGCCATTCCAACTGCTCAGTGATTGAAGCCTTTGAAATGGCGGAGGCTGCCTCAGGCAAGAAGGCTCTCACCGAATACAGGGACGAGAATCGCAAGGGTGACCACATCTGGTACATTTCGGGCGTGGCCAAGTTCCAATCGCACTATCCGGATTGGAAATACAAGTATAGTCTGAACATCATAATCGAGGACATCGTACGCGCTACAGCGGATGCCGCTTGATTCACGCCGCTGGACGGGTCGCCAAGACAGAAGGACCGAGGTATGATTGTCGTCAAACTACAGGGCGGGCTTGGCAACCAGATGTTCCAGTACGCCATGGGGCGGGAGCTGAAGCGGCGCAGTGGCGGAGACCTGGCCCTCGACTTGACGCAGCTCCTGGATCGCTTTCCACGAAGCAACCTGGTCGTCAGGGACTACGACCTAGACATCTTTCGGATCCAACCGCGCCTCACGTTGCTGTCCCAGATCGCACGCCGCTGGCCAATCCCGTTGCTGTACATGCACGGTACCAGGGCATTGGCACGGGCGCTGGATCGGGCGGGTCTGCAGCGATACATATTGGAGCCTGTCGGCTTTCGCGAGGAAGTGCTGGAGGCACGAGGCAACGTCTACCTCGACGGCTACTGGCAAAGCCCGAAGTACTTCGCGGGCAGCGAGGCTATCCTGCGGCGTGAGTTAGAGGTGAAGCAGCCGCTCTCGCCCGCAGGAGAACGGGTTGCGGCGCAGATGTCCTCGACAGATAGCATCTGCGTGAACGTTCGCCGCGCCGACTACGTGACTCTTCCAGGATCGATTGGGACGCACGGCTTCGTGGGCAAGGATTACTACGACCGCGGAATTGAACAAATCGCCCCTCGGATGAAAAATCCGTATGTCTTCGTGACATCTGACGACGTGCAATGGTGTAGAGAGAATCTGCGATTCGAGTACCCCACGACGGTCCTAGGCCACGAGTACAAGGGGTACAAGTTCGGCGAATATTTGACCCTAATGGCGCGTTGCAAGCATTTTCTGATTCCCAACAGCAGCTTTGCCTGGTGGGCCGCCTGGCTGAACCCATCAGAGGACAAGATTGTTGTGTGTCCGAAGCAATGGTTCCGCGACTCGAAGATCGATTCATCCGACCGAATTCCGCCTCAGTGGATCAGAATCTAGGACAAGCGGCGTGGAGGGGATTGAATGTGGATCCAGAACAGCACTGCGGGCGACGGCGTCACCTGCCCACTAGCCCGCCATTCGCTCCCAACCCTCTTGCGAGGTTGCCATGAAAGTCTTGATTACAGGTAGTTCCGGGTTGATTGGTCGCTGGGTAGCAGAGCGGCTGAAGGAAGACGGGCACCAGACGATCGGCCTGGACAAGAATTGCTCACCAATGCCAAATCTGGATGAACAGATCTGCTGCGACATTCTCGATCAGACAGCGCTGGTCGCGGCATTCCGTCGTGTTGCTCCAGATGCGCTCATCCATCTGGCGGCGCGTATCGACCTTGACGAAACCAGGGACATCAATGGCTATGCGGCCAATATAGACGGGGTGCGCTATGTGATTGGAGCAGTCAAGCAGACTCCGAGCATTCACAGGGCCATCTACACTTCTTCACAGCTCGTCTGCCGCGTCGGACACATTCCGGCCTCTGATACGGAGTATTGTCCCAATACACTCTACGGCCAGAGCAAGGTCTTGACCGAAAAGATCGTGCGGGAGCAGGACGGGGGTGGAGTCGAATGGTGTCTGGTTCGGCCCACGACAGTGTGGGGGCCATATATGAGTCCCCACTACCAAAACATGCTGCGCCTTATCCGCAGGGGAAGATATTTTCATTGCGGCCAGGGCAGGCTCTACAAGTCATATGCCTACGCCGGAAACATCGCCTGGCAGTATGCCCGCCTGCTTGCCGCCGAACCGCCAGCAATTCACCGCAAGACCTTTTATCTCGCCGACTATCACCCCCTGTCATTAAGGGAATATACCGACGGCCTTGCCCGCGAAATGGGGGCAACAAGGATACCCACCCTTCCGCTTGGACTGGCTCGCATCCTGGCCCTGGCCGGCGATGCCCTCAATGCCTGCGGGTTCAAACGTTTTCCGTTCAATTCGTTCCGGCTGAACAATATCCTCACCGAATATGTGTTTGACCTCGCGAGCACCGAAGCGGCCTGCGGCCCGCTGCCCTTCACCCAAGATGTTGGAATCAGGGCGACGGCAAAATGGTTTCTCTCGGAGGAGCGCAAGTTGCTGGAATAGATTCTTCTCTGCTGCTCGGTATCTGTGGCAATTCGTCTGCGGATACCGCGATGACTTCCGGATGCTTCGCAATCCCGGGTGCGATCCCCTCGGGTCAGTCAACATCGCCGAATAGCCATCGGCGTAGAGGATAAGTTGATCGAGGCAATCCGCAAGAGCTTGCTTCTGTAGCCAGCAAGGTCTTGAAGCCGAGGCCAGGCGTCGAAAACTGTCACGGCGCGATGCTAAACGGAACTTCTCCGCGCCAGGGCGACCAGCCGATGGCTCTCTGCAGACACGCTGCGTGTTCGGACCTGTCCTCTTGCATCTTGAAATCTAGTATGGTGAAGGCTAGGGTGGATCACTGAGGCTCAGCATGCATCCCGTCCTCGCCGACGCTGATCGTTCCAAGATCGTCTGTCCGCTCTGTAATCTGCCGCTGAACTGGAATCCCGAGCGGGCCTCGTGTGAGTGCTGCGCCCAGAGCTTTCCGATCGTCAGGGGAGCGTGGGACTTCCGAATCAAGCGACCAGCTTTCTTGAACGCCCTCACCGCGAGGTGGGCGGCTGGCCAGGCCGACCTCGAAGAGACGACTGCGAGCCGCACTGGCGGCAGCTACCAAGACTTTCTGAAAGAGATCGATTCGGTTCGAGAGATATACACCCAAGTCTACCCGCTCCATGGATCGGTACTTG
>Ga0182011_10003090_pt1 | contig 13763 bp, 9 predicted proteins | sample 711E1DmetaG_FD_120481 | JGI IMG/M metagenome (GOLD analysis project Ga0182011, IMG submission 120481) | Permafrost microbial communities from Stordalen Mire, Sweden - 711E1D metaG | ecosystem: Environmental > Terrestrial > Soil > Wetlands > Permafrost | place: Sweden: Stordalen | collected... | reverse complement strand
TTGTTCTATCGGGTGCGGGTTCAGGGTGTGGAGAACCTGCCGGCGACCGGCGGCGCTCTGGTGATCTGCAATCATGTTTCCTACATCGACGCCCTGATCCTCCAGGTGATTCTTCCCCGCCAGACTTCGTTTCTTGCGTTCGCCGGCGCCAACCCGCCGGCCTCGTTGCGGCTCGCGCTGCGGGCCACGGGAGTGCGGGTCGTGAGCCCCCGCCAGACGAGGGCGGCGTCGAAGCAGGCCGTGGACCGGTTGAGGGCGGGTGAGCTGGTCTGCGTTTTCCCCGAGGTGCAGATCAGCCGTTCCGGCGTTGTGATGGAGATCCGCAAGGATTTCGAGCCGATCGCCCACGCCGCGCGAGTACCGGTGGTGCCGGTGTTTCTGGACCGGTTGTGGAGCCGGATGTTTGCTTTTTCCGGCCAGAAATATTTCTGGAAGCAACATCATCACCGTCTGCCCTGTCCGGTGACGGTCCTGATCGGCCGCCCGCTGGCGGGCGAGCGTGTGGATGCGATCAGCGTGAGGAAGGCGTTGTATGACCTCGGGGAAATCGCCTTCAGTGAACGGCCGGAATTGCTCGGGAATCTCGGGCGCGAATGCGTGCGGTCGCTGGCCCGCCGCCCCTGGGAAACCCAGGTGGTCGACTGCACGTCCGATCCGACCGCGCTTAAGGCGGGCAAGCTGCTGGCGGTCTCGGCGGCGTTGTCGCGCCGGATCGCCGCGACGATTCCCGGCCGCCGGGTCGGCATCGTCCTGCCGCCGAGCGCCGGCTGTTGCGTGGCGAATCTGGCCGTGCTGCTCGCCGGCAAGATTCCGGTCAATCTCAATTTCACCGCGGGCCGGGCCGCCATCGAAGCCAGCCTTCGTCTGAGCGAAGTCGCGACGGTGCTGACGGCAGATGCGGTGCAGAAGAAGGTCATCAATTTCCCCTGGCCGGAAAAGACGCTCGATCTGCGGCGCGAGATCCTGGCCTGCGGCAAACCGGCGATCTTGAAATGGCTCGCCGCGACGTGGCTGCTCCCGGGCAAACTGATCGCGAACCTGCTCGGGCTGCCGCACGAGGGCGGCAGGGTGGAAACCGGTCTACTTTTCACGAGCGGCACGGCTGGCGAGCCAAAGGGAGTGCCGCTCTCCCACCGCAATATCCTCGGGAATTGCGCCCAGATCTCGGCGACCGGGATTCTGCCGAAGGAGGAAACCCTGCTGGCCTGTCTGCCGGTGTTTCACAGCATGGGATTCACCGCCACCTTGTGGTATCCGCTGCTGCGCGGATGCCGGATTGTCACCATCCCGAGCCCACTGGACGCGCGCAAGATGGCCGAGGCGATCGCCGGTCAGCGCGTCACCGTGCTCGTCGGGGCGCCGACTTTTCTGCGACCGCTGCTGAAGAAGGCCGAACGGCATGAGCTGAGTTCGCTGCGTTTTGCCGTCTCCGGCGCGGAGAAGATGCCGATTGAACTCCACGATGCCATGAAGGAGCGGTTTGGCATCGAGCTTTTGCAAGGCTACGGACTCACCGAGACGACGCCCGTGACCAACGTCAACTTGCCGGAGCCGGTGAAGAAGGCGCGCGGAGCGGAGGCCCATGGCGGCCACCGACTGGGCTCCGTGGGCCGGATGCTGCCGGGCATGACCGCCCGGATCGTGGATTCTGATACCGGGGAGGAACTGCCGTTGACGTCAACCGGCATCGTCTGGTTCCGTGGCGCGAATATTTTCGACGGCTACCTGCGAGACGAGCAGAAGACGCGGGCGGCGCTCCGGGACGGCTGGTTCGTGACCGGCGATCTGGGTCACTTCGACGAGGAGGGCTTTCTCTACATTGAGGGCCGGGTGTCGCGATTTTCCAAGATCGGCGGTGAAATGGTGCCGCATGGCACGGTGGAACAGAAGATCCTGGAGGTTTACGGGATTGATCAAAATGGGGGACCGCAAATCGTGGTGGTCGGCGCGCCGGACATGGCGAAAGGGGAGGCGATCGTGCTGCTGACCGCGATCGAGATCAATGGCGACGACCTGCGCGAACGCCTCTTCCAGGCGGGTCTTCCCAACCTGTGGATTCCGAAGATCATCCGACGGGTGGAGCACATTCCGCTGCTGGGTTCGGGCAAGACGGACTTCCGCGGCTGCCAGCGACTCGCCACCGAGGTGACGAAGGAGTGATCGAGCAACCGGTCAGCCGGTCGCCGCCGGCGCCGGGTCCTTCGGGGCGCACGGAAGCTCCAAAATGAACGTGGCGCCCCGATCGGCGCCGTCGCTTTGCCCATTGAGCGTGCCACCCATTTCCTGGGCCGCCAGCGCGGCGGAGTGCAGGCCAAAACCGTGGCCATCCTTGCGCGTGGTGAAGCCGTGGGAAAAGATCCGGGTGATGTTTTCAGGAAGAATCCCGATTCCGTTGTCGTTGATGACGAAGCGAACCATCGCGCCAGCCGGTTCGATCCGCAGGATCAGGCGCCGATTCGCCTTGCCGCCCTCGTCGACGGCATATTTTGCGTTGCGGATCACGTTGATCAGAATCTGCAGGACCTTGTGACGTTCCACGCGGACCAGCCCCGTCGGACTGAACTCGCGGACGACTTCGATGTCATGGCGGGAGAGCGCGGCGGCGTTCATGCGCAATGCGTCTTCAAAGAGATCGGGAGGCGCCAACGCTTCCACGACGCCGATCACCTTCGCGTAGCTTTGCTGCATGCTGACGATGTCCTTGATGTGTTCGACATTGCGCCGCAGCGATTCCAGTTCGGAGAGCATGCGTTGTTGTTCGCCGGTGAGGTGGTCCGCCAGCGTATCGAGGTACGGCAGAATCCGCTGGCCGCGGGGATCTGCGGTGAGGAAGTTGCCGAGCTCCCCGGCGTGCTCGTGCAGCAACGCGCTCAACTTGGTCACGCTGCCGACACGTGAATGGTGCAGGCTCTCAGCGAGAACGTTGACCGAGACGTTGACACTGTTGAGGACGTTGCCGACGTTGTGAAGCACGCCGGTGGCCACATCGGCCATCCCCGCCACCCGGGAGGCATCCATCAGCGTCTTGTAGGTTTCAGCCAGTTCCTGTTCGGTCCGTTTCCGGGCGGTGATATCCTCGAGAATGGTGATCTCCTGGATGACGCGTCCGGCTTCGTCGCGCACGACCGCCACGGATAGCCGGCCCCAAACCAGGCGGTTGTTTTTGAGGATGAAACGCTTCTCCAGCGTGTAATTGTCCGCCTGGCCCGACTCGATCCGGCGTTGCTCCTCACGATGCCGTGGCAGGTCTTCGGGGTGGGTGAGCTCGGTCAGCAATGCGTAATCCGGCACCGAGGACGCCGGCAGATCGAGAATCCGGCGGAAGGTGGCGTTGAAATGGTGTTCGGCGCCCAGATCGGTGCGTTTCCAGGAAACGCCGACCGGCGCATGCTCGAAAATCAGCCGGAACAGCGTCTCCCGTTGCCGCAATTCCTCTTCCGAATATTTGAGATCGGTCATGTTCTTGCTGATGCCAAACGTGCCGACGATCTTCCCGGTTTCATCGCGCAAGGGCATTTTTGACGTCAACGACCAACCGTAGCGGCCATCCGGGAAAACCTCCTTTTCCTGTAATCCGAGGATCGGCTGGCCGGTGCGGATGATCTTCTGCTCGTCTTCGAACGCCGGCCGGGCGTGCTCTTCCAAAAAGAAATCGAAGTCGGTCCTGCCGATCAGCTCATCGACGCTGTTCTTGCCGAACAAACAGGCCATCGAGTCGCTGCAGCGGATGAAGCGTGATTGCTCGTCCTTGAAATACACCGCATCGGGGACGGAATGCATGAAGATGTCCATCAGGCTGCGCTCGCGCTGCAGCTTGGTCTCAACCTGCTCGCGCTGCGCGGTTTCGGCGCCCAATCGCTCTTTGGTGGCGGCCAGCTCGAGCGCGGCGGCGCGCGCGTTCTGTTCCAACCCGGCAATCTGCGCGGCTAGTTGCCGGGCATGGCGGCGGTGGAGAAACGCACTGAGGAACCAGACCCCGCCACCGACGGCGGCCAGCAGGAAGACGGCCGGCAGGATCCCGGATGCCACGATCCTCGCGGGAAGGATCTCCGGCAGAACACGAAGTTCGGCGAGAACCTTGCTCAAACAAAAAGTCATGGAAGGGAAGCGTCCGGCATCAGATGGCCATTGCCACAACGTTGTCCCGAGCAAGCTCGGCCGCCACCTTGCCATCGGTCTGCCGGTTTAGCGCCGCGATCAGTTCATTCAGCGCCACGGGTTTGGAAATGTAGTCATTCATGCCGGCGGCGAGGCAGGCCTCGCGGTCACCCTGCATCGCATTCGCGGTCATGGCGATCACATGGATGGGAACGGGCCAGGTCGCCTTCCCCTCAGCCTCCTCCGCCCGGATGAGTCGGGTGGCCTCGAAGCCATCCATGTGCGGCATCTGACAATCCATCAGCACCATGCTGTAGGGCTTCTGGCGCAGAGCACGCAACGCCTCCAGTCCGTCGCCGACGAGATCTGAGGACAACCCCAGCTTCTTCAACTGGAGCTGCGCAACCTTCTGGTTCACGGCATTGTCCTCGGCCACGAGAATGGCGATCGCTCCGCGCTCCGCGAGGAATGGCGGGGGCGCCGCTGCGGGCGACGCGGTCGGCGAATCCCGCCGGCGGGCGCTTTCCGCCAGTCGGCCGGCTTCCCGGCGCATCCCGGCAATGAGAGAAGCAAGACAGTGGATCAGTTGCGAATGTTTGACCGGTTTGATCAGGCAGGCATCGAGACCGCGACGTGCCCGCTCGGCGGCGTTCAATCGGTCGCCCATCGAGGTCAGCATGACCACGCGCGGCAGATGGGACAATTCTGCGATCCGAATGGCTTCCGCCACCATGAGCCCGTCCATTTCGGGCATCTGCCTATCGAGCAGGACAACATCAAAGGGATTGTCGGAAGCGTCCGCCGCACGCAACGCCTCCAGGGCGGCGAGACCGTCGGGCACGGCCAGGTTCGCGACGCCCCAGTGGTCTAATTGGTGGTGCAACACCTTGCGATTGGTTTCGTTGTCGTCAATGATCAGGGCTCGCAGCCCATTCAAGCTCGCGCGTTCGGCATCATCGCCGTTTTCCTCCGCCGCGTGCTTGAGGAATGAGACCGTGAAGAAAAAGACCGAGCCTTTTCCGACCGTGCTGCGAACACCGACCCTGCCACCCATCGTCTCCACGATCCGGCGGCAAATGGCGAGGCCCAGTCCAGTCCCGCCGAATCGCCGGGTAGTGGACTCGTCCGCCTGGGTGAAGGCCTGGAAGAGGCGGGGGATCACGTCCTCCTCAATGCCGATCCCGGTGTCATGAATCTCAAAGCGCACGTCCGCTGTCGTGTCGTCCTGGCGGTCCAGCAAAACATCGAGGAACACCTCGCCGCTGGAAGTGAATTTGATGGCGTTGCCGACCAAGTTGAGCAGCACCTGACGCAAGCGCAGCGGATCGCCGTGCAACAGGGACGGCACCTCCTCCCGGATCTGCGTGACCAGTTCCAGCTTCTTCTGGGCGGCGCGCGCGGCGTGGAGCTCGATCGCGCTCTCAACCACCTCCCAGAGATCGAAATCCGTGGCCTCCAACGTCAGCCGACCGGCTTCGATTTTTGAGAAGTCGAGGATGTCGTTGAGGATCTCCATGAGCGTCTCGCTGCTGTTGCGCAGCGTTTCCGCGAAATCGCGCTGCTCGGTGGTCAGATCGGTTTCCATGAGCAGGTTGACCATGCCGAGAATGCCGTTCATCGGCGTGCGGATTTCATGGCTCATGTTGGCGAGGAACGCGCTCTTGGAGCGGCTGGCCGCCTCCGCCGCCTGTTGCGCCGCTTGCGCTTCCTCCTCCGCGCGCTTGCGCACGGCAATTTCCGAGCGCAGCTCTGCGGTGCGTTCCGCGACCGCGCGCTGCAACGTCTCTAGTTGCGTCCGGGACTGTTGGAGCAGATGCCACTTTTCCGTGAGCGCCAGGCCGAGCTGCAGGACCTCCACGTTGTCGAACGGTTTCTTAAGGATCACGAGCCGGTCGGACTGGCCGATTTTCGCGATCAATTCCTCCCACGAATAGTCCGAATAGGCGCTGCAAATCACGATCTGCAGGTCGGGTTCGACTTCCCAGAGTTTGAGGGTGGTCTCGACGCCGTCCCAGCCCGGCGGCATGCGCATGTCGACAAAAGCCATGGCGTAGGGCTGGCCGGCAGCGGCGGCCTTGCGGGCCAATTCCACCCCCTCCTGCCCCTGGTAGGCGGAATCGAGCTTGAACGATGTTGATTTGGACGCGCTGGCTGAGGCGTCGCCAAAGATGTCCGTTTCCGCCTGGGAGAGAAGATCAACGGAATCGCCAGCCTTGAGGATTTTCCGGAAATCCTCATGAATAGCCCGGTTGTCGTCGATGATAAGAATCCGACGGTTCTTATCCGGAAAATCGGTGTTCATGGAAGATCAGTCGCAGGGATCGGACGCGTGAGGTTGTCTGGAACAGAGTCCAGGCGCGCCTCAACAAGATCCTATCGGCAATTTCCGGACAGACTGTAGAGTTTAATCCTCAGCGAGGGGGCGCATCTCCCGATTGACGGTGGCGCAAGTAGCATGGGCGACCTGCCCGCCGTAGCCTCCGGCGAAGGCTGGGTCTTGCCCATGTCCGACGGCCTTACACAATCCCACGGGCAGGATGCCCGTGCTACGATGGACATCCAGAAGCTACCGACAATCGGCAGATGCGCCCTAAGTGTTCTGGGCCGGCGGACGAAGTCCGACAGGCTCCTTCTAGCCCGGATGTTTCGCACTCCACTCTGTAGCCTGCAGGCAGACTGTTGACGATCCGCGGGCCGAGTCTGTGGGCCGACACATCCGGGCTACTGGCAAAACCGCCCCCCAGAACGCCCCGCAGGACGCCCGGCAAGATTTTGAGGCGTTCCTGAGCCGGCAGTCTTTTCTCAGTCTGCTTGGTCGCATAATCCCTCTTCGGAGGGGCGGTTTTGAATCTAGCCCGCATATCCATTTGCCATCGCCAGCACGGCAACCGCTGGCTGGAGAATGACTGTAGCGATGGCAAAAACTGTGAAATATGCGGGCTAGTGCGTTCGCGTCGTGAGATATTGCACAAGCCCCAGCAGAAACGTGGCGTCACCCGGCAAGTTTCGGAACGCTCGGATCGCCGCGGCGGACTGCTCTTCCGCGGTCCGGCGCGACGCCTCCAACCCGTGGAGCGTCACAAAAGTCGCTTTACCAGCCTTCGCGTCCTTGCCGGGCGTCTTTCCAAGTGTCGCCGCATCGCTCGTCGCGTCGAGAATGTCGTCCATGATCTGGAAAGCCATCCCGAGGCTGGTGCCGCCGGCACGCAGCGTTGCGATCACCTCCGGTGCTGCTCCGCCAATCAAGCCTCCCAACACGAGGGACGCTCGGATCATGGCGCCCGTCTTGCCGTCATGGATCTGGTGGAGCATGGCATCGGTCACGCCGACCGATCTTTCACCCAACAAATCGAGCATCTGGCCGCCGATCAAGTGGCGGCTCCCCGCCGCAATTGCCAGCTCCCGGCACAAACCGACTGCCAGCGATGGCTGCGAGGCATAGGCTTCGTTGAGCAGGAAGAACGCGTGGGTGAACAGCGCATCGCCCGCGAGCAACGCGGTGGGCTCGTCAAACGCCCGATGGCAGGTCGGGCGCCCCCGGCGCAGGTCGTCGTTGTCCATGCACGGCAGGTCGTCGTGAATCAGGGAGTAAGTATGGACGCATTCCACCGCCACAGCCGCCGGGATGGGATCAACCCGCTCCCCGGGGTCAACCAGCTCCGCGGCGCCCACCACCAGGACGGGCCGCAGGCGTTTGCCGCCGGCTTGCATCGAATAGCGCATCGCCTGGTGGAGGCGGCTTGGCGCCGCGTCAGCCGGAGGGAGTTCCTGATCAATCCCGTGCTCGACGCGCGCGACCAGACCGGCATATTTGGTGGTGAACTCCATGGGCGGATTCCTCGTCTGCCTAGATTACCCTTCCACGCAATGCCCACGCTTGAAGCCGTTTGCAAACGCTTATTCGCCAGTCAGCCATCGATGGTGAAATACTTGATTGGCGGAGTGCTGTTGATGGTCCCGGTGGCGCATTTTCTGGCTTTCGGGCTGCTAGCTACCCGCTCATGTTCATCACGTTTTTCATGGGCCTCGCGGCGGCGTTCACATTCTACGCAATGTTCTTCCGGATGGTAGAAGAGTCTCGCAAAGACGGATCGCGTTCCCCATAAAGCAGCCAATTGATTCATGCCGACCTATGAGTATAGCTGCCAGAAATGCGGCAAAACGTTCGAGGTGTTCCAATCCATGAAAGACGCTCCGCTCAAGACCTGCACCTGCGGAAAGAAGGGCAAGGTCAAGCGTCTCCTCGGCGGTGGCGCCGGGATTATTTTTAAGGGCAGTGGCTTTTACGAAAACGACTACCGGCGCCACCCGGCCGGGAGTGATTCAGGCAAGACGGGCTCAGGCAAGCCAAGCGGCAGCCCCGTGCCGACACCTGTTGCAGCCACGCCCTCGACCCCTTCGACCACCCCCGCTAAGAAGTAGCCTCAAATCCGCCTCAACAACGAAAGGATCCCATGGTTTCCAGCAAGATTGAGAGGGCCAAATACGGCCCCGGCATGTTTGAGGTGTTTTTTGGCGTGCTCCTGAGTCTCCTGCTGGGCGCTGTGGTGGCGGTGGTGTATTTGGCTTTGCAGCCGGTGCAAGTTGGCGCGCCTGACCCGAAGGTCGAACCGGTTGGTCCGGTGACTTACATCCAGGGCACCAAGGACGGGGACCGGGGCAAACAGTGGCTGCGCAAGAAACAGCTTTTCACGGAGGGGACCTCGGTGGAAGTCAACGAGGATGAACTCAACGCGTGGATCACGGCGGGGACGACGCCGGAGCCGCCCAAGGCCGCCGATGCCAAGAAGCCAACACCTGCGGCGCCCGCGAAACCCGGGGCGCACCCAGCACCTGCAGCGCCCCCAGCACCGCCCGCGCCCGCAGCACCTGCGCTGTACGGCGGGTTCCTCCAGTTAGGCACGCCGAATTTCCGCATTGCGAATGGAGTTCTGCAGATCGGCAGCGAGTGTGAGCTCGATCTGGATATGATCGGGGTCAAGCGACCGATCATCCTCCAGGCATCTGGTCGGATCGTGAAGAATGAGGGAAAATGGGTCTTCGTTCCTGACCAGCTCTATGCCGGCAGCTGCCCGATTCACAAGCTGCCCGGCGTTGCCACGTTCGTTTTTGATCGCTTGTTTGCCAATGATAAGGTCCCGGAGGATATTGCGGCGGCCTGGAAGAAGCTCACCCGCGTTGCCATTGAAGGAAACTCGCTGACACTGACGATGCCGTGAGCGCCTGACGAATCAGGACGTTTTTTCAGTATGTCCGCTTTCGACCGTCCCTCCGCTCTCCGCCGCCTGCTTCCGCCAATTGACTCGACCGCGTACCACGTCCTGCTGGGATGTATCGCGATCTTTATTCTCGGCCCGCTGGGGGGGATCTCGGCGGCGTTCATGAATTTCTCGATCGGCTTCTTCATAGGAGGCCAGGTGTTGGCCGGGATCTTGGGCAGCACGATCACCCTCGGGTACGGTCCCGCGGGCAAACACGGCGCCAATTACATGCAGACGATGGCGGCCTCCGTCGCCGGCATGTGCGGGATGGCAGTGCTGATCCAGGCCCGCTATTGGCTCGGGCTCCCCGAGGTGCCGGCCTGGCAGCTGATCCTCTATTATACTTGCATCGGGATGTTCGGCGTCGGCCTCGGAATGGTCTATACCCCGATCCTGGTCGATCGGATGCAGCTGTCGTTTCCTTCCGGGCTCGCGGTGGCAAACATTCTCCGTGCGCTCACCGACAAGAACCTCCTGAAGAAATCGGTGGCGAAGCTCGGCGGGGGTGTTCTGACCGGCTACCTGGGAGGACTGGCATCGTCGAGACTGCCGGTCCTTGAGGCGCTGGGCGTTTCGACGTCCACCTTCGGCGCCGGGATGATCGTCGGCGCCCGGATTGCGATCCCGGCGTTGATGGTGGCGTTGATCGGCGCTTGGATTAAGCCCCATTTGATTGATATCGGCTGGCTCGAACCCGGTATGCCTTTCCGCAAGATCGGCTTCATCATCGCCCTGGGGACCATCCTTGGCGCGGCGATCGTGGACATCAGTCTGATTCTGATTGAGGCGGTTAAGAAGTTGACGGCCAAGAAAGCGGCGCCAGCTGCGCCGGTCGAAGATTGGAAACGCGTCAACGTCTTCCGGCTTGTTTCCTGGGTGGTGTTCTGGGGCGTGGCGGTGGCGGTGGTGGGCCACACGGTGCTGGGCGAACCCATGCGGTATCTGCTGGTCTGCGTCGGGCTCTCCTTCCTGTTTGTTCTGGTCAATGGAATTTCGCTCGGCATTTCCGATTCGAATCCGATTTCCAGCGCCTTTGTCATGACCGTGTTCGTCCTTGCGGCGATCGGGCTGACCGACGCCGGCACGGGCCTGATGTGCGCCTCCATCCTGTTGATCGCCTGCAGCGAAGGGGGCGACATGCAGCAGGATCGTTCCACCGGCTGGCGGCTGGGCACCAACCGGATCATCCAGTTTCGTTATCAGGTGATTGGAATCCTGATGGGAGCGGTGCTGGCCGTTTTGCTGGCGAAGATCTTTCTCAGCGCCTATCCGGTGCTCAAGGTCGACCAGTTCGGCCGGCATGTCCCGGGGGCGCAGCAGTGGCAGAGCGCGATGACCTACAAGTTTGTCGGTGCGCTGCGCGGTATTACCACGGATCAGCCCCATATCATGACGGCGTTGAAGCTCGGCATCCTCATCGGTCTGGTCACCGAGGTCATCCGCAAACTCGTGAAACGGGTTGCCCGCTACCGTGATTGGGCGCGGACCTCGCGCGCCGGAAAGGTGTTCGATTTTGTGTTCGATGCTTTCCTGATGCCCAGCCCGTATGCATCGAGCTTCGGCGGTTTCGTCGAGTTGAACACCTGCTGGTGGTGGGCGGGGGGAGGCATTGGAGGCTCGCTGTATGAGAGCGTGACGGCGTGGGCCGGTGCAAAGCGTGGAAAAGCGGCGGAGGCCGGTGTGCCCTCCGACATGAGCACGACCTCCTTGATTGGCGGGGGGTTGATTGCGGGCGATTCGCTCGCGGCGCTGAGTCTCGGCATTCTCGGTCTTCTCAAGACATTGCTGTAAGCAGTGCGACCAAACCTGCGTTTGTCCGGGACCCATTGAATTCGAGAACATGGTGTGATCGGGTCAGTTTCCAGGTGGCGCTTCCCTCTATCGCGCAATCGTTCCGTTTCGTGGATCGACCCGTCCGCGCAGCGGACGCAACAGCGAGGCGCTTTACACGACCGGGCCTTTGCCGGCTGCAGATTTCATTCGCCGTCCTGCGCTCAAAAGTCTGAGGCGCGCCTCGCTGGGCGCTTGCGATCGGGGCGGCGGTGTGCAGAATCCATGGTATGCCGAATACACCTTCTCGGCGGGAATTCCTTCGTCTCATCTCGATCGGTTCGGCCGCGGTGGTCGGCGCGCGATTCCTCCGCCCCGCCGCATTCGGCCAGACACCAGCGACGGGTGCGCCCCGCAAGCTGGGCGTGGCGCTCCTCGGGCTCGGCTCCTACAGCACCAATGAACTGGCGCCTGCGCTGCAGCTAACCCGGCGGTGCCGCCTGGCGGGTGTGGTCACCGGATCGCCCGGAAAGGCGGAGAAATGGGCGCGTCGGTACAACCTCCCAAAAAAGAATCTCTACGACTACGGCAATCTGGAGCAGATCGCCGACAATCCGGAAATCGATATCGTCTACGTTGTCACGCCGCCGGGCTTGCACCCGGAATTCGCCATCCGCGCGGCAAAAGCCGGCAAGCATGTGATCTCTGAAAAGCCCATGGCCTGCTCGGTGGCGGATTGCGATGCGATGATCGCGGCGTGTCGCGACGCGCGGGTGAAACTCTCCGTCGGTTACCGGCTTCATTTCGATCCGTATCACCGGGAACTGATGCGACTGGCAGGCCCCGCCGGGATGGGTCCATTCACAAAGATGTCCGGCGACTTCGGCTTCAAGATGTGGGGCAAGCAATGGCGCGCGGAGAAGCGTCTCGCCGGCGGCGGGCCGATGATGGACCTCGGGATTTATGTGGTTCACGCGGCCTGCATGGCGGCCGGCGGCATCGCGCCGGCGGCGGTCACGGCGCAAGAGCCGCCCAAGAAGCGGCCCGAATTTTTCAAGGATGTTGAGGAAACGATGCACTGGACGATGGAGTTTCCCGGCGGTGCGGTTTGCCGCGCGGATTCGAGTTACGTGCATAACGCCAACCGCTTTCGCGCGGAAGGTCCCAACGGCTGGATCGAATTCCGGGACAATGCTTTTGCCTATCGCGACATTGAGTGCCGGACGAGCCGCGGTCCGCTTGAATTCGACCCGCCGGTCAACCAGCAGGCCCTGCAGATGGACGATTTCGCCGACTGCATTCTCTCCGACCGGGCCTCGCCGGTTCCGGGCGAGCTCGGTCGCCGGGACATCCGTATTCTGTCCGCGATCTACGAGGCGGCGGCAACGGGCCAGCGCGTACTGTTGTGACCAGGACGTTTCCTACTGAGATTGGTCTGACAGTGCGGGCTGTGTTCTGGAGACGCGACGTTCTCGTCGCCCACGTCTCCTGAAAACGCGACGAGGGCGGTGCGTTCAACTTCGCTGTTCTCGCCGTCGGCTGTCTCCAGGGCGCTCACCGGCATCCTGCCGCAGTTCGAGTACGATCCAGACATGGGCGAGACGCCCATGCCACTTCCGGCCAACGACAATGGGACGACGCATCTCACCCGCTCCTGCGTCATTCCCGTGGAGGAAATCTCTTAGCCGATGCCCCCGAACGAAACGTAATCGTCGAGATCAAGGTGCTCGAAGTAGGTGTGCACATCGTCGCGGTTCGGCCCGTAGCTGGTGATCCGTTCCGCGAGCCACGCGTGGCCCTCCGCGTCTCCGGGACCCAACGCCTCCAGCCAGCATGACCACTGGATGATTTCCGACGGACCCCGTTTGGGGCTGCCGTGTTCCATCACCCAGGAGAGCATTTCGCCGTCGGACTTGCCGGTCTTGACGGCATCGAGGAACGCGTGGGCCTCAACCCCGGTGAAGTCGAAGAAATGGCGGTCCGTCATCGCGTCCCAGACATATGGACCATTCTTGCCCATCGCGACCGCGCGGGCTTTGTCGAGCAACCTCGGCAGGTGGGCGAAGCCGCCCAGGCGCACGCGTGGACTGCGCGGCGGATGTTGGGTGAGATCGGGCTCGCGATAGTTGATCATGGGGCGGAACGGTCGATGCGATCAGTCCGGCGAGGCGCAGCCTCAGACCATCGAGCGCAGGAGGGCAAACAGAATCCGGGGTCGACAAAGGCCTTGTCGTGTAAAGCGCCTCGCTGTTGCGTCCGCTGCGACGCGATCGTTTCGCCTCAGGCGTTTAGCCGGAAATCGATCTGGCGCTTGAAACGGTCCACCCGCTCGGTGACGACGCCGATCTTCTGGCCGAGTTCGAGGCGCCGCTTCGAGCGCCGGCCGACCAGGGCGGTGCCGGCGTTGTTCAGTTGATAAAGATCGTCGCGCAGCGTGGAGAGATGGATCAGCCCGAAGGTCATCGCGTCGGGCAGCTCCACAAACAGCCCGTGATTTCGCACATCGGTGATGATCGCGGCGAACACGGTCTTCTTTTTCTTCGCCGCCTCCCGCTCAAAGAATTCGAGCAGTTTCACCTTCTGCGACTCGCGCTCGGCTTCCGTGCTGTTCTGCTCGGTCAGGCTGAGGTGCTG
>Ga0182011_10003086_pt1 | contig 13765 bp, 12 predicted proteins | sample 711E1DmetaG_FD_120481 | JGI IMG/M metagenome (GOLD analysis project Ga0182011, IMG submission 120481) | Permafrost microbial communities from Stordalen Mire, Sweden - 711E1D metaG | ecosystem: Environmental > Terrestrial > Soil > Wetlands > Permafrost | place: Sweden: Stordalen | collected... | reverse complement strand
GTGGCGAAATTGGTAGACGCACAGGACTTAAAATCCTGAGGGCCGCAAGGTCCGTGCCGGTTCAAGTCCGGCCCTCGGTACGAATCAGGCCGGTGATGGTGCCAACGCGAATCAGAGGCGGGTGTCGCGGGATTGGGACGGGCGGTTAGCTCAGTTGGTTAGAGCGCTACCTTGACATGGTAGAGGTCACAGGTTCGACTCCTGTATCGCCCACAGTGAAGATCACACGAAGCGGAGCCTGCTCCGTTTTTTTTTGTTGTGTCAACGACATGGACTCCATAAACATAACTCTGCCGGACGGCTCGAAAAGGGAATTCCCGCGCGGGGTGACCGGCAAAGAGATCGCAGCGGCCATCGGCCGGGGTCTGGCCCGGGACGCCCTCGCCATCTCCGTGGACGGAGAAGTGTGGGATCTCTTCCGGCCGATTCCCGGAGATGCGTCCATCAGGATACACACCTGGAAGGACGACGAAGCAAAGCGGACCTACTGGCACAGCTCGGCACACCTGATGGCGGAGGCCGTGGAGTCGCTATTCCCCGGGACGAAGTTCGGAATCGGTCCCGCCGTCGAGGCGGGATTTTACTACGACATCGATATGGGGGACCACTCCCTCACCGCGGATGATCTGGCGCGCATCGAGAAGAAAATGACCGATCTTTCCGGGCGGGATGTCCCGTACCGGCGGGAGGTGAAGCCGTGGGCGGATGCCGTTGCATACTTCACAAAGAAGGGGGACCAGTACAAGCTGGAGCTGCTCGACGGGTTGAAAGGAGAAGAGATCACATTCTACCACCAGGGGAATTTCACCGATCTCTGCTCCGGCCCGCATGTCCCGTCGACCGGATTGATCAAGGCGGTCAAACTGCTGAGCGTCGCCGGCGCCTACTGGCGCGGGAACGAGAAGAACAAGATGCTCCAACGGATTTACGGCGTCACCTTCCCGTCACAGAGCGAGCTGGAAGAGCATCTCCGGCGGCTGGAAGAGGCGAAGAAGCGGGACCACCGGAAAATCGGACAGGAGATGGAGCTGTTCCTCCTGACCCCGAAGGTGGGAGGGGGACTCCCGATCTGGCTCCCGAAGGGGACGATCCTCCGCGAAACGCTCGAGTCATTCCTGAAAGAGGAACAACGAAAACGCGGGTACCAGCCGGTGATCACCCCGCATATCGGCAACCTGAATCTGTATAAAACGAGCGGCCATTACCCGTACTACAAAGAGAGCCAGTTCCCGCCGATCCAGATGGAGGACGAGCAGTATCTCCTGAAACCGATGAACTGCCCGCACCACCACCAGATATACCTCGCGAAGCCCCGGAGCTACCGTGATCTCCCGCTCCGGCTGGCGGAATTCGGAACGGTGTACCGTTACGAGCAGTCGGGAGAGCTGAACGGCCTCACCCGTGTGCGATCCTTCACGGTGGATGATTCGCACATGTACGTCCGGCAGGACCAGCTGAAAGACGAGTTGTGCGACGTTATCGATCTCATCCAGCTCGTGTTCAGCACTCTCGGGTTCAAGGACTTCAAGACCCGCCTGTCGTTCCGCGATCCGAAGAACATGGCGAAATACAGCGGCACAGACGAACAATGGGAGCAGGGGGAGCGCGAGATCAAGGAGGCGGCCGACGCCATGAAGCTTGATTACTTCATCGGAATAGGCGAGGCGGCCTTCTACGGGCCCAAAATCGATTTCATGGTCCTCGATGCTCTGCGCAGGACCTGGCAGCTCGGTACGGTGCAGGTCGACCACGTGATGCCCGAACGGTTCAACCTGGAGTACACCGGGAGTGACGGGGCGAAACACCGGCCTGTCATCATCCACCGCGCCCCGTTCGGTTCCATGGAAAGGTTTATCGGCGTTCTTATCGAGCACTATGCGGGGGATTTTCCCCTGTGGCTTGCCCCGGTACAATGTGCGGTCCTGCCCATCACCGACGCATCGCTTGATTATGCCAAAAAAGTTCACGAAGATCTTAAGTCCGGAGGCATACGGGCGGAGCTCGACGACAGGAACGAGAAGATCGGCTACAAAATCAGGGAGTGGGAGGTGCGCAAGGCGCCGTATATGCTCGTCATCGGCGAAAAGGAGCGGGGCGCCGATACTGTGGCTGTCCGGCAGCACCGGAAAGGGGATCTCGGAGCCATGCCGCGCTCGGAGATTGTCCTCAAATTGAAGAACGAAATCGCAAGCAAAGGACTCACCACCTAGGAGGCAGATCCATTAGCAAAGAAAAACGGGCCCGCATCAACGATGAGATCCGCGTGCCGGAAGTGCGCGTGATCGACCAACACGGCGGACAGCTCGGCGTGATGACACCGGCCGCCGCCATTGCACTGGCGAAGGAACGGGACGCCGATCTCGTCGAAATCGTGCCGACGGCTGTCCCGCCGGTCTGCAAGATCATCAATTTCGGCAAGTTCAAATACGAGCTGGCGAAGAAGGACAAGATTCAGAAGAAACACCAGCACGTCTCGCTGCTGAAAGAGCTCCGATTCCACCCGAACACCGATGTGCACGACTTCGAGTTCAAGGTGCGGCACGCCCGCCGCTTCCTCGGAGAAGGGCACAAGGTGAAAGCCACGGTCGTGTTCAAGGGACGCGAGATCACGTACAAGGAAAAAGGGGAGGTGCTGCTCACGCGGCTTGTCGGGCAGCTCACGGATATCTCGAAAGTCGACCAGGCCGCGCACATGGAGGGGAGGAGCATGATCATGATCCTCACTCCCGAAAAGAAAAAGATCCTGAAGCCCGACGCCAAGCCTGAAGAGAAGGCGGCGGAAGCATAAACTTAGGGGAAACGTTCCATGCCGAAGATGAAGACCAAAAGCAGCGCCAAGAAGCGTTTCAGGGTCACCGCGTCCGGGAAGCTCAAACGCGGGAGCGCCTACCGCAGCCACATCCTGACCTCCAAGTCCACAAAACTGAAGAGAAAGCTCCGGAAGGGTCATTACGTGTCCAAACAGGACACGCCGGCGGTGAAGATGATGCTGAACATCTGAGTCTGTACAACCACGCCGTCGTCTCCTCGTAGGGGGAGACGAGCGGATTTTCAACATTCACATCAGGGACAAGCGCAACTATGCCTCGTTCGCAGAACAAAGTTGCCTCCCACCGCCGTCGCAAGCGCATACTCGCGAATGCGAAAGGCTACTGGGGTGCGAGAAGCAAAGTCCTGACGATCGCGAAGCACCACATCGACAAAGGCCTGCAGTATGCCTATCGCGACCGCAAGACCAAGAAACGGACGTTCCGCCAGCTCTGGATCACGCGCATCAACGCCGCGGCCCGGATTCACGGCACAACGTATTCCCGGCTCATCGCCGGCCTGGACAGGAAAGAGGTCGACATCAACCGCAAGATACTCGCGGAATTGGCCGTAAGCAATCCCGAGGCATTCGCAGAGGTTGTGAAGTTCGCCCTCGCATAATCCACTCAACGTCTTCCCATTCACGGAGCGGGCGGCTTCATTCGCTCCCCTCCGGGGATGGGAAGTCCTTTTTCCGGCACCCCCATGCACTCCGAATTAACCTCGCTGCGCGCAGAGGCGGAAAACGCGATTCGTGCCGTGACGGACTCCCGCGGCCTCGATGACTTCCGCGTTGCGTACCTTGCCCGGAAAGGGGCGATCGCGGCGTTCTTCGACCGCCTCAAGACCGTCCCCGCACAGGACAGACCGGCCCTCGGCAAGTTGCTGAACGAACTCCGCTCGGCGGTGCAACGGATGCACGACGAAAAGTCCGCTGCCCTCCTCGGCGCCGGTACGTCTCCGGCCGCGTCGCTCGACCTCACGCTGCCGGGGCGGCGTGGTTTCCTCGGCACAAAACATCCTCTCACGCAGACGCTCGACGAGATTAAAGGGATATTCGTCTCGATGGGTTTCGGCATCGCCGACGGCCCGGAGATCGAGGACGACCACCACAATTTCGAGGCCCTGAATTTCCCGCCGGACCATCCGGCGCGCGACATGCAGGACACGTTCTTCCTGAGTCCCCGGGCGCTCCTCCGGACCCACACCTCGCCGGTGCAGATCAGGGTGATGGAAGAGCACCAGCCCCCTGTGCGGGTGATCATGCCGGGAAAAGTATACCGGAACGAGGCGATCAGCGCCCGGAGCTATTGCATGTTCCACCAGGTGGAAGGGCTCTGCGTCGACAGGGGGGTGACGTTCGGCGACCTGAAGGGGACGCTCATCGAGTTCATCACCCGGTTCTACGGTCCGGGGCTGAAATTCCGGTTCCGCCCGACATTTTTCCCTTTCACGGAGCCGAGCGCCGACATCTACATCAGTTGTTTTATCTGCGCGGGGAAGGGGTGCCGCCTGTGCAAACAGAGCGGGTGGCTCGAAATCCTCGGGTGCGGGATGGTGGATCCGAACGTGTTCCGTTCTGTCGGGTACGACCCGGAGGTGATCAGCGGGTACGCATTCGGGATGGGGATAGACCGGGTCGCCATGCTCCGGCACGGCATCGACGACATACGGCTATTTTTCGAGAACGACGTGCGTTTCCTTAATCAATTCTGACAATGAGAATCCTCGAGCGCTGGCTGAAGCGGTACATCGATTTCTCAATAGGGCCTGACGAACTGGCCGAACGGTTGACGATGCTGGGTCTTGAATTCGAGAGCGTCCAGAGACTTGACGCGCGCTATAACGGGTTCGTGGTGGGGGAGATCCTGACAAGGGAGAAGCACCCCCGGGCGGACCGCCTGTCCGTGTGCACCGTCGGAATCGGCAGGGAGACCCTGCAGGTGGTCTGTGGCGCTCCGAACGTGGCCGTCGGGCAGAAGGTCCCGGTCGGCCTCGTCGGTGCGACGGTCCCCCGGAACCAGCACGATCCCTCGGGCGCCCCGTTCGTGCTTTCCCGCGTGTCGATCAGGGGAGTGGAATCCTCCGGGATGATCTGCTCCGAGGCCGAGCTCGACATGGGGAAAGACTCCGGGGGAATCCTGGTCCTCGACCGCGAGGCGAAACCGGGCGAATCCCTCGCCGCCTACTTCGGATTCGACGACGTCGCGTTCGACCTGGAGATCACGCCGAACCGACCCGACTGGCTGAGCCACATGGGGGTGGCCCGCGAGATCGCGGTGTTGACCGGAAAGGCTCCACGACTTCCGCAGGTGAAGCTGAAAGAATCGGCGGAACCGATCGGGAAACACCTCTCGGTCTCGGTGGAAAACAGGGAGAGCTGTCCGCGTTTCGCGGCCCGGATGATCCGGGGAGTGACGATCGGCCCATCCCCCCGATGGCTGCAGAACGCGATCCGCAACGCGGGGCTCAGGCCGCGGAACAACGTCGTTGATGTCACAAACTACGTCATGTATGAGTGCGGTCACCCCTTGCATGCGTTCGACCATGCGCTGCTGCGGGGAGGGCGGATCATCGTCCGGAATGCGAGAGTGGGGACGCCGTTTACGACACTGGACGGCAAGACGCACTCGCTTCCCGAGGGGGCCGTCATGGTCTGCGACGCGGAGCGGGAGGTGTCGATCGCGGGCATCATGGGGGGCGCCAATTCCGAAATCAGCGACGGCACCGTCGATATCGTGATAGAGGCGGCGTACTGGAAACCCTCGAGCATCCGCAGTACCGCGAAGGCGCTCGGCATCACCTCAGACGCCTCCCAGAGATTTGAACGGGGTGCGGATCCGAACGGAGTCCGCTTTGCGCTCGACCGGACGGCGCAGCTCATCCTGGAGATGGCGGGAGGAACCCTGCTGAAGGGCGTCCTCGATGTCTACGCTGAAAAAATCCGGGAGCGCACGGTCCCTCTCCGTGTCAGACGCGCGAACGATCTTCTCGGGACCAACCTCAAGAAATCAGAGGTCGTCCGCCATCTCGCGCTCATAGGGATAAAGCAGTCCGGCGTGAAGGGCGATACGCCGAAGTTCCGTGTGCCGACCTTTCGCGTGGACCTGGAGCGCGAGATCGATCTCATCGAGGAAGTGGCCCGCGTCCACGGGTACGACCGGATCGAATCCCGGTCGACCGCCACGGTCAGTTACAGACAGCCCTTCCCCGTTTCCTCGCTGACGGACATCCTCCGGGAGACACTTGTGGGAAGAGGGTTCCAGGAGGCCATTACCAACTCCATGCAACCCTTGCGCAAGGCCTCCCTGGACGGGGGCGCCCCCGTCCGCATACTGAACCCGCAGAATCAGGAGATGGCGGCGCTGAGGACAAGCATCGTTCCCGGGCTTCTGGAAGCCGTGGCCCGGAACCAGAATGCGGGCAATTTCGATCTGAGGCTTTTTGAGATCGGGCACGTTTTCCGGGTCGATGATTCGCCTGCCCCGAAGCTCATTGAGAACTTTCTCGAACAGGAGAAGCTTTGTCTTGTGATAACAGGGGGTTCCGCGCCTGTACACTGGAGCGGCGGCAGAAGAGAGTCGGATCTCTTTGATTTAAAGGGAGATATCGAATTCCTCCTTGCCAAGTTTGCGCTTGACAAAAGTCGGTTTATTTCTTATTCTACCAGCAAAGGTTTAACTGATAACACGCTAGGCATTGAAATTCAAGGAAGTTACGCGGGTTATCTTGGCACGTTGACGAAGGAGGCTCTCCGGGAGTTCGGCCTGGAGCGGCCTGTGTTCATCGCCGAAATCGAGGTGGTGCGTTTACGCCGGGACGCAACGAGGTTGTTCGTCCCGCTTCCCCGGTACCCGAAAGTGAAGCGGGATGTGGCGTTCACGGTTGACGCGGGAATCCCGGTGGAGCATTTGGAAAAGACGATCCGGATGTCGGGAACTGAACTTCTCCAGTCGGTGGAGTTGTTTGATGTCTACGAAGGAGAACAACTCCCCGGCGGGAAAAAAAGCGTCGCCTTTGCGCTCGAGTTCATGTCGCTCGAAAGAACGCTGACCGATGTTGAAATTGAGGCGGCGGTTGGCCGCGTAGTGGCAGGCGTCGAGAAAGCCCACGGCGCCGCGTTGCGAAGCATGCGCTAACGATCCGGGGTCACATGTGAGCAGCAGCGTGGATCCTCAAGCTGTCGACGAGAGCACCCTCCCCGCGGGAGAGGCGAGATCTGTTGAGGGGAACTTCAAAGCCCTCTGGGAGAGCGCCCGCCGGGCTGCCGATGTGATCGCGGGCCTGCGCCAGGACCGGCAGGTGCTGCAGGAACATGTTGCCCGCCTGGAGCGCGAGCTCCAGCAGGTCCGGGCTGAATCAGCCCAGCTCAGGAAACAGACTGCAGAACATGTCCAGGAGGGGGGGATGAGCTTCGCCGGAGGGGAACGCGACCTGCTCGCGGCGAAGATGAAGGAGTTGATCGCGAAACTGGACGCGTACCTCTGAAGAGCCCGCGCGTCCGGTGTGTGTGGGACGGCACGTAGACCATGATGAGTCACGAAACACGGCAAATGACGACCGACAAGAAGAGCATCAAGGTACGAATATTCGGCTCGGAATACCCGCTCCGGGGAGAGAGTGAGGAGTTCACGCGCAAGGTGGCGACGTACGTGGACGAAATGATCAACACCATCCACGCCAAGCTTCCCGAGCAGCCAACACTCACCGTGGCGGTACTTTCGGCATTGAACATTACAGAAGATCTCTTCAAGGAGCGGGAGAAAATCCGCAGCATGACCGCTCTCGTTGATGGGGAACTGGGAAAGGTCACGCACTACCTGGACAATGCGCTCCGGGATGTGTGAGTTTCGCCCCATTCGGTTGCCGTTCTTTGCATCTCGGTCCATGGCGCGTTCGGAAAATTCCGCACCGTCAGTCGTCTCACACACATTATAAAGAACCAACATTTTTATAATGGGAGCCCGACTCGTGGGCGTCGATTACATGCCTCATCACGCGTTTCGCGTGATTCTTGCGATGACATCCCGCTAACCGCGGGACGAGCGAGAGGGTGGAAGTAAAAGGCGTTCAGGCGAGCACCCACTGTGTTGGAAGGGTTCTTTCATAAGTGCCTTTTCTTTGAGACGGTTGGCGTGTGCGGATTTTTTTGTCCGCGTCCACTGAGTATGCGGAGGTTGTATGAACTTTGAGATCCTCATCCCCATCGTGCTGCTCTCCTGCGGCATCAGCCTCGTCCTCGGATGGTACCTGAACTCCCGGTCCGGCCAGAACAAAGTCTCCTCCGCCAGAGAGCAGGCCAGGAAGGTCGTGGCCGACGGGGAAAAGGAGGCGGAGACCCTCAAGCGGGAGAAGCTCCTTGAAGTCAAGGACGAATGGTACCAGAAAAAGAAGGAGTTTGACGGCGACGTCCAGAGCAAGAAGGCAAAGCTCCAGGCTCAGGAGAAGGCGATAGAGGTCCGCGAGGAGAACATCGACAGGAAGGTCGAGCTCCTGGGGAAGAAAGAGAGGGAGCAGGGGATACTGAAGAGGAACCTGGACGAGCAGTCGAAAGGCCTTGATGCCCGCAAGTCCGAGCTCGAGCGCCTGATCGCGGATGAGAACATCCGCCTGGAGCGGGCCTCGGGGCTGTCGCATGAGGAGGCGAAGCGGATCCTGATGGACAACCTGGCAAACGAGGCCCGCGTCGAGGCGGCGCACATGCTGAAGGACATCAGGGACAAATCGCGCGACGAGGCGAAGCGGGAGGCTCAGAAGCTCGTCGTGCAGGCGATTCAGCGAACCGCCGCCGACCATTCGGTGGAGACCACGGTGAGCGTCCTCAACATCCAGAGCGACGAGATGAAGGGGCGGATCATAGGCCGCGAGGGACGGAACATCCGCGCGTTCGAGGCCGCCACGGGCGTGGATGTGATCGTGGACGACACCCCCGAAGCGGTGATACTCTCCGCCTTTGACCCGTTCCGGCGCGAGGTTGCCCGTGTTTCGCTCGAGAGGCTTATCGCGGACGGACGCATCCATCCCGCGCGCATCGAGGAGATCGTGGAGAAGGTCCGGAACGAACTCGAGGAGGAGGTCCTGAAGATCGGGGAGAATACGCTCCTGGAGGTGGGCCTTCACGGGGCGCACAATGAGATCGTACGCCTCGTGGGGCGGATGAAATACCGATCCAGCTACGGCCAGAACATGCTCCAGCACAGCATCGAGGTCGCGTTTCTGACCGGCATGATGGCCGGCGAACTCCGGCTGGACGCCAATCTTGCAAAGAGGGCCGGACTCTTTCATGACATCGGCAAGTGCGTCGACAAATCGATCGAGGGCCCGCACGCTCTGCTCGGCTACGAAGTGGCAAAAAAATACGGGGAGCACCCGATAGTCGTCAATGCCATCGGCTCGCACCACGATGATATCCCCATGGAATCCCCCATCGCGGCCCTGGTGCAGGCCGCCGATGCCATCAGCGGAGCGCGCCCCGGGGCCCGCAGGGAATCCGTGGAAGGATACATCAAACGGCTCGAGAAGCTCGAGGCGTTCGCCCAATCGTTCCACGGCGTCGCCAAGACCTATGCGATCCAGGCGGGGAGGGAAGTCCGCGTGGTCGTGGAACAGGACAAAGTGGACGATGCCATGGCAGACCAGCTCGCACATGATATCTCCGCCAAGATACAGGCTGAAATGGAATACCCCGGACAGATCAAGGTGACGGTCATCCGCGAGTACCGGTCGGTCTCGTATGCCAAGTAGACCGGCTCCTCTCGTCGGCGTAACGGGGGGGATCGGAAGCGGAAAGAGTGCTGTCTGCCTGTGCTTCGGGCGTCTGGGCCGGGCGGTGATGTCGGCGGACCAGATCGCCCGTGATCTGACCGAAACGGATGCCGGAGTCCGCCGGGCGATTATGGAGAAATTCGGGGCCGGGATTTACGGTCCGGACGGGCGGCTTCGCCGGAGCGAGCTGGCCCGTATCGTCTTTGCCCGCCCGGCCCGACTCCGCGCTTTGAACGCCATTGTCCACCCCTTCGTCTTTTCTTCGCTGAATGAAGCTCTCCTGCGGCTGCCGGCCTCCGGGAGCCGGCCGTACGTCGTCGTGGAAGCCGCGCTGATATTCGAATCGGGGATGGACAAGAACCTGGATGCCACCGTCGTCGTGAACGCGCCGGAAGAGATCCGCATTGACCGGGTGGCCCGGAGGGACAATCTCCCGCGGGACGAGATCATCGCGAGGATCCGCGCGCAAATGTCCCCCCGGGAGATTTCGCGGCGTGGTGACTTTGTCGTTGAGAACACGGGTGCAGAAGAGGATCTGATCGAAAGGGTGAAGTTCCTTGACCGGTTGCTCACGCTCATGTTCGCCGCGGGGCGGACTTGACTGGCGGTGACCCTTTTTTTATATTCGCATTCAGGAGGGCATCGCCGGGTCCGGTTGTCCTCCCACGCGTCACCCGACAGATCACGCTCACTATCGCAGGAGGCGTCATGGCAAGGCGCATTGCTCTCCAGGCAATGGCACTTATTCTCATTGCAGGGACGACACTCGCCGGCGCGCATCCGGGTGGGATTGCCCGTGAACTTGCAATGGGGGGCGGACCGCTTGCCCCCACCGGCTTCGGACCGAACATCGCTTTGAACCCCTTCATTTATGAGGACCCGACACTCATGCTCCTCAATCCGGCATATCAGCAGATGTACCGGAACTATGCATGGATGAATATAGCGGGGGGCGCCGTCAGCAGTTTTAATTCCGCCGCGGACAACGGATACGGGAAACAATTTGCGGGGGCGAATTTCTCGCTCGGAAAGGAATTCACCATCGGCGCGGTCCTCAGTTACGATCCGTCGTTCGCGAACTTCATGGTGGCGCAGATGACCACTTTTGTGAACGCGCTCAGGCCCGGAGGAGCACAGGTGGGGCTCCGACCCGTCGACGTGTTTGAATTGACCGGGACCTACGACCTGGGAAGCCTCACGCTGGGCGCCGGCGTTCTTTACGGCCGGGCAAAGAACGACACGAAGAACGCGACCGCCCCGGTCCCCCCGGCAAGCTCTTCCACAGAGCTCTCCGCGAGCGTGCTGGGTATCCGGCTCGGGGCAGTCATGGATCTGGGGAACGGCTCGGGATTCGATGTCAGCGGAGCATTCCGCATGGACAAGGCGACGGACAACGTGGACGGCACCAATGCCGCCGGTGCGACATCAAACCTGGGAGACTACTCGGCATCGGCGACGGAGATCCAGGTCGAGGCCAGGCTAAAACTCAAGATGTCAAACAGGGTCAATTTCGTCCCTTACGCTGCGTTTGGCAGCTTTTCGGGGGAGCCGAAACAGGACGCCCCGCAGACAGGCTTGCGCGCATTCACCGGGAGCACCAAGCTCAGCGCCATGCTCCTCTCGGTCGGCGCGGGAATGGAATACAAAATTACGAACTTCTATTTTGCGGGAGGACTCAGCTTCCGGTCCTCCCATTTCAAGACTGAGACCACCCCTCCATCGCCTCCTGTGATCGGGGCGACCACCGTCACGAACTCCGCGACGGAATTACCCGTCCTGAACATGGGGCTGGAATGGAATCTGCTTGAGTGGCTGACCGGACGCATGGGGTATTACCGCACGTTCCAGTCCGTGGGGACGAAGACGGAAAGGCCCGCGGGTGGTTCCACCACCGAGACGGACACATGGGCGGGAAACAGCAACGTGCTCCTCGGCAGTTACAGCGGACCTGACAACAGCCTCATCACTCTCGGCCTCGGCCTCCGTTTCGGAAGCTTCTCGCTTGACGGGACTGTCAGCGAGGAAGCCATACGCCGCGGCCTCGGCCTCATCGGAGCACAGGACAACATTAACACGTTCGGCTATGTGACTGCAAGCTACAGCTTTGACTAGCGCGCGGTGAACCGATCCGCAGGGGCGGTACCGCCATAAAAGGGGAACCGCCCTTTTTCTTTCTTCCATCCATCTACCATCCGGACGAAGCGGCATGATGCACCGCCACGATTTTCTGATCATTGGGAGCGGAATCGCAGGGCTTTCGTACGCCCTTAAAGCCGCACGCCACGGGACAGTGGCGGTCATCACCAAGAAAGAAAAGGCCGAGTCGAACACGAACTATGCGCAGGGAGGTGTTGCGGCCGTGATGTCCGCAGTCGATTCGTTCGACCTTCATGTCAGGGACACTCTTGCCACCGGGATGGGACTGTCACACCGGGACGCCGTCGAAGTGATGGTGCGCGAGGGACCCGAACGCCTCAGGGAGCTGATCGACGTCGGGGTCCGTTTCACGCACAGGGACGGGATGCTCGACCTCGGGAGGGAAGGAGGGCACTCCATCAACAGGATTGTCCACGCGAACGACCTGACCGGGCGGGAGATCGAACGGGCACTCGTGCAGGCCGTGTCCGAGAATCCCGCGATTACGACGTACGAGAATCACGTCGCCGTCGAGCTGATCACGGAGCATCACACGACGGAGAAACGGGTCATCGATTCGGAGAACATCCACTGCTGGGGCGCGTACGCCCTCGACAGCATCGGGAAGCGCGTGGACACATTTACGGCCCGCGTCGTGATGCTCTCGACGGGAGGGCTCGGGCAAGTCTACATCCACACGACAAATCCCGTGATCGCCACCGGGGACGGCGTGGCAATGGCCTACCGGGCGGGGGCGCGGACCGCCAATATGGAATTCATACAATTCCACCCGACGACGCTTTTCAATTCGGGGAGCCCGTCTTACCTCATCTCTGAGGCGGTCCGGGGATTCGGAGGAGTTCTGAAGGCGCGCAACGGCGACGAGTTCATGCAGATGTACGACGAAAGGAAGTCGCTTGCTCCCCGCGATATCGTCGCATACGCGATCGATACCGAATTGAAGAAGAGGGGGGACGATTTCGTCCTGCTGGACCTCCGCCACCTCCCGGCCGCGGACTTGAGGGAACACTTTCCCAACATCTACGAAACGTGCCTGAAACGGTTCAAACTGGATATCACGAAGGAGCCGATCCCCGTCGTCCCCGCAGCACACTATTCCTGCGGCGGGGTGGTGACGGACATCGACGGCCGGACGAGCATCCAGGGGCTGTACGCCTCGGGCGAGGTGAGCATGACGGGGGTGCACGGGGCGAACCGGCTCGCAAGCAATTCACTCCTGGAAGCGCTTGTGTTCTCTGACAGGGCGGCCCGCTCTTCCGCGGCATACCTCCGGGAGAAGTCTCCGGACGTCCCGGCCGTCCGCGAATGGGACGACAGCGGGACGTTCAACAGCGAGGAGTGGATACTGGTCCTGCACAACCGCCGTGAGATCCAGCAGATCATGTGGGACTACGTCGGTATCGTCCGGTCCGACCTCCGGCTGGGGCGGGCCTGGAGACGGATGGAGCTGATACGTCACGAAGTCGAGGCATTCTACAAGAAGACAAAGGTCACCGAAGGACTTCTCGAGCTCCGCAATATCGCGCTCTGCGCGGAGCTGATCATCCGCTGTGCGATGAAGAGGAAGGAGAGCCGGGGCCTCCACGTCACCACGGACTACCGGCAGCGGGACGACGAGCACTTTCTCCACGACACGGTGCTCGAAGGTTGATTTCCGGGGGGCGCCATCCCCGTCACAGCCGGACGGTCTTGGAATTCCGCAGGGGGAGTCGTATATTCCATCCCGTGAGGACCAATTTGACATCGAGGGAATGATCATACACGATATCGACAAGCCCCATTGCCACTGCGCGGTGTTCGGTGTGTTCGGTTCCCCGGCCGCGGCTCAATTGACATATTTCGGACTTATTGCCCAGCAGCACAGGGGCCAGGAAGGATCGGGCATCGTCACTGCCGACAGCGACGATGGCTCCGGCAAGACCCGCTTCCATGTCCACAAGGACTTCGGGCTGGTCGACGACGTGTACCGCCAGGACCGGCTTCTCACCGACGTGCTGAAGGGATCCAGCGCGATCGGCCACAACCGCTACTCCAC
>Ga0182011_10003085_pt1 | contig 13767 bp, 8 predicted proteins | sample 711E1DmetaG_FD_120481 | JGI IMG/M metagenome (GOLD analysis project Ga0182011, IMG submission 120481) | Permafrost microbial communities from Stordalen Mire, Sweden - 711E1D metaG | ecosystem: Environmental > Terrestrial > Soil > Wetlands > Permafrost | place: Sweden: Stordalen | collected... | reverse complement strand
CTATGTCTGAAGTTAATTGAGTTTGTTTATATAAAGCAGTTATATCATATGCTTTTCTTGTCCAATTATAATCTTTAAATTTTATGAGAGCGTTAATACTTTGTTTAAGATCTGTGAATTTTGGTTCCCTCTCTATGATGTAACCATCTTTCCATTGGCCTATCCCCAAGGCACCCAATGGATCACCAATCTTCCTTTGGAAGTTCATCTCGTTGAGGCTCTCTCTAACTATCTTCATGTCTTACGTTTATATTCATTTCCAAATATATGATCTTCCTTCCTATCCTTGTTCAACCCCTTCATCCACTTGTAGTCCCTTATCTCTTTTATATCTGTCATTCCTTGTCCAATCTCCATCTTTGTTTCTTTTTTCTGCACTATCACCGTCCCCTCATCAAGTTTAACGTTCTTTCCCAACCCAGCGAATTTCACCACACTCTCGTTTATTGTGCAGTTCAATATCTCTCCATTGTTTGATACACAACACTCATTCAGTTCATTCTCCTGCCCAGCTTTTACACCATACAGGTATGATCTCTTCACCTTGTTGCCTCTGACCAGGTCGGAGCTGTATATCCTTGACTTCTCAATCTCACAGTTACGTAGCTCACAGTTCTCCAACACCCCATTCACCTTGCACTTGACAAGGTCAAAGTTGTTAAGTGATGCACCCCTTATGTCACAGTTTCTAAGCTGGAACTTCCCAATGGTGGTGTCATAGTTGATCTCACCCTTTGTGATGTGACAACCCGTGATTGTCTCAAACAATGTGTTCCTTATGTTGCTCCAGTGTGCTTTTATGACCTGTTCATTCATCTTCAGATCAACCGCAATCTTTATGTCTGGAAACAACCGGATGAACTCATTCATATCATAGTACCCAAGTTGTGCTCTCTCTAGGTCCTTGGTCAATCTATCCATCTCATCTATCTCAAACTTTGTGTATTCTGTCTCATTCAGACTCTGGTATGTCTTGATAACATAGTACTCCAGTATCTCCATCACGTCTGAGTTTTTGGATGGATAGTCTTTTCCACCTATATAATTGAAACCCAAAACACCCATCGGTTGTGACGAGAAGTCTATGCCGTAGAAGTTGCTGTTTGGTAGGTTGAAGTTATTGTTCAGGCTTCTGGATAACCTTCTCACGTTCACATAACCATTGATTGGTGTCAATCTCTTTATGGACATGGCAAATGGAGAGCCAATCTGTTCATTCAATCTCTTGTAGATATAACTCTCATCAAACTTTAATATGAGACGAGAGACATCCATCTCTGATATGGTCTGGAATGTCTGGAGGTGTCTATGATCAAAGGCCAAGACGACCCTCATGGATGTGTCAAAACTGGTCTGTGCATTCTTGTCCAACCACCTGTTGACACCCTCAATGATAGGGACCATCGATTGGTATGCTTGTGTCCCAAGAGACAATGAAAACTTTGGCCTCTTTGATTCATATTCCTTGATAAGAACGGCGCTAGAGAACGTTGGAAAGTGATCGTTTGTGTTGGTCAGTGTGATGTTCTTTGCTGTGAGTTTGGACAGGTCTTCAACGATGAAAGTGTCTTCCTTTGAGCAGTAGAACTCCCATATGATCCCAATCTGGGAGTGTTGGAAGACCTCATTTGTGTTATAGTGTTTAATTTGACGGATGTTCATCTAATTTTTTATTTTAGTTAATGATCCAGTTTTTTCTAACATCACATAAACTCAAGACATATTCTTTTGTGAATTCGACCTTGTTATCATGACATCTAAAGTAGCCGTTAACTATTTCCGGACATCCTTCTAGATATTCTAAATCATTATGTATGCAATTGAAGTTTGCTTTAACGACTTTGGAGCAACCTCTCAAAGAGACCAAACTGTTGTAACCACAATCAAACCAACCATTCACTTCATTAAATTGGATAAAATCTGGAAACTTCACCAAGCTTTTTTCGTGACTTTTTTGTGTGTATATGCTTACATTGCTATTTGTGTCTATGGTCATATCATCATTTATGGTATAATGCATAATACCCATCTCATCCAACCAATCTTCAATCATCTTTCTTCTACCTACCCCCAGAGCACCCAATGGATCTTTTCTTCTCTCGAAGTTCATCTCATTTAGACTCTCATATACTATTTTTCTCAATATTGTTTCTATTTTATTTATATATTTGTTTTTTAAAACCAAAAGAGGAACATTAAGCTCCTCTTTTTTTTATCATCTACACTTTTTGTGTTTTTTCACCATAGTTTAAATATGAGTTTATCACCATTGACATAGTTAAACATCACTTCTATGATATCGCCTATGTCATGGTCCTTCAAGTTGTCCGATCTCTTGTATGGTATAGATCCTATTATCTTTTCATTTTCTGTCTCCACCAATAGGCCAAACTCCAGTTTTGCGATAACCCTTGCATTCAATATCCTGTCTTTGCATTCGAATATGAATGTTTCAATCTTTTTTAGTTTTATCTGGGGGTCTTCTTCAGACAGGATTATCTTGTTATCTTTGGATATCTCGCTTATATAAAAGATCATCTCATCTCCCTGTTTGAACCCTCCAATGGATAATCTCTCTTTGGTTTCTGGAGACATCTTGGAGATATGCATCAACCCGGTATAAAAATCTGCAAATTCCACAAACACACCAAAGTGTTTTGCACCGGTTATTATGCCAGTATATTGTCTTGTCATATCTAATTCTTTCATCTTCTCTGGCATGATGTGTTGTAGGTACCTCTTGTGAGACACGATGAAACTGTTCTTCTCCACCAGATAATCTTCTATCATGACGATTATCTCTTTTCCCACATAGGACTGATAGTCTATGATCTTGTTTGCCGCGGCCAAAGCTCCCGGGAGAAATGCATCTAGGCCCTGTAGTGAGACCAAGAAACCACCCTTGTTAGCATCTATGACCTTTGACGTGTATGCCTTTGTTGGTTCTTTTATCTGGAGCATGAACTCTTTTCTGATGCCAGAGATGTAACCCTGCCACAGTGAGACTTTGATGTTTGGTGTCGTCTCGAGTATGTACGCCGTTATGTTGTTGTCCAAGAACTTTTGGACCATGTCCTCATCGTGTAAGACATCTATGAGTTCCCTTGGGTTGTTATACCCAAATATTTTGACCAGGTTCTTTTCACGGTTCAAATCAACATCTATACGAAGGCCTCCTAATAGTTCAATCGTGATGACTGTGCCCTTGATATTGGCAATGTCAGTTATCTCTATCAACTCTCCCTCTTGAAGGTCCTTCTTGATCACCTTGGAGTTCTGATCAGTGAGCATGTCAAACATTTTCTGGGCGTATGGTTCCCGGGAAAAACACTTCTTCTTTATGTTATCGTTACCTATTATATCTTCATTTGGTATTAACCTAACTGGGCCAACGTAGCCATTTTTGTAGACGTTCCAATCAAAATCTAGTCTCTCTTCAACGCAAATTTCATTATCCATGTTAATTATTTTTAAGGGTGAAACAAATTGTAATATATGATTTATATATCTTCTTTAATTTTGTAACAAGTATATATTTTATTAAATTTTGTTTTTACTGATGATGTCACCTTTAACATTACATAGGCTTCTCACATATTTTTCCGTGAACTCAACTTTGTTATTATAACAATAAAAAGTACCACCAACATAGTTTGGACAATGTAATAATGATTCTAATCTATTTTCAGAACATGTAAATATTGTGGACACTTCTATTGGACATCCCTTCAATGAAGTCAAACCAATTTTCTGACATACAAAAACTCCATTTATTATATTAAATTGTATAAAATCTGGAAACTTTTCAATGCTTTTATCAAATAAATCAACACCACCATTTACATCTATTGTGTAATCATCATTGATCGTGTAATTTTTAACATCCATATTATCCAACCAATCAATGATGAGTTGTTTTCTACCTATTTCCAAGGCACCAAGAGGATCTCTCTTCTTTTGAAAGTTCATCTCATTTAGACTTTCTTTCACGAGTTTCATCAATATGATTTTTTATTTATATATCTCGACGTGATAAATTTTTTGTTTTAATATATAAATAAAAAATACACCATTTCATGAATTGGACCGATCTATCTATACGTACACTCATACCCGAGTTACCAAAAATATTCAATAACAATTTCCTGTCCTTTAAGAGATACCTAGATGTGATCTATGATGAAAATAACCGGATCGTGATCGTTCCAATCAGCACGACTGGAAGAATAAAGGGAGCCACCATTGAGGGCACAACAGGAGTCTTTGATAACCTGATTGTAAAGAACCAGTTCACAAACCTCTACAGCAACACAAACACCGCTGATGCAGATTTCACCAATACATATAATGGTGTAGATAGTTCGACCAGAGCCGCAGACCCAAGTTTGGGAGAGAACACCAGCTTTAGATACATCGACGTGTTAAAATCTTACTACATGATTTCCAATGATGTTTCAATAGCATTCAGGACACCCATAGTTTCACAAGAATTTCAACTCATATTGGATGCATCCAGTTCAAAGGATTTCAGCATCCTAATGGACCCAAGCAATTATATGCGCATTGATATTGATGACGTATCCACGACCTGGATAAAACTGATATGTACCAATTTTGATTCGAGCCTTGGTTCTTACTGGGTGGTGAAACAGTATGGTGGAAAATACACAATAAACTCATTATAAAATAAAAGATTTTAAGATATGTCTAATAATAGAATATGCCCATTCATAAAACGCCTCCGCACTAATGGTGGCACTATGTTTGTGTTTTCAAGCGCGACTGAAGATATCGGAATTTCAATAAATGAGCGCAACAATGTGATTAAGCTATCCAACTTTGCATTATTAGATATCCCAGAAATAGGTATTCCAAATAATATAAATAAAAATACGTTCAACGTCTTTGGTATAGATGGTGCGTTCAAGAACTTTGTCAGTGGTTCCATCAAAGATGGACGTGTCATAGTGGCTGAGAGCTTTCAGAACTATGCGCTCAACCTAGAAACAAACCTATTAAACCAAGCAACATACAACCCCGCTTTGACTGCAACCGTCTCCGAAAGAGTCTTTTGGAAATGGTTAAAGGAAACTGGCGCCGTTAGATGGGAGAAAGATGCATCCAATGCTGGTTATTTTGTGGAAGAACTCGACACAGATGTTTCTGTTGGTTACAACTCAGTTGTAAAATATATAGGTGAGATAAGTGCAGGGAGCATCAGGAGTGACACGTTTGGCACATACAATGAAACATATATTCTCATACCCACATCTCATGGACAAACTCAAGTGTTCTTTAAACAAGAATATGATGACAATTTTTCGCCAAATATTTCTATCGGTCCTGGACAGGATAACATCCTTGGCAGAGAGACCTATACCAAGCCACACCCAGATGGGTTAAGCCTGCAAGCATACTATGATGTCATAGATTCAAGCACCGTTGTCAATCCAAGTTACATCATGTCATACTTTGATAAGGATGGCATCGAACACCCCGGTTGGTGGTACACGGCCCAGGGAAAATCTGTGGCCTCATCATCCCAGAACTACTATCTCACAGACAGTTCATCGTTCATACAGGACCCATCCTATTACAACACGACACTAAAGTATGGTGGGAGCCCAAACATCATCTTCAAACGTTCAAACGTTGATGGGTTGACACTGGAATATGATATCGATAACCTCAAGACCATATATGGTGATCCCACACTAACATATGATAAAATCGCCATCGACTATTCCACAGATGTCAAGTTCAACTTCAACGCAGTCCTGATATACTATTCTGTGTACAACCAATCATTGGACAAGGTCCTTGCGACCAATCTATTGGGTGTGTTATTCTTGGATACAGCCTATGGAAACACATCCAATTTTCCATCCATAGAGGGTCAGATAGTCATCCCGGGTTTGACCAAGTTACAGAGCAACATCAGTGGCTTTGGCAATTCATACTCGTTCAGGGTCAACATCAAATCAGATAACATGATGGATGATACGCAGGCAACCATAGTCGATGAGTCAACCTCTTCGCAGGCAGATCTGGAGAACTGGACCGATGTGTTTTCAGACCTGGAAAAATCCATAAGCATACTGAACAGTCACACGAGCACAATAAACTACATCACATCACAGTATAACAACATCTCAGATGCACAGATAAACATCCTCAATAAGGTCATAGACATACAGAACAGCGTACAGGAGGGTGGAAACAACATATCTGGTACACCGGGTGTCATACCCATGTTTGATAGCGGTACCAATCCTTTGATAGATTCTTCTATCTATATGTTGGGTGGGTTTGTCGGTGTAAAAACAAACAACCCAAAGTATCCATTGGATGTGGACGGGAGCACCAAGGTCAAGACACTATACATTGAGAATTCCATAAGGGACACAAGCAACAACATACTCATTGGGTATGGAAGTCCATTGCAGTTGGGTTCAGACACGGTATTCAGAGAGATGGAGATGTACACCGGCAATGTCAACCCTGCCATATCCATAGACACTTCAAACTATGTCACATTTGATAAAAAACTTACACAGTACCTAATAGAGTCAAGCCTCGGAAACTCATTCTACTGGAACGTTGGGCACCTTGATGTCAGCGCAGGAAGTGGATTCTACACTTTACCAATAGCAACAGGAGTAACGCTTGGAGGTATTAAAGTAGGATCAGGATTAACCATAGATAATAGTTCAGGTGTTCTGTCAGTAACCACGGGAACATATGTAACAAAAACATATGTTGATGCATCACTTAACTCAAGAGATGTTTCAATAGCAAGCAAAGCGGATAAGGTCTATGTCGATAGTTCTTTAAATCTTAAAGCCAATAAAACTTATGTTGATGCATCTTTAAACGTTAAGACTTCATTCACTTATGTTGACAGTTCTTTGTTAGCAAGGGATGCATCGATAACATTCTTGTTTAATAACATAGGTACTGGTTTTGCGACCATTAATTATGTGGATGGTTCTTTATCAAAAAGAGATGTTTCAATCGCTTGGTTAAATGCAAATAGACCATCATTCACTTATGTGGATGGTTCTTTAGCAAGAAGAGATGCGTGTATAAATTTCTTATATCAAAATGTAGGAACTGGTTATGCTACATATGCGTATGTAGATGGATCTTTAAATCTTAAAACCAATAAAACTTATGTTGACGCATCTTTAAATGTTAAAACAAATAAAACTTATGTAGATAGTTCTTTAGCTGCAAGAGATGTGTCAATCGATTGGTTAAACATAAATAAAGCAGATTATGCATATGTTAATGGTAAAGCTGATACAACTTATGTTGATGCGTCACTCTTAAAACGAGATGCATGCATAGATTTTTTATATCTAAATGTAGGATCAGGATTTACTACTTTTGCGTATGTGGATGGTTCTTTAAATGTTAAAGCTAACACAACTTATGTTGATGCATCCTTGAATGTTAAAACAAACAAGACTTATGTAGATAGTTCTTTAGCTACAAGAGATACCTCAATAGCATGGTTAAATTCAAATAAAGCTAACATAACCTATGTAAATTCATATGCCACAACAAAATCATATGTTGATGCATCCTTGTTGTTAAGAGATAATTCAATTGCATATCTAAATACCTATAAAGCAGATGCAAGTTCTTTAAAATTGTATCTAAAAGAGGCCTCCATAGGTAGTGGTTTGGCGTTTCATGCTGGATTATTAGATGTAAGCATTTCTGGAATAACCGAAACATTGATGAGTGACCCTCATTATTACAGACAAACATTGGGAGTTGACACTTCTGGTGACATCAAAACATATATAAATTTGACTGGAAGATATACACAACAATATGATGGATCTGGTTGGATAAATAAAGAAACAATAATTTGGTAAAATAATTTTTAAAAACAAATGGTGTCCATTAAATTAGGAAATGATCCAAGTGGTCTATTATTAAAAGAGCATCCGATATTGGATGTAGGTGCTTTACCAGCATTAACGTATGATGTGTGCACTGGTGAAGTCAAATACAGAACAATAACTGATGGCGGTGGATCTTATAACTTCACGAATGGTTTAACGATTTTAGCAGATGGAAGCATAGGACTGGGGGGAAATTTAGCAGAAGACACGAGCATTTTTTTGAATGATCACAATCTTTCTTTAAATAACATAAAAATAAATTTAGGAACACAATTCAATAGTGATGCTGATTTAGTCATTCAACAATCAGATGGTAAATTGGTTGTGATTGGTTCTTTCACCACATATGATGGATCTACTCATAATAGGATAGTAAGATTAAAGGTAGATGGAACCATAGACAATGATTTTAATGTTGGTAGTGGATTTGATAGTGATATTAACTCTGGTTCAATCATTCAACAGACAGACTATAAACTGGTAATAGGTGGTTCTTTCACCACATACGATGGGTCCACATATAACTATATAATCAGGTTGAACACAGATGGGACCATAGATGATAGTTTTAACGTTGGGAGTGGGTTTGATAACAGCGTTGTCGCACTGATTCAGCAATCAGATGGTAAATTGGTTGTGGGTGGTTCTTTCACGACATATGATGGATCTACCTATAATAAGATAATAAGGCTGAACACAGATGGGACCATAGACAACGGTTTTAACATTGGTAGTGGATTTAACGGCAATATCTATTCAATCATTCAACAATCAGATAACAAATTGATTTTAGCAGGGTATTTCAGCACATACGATGGGTCTACTTATAACTGTATAATCAGATTGAACACAGATGGGACCATAGACAATAGTTTTAACGTTGGTAGTGGATTTAATGACACCGTTGTTACAGTCATTCAACAATCAGATAACAAATTGGTTGTGGCGGGTGGTTTCATCACATACGATGGATCTACTTATAACTATATAATCAGGCTGAACACAGATGGGACCATAGACAACAGTTTTAGCATTGGTAGTGGATTTAACGCCGGTGTTACTAAAATAATCAAACAGACAGACGATAAACTAGTGGTCGTTGGTAATTTTGACACATACGATGGGTCCACCTATAATAGGATAATACGATTAAACACAGATGGGACCATAGACAACGGTTTTAACATTGGTAGTGGATTTAGTAATAGTATCATGTCGATAACCAAACAGACAGACGATAAACTAGTGGTCGTTGGTTATTTCACCACATACGATGGGTCTACCTATAATCGGATAATAAGGTTAAACACAGATGGGACCATAGATGATAGCTTTGATATCATCGATGATACCCGCATATTATTTTTTAATCCACAAACAAACAACTTTGAGTTAGGAGGTGATTATTCCACCACCTTCACAGATAGAAGCTTGGTAGACAAAGAATATGTAGATTTAAAGAGCACTACAGGATATAACTTTGCCAATGGTCTATCTATTTTACCAGATGGAAGCATAGGATTGGGTGGAAATTTAAACTATGGAGTTTCTTTAGTAAATTTAAGCGGAAACACATTTTTAATTTCATCAGAAGACGGTTCAATAAAATTAAATGTATCCGACGCAGAAATATATTTAACTGCTGATAATAAAATTGCAAATTATATTAGTATTCTAAATAATTCATTGGTGTTAAATTCCGGAGATGCTTTAGCAAACAGTAATCTATCTTTCTATGATTCTGGTCAAATAACTTTAGCATTTAACAAAGTTTTTTTAATAACTGATAGTAGCACAACACCTGCAGGAATTCAATATAATAGTGATTATTCAGCAACATTCACAGATAGAAGTTTGGTTGATAGGGGTTACGTAGATTCTCATTCGAGATCTTATAACTTTGCCAACGGTCTATCTATTTTACCAGATGGAAGCATAGGATTGGGCGGAACTTTAAAAACCACCAATACATTTATCACTGCACCGGATTTAGAAAATCTATTTATAATTGGACAATTTTCTATTGCTCCATATTATGGAATAGGAATATCTTGTAGTTCTGCAAATGACATGTGTTACACGGCAATTTTGGGTTCTAACATGAATGGGTCAAAAACAAGTTTAATAGAAGTACAGAATAATTCTATACAAATCTATGTAACAGATGATCCTAATGGTGCACAAGCATATTTTGATATCAATGGGTTTAGATATGCTGATAACTATTATCCATTAAACACGACAAATGATAGATGGATTCCCGATAAAGCTTATGTAGATTCTAAGATAATGGATGTATCTATTTTAGACACTAACCCATATGCAGTTGTTACTGTAGATAGTAGCAATAATTTTAAATATTCATTAACACAAGAAATACCATATGGATATTCCACCCAAGCATATGCAGCAGGTTCAGCGTACACATTAAACTCTTCAACCGCGTTGATACATTTTGGGACAACCGATCCATCCATAACCATATCTGCGGCAGGAACCTGGAAACTAACATCTGGTTTATATGCATTCTTCAATAATGCAACCTTTAATTCAAATCAAACAATGGTATTCAAATTAAGAAGGGTGAACAACACACCAGCAGATGTGGCCAATGCAGTCACTCCTGGTATAAGCACAGGCATCATAGCAAACTATACCGGAAATGCAGGGTGTATAGATCTACCACCAGTCTATTATTCAACCGTTAATAACGATGACATGATACAGTTATGGGGAAATCTATCAGTTGATGCATTTTCAGGTGGGGTGCAGATAATCGGGGCATGGATAAATGCCGAACAGATATATTAATCTGAAATGATATGATACTCAAAAACTCTCAAAACATCATAGTGAGTCACGGTGGTAAATCCGTGTCATCTTTCAGTGGAATACAGATGTATTCAACACAGGGTGCTTCAATAGATAATGTATATATAGTGCTTAGGATAGACCCTAGTAAGATATGTTACATAGATTGGGGTGATGGAACCGTGACAAATGCATCAGGAGATGGATCAAACATTACATATGTATCAAATTTTAACACCATAAATAGAAGTTATCTCATAAACATAACGGGTGATTTGTCATATATCAGAAGATTTGCTATCAACAGCTCGACTGTGAGTTTCATCAACACAGCCTCATTTTTTTTGCTATCAGGTCTACAAGAGATATATCTCGCGGCCATAAATTTTAACACCATAAATATAAATCAATTTCCTTCTACCATCCAAAGTATTTATATACAACCAAATATTGGTCTGGTTTCTGGAGATGTTTCTGATATGACATCACTAACATATCTATATATTGTAGGTGATAATATCGTAACAGGTGACATAAGTAATTTAAGTTTAATAACAACTTTACATGTTCGTGGACAAAACACATTATATGGAAGCATTACAAACCTAACATCATTAGTTATAATAGAGTTGACTGGATCTACTGCTATAAGTGGTAGTATAACAAATCTAATATTTCTATCATCAATTATTTTAGAAAGTGGGTATTCTAATATATCTGGAAATTTGACAAACCTTATTAATCTAACATATATTTATGTTAGTGGGCCAAACACCATATCTGGGGATGTTACAAGTCTCACAGATCTAACTGAATTATTCATAACAGGATCAAACACCATATCTGGGGATGTCACAAACTTAACAGATTTAACTGGGTTAGCAGTTACAGGAAGCAATACTCTTTCTGGGAGCGTCACAAACTTGGTAAATTTAGTTGATTTATCATTATATGGGTATAATACCATATCTGGTGACATAACAAATTTAACATCTTTGGGCCGCGCTCAATTATTTGGGAACAATACTGTGGCCGGGGACATATCAAACTTAACATCATTATACGAATATTATAGCAGAGAGTCTAATACAATACATGGAAACATTTCCAACCTATCTAATATAGAACTTTTTAAACCAAACACGGATACATCCATAAGCAAACCCATAGACTTAACATCACTAACAAATATATGCTATTTCTTTTCACCAACTTCTTGGACATTGACAAACACTGACGTTAATCAATACCTATCAGATGTATGGGCAAACAAGGATATCACAACAAGAATGTTTCTATCTAGATACTTGGATTTCAGAGGAAACATTGCATCAGATGGACCAACAGGCCAAGGCATAATTGACGCATCCAGTTTACGAAACTATAGGACACCCAACAATGATTTAAATTATTCATATTGGACAGTTTTATGTAACACCTAAACATATTAATTTTAGTGAACCCAATAATTTGACCAAATAAGTATTAATTGTTTATTATGGAGATATATAAAATATATAGATAAAATACATAAATAAATCATGGCCACAATAAACTCTTTCACTGAAACAGTCAAATCTCTAGTCAAACAGGTCAACATATCACTTGCTTCTCTTGTGCAGTTAAATAGCATAATGACCACACAAGAAGATTCTCTACCCATAACCATAGATCAGGTGGATCCAATCACCGGTGACTCTTCGACTGTGACTTTTTCCATACCATCATTCATAAACACATTGAACAAGGTTAATTCGATTTCACAAACAGTTGATACATTTGTGAAGGGAGAGGGCGTTGTCTTGCTTAAGGACCAGACATATAGAGAGGTCAAGACCGTCCCAGTCCCAATATCCCCAGCACAGATAACTAACATCACCCCACCAACAAAGTTTGATGTTCGTACGAACTGGTTCTTCGAGTCCATGATGTTCCCACAACTCATTGTCACATTTGATCTAAAAGATAAGATAGATGATAGGTCTGACAGGGTCTTAGTCAAGAGAGTCATATTTGATAACAAGACTGATGAAGACACACAGTGGTTCTTGGATAACGTAATTGGTACATCTGTATCATACTTTGACACAATCAACATATTAAACATCAACAATAAAAATTACTTTGAGGACCAAGAGGTCCAAGAGCTTCCATTGTTTGCAAAGACCTACACAGGGATGTTTCTCATCATAGACAAGAAGACCATAGACTCACAACTCTGGTACTTCCTAGACACCCTAAACTACGGCCTGACATCAGACTCTCCAGTTGTCAAGAACGTACAGCTAACAGTCGGGGACCAGTTACGTTACAATAACTCCATATTCAAGATAGACCAAATTCAGGCAACAGAGAAACGTATTCACCTCATCCCAATGGTTGGGATGGAGACACCAACGGTGACATTTCAGTTTGAGATATACACAGCACCATTCCAACACAAGTACACGCAGATACCAATCGGGTATGATGAGTGTAACATCATATTCCTGAAGGGCATAAACGATGACTACAACCTATTGGCAGATGAGTGGGGCACATCCATACCGTTTTACACCAATAACCTGACGCTTGTCAATAGCACAACACCATTAGAGACATATTATGATAACTTTGTCTCAGATTTTGGCAGACAACTCGAGGGACAGGCCAGAGAGAAATTCATCCCTGCATACTTTGGTGTCACACCAAATGCACCTATCCTGTCAGCAGATTACTTCTCTGTCACACAGGTCAACACCCAACTAAATGCTGCTCTGGACACTGATTCAGTCAAGACTACCCAGACACAGATAGAGTCAACAAAGACCATCATAAACAGTCTCAAATCCACCATAGGCCAACAGAAGGCATCATTGGTTGAGCTTACAGATCCAGCAAAGAGATCAGACCTGCAGTCAAAGATAGACACAAATGTCACATCGTTATCAAAGAGAACTGTCGAGTACCAATCCCTCGTGAAATCATTGGCAACATTGGCATATGAGAACTCATCTGTCATATCGGACCCAAAGTACAGGGCAAGAGGGTTTTTCCCAAT
>Ga0182011_10003084_pt1 | contig 13770 bp, 13 predicted proteins | sample 711E1DmetaG_FD_120481 | JGI IMG/M metagenome (GOLD analysis project Ga0182011, IMG submission 120481) | Permafrost microbial communities from Stordalen Mire, Sweden - 711E1D metaG | ecosystem: Environmental > Terrestrial > Soil > Wetlands > Permafrost | place: Sweden: Stordalen | collected... | reverse complement strand
CTTGGAGGTCGTCAGGATCACGGGCGTCTTCGTCTCCAGCTCCTGAAACCGGCTTAAATGGCCAATTCCGATGTCTCCTTCATCAGACGTCACCCGGCAGACATAATCCGAATCCTGCGCCACCAGATCCGCATTCAGGTTGTTAAGAGCGCGGCGCATCTCATCGGCGTGCTCCTGGTCTACGCAAAAGACGATGGTCTTTGCATAGCGATCGGTATTCCTCATGAACTCCGCCAAATGGCCTGCGATGGCCTCAGTGCGCGCCCGCAGAGCGATGACTCGCTCGAAATCCTTGGTCTGGTACTCGCCGTCCGGAATCTCGTTGCCGAAGCGATCCTTCATGCCCTGCGTCGGCCTCCAGCCCGCAGCATCCACATCCGTGACAATGCGATGGACCCGGTAAGGCGCCAGGAATCCGTCCTCAATTCCCTGCCGCAGGCTGTAGGTGTAAATGGGATCGCCAAAATAGTCATAGGTATTCCGGTTGTCGTCTCTCAGCGGTGTTGCAGTCATTCCCAACTGATAAGCGGGCTGGAAATATTCCAAAATTTCACGCCAGTTGCTCTCATCCCTGGCGCTGCCCCGGTGGCACTCGTCTACTATTATCAGGTCGAAGAAATCCGGCTGGTACTCCCGGAAGAGGCCCGGACGCCGCTCATCCTTGGCCAGAGACTGGTAGATGGCAAAGTACATCTCCCGGCTCTTGATTGCCTGGCCGTTTTCGATCGTCCAGCGGGCATCCCCAAAGGGCGTAAAGGTCTTGTCCTTGGGATCATCGATGAGTATGTTTCTGTCTGCCAGATAGAGGATGCGTGGCCTGCGCTTCTCGTCCCGCGAGTTCCATCCCGATTCCCATAGCTTCCAGCAGATCTGAAACGCCACAAAGGTCTTGCCCGTGCCTGTTGCCATGGTCAAAAGGATCCGTTTCTTTCCCTGAACAATAGCCTCAATCGACTTGTTGATGGCGATTTCCTGATAGTAGCGAGCAACTTTTCCCGGCGAGTGATAGTAAGGAGCGAGGAGGCGCTCTTTCGTCTGCTCGTCCTCGATTTTGTATGCCTCGCAGTAGCGACTCCACAGCTCACTGGGCGTTGGAAATGCAGAAAGAAATCGCTCTTTTCCTGTGAAGTAGTCAAACTCAACTATGCCTTCTCCATTGGTGGCATAGGCAAATTTGAGACCTAAAAATTCCGCATACTCCTTGGCCTGTTGCAGTCCGTCGCCGGGGTTCCTGTACATTGGCTTGGCTTCGACAACAGCTATCTTGAAGTCCCGAGTAAAGCGGAGCAGATAATCGGCACGCTTCTTTTTTCGGCGTTTGGGCTTATCTCCTACTATTATGATTCGCCCGTCCGTAAAATTCTGCTGCTCTGTAAAAGAATGAGGCTCATTGTCCCAGCCCGATTGGATAAGCCTGGGCTCTACATATTTTCTGCAGGTATCCGCTTCATTCAACTGGGATTCCACTTTGTTTTTTTGCCCCCCAAGCCCTTGCCCTTTGCCATTTGAAAATCTTCAGGGGAGTGAAGTCGCCACAAGTATTTCAATCTATCACAATTTATAGTACTAGCCGTAAATTTTTTAAAATTTATTATACTCATATATTCTTACGCCATCGGAATCATCTTGCCTTGACCTATCTGGCCGCGTCGCTCGTTCCCGAGTTGCCATGTGGTTCAAGGCGTGCCATCTTCCGAGCTCGTCGCTGGCCCGGCCTCTATCCCAGTATGGCAGGCAGCCGGAGCCCTAGTTTTTATTATCCCTTGTAACTGGTTCCAGGATCTTCTCCCCTAGTCCCCCTGGCATATCGCCAGCGTCTGGGCCTTGATCTGCAGCATCTTCTCCTTGCCCGCCATGATCTCGACCAGCTTCAAGGCAAACTCCAGCGCCGTTCCGGGAGAGCGGCTGGTGATCAGGTTTTTGTCCACTACCACCCGGTCTTCAGAAAACTTTGCGCAGGCTTCCACCTGGGCCCTGCCGGAAGGGCTGATCGTTGCCCTGCGGCCCTGCAGAACTCCGGCCTTGATGAGCACCGATGGAGCTGCACAGATCGCCGCCACATACTTTCCGGCCCGATCCATCTCCCGTGCCATTTTTAGGACACGCTCATCGTTTCCCAGGTTGACAAAAACGGGAGCGCCGCCGGGCAGAACCAGGCCGTCGAAGTCCTTGCCGTCGATCCTATTCATAGTGGTATCCGGCATCACTCGAACTTTGTGAGCGCCCTCCACCAGTCCGTCCTTCAGCCCTGCGATCACGACCTCGATATCAGCGCGCCTCAAGATGTCGATAACATTGATGGCCTCGATCTCCTCGAAGCCCTCTGCCAGAGGTACCAGAATTCTCATATTGTGAATTATTGGTTTTATTGTCTTAAGTCCATTGCTGTTCCATCTGGCTTTATCGAGAATTTTGGCGAATCCCATTTTCATATCAAATGGAGACTATGAATCGCAACGATAATCAATATGGACGCCCGTAATTATCGATCCAATCATGAAATGCCTTCGCTGCGGCCAATGCTGCTTTCATCTGGACATCTTCATCATCAATCCCCGGTCAATCCTTCCCGACGGGACCGTCAGCTCGGATGACCCGGAGGCCATGATATTCAAACCAGCTCAGCAGATGTGCCCCCATCTTTCCATCGAGAACGACAGGTCCACGAGTACGGCCACCTGCACCATCCACCACCTGCCCTGCTACCGGGGAACGCCCTGCGAGCAATTCGAGCAGCTGGGGCCGGCCGAGGACGTCTGTTTCATGAGCGGATACTTCCTGCTGCAGGGCATGAGGGTAAGCGAACCCCAGTCGTGACGGAGTTTAAAATCATTTTAAAATCATGCGATTGCTAAGAGGTCTTGCGAGATGAAAAAAGGTTTATTTCCAGAGAGAAGTTCCGGCCCGGAGTATTCCACCCTCGACGACTGGATTCTGCACGAAGCGATTCCGTTCTCCGTCGATTCGTCCGAAACCTTCAACGCCTCCATCAACAAGGTCGTCGCTTCACTGGACCACTCAGTGGAGCTGCTCGGCTTTGGAGAAGCACTCCATGGAGGCGAAGACATTCTTATTCTCCGCAACCGGCTCTTCCAGCACCTGGTGGAGGCGCATGAATACCGCGCCATTGCCATCGAGAGCAGTTTCCCCCGGGCGCGCTTGGTGAATGAGTACATTGCCGGTCACGGCCCGGCATCTTATGAGGCTGTGCAGGAGTCTGGATTTAGCCACGGCTTCGGCCGCCTCGACACGAATCGAGAACTCGTGGAGTGGATGAAGGCATTCAATGCCGATCCAGATCACCGCGTCAAACTCAGCTTCTACGGCTTCGACAGTCCGACCGAAATGATCGGCAGCGATAGTCCTGCCCAGCTCCTGCATTTTGTTCTCGATTACCTCGCCTCGATAGATGGTGAAGTCATAAAGGAGCATCGTGACCGCATCGACCAGCTTCTGGGTCAGGATTCCAACTGGGAGAACCCTGAGGCCTCCTTCGACCCGGCGAAGTCAATAGGCCTGTCACCAGCGACAACAAAGCTGCGGATTGAGACTGAGGATCTCATAACAAAGCTATGCCTGCGACGTCCCGAATTGGTGGCGAAGAGCGACATGAGCCGCTATTTGGAAGCTGTGCAGTATGCAACGGTCGCACGGCAGTTACTGAACTATCATGCTGCGCTCGCACGAACATCGGGCAAACCAGGCGAACGGATTGCCGAACTCCTCGGCATTCGTGACCTTATAATGGCGGATAATCTCGCGTACATGGTATCCCGTGAGCGTGGCCGGGGGAAAGTGCTGGCCTTCGCCCACAACAGCCATCTGCAGCGCGGAAAGGCAGAATGGAAATTGGGAACTGTTGTGTACGCATGGTGGCCGGCTGGTTCCCACCTCAATGAAATCTTCGGCCCGCGCTATGCCGTCATCGGTTCAGCGTTAGGCGTCTCTGATGCCAATGGCATCATTCAGCCCGAAGCCGGCACTCTTGAAGCGAGGCTAACGGCTGTTTCGGGGCCGGCGCGTTTCATTCCAACTCGCAAAGGCCAGGGGCTTCCAGCACCGGCAATCTCAGCTCTTCCGATTCGCTCAGGCAGTATGAAGAACCCGACCTACTTCGCACTAACACCTCAAAGCTTCACCGATTTCGACTGGCTGGCAGTCCTGGATTCAACGACATACAGCCGCGGTGGTCCTCCGCTGCATAAGCCGTGAGGCACATCTCTCGTTCTAGCAGCCTATGGCAGCCGCCAGCACGGCTGATTGTTCGGTCGATGAGACGATTGAGGGAAGCGGGTACGCATCGCAACCTGAGTCCTAAAATGATAAGAAAAAAGGAAAATATGCCCTAAGATCTATCTCTCAAGGCTTCCGCGAGGCCCGGAATAGTGTCCACGCCAGCGGGCACGGTGAGGTTCGCCCCCAGCAAGTCCTGGCCGATGGGCTCAAACCCTCCACCCAAATGCTCTGCCAGAAACGCCTCGGCAATGGCATAGAAGGAGAGCCTGTTCTCAGGCCGGGCGAACCCATGGCCCTCGTCTGAATAAAGCACATAGGTCACGGGCAGGTTCTTGGCCTGCATGGCCTTGACGATCTGGTCCGACTCGTTCTGCTTGACCCGGGGGTCGTTGGCTCCCTGGCCAATTAGTAGCGGTCGCTCAATTCTGTCCACGTAATTCAGGGGTGAGCGTTCCTGCAACAGCTTCCGGCCGGCCTCGGTTCGGAAGTCGCCCACTCTTTTGGTGAACTGCTCGATCACAGGTTTCCAATAAGGTGGAATGGTCTCCAGAAGCGTGATCAGATTAGAGGGGCCAACGATGTCCACACCGCAGGCAAAGGTCTTCGGCGTGAAGGTGAGACCCGCGAGAGCAGCATAGCCACCATAGCTTCCTCCCATGATAGCGATCTTTTCAGGTCTGCTAATACCCTTCTGGACAGACCAGTTTACGGCATCGATGAGGTCGTCATGCATCTTCTTGCCCCACTCCAGGTTTCCGGCATTGACGAAGTTCTTTCCAAAACCTGTCGAGCTGCGGAAGTTGACGCTCAAAACTGCGTAACCCCGGTTCGCTAGCCACTGGTGAATGGGATCCAACCCCCAGTAGTCGCGGCCCCAGGGTCCACCATGCACGTACAGAACCATTGGCAATGGATGATCGGGGTATCCGTCGCCATCCTCATCACTGCCCGGAGGCAGAGTGTAATAGCTGACCAGATCCAGTCCATCTCGCGATTTTATAATGGCAGGAACCATTCCGGCCAGACTCTGACCATCCAGCTTTTCCCGGTCTGTGAAGAGGAAGACGGCCTTACCGACATCCCGGTCGTATCGATAGTAGCGCGATGGGCTTTTGTCTACGGTGAATGCGACGATCCACTCCGTATCATCCAGGCTCCGGCTGACTACCATCATGTCCCCATGCTCGACACCGTGAAGATAGTCCAGATCTCGGGCAATTGCAGTGTCCAGTATTGTCCAGCGAATTCTGTCATAACAAAAGGCCACAGCCTGCACATTTTTCTCCGTTGGGTGAGTCATCAGTCCGCTGAAGTCCGATTGAGAATCCTCGGCCAGCAAAGTTTTCTCTCCCGTGAGCATATTGAGTGAGTAGAGAGCTGCCGTATTTCTTCCGCGGCTGTCAACCAGGTAAATTATGTCACGGGTCTTGTCAAATCCAAAGAAACCCGTGCTGAGGACATCCTCCATATCGACCTTCAGGAAAGTCTCCCAGCTTCCGTCCCCGGCAGGTCTAAGGATATCGGTTCCGCCGTCCCGGTTCATTCTGCCCGCCAGCCTCACATTGAACTCATCGTCCAACTCAAAGCTGGAAAAGTTCGTATTCTGCATAAGCTCTGTCAAGTCGCCGGTCTCGATGTTCAGCCGGAACAGGTCGTGATACTCGGGATCCCGTTTATTCAGGCCTATGATGACGTCTTCCGGATGCTTGGGACTGAGTGCCATGATCTCGGCACGAACGCCCTCAAACGGGGTGAGATCAAGAGTCTTTCCGCTGGATAGATTGACGCTGTAAACTCGCCAGTTCTCATCCCCATTGCGGTCTTGCAGGTAGATGATATGCACATTGGTATAGCCCCAGGTGTAGCTTCGTATCCCGCGAGAGGTATCATCTGTGACTGGTCGAGCCGTCTCGGGTGCATTAGCCAGCCCCACAAAGACATTAAGGACTCCGTTCTCCGGGGCCAGGAAGCTCAACTTCGAGCCGTCGGGGCTGATGCGGGCGGTGACGCGATCCGGATTGCCGAATAGCACATCTCTGGAGATGAGAACGCGATTCTTTTTCGAGCGTTCTCTTTCTTCACTAAGCCCAGCTCCTCCAGACACGAGAAGAATTGCAAGAATTATGAAAATAAGGAAATTCTTTGTCATCTTATCCTCCCACGATAATATATTTCGGGTTTTGTGAAATGCACTTGAAATGCACTTAGCCCCTCTGGCATTCCAGAGTCTCTGATGCTATAAGAAATCCAATAGCTCGCTCTGCCAGAGGGTACCTGTGCACCAGCGCCTTGAACCTCTTGCCGTGGTTGGGCTCGATGAGGTGAGCAAGCTCATGCACAATTACATAGTCCTCCACCCACTGGGGGAGCCCGGCCAGCCTGTCGCTTATGCGAATGGTCCTGGCGGCGCAGTTGCAGGACCCGCGTCTTCGCTCCTGCCGATTGGTGTATTGGATGTTGTTCCAGGCCAGACTTCCCTGAAAATATCTCTGGTTTAAAATGCTGGCCCTTTCATGCAGATGGGTGTCATCCTTGGGATAGACTCTGTTCTCCAGCCGAGAGCGTAGTTTTGCGATATGAACCTGCAAGGCGGCGTCTGAGATAGACGCAGGTGCTAAGACTTCCATATTTCCACCGACCATTCTGGCCTGGATGGTCTTCCTGCGTCGCGCGGATCTTTTCACCAATATCTCCATAGACTGAGAATCCCCCTTTGGCACAATAATCACGGGCAGGCTATTAATAACTTTCTTCCTGAAGTTTGTCATAGACTGTTGGGTAATGCCTATCTCTTCATCTCGCGGGCATAATTTCCCGCACTTCCCCCTCTTGAGCAAACATCTTTAACTATGAGAGTATATTAAAAAAACGAAAGTTTATATTGGTATTTCGACCTAATGATATACAGGGGGTTTTCAAGCTTGGGTACAGACGAAATCAATGCGATACGAAGCAAGATCAACGGAAAGAACTTTACATGGATCGCGGGTGCCACCTCAGTCTCTGACCTGGCCAACGAAGCAAAAATGATGCATCTTGGCCTTATTGTCCCGGAAGATGAGAAAAAAGGGATCCGGGAAATGATGGCGAAAGAGGCTGCTCGTTCAGCCGAGCCCGGCAACGTGGCCATCTATCCGGCACTGTGGGATTGGAGAAACGTCTCTGGCAAGAACTGGACCACATCCATAAGAGATCAGAAACAGTGCGGCGCATGTGTTGCCTTTGCCACAGTTGCCACCATTGAATCCAATCTCGAGATCTTCAAGAGAGATCCCAATCTCAAACCTGACCTTTCTGAAGCAGACCTATTCTTCCGGGGCTGCGGCGACTGCTGTGGACACGGCTGGTATTTCACAAATGCCTTGAAATATGCCCAGGCAAGCGGCATTCCGGATGAAGCATGCTTTCCATACGACAGCGATCAGACCAGCAGCTGTCCGGATAGAGACAAACGGGTAGTCAAGATAACAAGCTGGAAGACTCTGCTGAGCGCTTCTCAGGCCAAGGAGTGGATATCAACGCGTGGCCCCATAATCGCAGGCATGAATGTCTACGAGGATTTCTTCTACTACGAGGGAGGAATTTACAAAGTAGCCTATGGGGGCTATATGGGCGATCACGCCGTATCTGTCGTAGGGTTCGATGACGCCAAAGGCTGCTGGATCTGCAAGAATAGCTGGGGACCGGGATGGGGAGAAAACGGATGGTTTAAGATCGGCTATGGAGAAAGCGGTTTCGGCACCAGTTTCGCTTTCTATGCCGTACAGTTCACTGCAGATGACGATTTGATCATGCCCAAAGATGGCCGGGTCATCGTTCGCTTCAAGAGCAAGAATACTACTCTGGATGATGAGATCTGGCTTCATTACCCCCAGGATAAACTGATCTTCAGGGCTCAGGACTCGGAGATTGGCAAATTCTATGATCTGGGGACCTATCTCTCTGGAAGCCGGTTGACTTTTGCCCTTAAGACCTCGGATGGCAACACCTATTATAGCGACCAGCTTCTGAATGCCGACGCCTGTGACCATATCCAGAAAACCAATACCGGAACCTACAAGTGGGAACTGGACTGGGAGGATCTCTATGGTCTGGGCGAGAAGGATTTTAACGACGTGATAATGGAGATTGAAATCTTCAGTCCCACTACGGAAGATCTTGTGATGCCCAAAGAGGGAAGAGTCTTTGCAACACTTAAGAGCAGGCTCGCTGCCACAAAGGAAGAATTCAGACTCAGCTCTCCTGATGACCGGCTGATCTTCACCCTGGATAGCCCACTCGGAAAGTCAATCGATTTGGGAACGTACCTTGCCGGAACCAGGCTCACCTTTGCTCTCAAGACCGATAAAGGCTACACCTATTATACCGACCAGATTAAGAATCCGGATTTCCTGAGCCATGTGCGTCAGCTTCCCACCGGCTATAACAAATGGGAGCTGCGCTGGGAGGAATCATTTGGACTCATCATAAAGAACTACAAGGATCTCATTGCGGCGATTGAGATAGTAGCAATCGTCCGCGAAGATGTTGTTCTGGACAAGAATAGCCATGTAGCATGCAGGATGGTCAGCAAGAATACACCCAACCATAACCAGTTCTGGCTCTACCGGCCGGAGAATAAGCTGCTCTTTGATTCCGTACCGGGGAACGTGAATAAGAGCTTCGATGTAGGAGACTATCCAGCCGGGACAAGGCTTGTCTTCGCTCTCCAGGCCCAGGATGGATCGTTCTATTATACGGACAGCAGCCTCAATGCGGATGGTAAATCGCATGTCATCAAACTGCCTCTGGGTTCAAACAAGTGCCAGCTGCGCTGGGAAGATCTCTACGGGCTCAAGGACACCGATTATAACGACCTGGTTGTGGAGATCAACCTGACTCCAAAATAGTATTAGTAATGGTAGACCGTTAGTAACGGTAGATCGACAGATAAGCTCTAGATTTACTCTGGCAAATGCGAATCTTCGGGTATAGGCTCCCCATCCTATGGACGGGGACTTTCCTTTATTTTGAAAAAGCGTCAACAGTCGTTCAGGAACACGGCAGCCAGTCCACGCTTATTTCTCCGGGCCGGCTATCGGACCAGAGCTGGATGAATTTTTCAATAGAAAACACGCCAGTCAGATCCTCCACGCTGCGACCAATGAGCGGATGACGGCCATGGTCGGAGACGCTGGGATCAACAGACTGCCAGGCAATATGAGCCTTGCCGATGACATTGGAATTGATGCTGGCCTCGAGGCCTCCCCCCGAGCCGCAACCCTGACAGCCGTCGGCCGCTCCGGATGAGCCGGTCTGGGAGGAGTTTGAAGCAGAAGATCCGGTTCTGACCTCTGTATTGCTCTCCAAATGCTCGACATCGGTATAGGCCTCAGTCATGGATGCTCCAGAATCGTAGTTCTTGACGACGAGGATATCATTCTGGCCGGCATTGTTCATGGCCTCGACATAGGCCAGGGGCATCTCACCCTGCATGCTGGGAATGGCCATGAAAATGATCATAATACAAAGCAGCCTCGTCCACACTAATCGATCACCTCAAATATCGGTAATCAACGTACTTCCATTTCAAGTCTTTGCTTGACATTTGATGAAATCAACGAAACCAGACCGAATTTTTGTGTAGTGAAATATTTTCAGAAAAAATATAAATCTTGCCTAACTAAAGCATATCCTCTGTGCTCTGGCTCGGACCAGATTGGGTTTGGGCGTTCTGATCGATGTCTTGAAGCGTATTATCCCTGTTCTGCTGGGCCACTTTGTAGAAGGGATCGAGCTGGAGGGCTCTATTGAAGCTGGTCAAAGCATCCTGATATCTGCCCAATTCCCGAAGAACCACACCTTTGTTGTTCCAGCCCAGCGGATTCAAGGGCTCTACCTGGGTTGCTGTCTCAAGGCTCGTCAGCGACCCGGAAAGGTCTCCACTATTGGCCAATGCCATGCCCTTTCCGTTCCAGGCGTCGAAACTAGTTAGATTAAGCTGCAGCGCCTGGTTAAAGCTGGTTATAGCCTCATCATTTCTACCCAATCCTTGGGAGAGGGCAGTGCCTTTCAAGTTCAGGGCTTCGACGCCAGAAGAGTTGATCGCAAGCGACTTATCAAAAATGGCTATTGCATCCTCGAAACGGCCCAGGTTGGCGAGCGCTTTTCCCTTGTTGTTCATCAGGTCAATATTGCCGGGATCCAGCTCCAGGGCCTTATCATAGCTTGCAGCCGCCTCCTCAAAGCTGCCGTTGATGAAGTACTGATTTGCCTGGTTGGACCAGTCCTCTGCCGTGAATTCACCCATTGCCGGCAGAATGCACATCGCCACCATGGCGGAGATAATGATAATTGCGAGCTTCATAGAAAGCCCCTCTACTACGAGGTGGTAAATATCTCTACCCCTTGACTATTGAAATTGTCCACTCATTCCGGTTGTAAGAATGATTTTTCGGGCACAAAAGTTAATTAATTCCCCGCCCATACCATTAATCAAAACGCCAGGGGTTTCCTTCAGAGGATATCAATGGCTGAGGAGTGAGGAGGTTTTAATGTGAAGAGATTTGATGCGATGCTAGAAAAAGACATATCCGGCTATGAGGGCGAATTTTCCGAGCTCATTCGCCAGGCTCCGGCCTTATACAGGATGATGACAAAGCTGCTTGATGACCCTGCTCTCCCGAGATCATTATCACCCCTGGTCATCGCCGCCATAGCATACTTCATACTGCCTGAGGATATCATCCCCGAGGATAAGTTCGGGCCGGTCGGCTATGTGGATGACATCTATCTTTGCGCTTTTGTTGCCAATGAGGTGGTTTCAACATCAGGGTCTACCGATATTCTGGTCAGGAATTGGGACGGATTGGGGCCTGTCGTGGAGCTGGTAAAAGAGATACTTGATCGCGAGAAAGAGCTGATTGGTGACAAGAGAGAACGCATAATGCAGTATATAGGCCTCGATCAGCTATAGATCGAAGCTCCTGTTTCGGTTCCGGATCAATTGCTATTTGGATCCTCTAATCTTGCCCAGGTCTTATCTCGGGTTTAAAGGGGCGTCTCATCTGCCCGCCGCAAGAGAGACAGGTGGTGATGAGAATGCCTTGACGGAGCCTCACCCTGCTGGCAACAGGCGAAAGAAAGCCTTCACAGTGCTTGCAAAATAGCCTCTTGAGAGGACGGGGCATTCTTACTCTGGTGCGGGTACTGATGCGGCAGGCAATCTGCACATATCTACGGCTTCTCTCGGGATGAGCCTCATGCACCGATGCCGCCAGACTAAAGAGTCTCTCCATGCGTTGAAGCGCCAGATCCCTGACCCTGTGGCTGTCTTTTCTGCGTCTCACGGCTATACTTGAAGATAACAGGCTATAAAACCTATTTCGTCAACCCTTAAGCCAATATCTCATGGGGGGCGCATAATTCGGTCTGGCAAACGGGATATAGGGCATGACTAAAAACCCGTCTATGTCGCCAGGAACCTATTTCTATACCCCGGATAATTTTCTCTCCCATGCCTGCTAAACCGTTTTTCCCCGAGATCACTCCCGAGATGAAGGATTACATATGCGCCCGCTCCACCGACCTGCGCGTGGCGACCACCTGCGAAGGGCCCCTCCTCTTCTCGATCAAGATCAGCCCGCCCAAACCGACCGATCACGTAATCACTGTGGGCGAACGCAAGGTCTACGTTTCCGCAGTCCAGGCTCCCTTTATAAAAGCCATCGACTCCGGTATGCTGCCGCGCTGTGCCATCGAGAAGAAGCGGCACTAAATTGTTCATTTCCCGCAGGAGAATGATAAATAAATATTTAGTGCATCTATAAAAATTAGACTAAAAATATATGAGGTTGCTTCAATCCAATTGCGTGGGAGTCTCACTTTTTGGTCAGAAGGAATTGGTTGTTAACCGATAGGGTCAGGATTCCTCCAAACCGGATAACGCAAGAAACGACCACCACATTACCAAGCAGATTATTACTGCCAATGAAAGAGATACGTAATCGATCATCAAACATCCCCTGATACAACTAAAGAGTCTTTAACAATATAAAGATTGTGATAAGTAAATCTATCTTTTTGATTATATTTTCTTTGATTGTTATGGAAGTTTAACTTGAAATTTTGATATCTATAGATGAAATAATGTTTAAAACATTGTTGATTATAGTTTTATTTATATGATTTATCTCAAAGGACTGATTTAAAAATATTTCCTTTATCATGATACTTGATCGCGAGGAAGAGCTGACTGCGACAAGCGAGAGCGCATAATGCAGCATACAGGCCTCGACCTGTGGCAGTCCTTCTAGATTCACTCTTTGGGGCGCAAAATCCGGCCGGGTAAACGAGATATAGTTTTATGCGCCCGCTCGACCGAAATACGCGTGGCGACCACCTGCAATAGGCCCCTCTTCTTATCTATCAGGACATATCTATCAGGATCAGCCCGCCCAAGCCGACCGATCGCATGCTCGCTGTAGGCAAGGGCGGGGGCAAGGTCTACATTTCCGCAGCCTAGGCCCCCTTCATCAAAGCCATCGACTCCGGTATGCTGCCGCATTGTGCCATCGAGGAGAAGCGACGCTAAATTTGTTCATCTCTAGCAAGATAGCGATACATATTTTAATGCATTTATAAAAAATGAGAAAGAAAATATAGGCTGCTCCTCAATCTAATTATGCAGGAGCCTCATTTTTTTTGGGAGCTGGAATTGCCGATCTAATGATTGGGTCAGTGTTCCTTCAAGCCGGATATAGCTAGAAACGACCACCACAGGGCCAAGCAGACTATAATTGCCAGTGAAATGAATATGTAATCGACCATCAAACATCGCCTTGATACTACATCTTATTTTATGATGATATAGACGATTATGATTAGCGAATCCGTCCATAAATTACATTTTTTATTGATTGTCAGAGAATTCAAACTTAGATATTTGATATCTATAGATGGATTAAGTCTCAGAAACATTATAAATTATAGTATTAGGATACACGATTAATCTCTAAGAACGAATAAGAATTTTCTGCGGTCCGAGCTTGGTCCTCAAGCCAATTTTTAAGAGTTCTTAAGAGGTCTCAAGGAGATCGCATTCCTTTGCTGCATTTTGTAGTCAATATTTGTATATATAAAATTGTGATTAAAAATATGTGCAGTCCATTTAGTCCAATAGCAGGCTAACAACCTCATTTTTTGGGGAGCTGGAATATGCTATCTGCCGATTGGGGCAAGATCTCTTCAAGCCGGATATAGCCAGAAATGACCACCACATTACCAAGCAGATTATTACTGCCAACGAAATAGATATGTAATCCATCATCAACATCGCCTTGATACTGAGTATGCATACTGATATAATATAGACGATTGTGATCAGCGAATCCGTCCATAAATTACATTTTTAGTACGTGTTTAGCTCCGACGTAAGCTCCTTAAAATTTGCAGCAAAATGTATGTAGACCAGAAAAAATAAATAATATAACTATGATACTTTTTCATTAGGAGTATGGACGAAGGAGAAACTAACAAGCAACTTATTGAGCTGGT
>Ga0182011_10003083_pt1 | contig 13773 bp, 9 predicted proteins | sample 711E1DmetaG_FD_120481 | JGI IMG/M metagenome (GOLD analysis project Ga0182011, IMG submission 120481) | Permafrost microbial communities from Stordalen Mire, Sweden - 711E1D metaG | ecosystem: Environmental > Terrestrial > Soil > Wetlands > Permafrost | place: Sweden: Stordalen | collected... | reverse complement strand
CGGATGATGCAGTCGGAGGACGCCCGGATGCAGTGGTGTCGTGGGAGGGTGCGTGAGCGATGGGTGTCGCACCACGCGAAACTGGTGTCGGTGGTGGCGGAGGTCATGCGGAAAGGGGTCCGGGAGGGCCAGGTTCGAAGTGACGTCGCCGCAGAGACGCTGGCGACGTTTCTGTTGGGGATGCTGCGCACGCAAGCCCACGCGCTGGCCGAAGGGTCGGAGGAATCCCGGCCCATCGAGTCGGTCGTGGACCTTTTCATCCACGGTGTCTCAGGCAACGGCGTCACTACGGGTCAAGGATTGCGGAACGATGCGATTTCTCTCTGACAAACTGTCATGGGCGTCCGCGGGGGTGGCGGCGGTCGTCGTAATGATCGGCGGATGCACCGCCGCGCACTATCGGACCGAGACCGACAAGGTCGCGTCGGACATCATCGCGAAAAAGCAGATGGATGCCCTGGGGAAGAAGGAGCCGTTCACCATCGAGCCGGCGGCGGACACGCTCAGGCGACGGCTTCTCCTCAACCAGAAGCTCCCGGTCGCGGGACCGGCTTCGTACGGGTCGGACAAGGTTCCGAAGATCGCCCACTGGCCGGAGAAGAAGACGCCGCCGGTGGCGGCGGGTTCGGACTATCCCATCACGGTGCCCGTTGCGGATAATGAATCGGTCAAGCTGACGCTGCTGGACACGCTGCAGGTGGCCGCGCGGAACAACCGGGACTACCAGAGCAGCAAGGAAGACATTTTCCGGGCGACGCTCAACCTGGAACTCGAAACCCACGCATTCCAGACGACGTTCGCCGGGGCACTCCAGTCGCTCTACACGAGTGACCAGTCGGGCGGCGTACCGGTAGGGGGTTTCACGAACAGCGCCACGCCGTCGGTGACCAAGATGTTCGAGAATGGGGCCGCCGTGACGGCCAACCTGGCACTCGACCTGGTGAAACTGCTGACGGGGGACCGGGGATCGTCGCTGGGCATCCTGGCCGATGCGACCATCTCGATCCCGCTTTTGCGCGGGTCGGGCCGGGACATCGTGACCGAACCGATGACACAGGCCGAGCGGAACGTGGTATACTCCATCTGGACGTTCGAACGCTTCAAGAGGACCCTGGCCGTGCAGGTGGCCAGTGAATACCTGTCGGTGCTTCAGTCGCTGGACCAGGTGAAGAACGAGGCGGAGAACTACCGTGGCCTGGTGACGGCGTCGCGACGGGCTCGTCGGCTGGCGGACGCCGGAAGACTGTCCGAAATCCAGGTCGACCAGGCCAAGCAAAGCGAGCTTTCGGCGCGTAACCGGTGGATATCGACGCAGCAGCGGTACGAGCAGCAGCTGGACTCCTTCCGGGTCACGCTGGGCCTCCCGACCGACGCCAACGTGGAACTCGACCGTGCGGAGCTGGATCACCTGGCCGAGGCGGCGAAGGACCGGATGGGTGAGAACGCCAAGGTCGAGGAGCTGGACGCCGCGATTCAGGCGCAGGTGCCCATGGCCGCGGACACACCGGTAACACTCGTGCCGCCGAGTCGTACAGGCGGCGGCCCCCTGGAGATGGACGTGCAGGAGGCGGTGAAGATCGCGTTGGCGACACGTCTCGACCTGCGCGCGGCCCAGGGGCAGGTGGTCGACGCGCAGCGAGGGGTGGTGGTGGCCGCGGACGCGCTCGGGGCGGGTCTCAAGCTGACGTTCTCCGGGAGTGCCGGGGAGGGCCGGAGTCTCGCGTCCGCCGACCAGCCGAACGCGCGTGTGCGTCTCGACCGTGGCGTATACAGCGCGGGGGCGCTCCTGGACCTGCCGCTCGATCGCACACAGGAGAGCATCACCTACCGCAACAGTTATATCGCAATGGAGCGGGCGGTCCGCAACATGCAGAGCCTCGAGGACCAGGTCAAGCTCAGCGTGAGGAACGACCTGAGGACCCTCGTGCAGGTGCGTGAGAGCTTCAAGATCCAGGCGATGGCCTTGACCGTGGCCGAGCGGCAGGTGAAGAGCATCCAGCTGTTCCTGGAGGCCGGACGCGCGGAGATGCGCGACCTGCTCGACGCACAGACATCACTCATCACGGCGCAGAACGGCCTCAGCCAGGCATTGGTCAGTTACCGTGTGACCGAACTGACCCTGCAGAGGGACATGGACGTTTTGGACGTTAACGAGAAAGGATTGTGGCGTGAGTACAAACCCGAGCAGCATGCGAAATAACGCGTCTGGGGCCAAGCGTCCGAAACGTCGCATGATTGTGACAGCGGCCGTCGCAGTGTGTCTGGTCGTCGGCGGGGTCGTCACCTGGGCGAACTGGAAGCCGGCCACAAGGCAGAACGCCGACACGGCGGTCTACGAGGTGCAGCACGGGCCGCTCACCATCAGCGTCTCGGAGGCGGGCACCATCCAGAACCGCGACCTCGTCGTCGTCAAGAGCGAGGTCGAAGGGAAAACCTCTCTTCTAATGCTCATCCCGGAAGGCACCAACGTCGAGAAGGGACAGCTCCTGGCGGAGCTCGATTCGAGCAACCTGGTGGACTCGAAGACCAAGCAGGAAATCACCGTGATGAACGCGCAGGCGGCGTTTATCGGAGCACAGGAGAACCAGGCCATCGTCAAGAGCCAGGGCGAAAGCGACGTCCGACAGGCCCAGCTCGACTCCAGGTTCGCCGAGCTGGACCTGCGAAAGTACCAGGAAGGGGATTACCTCCAAGCGGTCCAGCAGGCGGACACGAACATCAAAATTGCCAACGAGCAGCTCCAGGTGGCCAAGGACAAGTTGGAATGGTCCCAGAAACTGGCCCAGGAGAAGTTCATCACGCGCACCGAGCTCCAGGGCGACGAACTGTCCGCCGACCAGGCGCAACTCAGCGTCGCACTGGCCGAGACCTCGATGAAAGTGCTCAAGGAGTTCACGTACGGACGAACCCTCGAAAGCCTGAAGAGCAACGTGGAACAAACCAAAGCCGCACTGGAACGGGTCACGCGAAAAGCCAAGGCGAACGACATCCAAGCCGAAGCGGACCTCAAGGCCAAGGAATCGGAATTCAACCGGCAGAAGGAAGCGCTGGACAAGCTTGTGAAGCAGATCGACAAGTGCAAGATTTACGCCCCCGTGGCGGGAATGGTCGTCTACGCGACTACCGGGCAGCCCCTCCGGGGCAGCCAGGAACCGCTGGCGGAAGGCCAGGACATCCGTGAGCGCCAGCAATTGATCAACCTGCCCACCACGGCTTCGATGATGGCGGTCGTGAACATCCACGAGTCGAGTCTGAGGAAGATCAAGAAGGAACAGCCCGTCCGGATCACGGTGGACGCGGTGCCGGGCAAGACATATCAGGGTCGTGTCGGGAAGATCGGGATTCTGCCCGATGCCCAGAGCGCATGGATGAACCCCGACCTCAAGGTCTATGCAACCCAGATTTACATCGACGGCGACGCCAAGGATCTGCGTGCGGGCATGACCTGCAAGGCCGAGGTCGTCGTGGAGACGTATCCGGACGCGATCTTCGTCCCGGTGCAGTCGGTGGTGCGCGTGCAGGGGAAACCCACGGCCTACCTCCCCGGCGCGGAAGCCCCGATTCCGAGACAGGTCGAGATCGGCATGGACAACAACCGGATGGTTCACATCCTGAGCGGACTGACGCCGGGCGAGATGGTGCTGCTGGCGCCGCCTCTGGGACCATCGACCGCCCCGATCCACGAGGAAGAGGTCCCGGCCGTCAACCCCTCGACGACCCCGGCGTCCCCGACACCCGCGGCGTCCGGGACTCCCGCGGCATCGGACACGGCTCCGGCAAGTACGGACCCCGCCGTCGCCGCGCCGACTGCGACGCTGCCGCCCGGTTTCGACATGGCCAAGTTCCGAAGCATGACTCGGGAAGAACGCCAGAAGGCGATGGAGGGCATGACCCCCGAGCAGAGCGACGCGGTAAGGAAACTGATGGGAGCGGGACGGCGCAGACCGCCGGGCGGAGGCCCGGCGGGCGGCTCCGGCAATCCTCCGCCTCCCGACACCGAATGACCACAAAAACACAACATCATATGCTCGCGACCGGCGCCTCGGACGGCTCCCTGGTGCGTCTGGAGCACGTTCACAAGACCTACCAGATGGGATCGGCGGAGGTGCACGCACTGGCGGGCGTGACCCTGTCGTTCCAGGAAGGGGACTTCCTGGCCATCATGGGGCCCAGCGGCTCGGGCAAGAGCACCATGCTGAACCTCCTGGGGTGTCTCGACCGGCCCACCTCCGGACACTATTTTCTCAAGGGGCATGACGTCGGCGAGATGGACGACGATCACCTGAGCAACCTGCGACTGCGGGAACTGGGGTTCATCTTTCAGAGCTTCAACCTCATCCCCCAGCTCACGGTCCAGGAGAACATCGAGCTGCCGCTGTATTACCTGGGCTGGGAAGCCGAGGCGAGCCGTCTGAAGGCGGTCGAGCTGGCCACCATGGTGGGATTGGGCGACCGGCTCCAGCATCGTCCGATGGAGCTCTCGGGCGGCCAGCAGCAGCGCGTCGCCATCGCACGGTCTCTGGCCAACGAGCCTTCCATTCTCCTTGCCGACGAGCCAACCGGGAACCTCGACTCCGCCACCGGCAAGCAGATCATGGAACTGCTGGTCGAGCTGAACCGATCCGGCAAGACCATCGTCATGGTGACGCACGAGCCGGACGTGGCCGCCTTTGCCAGCCACCGCCTGCACATGATGGACGGGGTCATCGACCGCATCGAGGAGAGTGACTGATGCGACAGTTCCGGTTGATACGGGGCGTGCAACTGGGCATCAAGAACCTGATGCTGCACGCGCTGCGGTCTCTCCTGACGGTGCTGGGGCTGGTGTTCGGCGTCGGCAGCGTCATCGCGATGCTGTCCGTCGGGGAGGGCGCCAGTCAGCAGGCCCTGGATCAGATCCGCAAGCTGGGCAGCAACAACATCATCCTGTCCTCGAAGAAACTGGTCGCGGAGGAGGCGTCCGGGGCCCGCCCGGCGATGATGAGCATCTACGGACTGACGTACGATGACGACGCGCGTCTCAGGGAATCGCTGCCCACGGTTCAAGAGACCGTGCCCGCGAAAGTAGTGCGCCTGGAGGGACGTCTGGGGGAGCGGGCCCTGGAACTGCGCGTGGTGGGCACCACCCCGGACTGGTTCGAGTTGGTCAGCCGGCCGGTCCTGGCCGGACGGGTGCTTTCAAACGGCGACTATGATTCGAACGCCGGCGTTTGCGTCCTCACGGAAACCGGCGCCCGAAAACTCACCGCCACCGAGCACGTCGTCGGCCAGCCCATCAGCATCGGCGGCAACGTGTTCAAAATCATCGGCATCGTCGTCAACGAGAAGGGCTCCTCCAGCATCCCGATCCCCGACCAGGACGTGGACGCCTATATCCCGCTGAGCACCGCGCGCGAGCGCTACGGCGACCACATCTCGCGTCGGACCGAGGGGGCCATGCTCCGGGAATACGTCGAGCTGCACCTGATCCTTGTGCAGGTGGACAACACGGACGACGTCGAAGCGACCGCCGGCGCCATCGACCTGATGCTCAAGCGATTCCACAAGAAGGAAGACTACGACATCAGCGTGCCGCTGGCGCTCCTCAAACAGGCCGAGGCGACCAAGCGCACATTCAACATCGTGCTCGGGTCCATCGCGGGCATCAGTCTCGTCGTCGGCGGGATCGGCATCATGAACATCATGCTCGCCACCGTCACGGAACGCACGCGCGAGATCGGCATCCGCCGGGCCATCGGGGCCAAGCAGAGACAGATCATCAGCCAGTTCCTCATCGAGACCGTGGTGCTGTCGAGCATCGGGGGGGTCCTGGGCATCGGCCTGGGGGTGGTGCTTCCCTGGGCCATCACGCATGCCACGAAAATGCCCACTATCATCACGATGTGGAGCATCCTGCTTTCGCTGGGCATCAGCGTGGCCGTGGGAATCGTCTTCGGCCTCTATCCCGCCTTTCGCGCATCGAGGCTCGACCCCATCGAGGCCCTCCGGCACGAATAGGCGGCGGACTTTCCTTTGTTGCCAAAAGCAGCTTTTTATGGTATAAAAGCCCGCTCGAATGACCGCCCGGCCGCGGCGAAAGTCCCCACCCCAAAGCTAACGGTTGCCTGGGGACACCGCACACCGGCAAGCGAAACGCAGGCACAGAGGTCAACGCGGTGGATTTCCTGAAGCTTTTTCTGGGGGCGTGCACGGTCCTGGCGGCCACGTCGCTCGGGGCGGCCGGGGTATTCGCGTTCAAGCGGATCGACAAGCACGCCTTCGCGCTCATCGTCGCATTCTGCGGGGGGGTGATGGCGTTTTCCTCCCTGGAGATGTTCAACCAGGCACACGTCATGGCGGGAGACGTCGTCGCCCTGTCGGGGCTTCTCATAGGAACCGTCTCTTTTCTCGCAGTCGACAAGCTGCTGCCGCACGCTCACCTAGCGCTAGTGGGGGCGACGCTGCACGACTCCAAGAGGAAGGCGGCCCTATACGTCGGGACGATCACCATTCACAACATACCGGAAGGATTCGCCGTGGCCTCGGCGTTCGCCGGGGCGTCGGCATTGGGCGGCTCTCCCGCGCTCGGGTGGCTCGTCACCATGTCCATCGCGCTCCAAGACATACCCGAGGGACTGATCGTCTCGGCTCCGGTGGCCGCCTACGGGGTGGCCACCCGGCACAGTTTCGCATGGGGCGTATTCTCCGGGGTGGTGGAGTTCGGCGCCGCGATCCTCGGGTTCCTGTTCCTGCGCTTACTGTCTCCATGCACCCCGTGGGCGCTCGGCTTCTCGGCCGGCGCCATGACCTACGTCGTGCTTTCCGAGCTTCTGCCCGACGCGATGCAGGCCGAGAACCGAATGGTGGCGCTGGGGGCGGCAATCGTCGGGTTCGCGGCGGCATTCGGCTTTGGAGCCCTGATCGGTTTCTGAACGAAGCTTTCAAGGATGAGGGACATGAAGCGATTATTCCGGGTCTGCTTGCTCATGGGCGGCGCCCTTCTTTGGGCGAGCGGATGCAGCGTCAACCAGCAGAAGGAAGTCCAGACCTATCGCTCGGTGCTGGACGGCGTCGCGACGGCCAAGTCCGCCGCCTATTCCCCCGACGAACCCCTGAGCCTCGAACGGGCTCTGGATCTGGTCAACCGTCACAACGAGCGACTGGCCATGCGGGGCGAGGACTATCTTCAGGCGCTCATCAACAAGGACCGTGTCGTCGCCTCGTTCCTTCCGACGGTAAGCTTCGCGCCGAGCCATCTCCGCGAGCAGCCGACCAGCATACCCCTGGCGAATGAGTTCTTCCCGCCCAACGTAACCGATGTGCCGATCGGGGCTGGGGTCAATCTGAACATTCCGCTAAACCTGGCGACGTCCCGATCTGCCGACGCTGCCGCCGGACGCCAGCGTGAGCTGCTGCTCGACTACCAGGCGGTCGTCTTCCTCGACGCTTCGCAGACCTACTACCAGGTGCTCCGCTCCGAAAGACAGGTGGAGTTTCTGGCAAATTCCGTCGCGATGCAGGAGGCGCGGCTCGAGAACATCCGTCTCAAGGAAGGCGCGGGCGCCGCCCGTCCGCTCGACGTCAGTCAGGTCGAGGCGCAGCTTGCCGGGACGCGGGGACAGCTGATCACCGCCGAGAACGACGTCCGCAACGGCCGCTCGGTCCTCGCGCTCGTCCTCGGCGTCGCGAAAGTCAATGGCCCCCTCACCGACCACCTCCAGATTCCTGAAACCGTGCCGGCCGAGGATGAATTGATGGCAGCCGCTCGACGCAACCGCCGCGACCTCAAGGCCGCGATCAAGCAGATCGAGGTCGCCCAGCGCAACCTCGAAGCCGCCTGGAGCCGCTACTTCCCTTCCATCGGACTGAGCGGCACCTACTTCCCGCACCGGGAGAGTTTGCCCGACGACGTCACGTGGATGTCGATGGTGCAGATCAACCTCCCGATCTTCACCGCCGGACTCATCCACGCCGACGTGCGAACGGCCTATTCGCAGCTTCGCCAGGCGGTGCTGGCCGAGTCCTACCTCGAGCGCGAGATTCTGAAGGACCTCCGCGTCAACCGTCAGGACATCGAGGACAGCGCCAGGCGCCTGGTGGAACTCCGCGTGCAGACGGCGGCGGCGGAAAACGCGCTCAAGGTCAGCGAGCAGAGCTACGGGGCGGGTCTGGCCATAAATCTGGACCGGCTGATCGCCCAGGACCAAGTCCTCCAGGCAGGACTCAACCTCGCCAGCGAGGAGTTGACCCGGAAAATCTACTATCTCCGCCTGCTCCGTGCAACGGGACGACTGGACCTCCAGTCGCCTGAGTCCGGCCTCAAAGCAGCTTCCAAGGAATAGACGGCGCCTGTCCATTATTAGAGGGATGTTCATGTCACAAGGTCTACCGTCGTCAACCATGCCTGGTCGCACACCAGGTGAAGAGCGCATCAACAACGCCTCGCCCGGCTCCGAGCCAAAGAGACCCGGACGACGTGGTATCGCCCTGGCGGTGACCGCCGTGCTCCTTGCCGGGATTCTCGGGGTGGGCATCCCCTATTACCTCCACACCCTCACGCACAAGATCACGGACGACGCGTTCATCGCGGGGCATATTACGTTGATCGCGCCCCGCGTCCCGGGACACGTCGTCAAGGTCTTCGTCGAGGACAACCAATGGGTGGAGGAAGGCGACCCGCTGGTGGAACTCGACCGGGCCGATTACGAGGCCGGACTGGCCAAGGCGAACGCCATGCTTCGGACGTCCCAGGCGAAGCTGGAGTCGGTCAAGGCCGGCCTGAAGCTCATTTCGATCACCGCGAACGCAGGTCTCGAAGAGGCGGCCTCGGCGGTAAAGGTGTCCGAGTCGGCCGTGGATTCCGCCCGGACCCGCACGAACTCCGCAAAGACGAAGCTGGAACAGGCCCAGGCGGCCGTGGCGGCCGACAAGGCCTCGGTGGAAGAGTCGAAAGCCGCCGTGGCGGCCGCCGAGGCACAGGCGGAATTCGACGAGGGGAACCTGAAGCGCTACGAGGAGATGTTCGCCGGCGGGGCGATCACGAAACAGGACATGGACCACGCGACCGCGGTCACGCTGGTCTCACGGGCCAACCTCGAGACCGCACGGAAGAAGGTCTTATCGGCCGAGGCACGCGTGGCACAGTCCGAGGCCGCCGCCAGGGGCGCCGAGGACGGACTCCGCGAGGCCGAATCGCAATTGGACGAATTCGAAGCTTCTCGCTCACAGGCCGGGGCGCACTTCACGGGGGCGAAGTCCGCCCCCGAGAAGATCTCCGTAAACGAGGCGGAAGTGCACGTCGCGGAAGCGGAGGTCGAGAGCGCCCGTGCCGCAGTGCGCGAAGCCGAGTTGGCGCTTTCCTACACCAGCGTGAAGGCGCCGCGCCCCGGACGCATCACCGGCAAGACGGTGCGCCAGGGCTCCTATGTACAGACCGGCCAGTCGCTCCTCGCCATCGTCCCGCCCGATGTCTGGGTGATCGCGAATTTCAAAGAGACCGACCTCACCCAAATGAAGCCCGGACAGCCGGTGAGCATCTCCGTCGATGCCTACCCGAACGAGGTGTTTAAGGGCCGCGTGGACAGCATCCAGGCGGGCTCGGGAGCGGCTTTCGCGCTTTTGCCCCCGGAGAACGCTTCCGGCAACTACATCAAGATCGTCCAGCGCGTCCCGGTCAAGATCGTCTTCGAACCTCTGCCCGACCTTACCCGCTTTTATCTCGCCCCGGGCATGTCCGTCGTCCCCACGGTGGATGTCTCCGTGCATCCGAAAGGGCCGGAGCGACCCCAACCTTCCGTGAAAGAGCCTAACGGCGCTCACCCGACGGGCGGCGCCGTGAAGCCAGAAACACCGTCATGAGCGCGGATACTCCCACCAGAGCGGCGGCCGGAAAGTGGACGGTGGCATTCTCCGTCCTCAGCGGCACCTTCATGGCCGTGATGGACGTCTCCGTCGTCAACGTGGCACTCCCCCATATGATGGGCACCTTCGCCCAGGACCTCAACGCCATCACCTGGGTGGCCACCGTCTATGCGATCGGCCAGATCATCACCTCAACGATGGCTGGATGGCTGGCGACGCTGATAGGTCGCAAGCGTCTCGTCCTTAGCGCGTTCGCGGTGTTCATCGTCGGCTCGGTTCTGGCCGGCACCGCCCGCACCTTCCCCGAAATGATGGTCTACCGGGCTATCCAGGGCATGGGCGGCGGCTGTCTCATCCCGGTCTGCCAGGCGATCATGCGTGAGGCCTTTCCCGCCGCCGAACAGGGCATGGCCATGGCCATCTACGGCATGGGCGTGGTGCTGGCCCCGGCCATCGGCCCCATCTTCGGCGGGTGGCTCACGGACAATTACGGCTGGCCCTGGATCTTCTACATCAACCTCCCCATCTGCGCCTTCGGAATGCTCATGGTCTCGGCATTCGTGCAGGATCCCCCCTACCTCAAACGAGGCGTCTCGCGCATCGACGGTTTGGGGATCGTGCTCCTGGCGACGGGACTGACCGCAATGCAGATGGTCCTTGAACACGGACAGCAGTTGAACTGGTTCCAGTCGGACTTCATCATCGGGGGGACGGCGGTGTCGGTCGTGACGCTTACGGCGCTGGTCTTCTGGGAGCTCCACGTCGACGAGCCGATCGTCAACCTGCGGCTCCTCAAAGACATCCCTCTCGCGGCCGGGTGCGCCATCGGGCTTGTCTTCGGCATCGGACTTTTCGGGACGACCTTCATTTTGCCGCAGTTCACGCAGACCGTCCTTGGATATCCCGCGTACCAATCGGGCCTGGTGCTTTTTCCGCGCGCGGTCATCCTCTTCCTTGCCATGCCCGTGGTGGGCTGGCTCTACAAGTACTTCGACGCCCGATTGCTCGTGGCGGTGGGCATCGGCTTCATCTGCTGGACCTTCGTCGATCTCTACGGCCTGTCGCTCGATGCCGATTTCTGGGCCATGTCCAGACCCCTCCTCCTGATGGGAATCGGCATGCCTTTCCTCTTCGTGACCATGACCGCGATTTCGCTCAGCTCGATCGCCAAGAAAGACATGACCGAGGCGTCGAGCATCTACACCATGACCCGTGCCGTCGGCGGGAACATCGGTTACGCACTGGTCGCCACGCTGATCGCCAACTACACCCAAATCCACCGGGCAATGCTGGCAAAGAACATCACCTCCCTCAACCCGGCCTTCCGTGCCATGCAGGACGGGATTTCCGGCTACGTGTTCCGTCACGGGATCGACCGGGTGGACGCGTCCCACGCCGCCATGGCGATCATCAACGCCCAGTTGCAGCGCCAGTCAACCATGCTGGCCTATAACGACGTGTCGTTGGTGTTAGGGGGGCTTTTCGTCGCGACCATCCCGCTGCTGATTTTCATGCCTGGCCGCCACCCGCTGGACCCGGAGGCCGGTCGCACCATCCTCTCCGAATAGTTGACGGCAGGCGCTCTGGACAGGACGTTTAACCACCTGTAGAATAGGCGTGCGCTCTTTTCGGGAGGGATACCGTGAAAAAGGTGGTCGAGTACCGCACGTACGGTTTCAAGCTGGCGGGTCTGGTGCTGTGTCTCGCGATCGCGGGGGCTTGCCACCCGCCCAAGGCGGCCGCCGCCTCGCTGAAACGCGTGAAAGACCTGGGTCCGGCCCCGAAGACTTTGGTCGTGTACTGGGCGGTGAGTCCCGACGGGGAGCGCTTGGCCTACAAGGCGACCAACGGCCCCAAGGCGAGCATGTTTTGCGATGGGATAGAAGGTCCGGCGTACGACGACGTCGGCTGGCCCTTCTTTTCGGCCGACGGCAGGCACGTGGCCTACTGTGCGAAGCGACGGGATGAGAAATTCAAGGATCACTGGTCCGTCGTTTATGACGGGAAAGAGGGGCCGAGCTACGACGAAGTCCGGTGGGCGATCGTGCAACTCCCGGCGCCGTTCCTCTTTTCCCCGGACAGCAGGCATCTCGCCTTCGCGGCAAGACGCGACGACCCGGACGGAAAGCCGAAGTGGTTCGTCGTCTATGACGGCAAGGAAAGCCGGACCTACGATGACGTGCAGCAGTTCTTCTTCTCGGCCGATTCGAAATCCTTCGCGTATTCCGTAAAGCACAAGGACGAAGCCGGCAAAGACAAGTTGTACATGGTCTGGAACGGGAAAGAAGGAGCCGCCTTCGACCTCATCGAGGGGGGACTCCCGAACCTCAAGCCGATGTTCTCCTTGGACGGCCGGCATTTCGTGTATTGGGCGAGGCGCCTTAACAAGGACGGAGTGTACGACTGGTCCATGGTCCTGGACGGCGTCGAGAGCGGGCCATACCTGTCGGTGCAGGTCCTCCAGGAGAGAGATGAAGACCCGGGCAAGGTCCGCTATTTCGTCCTGGATGGGACGAAGGCATGGATGATTGAACTCGACTGGCCCAAGAAGTGAAGCCTCCCCGTCCCGACAAGTCGGGGGCTTCCGGGCGAAGGCGGGTGAATAACCCTATTGCCCGAAGTCGGATTTTTCAGTAATTACGCATCCGGGCGTCACCCTAATTATGTTAAAGCCTTTGCATCAAGGGTTCCATCGGTCCATGACGAAAGCACGGAACAGTGGGATAAGGAGAACGGCATGAGGACGTTGGTGACAGTCGTAATCGTCGCGTTGGCGAGCCTTGTGGCAGGAACGGCCGCAGCAGCGGACCTGAGCGTATGGGCCGCGCCGGAAGGGTTCAAGATCGACAAGTTCGGCAAGAAGATCTTCACGCTGGACCCGGCGCAGAAGATCGAAGAGATTAAGAAGGAGAACTCGATCTGGAACGGCTCCACCAGGACGATCAGCGTGGTCGGCGCCCGCGGCGAGACCGTCGCATTCCAGTTGGGGATTGAGGGCGGCGTGACCAACGTGAACGTCAAGCCCCTTGCACTCAAGGGCCCGGGCGGAGAGCTTCCCGCCGGCACGATCCAGCTCTTCAAAATTTATTACACCCCGATGATGGACAAAGGCTCGGGGCCCACTAACGGCCCCAGCATGGGCCAGGGGTGGTACCCCGACGCGCTGGTTCCGTGGAGCGTCGGCGACACGGACGCCTACGGCGGCTACGACGGCCCGCCCTTCGCGGTCAAGGACGGCGAGATCCAGGGCGTATGGGTTGACCTGTCCATCCCTTATGGCACACAGTCGGGCGAGTATGTCGGCGGATTGACCGTCTCAGCCGAGGGGGCGGAAGCCGCCATCAAGCTCGTCGTCAAGGTGCGTGATTTCGACATCCCGCGGAAGATCCACAACACCTTCTTCATGAACTTCGATCTGAGCGACCTGAACCAGGCCGGCGGCTACTGGCTGAAGGGCGACCAGCTCGTGAAGTACGAGGACGAAGTCTATCGTGACTCCCGCCGGCACCGCTTCACCGCCGGGAACATGTACAACAACACGCTGCCTCGGGTGGACGAGACGCCCGACGGCAATATCCGCGGCGTGGATTGGTCGAAATACGACGCCGACTTCGACAAGGTGCTGAATCCGAAGCGCAACCTGTTCGGTCCCGGCGAGGACGCGATCGAGATCTGGAAGGTGCCCCTCGGAGCAGGCATCAGGTCCCTTAAGTGCCCCAAGAGCGACAAGGCCTGGGAACCGATGATCGCCGAGATCAAGAAGCACTGGCAGGACAAGGGCTGGGATTTCTCGCGGGCGTATGTCTACCTGGCGGACGAACCCGACAAATCCACGGCCGACAAACTCAACGAACTGGCGCGGCGGACGAAGGCCTCCCCCGGCCCCAACCTGCGGCGGCAGATCGCGGTGTACACGATCCTGGGCCGCGACTG